>Ga0065711_1028404_pt1 | contig 41422 bp, 37 predicted proteins | sample Hoacrofraction12_FD_59098 | JGI IMG/M metagenome (GOLD analysis project Ga0065711, IMG submission 59098) | Hoatzin crop microbial communities from Cojedes, Venezuela - Epithelial fraction 12 v2 (version 2) | ecosystem: Host-associated > Birds > Digestive system > Esophagus > Crop | place...
AAAAAAAAAAAAAAAAAAAAAAATCAATTTCCAAGACTACCAGGCTTCCAAAAATCCATTTGGACTTCCCAGCCAAAAGCCAACAAAAAAAGGGGGTTTGGCTAGTTTGGATCCACAGGGGGCTCAAAGCCGTCGTGCCCCCTGCCCTCACACCCTGTGCATGTAGATGGTCTGGATGCGTTTGCTTTCAGCACAGTCCCACAAGAGGTTTTCCTGGGATGAGGTTGTACTCTAGGATTTTAACTAAGGATCCTTTACACCATCAGATTCCCAATGCATGCACCCCGCTGCCGGTCCCCAGCACCGTCCCTGCTGCCCTCCCTTGGGACCTGGCAGCATCCCTCCCACCCCATCCTCCCCACGCACCAACTGCCCACAGCAAGCAACCCCCTGTTGCCAGCCCACCCCTTGCGAGGAACGGTTTGAGTTGAGAAAGACACTTGCCAGGAGGGAAACTCTGGTTGCTTGCTTCTCTGCTGCAGCTCCTCCTGCTCCCCAGGAGACTCGTCCCCTCTGCCACCTTCATGCTTGGGCTGCCCCTCTCCACGCTCTTCGATCAGCCCCATCAGGCAGACGAGACGGCAGGTTCTGGGAGATGTGCGAGCTCATCATGGGGACATCGAAGCCAGCAGGGTGACTCTGTAAGCAGTGGACAGAAACTTAACTGCATGCACAGTGCCACTTTATCATTTATTTAAACTCGATTTTTCAATAATTCATGCCAGCCTTTCACTGTGTAGCAAGACAACAATGGCAGGAGCGCAGCAACACAGGGAGTGAATAACCACATCTGGAACAGATGTTCAGTTCTAAATAAAAGCTGGTTTTGCAGAGAATGTTGAATGCCATGGGAATAGTGTGCTCTGGGACACAGCCCTGCTCCTTCCAGGGGGCAACAGCGATTTGCTCACATGTTTTGCAATGCAGAGTTGGCACAGATCAAATGAAACATCCAGGGCTGGCTTCAGCTGCAGCCCAGTCGTCATGCAGACCTGCGGATGCCAGCACTGCACCTCTGAGCATGGACACGTGATGCCACAAGTCCTCTGGGCAGCGAGACATGCTCCATATCCGCTCCCACCAGTGGCCACACTGGAGCACGTTAGCACAGGGTCCCTGCACACAGTCAAGAATGTGCCCACCTCCTTCCCATGGAGATATTGCTGCTGTTCCTAAGAATGAGCTGGGTCCAGGCGGTGCTCCCATGTTACAGGGATGCGGGTGCAAGCACCCTCACACAAAAGGTATCTTGCAGGGCACCCACCTGCACCAGGTTCACTCAACCTTGAGACCCCAGGCAGGGTATCCCTTCCAGCAAGTATCTCTTCTCCAGCTGTGACACACAAGACCTCTGAGGCTGACCAACACCACCTGCACCACGTCACTAAACTCCTGCCCACCACCACATGCCATCCGCTGCAGCATTGCCACTCAAAAGGCATCTGCAAAGCTCATTCCTCGTCACCACAGGCATACCTCTCCACAGCTCCCCCTTCTCTTCTGCATCCAAGACAAGCCTGTATCTCCACTTCCACGATGCTTCATAGCTTGTACCTGGTTGACCCACCATCCCCAGTTCCCACTAGGACATCAACCCATGCCTTCAAGCCCCCCAGCAATATCAGCCACTATCAGGTTCTTGTTACACTTTGAACAAACACTTTCTTCCTTGCCCTGTGCCGGCCCTTGCACCCAGGCAAGTGCCCCCAAATGACCAACACCTCTTTATCCTTCCTGAAACCCCCTCCATAACAGCCATGAGCTGCTGGTATCCTGGGACATACCCTCCTCATGCCAGCCGCTGTTACCTCCCTCTTCCCCCCTGCACATCTGTCACTAACCATGCAGCCTTGCTCTCCTATCTGGTTTTTAAGGACTTTGAAGCAAGCACTTACTTGCTGTTTCATCTGCAATTGAACAGCTCCTAGCACACTTGAGGCCTGACCCAGGACCAGACCTCCAAGATGTATTCTTGTCATTACTACTACTACCACTGTCATTACTGACTCTCCGAGGCACCGCTTGGGCTCTTGATACAGTCCTTACATTTTTGGACTACTTCACTTATCTCCATGTTTTCCAACACCTCCTCTGACAGCCAGACTCCACTCTTTGTCTGGATAATGCAAATTTGCAGATGGCTTTCACTGCAAATTTTCCTGCTGATAATGTCTTGCCCTTTTTCTTAAATGTGCACCTTGCAGTTTACCTGGCTAGCCAACCACTTAACACCAGTAAGAAATTGTCTTTTTTTCTAGATAGTGGCTGAACTTCCAGATTGATTGAATAATGAAATAAGTAATGACATTAGAAGCCCATTAATCAGTACTGAGCAGTGAATAACAGAGTGCAAGACTGTCAACTGCTCCTGAAGGACAAGCCAAAGGGAATTGTGGGCAAATGGTGAAACCACTCAAAATCTGGTCCCCTGGTCTCCACATCATCTTTTTTACTTCCTTAAAGCAGCTGACAATCAGTTCTGGCAGGATCCTTGGCATAGGGGACCTGGACTTGTGCCAGGTAGTCTGCTGCCCAGATTAGACCCCAGTACGCGGGAGATCCCCATTACATTCATGGTCATGCTACATTTCACACTTTGTAGGAACTCTCTTGCCACAATTTCTTCCACTCCCTGGTACAAGGCATGAAAAAAAAAAAGAGGGAGGAATCCGGGAGGGCCACTCTCTACAATGATGCTAATGATGGTGGTAGAACACAGCTCACACCTCCAGAAGACTTTCTCCCATGAGCCTGTTCTGACTTGAGCGACGTTTCCCCAGAAGCATCCCCAGGAGGAAAGGGCACGTTGTGTTGGAACAAGCGCTTGCAGTTGTCATGCCAGTGGGTGCGTAACAGGAGATGCTAAGGCAGATCTCAGAAATAAACGTCTGAGCAAAGTCACCCCTCGGAGAGAGCAGCCAGCAGGGTCACTGGCATCTCTATTAGCACAGAGGCTGATTTATTAGTCTCGCTGTGTATCTACACCCACAGAAAATGTGGTACCCTTGGGGCCCAGTGTCTTCAATCCACATTTATAAATGTCTCACCCAAGGGACTGCTCAGCTGTGTTACACACAGCTGATGACAGTTCCCCTCCATCTTAATGCAAGGTACCAAGAGACATAAGACAGGGATCCTAGGAAGAAAGCCATCCTGGTTAAACGCCGTCCTGAGCTGCTGAGGACCTTTCCCCACATGGAGCTGCAAGTGTTCACTCTGGGACAGAGGAGGATCAGGAATAAGACAACCTTAAAAAAAAAAATGGTTGGCAAAAGATGCCAGAATTAAAACCCTTTTTAATCCCGTGCCTACAGCACCTCCTCTGTATTTGCCTTCAGCCCATCTCTCACTACCCCGATGAGGCTGTGGACACATCTCTGCCTTGGTGGCAGCTGCGTCACTGAAATGGTTAAGTGGGAAAGTGTTTGCAACCCAGCCCCCTTGGCTGGACAACCACTGCAGGGCTCCTGGCCCCAGGTTCACTTTCCTCTTTTGCTTCTCGCTCTCCCGTGCCAAGCGTAAGGATCTGGCCTGCTCCACAGCCAGCTTTGCCAGCACGAGCACAGTGACTCATTCAACAGCTCTTCATCACAACACATTCTTTCAATGGGACTTCATTTTGGATGGCACTTGTCTTCAAAATCTGATGCTGGAGAACAGCAAGAAGTGCATAAACACAGGCACAAAGCAAAGAGTGCGGGGATAGTGGGGTTAGGTCAAAACTGGTGGGGTGATACTAGTTTTCTTTTTACTTCCACCGGCAAATAGGCAATTTCACCAATAAGAGTAGAAACACAGCTCAAAGGAAAAAGAAAGGTCCTCACTTCACTTCTTCCATCAGGCTGACACCTCTTCATCTTGGGGCGTAACATCTGTTACACCATTCAGAGAACATGTGGTAATTTTCCAGACTTATTAATAGCTCAAACCCCAATACTTAAAATGAAAATCAGCAGCTGCTCCAGACTTCACCCCTCAGAAGTAGGTGAGAGCAGGTACAATGGCTGGCTGGAGGTCGGGGCTTTCAGTCACTCCAATACTCCTCATTACAAGCCATAAAGGACACAGCTTGGACTGCATCTCTGATGCCAAGACATCTGGATTTCCAGATTTTCCTCAGTACTTTTTCCTTTTCACATTTCATTTTTCTTTCCAGTGGAGGCAGAGGAGAGAGGAGAGGATCACATATACAAGAGTGGGCTGGAAGAGTGCAGACACGAGGAGGGGGGGAGATAGTGCATCATCATCCCCCTTCATACACAAAACATTTTCATTCATAGGGCGCTCAGTAACATCCAAGATGACTAACACAGCTTACAGGTGCTTAGACGTAAGGATTTTTTTCTTAATGCATACATTGCCCTCGAAGTTGGAGAAGAGGCTGAAGAAATGCGCTTGGCACCTGGAGTAGCAAGAAGGTGGTTTGTAGCTGGGGCTGTTCTGTTCCTGGTGGGAATGGAATTACACCACCATAGGCATAACTCTCCACTCTGTAATAAATGCCTTAAATGTTCTCTGACAATATTTTCAGGTAGGATTCAGGCTGGGCAATAGCCTTGGTAATGGTGAGGTTGTGGCTAAGACAAACATGCATGTACGTGATTCTTCTTGAAATGCACAACCTGCAGCTTGTAAGTCATATCAGCAAGTGGTAAAGGCAAAGCCCCCTAGCCCAGCTCAGCATCAATGACTCTGAAGGGTCACGCAAACAGTCTTCTCATTCTCTTGATCTTCTTAAGCAGAACCAAAGTTCAACTTGATCCAATCCCAAATGCATGTGTGGCTTTAAGCCAATGAAGAAAAAGCAAGCCTGACAAAAGATGGTGACTAATGCAAAATACTTTGTTTTCTGGCACTTAATAAAGGCCAAGAACATTTTACAAGAAAGGCTAAGTTCACCAGACACCTGGTCGCTGCAGGGAGGAGGTGGCTGTGATGCTCTGTTCAGCTTTGAGCCCCACTGATTTCAGACAGTCAAGTGAGAGGCAGGAGACCTGTGCCCAAGAGCTCAGATGGTCAGATTCAGAACAGTGAAGCACATGGCCTAAACTTCAGGCTATCAGAAATCAGGAGCTGGTTTGGCTCCAGTTATAAGAACTGCTTAAATACTCACTAGGGCAGAGAGCAGAGCTCATATGTCTCATCCTACCCGGAAAAAACAGACAGTAGATTGTTATTTCTTCATATCCAGTGAATATGTAATTATTTATACAGTGTGAAGCAGCAGCAAGAGAACATAAGGGAAATCCACCCAAAGACATGATACAACCCCGGAGGCAACTCCGCTAGGAGGCAAAAGTCCTTGGCCCAAGACCTTCTTTCAATCTGAGTAGAGAGTTGCCTTCAGCCAACACATCCCACCTTCTGACTCACTGCTGGATCAAAGACTGGCATGCTTCCCTGGCCCCAGAGGCTGCAAATCACAACTTCCATGTGGTCAAGAGCCACAAGACATCTACTATGCCCCAGGAGATCTGGGAGAAGGGGGTCAGACAGGACCAAAACTACAGCCTGAAGCTGGGTTAGGTTTGTGGCAGATTCCAGCCGACCTTGCTGGCTTGTTTGCTCCCAGCCCAGAGATGTGGGTTACTCAGCTCTCCACCCCACCCCCTGGAGAACATCCCATGCAAACTAAAATGATCTGCTGAAAAAAAATGATGAATTAAACCATTCCTCTAAATCTGAATTCACCAATGCAAAAACTGCTTCAGCTGATCCAAAACAATACTTTCAGACCAAAACCAGAAGGTGCCATTTCGGCAGAGGAAGAGAGCTGTCAGTTTTGTCATAATATGACTGAGATTGTCTTTTTTCCCCTCCCTGAAATTGCCTTTTTCATCCCCACCCAGCTGAAAGTTCACTCAGTTTTGCTTTCAGAGGCAGCATTTCATATTTTTCCTGTCCCCCAAGCCATGCTTAACAGACCACGTGGACCTGCAACACTCATTTCTTATTCCTTCCTCTGTACCTGGGCTGATGTGCAAGCTTTTCTGGGAGAACATCGTCAAAAATATTATTCCTCTCTAAATCCAGACATCATAGCATCCTTACACAGGATCTTCCATTCCAGCTGTTCCTTTTTTGCCTTCCTATCCTATTCTCCAAGCCTGCAGCGCAGCAGTTCTGGGGTCAACTAGACACAATTCAGTTTATTAGCATAAATACGGAGCCACAGGATATTAGGGAAGGAGTGTGCTGAGTACTCAAACACTCTTGGAAATTTAGAAAGCTTCTAATTATGACTGTTACCCAACAAGGACTTTGCAAGTTGTTCACCATCTTCAGAAAAAACAACTGGTAATGTCAGAAAAATTAAAAATCAAGGATTTGGAGTAAATGACCTCCTGCTCCCATTGTGCATTTGCCATGTAATGAAAGAAAAACAGGAAGGAGTCTTGCCAGGGTATGGGGAGGAAAAAACAACAACAAAAATGAAAGGGATTTTCTTGGCAGAACTCGCAAATTATTACTGCTCCCTTTCACCCAACTTCCGTAACATAATTGCTGTGTGCTGCCACTAATTTGCCAGAGATGCTTCTGCTGTGAAGGTGGAACCACCAGTTTGTCACCTTGCACAGAGCAAGAGGCTCCCATCCTCAAAGATCCAACCAAGAGTGCAGGCAGCAGCGAGAAAACCAGAAAGAAATAGGGTTTAGGTCAAGATCTGGCAGGTCTGGGTCTAAGCTAAGCTTCAGCAGTTATTTATAAGGGTGACTAGACTGGAAGGCCAATGAAATAAATGTAGAGCAGCAAATAGTTATTTTGAACTCAGAACTACAGCCTCTGTTAACCAAGGATTGCACAAATCAAGACCTTGACACATAAGGGATGTCCAGGCTTAATCAGATGGCGCTCAGCAAATATTTGAGCACAAAGGTGTGCTCATCTATGCAACTAAGGAGGCCTCATTGATCATATTTTCACATCCTACTCCTGACCTCCATAGCATTAGCTCCCAGTTACGCAGGCTACAGAGCCAAACTCAACCCCAAACACATCACTAGTACTTATGCTGGCACCTACTCAGCAGCATAGATTCAGAGATGAAACATCTGGTCCAGAACAGGTTTGTCAGACAGTGGCAGAGAGTGATCTGCTCCATGGCGGGAATAACAAAACTAAGGGCCAAGAGTGACTCTAGTGCAAGCAGTGACCTCAGCAACAGAGATTCTACAGGATCTGAATTTGATGAGCAGAGCTGAGTGCAGCTAACAGGGTACAGCAACAATCCCCGATAAGGTGAGAAATTAGGTCCAAGGTCTACCCAGGAAGCTCAGTCAGGAGCAGATAGGGCTGAAAACAAAGCTACAGTGTAGGTCCATCCAGGAGACAGGGCAGGAGAAAAAGCTACTTACAACAAAGCTCTGAAATCCTTCCAGAAGGCAAAGAGCAGCTGAATACAGACACACCTACAGCACAAACTAAGCCTCAAGGCCCAGGGCTGAGCTTAAGTGGGCTCCTGGATCATGGGCAGGGATGTGGGTGGGACCCAGGTGGGACCCAGGTGAGGCTGCTTAGGGCAATTAGTGCCCTCAGGGCTCTGATAGCGTTAAGGCTTGATCCCAGCATTCAGAAACATGGTGGGACTGGGGTTTGGGTGTTGAGTACCAAAAACCTTGTCCCTTGTCCTGGCATCTTAAATAGTGCTCTGTGCCGTGGTGAGAGTAACCTGGTGCGTGTTACAGTACCGAGCAGTTGGTGTTCCTGTTGAAATCAGCTGCAAAACAGAGAGAGCTGTCCTGGCCTGCTGGATCCATGCATACGGCTCTGCCCTGGCTCAGGAAAGCAAATGGTGCTGTGAGAAAACCATTTTGAGAAGTGGAAACCAGCTACACTTGTTGCTGATTAATCAGTACTGTCCAAAGCAGGCAGGAGTGTAGAGCACGGTTCAGAGCAGTTGGCTTCAATATCTTTGCAGCTTCTGGAAGCCGAAGCATGGGAACACCCATTTGGGTGGGGATATCGGTACGGCCATCACTTAGGCTTTGTCGGAAAGAGGCTCTGTGATGCTAGGACATACGCTGAGTAGATTACATCTGGTGTATCTCATTTGAGGCATGACCTCTAAAATAGCTTTTGGACATGATAAATAACTATTGGAGCTAAAATCATTGACTCTAGAAACAGAAATGCAACTCTCAGTTCGGCTCTGAGATGCCTATGACCTATTCAAGACATAAGCATTGCTCATATGACCTTAAAATTGGAAAGTATATTAAAAATTAAGCACTTGCTTGGAAAGAAATAAAAAACGAGATGTTAAAAGAGTAAAATAACTGTTCTAAAACTCTGTATTACAAACCTGGAACAAACACACGGTACCAAACCAACCAGAGTTAAAAGGAAAAAAGTTTGTGCAGCTACACAGCAGAGTAGAAGAGTTCAAAGGCACTTCCCAAAAAGCACAAGTCATGCTCAAGAGAGGAAACAGAGCCCTGAATGTGACAAATCACATGGAGAAGGACAGTATGGTGGGCGAAAAAGGGTTTTGAGCAGCAACTTGCTAGAGACGTAAGAGGTCACAGTAAAACCTCTTCAGAAACACAAGGGGAAGGCCGTTTGCCAGGGAGGTGGTGTGGCTGATAGATGGTCACCAAACAAAAACCATACTCAGGAGAGAGAAAGCAGAAAGGTTAAGTGGATTGTTTGCACTATTTTTCATTATAAAGGAGATGGGAAAAAAAGGCAGGAAACAAAGATAAACAATCTATTTTCATTATAAAAGCAACTTCCTATTGCAATCCCAGAGAGACTTGTAAGATGGATCTACTAATTTACTATGAAATTATCTGGGGACTGGAGGTGTGTGAGGAGTGAGACAACAACATTTACTAATGATACAGAATTAATCAGGATAATCAAAACCCGAATTAGTTGCAAGCATTGCAAAAAAGCTCGGAAAATCCAATGTGTGAAGAATAAAACAAGAGCTGAATTTCTGTGCCAATCAGTGCAAAATAATGCACATGAGAAACCCAGCCTGCAGTCTCCCCACCAAACGGTGAGCTCTGAACTAGCCACTACCACTCAGGAAAGCGTTACTGGGAGGAATATGGACGCTTCTTTGGAAACACCCACTTGAAGTTCAGCGTAGCCACGGGTGAATGTAATGCGAGAGATTTCTGGCAAAGAAATAGAGGAAAAAATTGAAACTGTGCTGTTGTCTGAATCCACTGTGCACCTTCATGATGAATAAATTTCTGCTCAGTGCATTCGAGAAAGGAGTTAACAGAAAGAGGAAGGGTGAGAGGAAGGAAGAGAGCTTGGACAGAGGCAGAGAGTGGCTTCTGCACAAATACAGACGAACATATTAGGGCCCTTCAGTCTGGCAAAGAGGTGGCTGAATGGGATATAGGAGACACCTATGAAAGCAGAGTTTTATCATCTCTTCAATATCATGGACAAAGTGGCTAGAGCACAAATACTTGCTGCTTCTCACAGCACCAGGCCTAAGAGGTATCCAATGAAATTACCAAGAGAATATTTTAAAAAAAGCTGGAGGAATTATTTTTGCAAATAATGCACAATTATGTTGTTGAATTTTTCCTGGAAGACATCCGGGTGCTCAAAAGAAGAAATAGGTTCAAGGAGGAATAAAATAATGCATTGAAACAGAGATAGACACGGCCTTCAGCTCAGGGAGTTTCCGTGAGTGACTAAGAGAAGCTGGGAAGTTGTAAGAGAAGGTATACGCTGCACTCGCCATTCTCCAGGATATCAGGTGAGAGGGGAATTTGTCCTCGCTATTTATAGAGGCTATGTCAAGGCATGGAGCTCCCATTCCATTGCCCTGGGTCTATGTGGCTTTTTTTCTGCTGACGGAGAAGAAAATCATTCCTCCTGTAGCTGCTGGACACTGAGAGCTGGAAGACATTCTCCGTCAGACTGCAGCAATTTTATGTGGATCACATTTTTGACATAAATTGTTCAACTAATGGTCAAGAAAAAGCCCAGTGAATCATTGAATGTGACCCTGTGCGTTGCACAGAGCAGGTTCTTTTCATAATTCACACTAATAAACTTAGCTAATCTCTTCTTTAAAATCCTCTACGGTGATTCTGACTTAGGCACATTATCACAAAAAGTAAATATCATTTTTTCAGGGACTTTCATGGGCTTGTCTTCAGGAAACTTCACAGCAAGGATGACTATTCTGCCTTGTCACATACTTTAACAGCATTGTCCTTATTGATTCGTCTTCCCAATATAACCAAGTGCCCCTGGCAGGCCCCAGAAACTGTAGAGGGCCTGGAGAACACAGAAAATGCCCTTGTCCCACCAGCTGTCCTCACCAAGCCCTGGTTGCTCCCAAGTCCCTCCTGTCTGCTCTGACCTGCTGCATGTGTGGTAGTGGCTGGAGGAGGTGGCAGGGAGGGAAAGAGGGAAGCCACCATGGCAGACTGTGGTTTGTCCAGGTCCCAGAAGAAGTCCTGGTATCCTACTGTTAGACTAAGAGCCTGCTCTGCTGTACAAATATGTGGTTTACATCACAGCACTCTGTTTTCCACCCCTGCTGGGGGACATATCTCAGGATCAGGGGAATACCAACATGTGCCTCCAGCTTTATATTTCCTTCACAGCTTCCTCTCACATGCCTTGCCATTATTTTTATTAAAAACCCTTATTTTTCCTCAAGTTTTTTCTTCTGTAGCAGCACGTGAGACCACATGCATGGGATACCTACTGTGGGTAGTCCATAGGACAAGGATAGGGCCATAGACAATGTTGTTCTTCTTTACAAAAAGCCCACTGCAAAACTCTGTTCTCTGAAATGGGGTTTGATTTCATTTCAAAACCAATTATCTCTGGAAAAGCCCAGAACAATCTCTCCAGCCTTCCCCTCTTCTTCCATGCCTGTACTTTCTGACAGTAGTGCCCATGAATCACTACACTGCCTGCTTCCCTCTCCTAAAAAGCCAAACCATCAATCAAAAGAAATCAAACTCGGCTTCTGGAGATCCAAGTGTTCCTCAAGTCAGTCAGGCCAAGCCAGAGGTGTACCAGCACTCAAGAAGATGACCATGGGTCCTATGACAACATGACTGAGGCACACGAAGAGCAAGATCTGCAGCCCTACATCCGCTCCCAAGGTCCCAGGCACCCCTGTGCCATCTTGTTCATGGATATGAATGGACACATAGCAGCTGCATTCATGCCATCCTACCTGGGACATTCTCATGTGGACACTAATCATATGATCACGAAAGGTTGCCCACACCAGTGGTTTTAACAATTTCCATTTGACCCCAGACCACCCTCCAGTGGTTTGGAGGTCCATCTCAGACCCAGAACAATGTCTGCTGGGTTTTTAATAGCTGACATGGGGCTGAAGTAGGGTCAGTGTTACCAAAGGAATCAGCAGGTCCTTTCAAAGTTTCTTGATGCCTCTGGCTGCTCTCAGCCTGTCTAGAGTTGTAATTGTTTTCTCAAGCATGAAGTGAGACCTAAGGTGGAGTCCTTCTTGTCTTTTGTGCCACAAACGATAGAAGCCCGTATCACTTCATTATAACACCTCTTGTCAAAGCTGCACAGTTCAGCTAGGTCGCTAAGAGCAGTGACAATATCTTCCACAGATCCACCTCCTTCTCGTACCCCAGAGAAAGCCCATATCTCTCATAAATGACATTTCAGGAGGGAATAAAATATTTATCAAACTTCCCTATAACAGCACTGTCTTCAATCAGCAGGTCAGAGGACAAAATTGCACCTTCAGTCTGTGGTCCAACCTCAGGGAGAAAAGAATCAACCTACTCTTTTGGCTCGTTTTTCATGGGTGAGGATTACCTCAAAAGCCTGAATCTTCTTCCCCACTCCATGCAGTCATCAGAAACCCAGAAAGCAGACGGCCGTGGGGCAGGGCTCCATCGGGTGGGAACAGGGGGTCTCCTGGCTGAGTCTTACACTCCAGCTGCCCCACCACCGCCCAGGGTGCTGTACCGAGGGTGGAGCGCGTGTCGCCCAGCTGCGTGGGGTCCTGCCCCATTGGGTTTTTCTCTGGATTTTTTTCCGAGGCCAGTATTGGTTAGGGTTAATCCTACTGATGTTATTAACGTTGCATCTGATCTTGGATCTGCAGACTTTTGTTCCAGAACAGGGGTTTTGCATGCAAGCTCATTTTAAAACTAACACAGTTTTGCATGGACTGCATCTTTAAGGAGCATTGCCACCCCAAAACCTTCTTGGCACCATCACAACTCGCACCTTACTGCATGTCAACATGTGTTACAACATCATCTCCATCACCAGGCCGTTGGTCACAGCAGAACTTCTGTCCTTCCCAGGACCACCAGCTGGCAACTGATCCGTCCCTGTGCCAACACGCTCCTGCTTTCTCCTCCCAGGCACGATCTGGAGTCATTCTGTGGTGTCAGCGGTGCCGCATGTCGTTATGAACAGCAAACATCCACGGGGCAGCCAGGCTCTATATCTCCTCCATGAGAATGCCTGTCCTATAGCCCAGTAGCTTTCTCATCCTTAAACTTTTGCTTTTCTCAAGTTAATCCTTTCCCAGCTTCATAGGCTGTTTCGCCACAGTGTTTTTATGAGGGAGCAAAAAGAAATATACATTTCCAATAGATACCCGATTCATTTACAGGTCTGTGGGTGCCAGACCATTCCTGGTTTTGCTCTTGCAATACAGCCTCTGAGAGAAACCTTAGCAAAATCACCTGGGGGCATCCCACCAGCTTCCAGTAAAGGATCTGCAGCTCCTAAGGGCTTATTAACCCACTTTGAAACAGTGCCTCAGGCTCCCAAAGCACTGGGGCAGTTCTAAACTGGAGTCAATGCTTTGGTTAGAGCCAGAAGCAATTCAGTCCGTGAGCAGATCAGGTCACAGCACAGAAGGATTTAAAGGGTGAAACCTACAGCAAACTGGGCAACACCTGTACATGACTTTCTTGAAAATGTGCTTTCAAGGATCTCTAGGGCTTCTGATACAACTTGGCTTAACTTTATGAAAAAATCAGCTTCTAGCAGATAATTGATTTTTGGCAGTCTCTGGGTGGTCATGGAAAACAAGGTTTACGTTGTCTGTGAAGCCTCTTACCTCCTTCCATTAAAATGTAGGTTTTAAATAATACAGTGAAAGTAGTTTATGTTCAAAGGGGAAAAACGTGTCCCAAAGGAAGAAAAAAAGATTAAAAAAAATCAAAGAAGAAAATACCACAGCAGATGGTGGATTAGCCTGCTCTGAAAGGCTACCTGAATCCAGCTAAACCATCCAGATGATCAGCAAAGATGCGCAGATGATCAGTGTGATCCACATCTGGATGACGCCAAGTCCTCTGGACGTGACTGCTCTCATCCCTCTAGGCTGATTGCCACGCTAATGTTTATATCTCAAACATTTCGCTTAATAACTGTGCAATTTCATTCATATGATACATTTTTACGATTTAAGACCTCTGTAGAATTTTATGACTGCTTTTAATTTATCATACTAATTCAAACTGTAATACTATGCCAGAGATGTAGAATGGGGTTGACATATGTCCCTTGCTCTGAATAGAAGAATATATTAGAGTCTAGCAGCTAGAAAGATTAAATTTAGGTTTTATCTCAGTCAGATACATTTTGGTCCCTTCCTGCTCCAGATACCTGCTATTTTTCTTTTGTTTAAAGGTGGCTGGCAGAGAAAAAGCAAAAATGAGAGCTATGCCTTTTGTGTTTGTGCTCTTTCCAGCATATGGAGTAAAGGAAGTGGGAAAGTTTATTGCCTACAATGAAAAAGGAATTATTTTTCTGCTTATTCTTCAGCAATTCAGGTCTTGTTTGTACTAGGAAAGTCTTGGATGGTTGCACTGACAAGCAGGGCAAGACAGAGCAAATTGCCTGTTGGGACCTTTATGAAGCCCTGATACTGGTGCCCACTCGGGGACTGGTCTCTCGTGGTGTTCTCAAGTAGCCTGGAGGGGAGGAAAGGGCTCTGGCATTACAGAGAACTTGTGGCCTGGATCATTTTTGTGAGAGGTTGGTGACTGTCGGCCAAACTTGCTGAGGGCTGGCTGCTCGATCGGGGTTCAAATCCACCTTTTCCACCTGCAATAACCTCAGTGGCCTTCTCAGCCCTCCAGCTCATCTGCCCAGATGGGGAGAGACAAGCTTGATACCACTCATCACTCATAAGTGAAAAAAAGAAAAAAAAAAGGAAAAAAGAGGCCTTTTCATCACCACAAAGCCACGAAGAGGAGTCCAAACTCAATTTTCTCAGTTTAGAAAAGAAAAACTTATGCAGGTCACCTTTAATCTGAGTGATGCCAGGTGAGCAATTCTTTGCCTGTGTCCTCCTGTCAATCCCTCTAATTCCTTTTGTCATCACGGTTCAAGAGCGTTCTTGAAACGCAGAATGCTGAGCTTAATTACGGAGGACAAAGCACTGAATTACACTAACTGCTGATCTCAGAAATGGCTTCCCCCCTCCCCTTCTTCATCTCAATGTTCATAAAATTAGAATGGAAAAGCCAAACCGGGCCAGCCAGCCCTTGCCTTCCACAGAGCGCTGCTCCCCTCAAAGTTCAGGTATCCACCAGGAGAAAAATCCAGGCTTAGGTGTCATAGGTGGCTCAGGGTGGAAGTCGGAGCTGACATTTAAGCTCCTTCCTCAAGGCAAGTTCAGCTCCTTGCCACTGCCCGTCTGTTTTCGCTGGGGTCCCAGCCTGGTGAGGCTTTGCGGGGTCTCCAGGCTGCACACTCGGTAGCGCTGGAGATGCAGAGGGCTGGGACTGGGAAATATCAATCCATGCCAGGATGAGTTCCCTGATAGTCAGCAAAACTTTTCAGTCCTTCATTTCATTCTATTATTTCTGCTGATGGCACTATAAATAATTACTCCCCACCCTCCGTATGCTTGTGAGGCTTGACTCACTTTGCTGAACTGAGATGTTCATTTTGTTCGTCTTTCCTCACCCCACTTGGATTTGTCGGCGGTTTTCAGATCGTACTCTGGGTTTTCCAGCTCTGCAGGGTCGAGGAAATAATAGGTTTCAGAGGCTTCACCCAAGAAGAGTTTGTCTGCAGCCCCGCTCCGATTGCAGGAACGGGTTTTTTACTTTCAGGCACTTTCAGGTTTCCTTGACAGGTCATTTGCTCTCCCGCTGCAGGCTGGAAACAAGGGAGCTATTGTCCCATGTCTCAGTCACGGGGGCCAAGCTCCTTCCTAATGTCACCAAAAGTCACAAACAGCTAAACCCCTACCAAAGAGACAGAATCCACTGACGAAAGCAACCCCGACCAGGAAAACCGACAAACGCGAAACCCCAGGGCGCACATTTCTCTTCCCCCGCAGTCCCGCACCCCCACGAGTTCACAGCGGAGCCCACGCTGCAGATTTCGCTCTGCCCTGGCATCTTTGCTGCCGCTTGCAGGCACCGTGCGTCCTCCTCTCTAAGCCTGATTCCTTCGACTGCTCAAGTCGAAACAGCCTGCTGCCCGCAAACCACCTGATACCTCCAGGTGCTCTTGCTCGGCTGCTCGTACACCGATCCGTGGCTCCACGCCCCTTGCTCACTTCCAGGCTTCCCGTCCCATCGCTCCCTCACTCCTGGCAAACGCTGTCAGCGAGGAGAGAGCCCATTTCCCCAGCAGTCCCGTGTGCTTTGGGCCACGCTGAGCTCACAGCGTTCCCCACACAAACCTGCTACCTCGCAAAACGGTGGCAAGGCAGAGGTTTAGCCAGTGGATGAACAGCAGGATTTATTTTTTTTGCTGTGCTGATATCTCCACGTGCCGTACATCACCAGCTTGTCTCCTGACTGCCTGCAAGCGGTGGTCACCACCTAGCACTCCTTAAGCAGACGAGCTGCTGCTTTTTCAACCCCGTTTCAAGCCTCGAGGAGGCCTGCTATTTGTCGAAAGTGTTATTAACTTCAGATATGCACCAGGATAAATGTTTTCCTGGCAGAGTCTCGTATCCCCTCAGGGGATCCATGCAGGAGGGAGCTTCCTCGCGACCCACGCTCACCTGGGACCCGGCTGCGAAGGGGAAAACGGGCTCGCATTCAGGTCAGGGCATCGTAACCATGCACCGACCTGAGACGGCGACGGAGGAGCGGCAAGACATAATTTAAAGAAATAGCTGTGTTGAGTGGAAATACAAATGAAGAGATCGCTCAGTTAGGAGCAGAGGGGGAGAGAAAAATCGATCAGGGAATGGGATAGTTAGCAGTTAAATGTTCTCCGTGCACAACGTTCCTGCCGAAGGGCAATTTACAAGCCCAGCTAAAGCTGATACGGGTGATGCTGCTGAGGAGACGAGACTCAAGCGCAAATACAACGCCGCCTTTCATAACAACCCCGGGGTTTGGTCCGTGAGGCTCTTAAGAAATGCTCTGCATTGAGAGTGAAATGCGCATGAAAGGATATGGCAAAACTCTCTTCACCTGGTGCACTTGCAAGGGAAAGCAGAGGGGAGAGGAGCCGCCAGCGGAGCCGGCAGGGGCAATCAGCGGCAAGAGCGCGACAGGGACCAACTTCTCCGGTGATTTATGAAGCAGGCATCCCAACTTATCTTCTGCTGAATGACAGCTCTTTGATTTAAGGAGCGAGGAAAAAAAAACCACCTACTCTAGATCATGCACTTAGTTATTTAAAAGGGAGGGAGAGGGGAGGGAAGAGAGCGTCGGTGGCTGGACGGGGAGCCCCTCGCCCCCAGGTGCCTCCTGCCACCGTCCCCACCAGCCAGAAGCAACGCTTTAGACTTTCTCTCTGGCAAACCAAAAGACAGAAAAAAAACAAAAAACAAAAAGGGGGGATGCTTCCAGCTGACAGCGAGAAGAGGGGGAGAAGCCATGCAAGCAGCCCCATCCCTCCGCGCGTACCTACTGCCGCCGGTCCCAGGTGAGCGACTCCCCCCATCCATGCCACAGTGCCGGTGAGCCCCGAGATGTCCTGAAGAAGCAAGAGTGACTGCTGCGACTTGGGAAGACAGAATATGGTACAAGCTTTAATTAAAAGAGTCTGAAGGCTCTCTCCAGCTCGCTCGCCCTTTTTTTGCAGTACTGGATTGGATTTAAAGGGCTAGAACCCCAATTTGGCGTTGCTGCTCCCCCAGGAGCGATGGTCTCCCGCCCCGGCCTGCCTGCTCCAGCAGCGTCTCACCACCCTTCGGGGGCATCTTGGCAGCTGAGCAAGTCCGTAGTAAGCAGCAGTAACAGTAGTAACTCAGTGGCAGCAGCAACAGATTGTAAATCAATACTCCGGAGAGCAGGCACGGCGGGTGGCGAGTGGGGATGCTGTTGGCAGCCGGGTGGGCGAGGGGAGCCCAAGAGCTCCTGCGGATGCAGGGAGGAAAGTTTGTGCTCTGCCGATGCTCTGGTGAGTCGGGAGGAGGGCTGTGCCCCCTCTGTCCAGGCGCTGCCACCGCTCTGCGGTGCCCAAAGGCATTGCCCTCCCATCGCCAGCCCAAGTGCTGGGTGGAGGGGGGCCGTGGGGAAGGGTTGCGTCACCCCAGCTCAGCTCTGCAAGACGGGGTCCTTGGCCTCCTCCTGCCTGTGACCAGCGAGCAGGGCAACATTCGCTTTTGGATTTGGTGGCTGCTTGCTCGTGCCAAGGCAGCGAGAAGAGGACCTGGCGCTGGTGGGCATGCAAGCGGCGCTGATCTCTCCTTCGGTTTCAGGTTTCTCCAGGCATTTTCCAGATCTCCATCAGAACACCCATCTGCAACAGTCCAGGCTCTCAGAGGATCCCAGTCTGTTCAGCATGGCAGGGATGGCCAAAACGTGCTGTCAAGCCTTGCCAGACCACTTTCCCGTTCCTTCCCTGGCAAAGAGGTGCTGAAGATTGAGTGCAGGGTTTTCACTGAGCACTACAGATTTTGAGTTAAAATGAGGAAAAACAAGGGGAACAACCAAACCAGAAAGCCCTGTCTCCTCCTCCTTTTCCCTGGTTTGGCCTCAAAACGCAACCCACCCTCACTGAGGCCGGCTTCAGAACATCCCAGCTGCGAGCTCCGGTGTTGGCCGTGTCCGATCAATCCCTTCCTTGCACTCAGGGCTGACCCGCATGTTCTGGCTTTCTCTTGTCTTACTAATTACAAGAGGTGGTGGATGCCAAAATGAAAAGCTGGTTTTAATTCCATGCTGCAACCCAGTTCCAAGCTGCTGAGATAATTAGCAGGTTTTTAATGAATGAGAAGACTACCAACGTGGAGGAAGGAAAGATGGGGAGGGAGGGGAAGCGCCATTTGGGCCTGGTGAGGGAAACCGCATTCAAGTCGGAGACTCCCTCCCTTCCCCAAGCCAACGCTTTGAACTGCCTTCAGCGCCCGGCGAGATGCTCCCAGCCGCAGGGCTGTCGGACGGCTCTGCAGAGCGGCGCGCTGAGGCGTCTGCTTGGCCGAGGGCCACGCTGGGGAGCGAAACGGCTCTGTCTCATCACTGTAGCCTGTTGACATCCATCTGGCTCCAGGGAGTGGAGAGGAACCCGTTTTGGAGCCTGCTTTTTCGCCAGTCTTCAACAACCGCAGCTGCGAGTCGCATCGACCTGGGGCTATCAGGTTTGCTGGAGCATCACCACCACTCTGCAAGAGTTTCTGCTGGTGGCTGGAGGGTTTCGCCCCAAAACACAACTATCCATATCAGTCATAATCTATGTGAACACCTCTGCATCTTCCTTCAAAATCAGTCTGATAACAGGCACAGATACAACTTCCCAGGCTAACGCTGAGGTTAGCCATCGGCTGCAAATTGCTAGGTAAGACTTTCCTTGGCAGAGGCTGGTGGGAAAGTGCTTTGCTAAATAATGAGGTCTACCAGGCGGAGGTGAAACGCCAGCAAAAGCAGCGTGTCCCCAGAGACTCCAGCCTCCAGCCTGAGCTGTTGCTTTCTTGTGTGCATCTCGGAGACATGTGGTTGTTGTTCCTTTAATTATTAATCCCTGCACTAACATATTCAAATACCCACAGGCTTCTAAAGGGTGCTCTGATGCAAAGAATGAAGAATAAATTTCCTTCTCTCCCTTAAAACTTCTCTCAATCCCATGACCAATTTTATTGCTGTTCTGCTCTAATTTTAAATATAACAAGAAACATTAAGGCTTTCAATTAAAAGATCCCTTCCTTGAGATACTGGAAAGTAGCCTGCAGTATAGACCACGTGTGACATTTTTCATTGGGATGGTGTGTGCTATATCTGATTTCCAGATCAAACGCCTTGGCTGTGGGGCATGGGCTTGCATGCTGGCTGGCTTGGCCAGGCTTGAGCGGCAGCGCCAAGCTGTTCAGCTTTTGGAAGATACTCAATCTTGTTTGTATTTTTAGCCACAGATCCGTGTTTCTGAAACAAACCTTGCATTTACTCTATCTGTTTTGGTCAACCTGGAAGTCTACAGTGAGGGGCAAATAAACCCCAGCATGATGCCACCCTGGATTCTCGGATTTTTTGGCTTTTAACTGTGAAATATTCATCTCTTCCTTTTTCTTTATAATAGCCTGAGCCATGGCCACAACACAGGAGGTGTTCCTTCTGCAGTGAGCTCAAAACCCCTCATTTGCCATGATTTCAGTGTTGGGTTCACTGGATGCCGTTAAGCGTGAAGTTCGGTTCATTGAAGGTTTTCTCAGGTTTTCTTTTCTCTGGCAACCTAAGTCTTGCACTTGACCTCATTTGGTCTCATCTCTGCAGGGCAATAAGTGTCCTGGAAAGCTTGCAGCTAAGGAGATATTTAATCTCAGGCAGAAATCAGCGTTTGCAGGTATTTGCATTACCAAGGTGCTGGCAGCGCTAGACCCAGCTGAGCTCACGAGGTTGCAGCGCTGCTCGATCGGCATCGTAGCAGCTGGCAGCTCGTTTTACTTCTGGTGGGTTGGTGCTTTCTTAATGGAAGCGGCATCACTTTGATTTTATTGCCTACGAGGGTGTTAGAGGATAGCTTCTCGTGACGCTGGGGAAAACAGCGGGTTTCTGAGGACAAGATTAACAGACAGAGCTGGGTATTGTAGCAACATGGAAAAAGCACCAAGGCAAAGGTATTTCGGGGGGGAGGAGCTGCTAGACTGGATCAGACCCTGGGTCCATTTAACTTGCCCACAGCACCAAGACTCTGCAGCAAGCAGAGACACTTCTTACCTTTGCAGGGGGCATCTCTCTTAGGTACACCAGCTCAGCCATCCTTCCCCAGATCCTTGGGTCTGCCTGCAGTCAGGCAGGGGGGAAGGGTGTAGAGGCAGGGAGATCATGTGCAATCCAAGCAGTGGGGTGGCAGAAAACCCTTCAGCGGGACGCAGAGCTGCGCAGGACCTTGTCCTGAATCACATCATGTTGCTGTTCAGTTCCTTCTTTGAGCCAAACGGTGAGAATGCCGGGAAAGCCATGGGTGGCTGAGCACGCAGGTGAGCTGACTCTTCCACTCTCAAGGCAAATGTTGTTAACTTCTGTCATTAGTGCATGTTTCTGACGCATCGGGAAGCATCTTGTCTCTCCACATTATGTTTTCTGGAGGGCAGATCATCTCACTTGCACAGGCTTCAAGCCTGGAAGACCTCAGTGCTGCTCCTCTCATTCAGAGTTTTCCACAACGCAGCCTAGAGTTCCACTGATACATTGCTACAGGACAGCCATGCTAAATCTGATTTAATTAGTTCTTAATCCAAGGAGGACTCTGGATGACAACCCCTTTTCTGCTGACACAGAAGCAGGATTTGGTGTATTTGCTTTGTGCAGGCAATGGACTCTCAAAGTGCAATAACGTGTTAGGCCAAGAAAATAGCCATATGCATCTTCAATTAATCACACAAATTACAGCCCTTTATTAAAGATAAAAAGCAAAGAGAATCAAACATGCCAGAAAACTATAGGCAGGGTTTTGCTCTCCTGAATTCAAATGCAAAGCTTTGAAAACTGTGTTTGCTTTCACCAAGTATCACAGGGGATTATTTAGAACTTCAAAAGGAGTCTGGAAACAAACAAAAAAACCTAGTTAAACATGGAGGAGCTGATACCTAATCCACTTTTGTATATCTGCCCCTAATCTCTCCTTTTGCTGACTTTTCAAATCCTTCTTGGACATCGATGTCCGAGCTCAGGCCATGGAGAAAGTTCTCATCCATCCCTCAGGATGAATTTAATCACAAATTACTCATCTTACCCAGATTCGCAAATGAAACTAGATCCATGCCATGTGGACATGCGCGTGTCCATCTGTCTCCGTGGCTTCCGCACCCCTGGAAGCAATTTAGCTGTATTCGACAGGGGCATGTCCAGCTCAAGCAAGGCTTCAGCCGACGCTGACAGACGCCAGGCTGTCCCCCGAGGACAGAGCCCCGCGAGAGCTGCAAACCTGGCAATAAACTTCACCTCGGCTGACAAGACAGAAATCAGCGGGACACTCGGCTGTACCAGGTCTGGTGCAAGGGGATAGGATGAAGACCCATGAAGTAAGAGTATCTGTGCTTTGGCTGATGACTGCACAGAAATGGAAACTAAAAAAGGGATTTTTTGTTTCCACAGTTAGTGGGTGATGTTTTGTGCGAGGGCTTAGCAGAACCCAGGGAAGGACGGCACGTGGACAAATGAGGGGAATCCCTACTTCCACTGGCAAAGAACTGGAAAGAAAAACTGTGAAGAAGACCTAAATCATCCTGCCTCAGGACATAAATCAGCCTCTAACTAACAGCGGAAAGAGAAGAAATCTTCTTTATGGGCTGGTTTAGGTTTTCAAAATGTAACAGAAAAATTAGGAAACTGTTTGCTGACAGTTTTAATAACTGCTTCTCATTTTATGGCTGTTCCCAGCTTTAGTCTAAGGTAAAGCCGAGGTCACAGAGCCAGTGCATCCACTCATTTAACTGTCCATCCTTCTTCACTAAAAAAAATTTTGCATATATTGGCCAACCCAAAGTGAGTTTCATACTGGAGCAGAGATCTCAAAGATCTGCTCTTCCAGCAGGTTTCGTGGCACCTGGCTGGATAAGAGAGAACACCCAAAATAATGTCCATAAGAGGAGGCGGCAAATTCAACTCTGCCACCAACTTACTGTGCAAGACAACTCATCTCCTGTCCAGCCCGTCAGCAAACACATCGTTCCAAACCCCGGCAGTACACAGTGCTACCTGCCCTGCCAAACTGGTGGGGCAAAAGGGAAGGAGCTGAGAGTACTGGGCAAAGAGCTTAAAGACATAAATCCATAGAAAAGCAGGTCCTGTTAACTCTGCTGTTCACAGAGTTACTTGACTGCTTTTTTCTCCTTCGACTGAGTTAGAGACACAGTTGGAAAATTTCAAGTTGCCTTGAATTGGGAAAACATTCAAACAAAACCCACCAAGGCTTGGTCCATGCAATCTGTTCTGCTCCTGAGCATGACCTCTCTGCACAACACCTGTGGGAGGGGACGGATCTGCAGGGCTCATCCCTCAGGGCAATGCCCCCTGCCAACCTGCACTGTGGCTACAACGTGATCACTGTCCCTTCCTCGCTCAAAGCCAGGCTTCGCCTACAGGAGGAAAAAGCCAAAGAGAACCTCCGCACAGAACCCACAATGTCTTACCCCCAGTGCACGTTTCACACCATTTTGTTCTCTTTGCTCTTTCACGAGGACACAGAGCAGCCTGCACCCACGCAACCCAAGATGCTGGTTTTGTTACAAAAGCCCAACAGCCACCACCCCGTTTGTGTGGTATTGCCATGTGCTCTCTCACCAGATCTCCATCCAGCGTGGCCAATCATGCCCACCTCCAGAAACCCTACCCTGGGGTCACCAGTCCTGCTGGGTGACCCTTGGGGTGCTGGACAGCCCCAGCATGGACAATGTGAACGTTCAGCATTAGGGACATCAAGCTCATCCCTTGGTTGCCTGGCTGCTGTCATGTCCACCTGAGCGACATCACATACGAAAAGGACATGGGAAATAACAGTTTCTGCCTTTTAATGGCAGTGCCCTGCTTTCCAGCCTACTGAGAGCGAAGAAAAGGGGCTGGTAACACACTGGGAGAGGAGATGAGCTGCAAACACATGCTCAGACGCCTGCGCATGGCAGCAGCACCTGCTCAGGAACTGGGGTCCCTTGCCAGCACTGGGACCCGATCTCAGCATCCTACCCTGGCTACGTGAAAATTTTCCCTGAGAGGATGAGAAAGTTTGGCTCCCCTCTTCCTAAGAGAAGAAAAACACATCCTGACAAACAGGGGGTCTTTCAAGCACTTTCCAGCCTCTCCTTGCTTGCTCTCCACTGTGATTTCGGATGGAAACTGGCACCCGGGTGCTGCACCAGAGGATGCTGTGCCTGCCCTGCAAAACTCTGCTCGGCGTTTCAAGAGCCCCAGCGCACTCGCAGCCATTAATTGGGTTTTTATGAGCTCCTGCGCTGCTCTCTTGTGAGCAACTCGGAGGGCTCAGCAAAAGAGTCATTCAGCAATTCCTTGAAGTGTAGCTATTATTACCTAAAATGCGAAGCACGATTTAATGCTACCAAATTGCGTAACCTGCATCCGGCTGCATGCTACACAGCCTGTGTTTGCTTGTTTACGTGCAGCTGGCACGTGAGAGCATGCAGGAGAGGGAGGAGGGAAGGATTCAACCTCTGCTTGAACATTTACATCCCACAGGGAGCCGAGGCATTTGCTTAAAATAAAAGCCCGAGCAAATGATCCTGGCAGTGATGCCAAACTGTGTGTTTGCAGCTGGGGGAATGCATCTTTGCCCATTCTCCCCCAGCAGATGCTGTAGGACTTGGGGAGAGGTCCCTGCTCCCGGGATGCTGCCAGGAGCAGCGTGCCTCCTTACCTTGGCTTTCTGTCTCCATGGCAATGGCTCTGCGTCATCCGTTTAGCACAGCAACCTCAACCTATGCGAAATCCGGCCTCGTCTGGGGATCCTAGAGCGGAAACAAATACAGCGAGTTCTCCTCACCATCGCGTGCTGGGTGGAAGGTGCTGTGCCTTGGATGGCCATCATGTTAGGTGCACGGTGCTGAGCTACCCGTCTACGTCCAGCAATCATGCATGGGAGGGATGGACAAACCCCACCACTCCAGGTGGTCTGCGGTGCCCAGCGGAGGGGCTGCGCGGTCACCTCCAGCATCACCTACCCTCACCCCACGGCACGGCGGGTGGGCCAAGCTGAGGAGAGGTTTTGTCACCCTGCCACCTAGTCCCCTGCAAGAGCAGAGCCTGGCACTCCCTGCCAGCGGGGTCTGGGCGGGTTTCAGGCTGCTTTTCAGTCCTTCGAGCCCTGTGGATCCGAACCCTGCAGAGAGGACAGCTTGCCAAAAATACCAGTTGCAACTGGCTCTTCTTCTACCCCATGCGAAGAAACGCCCAAACACACAAGAAAAGCACCAGGGCCCTGCCTGCCTTGCACACCAAGGACAGCCCTGAGGCTGTGCCATGGGTTGACGTCTGGACATTCATGCTGCCCCTTCCCCGTGGCTCTGCCTGGGGCTGCTCTGGGCAGGGCTGGGTCCCTCCTGCTCCGGCACCTACCGGGACGTGCAGAGGGGGTTCTCAGCACAGCTGAGAAAATGTGAGGCCGTGACAGGGATGGGATGATGCTCGCTCATTTGGTACCTGGTGTGCAGGCAGATGTGGCATCCTTGCTCATCTGCCTCGATTCATATGTTCGTGCAGTCCCCAGAGGAGAGGAGATGTCCTGAGTGTCTGCTCAGGGAAAAACAAACAAACAAAAAGCTAAAACCACAAGGCTGGGAGGAAGAGCTTATTAAGGGGTCTTGGAGGGGAGAGGAGAGAGAAGAGAAACGTGTTTGGTTTATTCAAAGCAGACATTGGTGACCACTATTGTTGCCCCAGACCGCATCCATCCCCAGGCTGCTGCCACCCCGTGCCTGTATCCTTTCCTAAATCACCTCCCCTCAATCACCAGAGCGATTTTTTTGAACACATTTTAGATTAAAATTAAAGAGCATCTCCCGCCTAAATCCTCATTTCAGGTTAAGCCTGTATTTATGCTAAACGTGAATGAATCAAATAATTGAAGGACTAGGACAGGGCAACAACTAATACCGTCATACAGAGCTTCCCATTAGCGTATGCGGGATTACATCAATTCAATTCGGTCCTGGAGAGCAAAGATTAACCCTTCACGTGGTCCTTCATGTCAGCTCCTCATCAGGCTCCCGGGAAACCTCTCTGCTGGCTGCCCCTCGCTGGCGATCCCCCGTGCTGGAGAAGAGGATTGAGGAGAGCAGCCCATGGATCCCCCCAGCCCTCCTTTTTGGGGTGAAGAAGGAATTGAAGGGTGCTGGTGGGTCCTGAATGTGAGCAGATGGGCTGACAGGACAGGAATAAGCTTAAACGACCTGCAGGCAACAGGCAGGTGACACGGTGCCCAGAACACCCTTTGCTCAGCCACTGACCCTCTGGCCACACTGCAGCCACCCAGGAGCTCCTCAGGGATGGAGGGTGTAAGAGGGCCTGTGCTGTACGACAAAAGCCTTCGAACACGTGTTGACTCCTGGTTTTGGTAGAGGAGCTGGTCAGATGAGCTCATCCAAACAGAGACAGCCCTCTCTGTCGAGCCAGGTGGGTTGGCTGGGCAGAGGAGCTCAGAGAAGGAACCTTCACCATGAAGCCCCTCCATCCTGGTCCCAGAATGACAGAGGGACCATCCTTACCTGGGAGTGGGACCCTGAAGAAAGATCTGAAAGGATTCTAAGGACAAAAGGGATGCTGGAGGTGGTGGGGGTGAGAGGGCACAGAGACAGCGTGGTGGCAAGAAGGCAGGAGACGGGAGACCCACACGATGGGCTCACTCCTGGGTACGTGGTCAGCTGTAGGTGTCACTTTCCAGCCCGTTCCCATGGCACAGGCTGAGCCAAAACGCTGGAGTCAGGCTCACCTGAACCGCATCTGCAGGGCCATGGCGCAGGAGCTGGGGGGGGGGCTGAGGGCTTTTTTCCAGATGGATTTACAGACACATGCACGAGCATCCCCAGTGCATGAGCACATCTTTCCACGCAGGAAATCCCCCAGCTCGGAGGGTGCTTAGGAATAATCCCCTGGCCTTTTCCACATGCAGGGGTGGGGAGGGGGGTCCTGCTACGCTCCCCTCCCTGAAGGATTATCCAAGGAGACGTCTGCAAGACAACCCTCACAAACACCTCCTCCCCCAGAAGCATTTTTTCCTCCCGTGGTTGTTCAGCGAGTGACTAAAGGCCTCAGGATTCTGCCCACAAATAATATAAAACAGGTGCAGGAGAAGGAGCAGGTTGCCAGCTCCGTTACTCCTTTACAGCTCCTGGCAGTTCCAGAAGCAGCCTGGCTCGGTACGGTGCAGGACTGTGTCGGGCTAAAAAGGCAAACCCAGTCCTACGGGGTGTATTCGGATTGCAGGAGTCCGAGAGTTCAAAGGAAAAGGGGCAGCACGTGCCTCTGCCGGGTTATCTGCCAGCGGGCCATCACACCAGCGCGTTCCTGCACCGCACAATAACCCTCTGATCTACGGGAAACGCATTTCCCGGATTGAACCGACAGTGGGAATTTCTGGGCAGTAGTCCTGCTCCAGTTTGCCATGCGTGCTCCCTCGTAGTGGTGATCACGCTATTATTTTTATAGTCACGCTCTGTATTAATCCGTTCCCGATGTCACGGTAACACAGTGACCACCGTTTGCGGTGCATGCTGGCAGCACTGCCGGACGCTGCTACCTGCACAACTTCCACGCCGTAATTAAGGGCCAAGAAAGGCTGCCCTGACTCTCCAGCCTTGTCATCTTGCTGGCACCAGCCAGGGAAGTCCTCCAGCCACATCCTCAGCATCACTGACCACAAAACCACCTTCGCTCTACCCCTACCTCCACCTGGGATTCACACCGGTGTGCAGCCAATAAAGGTGGAGGGCACCAGTTTCTCCAGTTTAAGAGGAAAGCATTGGAGTGGTAGCATATCACAGATGAGCTCAGCAGTTAACAAAGGAAAACTTTGGAAGAAATGAAAGGGAAACAAATCCCAAACTCAGTGTTATTGCGGTGATGGGCGCTCTGAGCGATGTGCAGGCATCTAATGAAACAGGACTGAGGGCAGCGGGTGCGGAGCAGGACAGCACAAATGCCAGCAGTGAGCCCAAGCCAGGGGGACAGCACCCAAGGAAGGCTGCTGAGGACACCCTGCTTCACCTCTGCCCATCGGTGCTGCCTGATTTTCCAGCTAACTTCGGGATGTTTCCTTGCCCCCACCCTGTGTTCCCCTTCCACGCTTTTTGTGCAGATAAAGCTGAGCACCCACTGATGCCCTCAGCAGGGATGTTGCCCGTGGACTGTCCCTCCACAACACCCTTCCTACCAGGTTTCCTGCGGACGTGGTGCCACAGCTCAGTTTTGGAGCAGAAGTTCCCCTCTCAAAAAGCTTTCACTGGAGTGGGCAGCAGTTGCAGGCAGCTGGCTCGGTGGAGGGGACACAGGACATCAAGGCACAGGGTGGGAAAGGACCTCGCAAGCCCCGAGGGATTTGGCTAACCGAGCCCAGGACAGCACGCTGCGAGGGAGCCAGGGTGTGATCCAGGGCGGTGAGATGCCTCCTGCCAGCAAAGAGCCATTGACACCACGCCACAGCCCCATCACGAGCCGGGCCAGCAACTGTCATGTGTTGGGAGCTGAGATTTGTGCCCTCGTCGTGGGACGGAGCCTGCAGTCACATCGGGGCCGGTGGCTGAGCTAACCTGCCTTGGTGGTAGCATCCGCCCCATGGCGACAAAGCCCTGCATCACTTCTCCTCGAAAGGAGATTCACATCTCCAGGTGCGAGCACAAATGTTGCCTACATCCGAAAAACCCCCAGATCCCGGCCGAGCGCGGTTGGGTTTGTCCGCGTTTCCCAGCGCATCATGCAGTGCCCTCTGGTGCACGCTCCAGCGAGGGAGGTTTCAGGTTTGCAAACAGAGGGTCCCACTTCCAATATCGTTTCAAAGCCAGTTCAACCCTCACTTCACTTAAATTAAAAAAAAACAAAACAATAAAACCACCACCACTGATCCAAAGGGTTGGGTTTTTTTTGCGAGAGACCAATGCATTTAGGAAGGAATCTTTTCCAAAATGATAGAAGCTATTCAGCATTTAAAAAATATCTATGTCATAATATTTCTCATATGACTGATAGTGTTACAGGCACTAATAAAGCCTTAGAGATGACATCACACATTTTACTATTTAAAGGGACAACGTCAAGTTAAAATTAACAGTCCTGGCTGCTCGTTCAGCGATATGAGACAGGGTAACAAATCAGGCTTCAGTAAAACTGCTCTTGACTTCTGTCAAAGTGACGTGATTTTTTCAAATATGTATAATTTCCTTTCCCATTATGTTAGGACTGGAAAGAGACACGGTGTCAAAACCCAGATCAAAATGATCAAGCACCAACTGATACAGCTAGGGCTTATCAGCTGGGGCTGCCGTTCAGCGGAGAGCATCCTTTGGGAACGGAGGTTGGCGGGGAGTTGTGCCCTGTTGCTCCCCAGCTCTGCCCCAGCACCTCCAAGTCACCTCAACACCCACATCTGGTTGAAAAGCCTCCCCTGGAAAAGCCTCAGGGGAGTGGGGAAAATAAACCACAGCATTTCTTGCCCAGCTCTAGAAATCTTCTGATTTCTGGAGTCAGCAGCAAGAAGCTCCAGGGATGCTCCGGCTTGGCAGCACGCTGTCAGTTAGAGTCCAGGACATCAAGCGCAATGAGCCAAAGCGAGCGTGACTATTCGATGGGATGGAGGTATAAAAGAAGTGTGAGTGACCAGGCTGCTCAGCCTGCTGAAGCACTTAATGCTGTGAGGAAAATAATTAGCACCTAAAATGAAAAGGGACCAGAATCTGAAGACGCCAAGAGAGTTAGCAAGGAAAACTTGCCATTGAGGGTCCAGGTAAACAGAAATAAAGATGCAAGCAGAGACATTAAATGATATTTTCAAAAGTGATTTAAGAAGCCTTTAGGAAGCAGGACTTTAATTTCCAGGGGCTGCCAATCAGGTCTGAACTACGGGCAGCCTGACTTGAAGGATATTTGAACACCTAAAATACAGTCCTGAGCTAGAGGGCTGGAAGTTATTCACTATGAAGAAGTCCCTCGGTGTGACCAGCATTTTAAAAGCCTCTGGCCAGACTCATGCAGATCGATTCCACCTCCGTCCCAGGAGCCTCAACCATTTCAGAAATGGGATTTGGGACAGCCTGAAAACTTTGCCCAAAATCCCATTTCTACAAGTGAACATCGCTGAGACTTTGGCTCAAGTGTCATTTTGAAAATGGCTCCAAGTGGCTCCGAGCCACCAACAAAAGCCCAGCGCAGTCTGGGCAGTGACTGCACTTATGGCTTGTAAATAGAGTCCAGGAACAACGAACAGAGAGCCAGAAAGGACTTAGAGGTAGAAGGCTGCAAACATGGACTCATATAACACAAAGAAGGAGAAAAAAGTGATGGTAGGGAGGACCTGGGTCCTGCCCAGAGGGTGTGCAGGCACCATGTTTATCAGGGACACGGATGCACGCTATGGGGTGAGGCAAAATCAGAGCTGACCAGCACATTAACAGCAGCATAGAAGAAGTTTAGCGAGCACAAAAGGGAGGGATGGATGGAGACAACCACTTCATTACTGTGATTCACAAAATGGGTGCCCAGGGTGTGATCCAAGCACAGCTCCTTGCTGCAGAGACCCATCTGTTATTTCTCCATCAGTAAATCAGCCTCATAGGAGAAGCTGTCTGATAACGCTGCCTATTTCCCAGAGAGAAGGTACAGATAAACTCCGCCAGTGCCTTATATTTTTTTTTTATCCATTAGTATTCCTGCTGTCAAGGAAGATTATTCTGATCCACTTGATCTCCTCTTAGTCATCCAGCCTGGGACACGGGCAGCTCTGGAAGTGCAGACTCTACATTTCACTGAAATTTTCATTTCTATTTGGCCAGATGTTTTCTCCTCCAAATGATCCACTGTGCCACCAGCTAGCAAATGCACCAGGCACTCGCGGGGTGTCTGGTCTAGCAACATCCATCAGTGCCAGTCCCCCACCACTCACCTCTTCCAAAGCCACCTGCAGCCAGCTCAGCCCAGCTGCAGCATCCCCAGAACCTCCACACCAAGGTCCTAAGAGGATGCTCCTGGCTGTATCAGCCACGTTTCCAAATATTCACTCTTGAATGTGACACCCTACTGGGTTATTAAGTTCCCTTCCAAAAATCTACTGCAGACACTCCAGCACTGCCGGCAGCGCGTGCAGCTGGGAGTGCTGCTGGTAGGTGAAACCACCCTCGGGCACTGCATTTTGAAGCCCACCAAAGCCCTTGATCGTGGATTTCCTCAGGAGTCTCCATCATCCAGAGACAGCAGCAGTGCAACATAAGGAGGAGCACAGAGGACAAAACCAAGCGGAGAAGAGGAGCCAGATATGACTCAGCTCAGGGTCTTCATGATATTGGCCAGCTCTTACTTGGAGCTCAGCTGTCTACCTCGTCCTGGACCCTGCCAAAGCTTTCTTTTATCATACCAGCACTCGCACATGCCACAAATGTGCTGCTTTGTAAATCCTTGTGTGTCTGAGATGTTTGAAGCTGGAGGAAGGAACTGAAGGATAGTTTATTCCATGCTTATTCAGCTGGTCTCAAAACAACTTTCCCTGCAGCCATAACCCCCATTGCCTCCTTCTTTCTGTCTTTGGGATACCAAGGAGCCATGTCTAGGGCAAAATGAGAAATATGCCTTCTCCTGACATTTCCTCAACCAGCCACCAACCAAACCATCTGGACACTTGCAGGCTTTTCCTTCACAATTTTGCAGGTGGTGTTCTGTTGGGAAATTCGTAGTGTACCTGGAGGGCTTGAGGTGAGCTCTCAATGCGCCAGGCTCTCCACACCCACCTGAGAAATAACCACCTTTGTCTGAGCAACTCCCAGCCTGTGGTTACAGAGCCAAGGCCTCCAGTCCCGCAGGCACTGAGCTCATCAGAAAACCCACCAGCCTCCCTTCCCTCCTCCTCTACAAACTTTGTAATTTTTTGCCATCAGGTGAGAATAGAACATCTCGAGTACACAATTCCCATCAGAGGGAGGGATGATGTGGCTGCAGCCCTAAACTGTTACTCTAGGAATGATGCTCATGACTCAGCCACAGCTTCTGGTGTGAAGCTGGACAAGTCTAAAACCCCTTCCATCTCCATCTGCCACCTGCAAAAGCAGGACAGTTAAGGACTGGTTTTCTCCAAGACTTCGCTATTCTTCTGTATTAAAACTGTAAACTGCCATGGCCAGAGATGGCCCAGACAATCACACCACCTCTAGGCTTTTCTTTAATGCAAATAAATCCTTCTATTATGGCTGTGGTAATCCAAAGCTCGGTAACCCTGACACAACATCAACAACAGCGTCGCAAGTGAATGAAGGTTACAGTTTGGGATCTCAGAACAGCCGTCCCTTCTATCGAAGATTTTGGATTTAACACACCACTATCAAAAAGCCTCAGCGAGGACCCTCAACAGCTTGTAATCAGGCTGATGGTAGCCGGCAGCCACCAGCGACATGCTGAATTACCTGAGTTGCCACATGTTTGGGAACAGCAGCTATGTCTGGCAATTCTCCTTTGGGAGGTAAAAGAAAAATGTCAAAACACCCCATTTGATCCTGTCTAGCTCTTTTATTAGAAATGCAAAGAAAGTAACCAGATGCATGCAGGTAGCACCAGGATGATTTATATTACTACTCCTACAGTTATTAGAGCTGAAAAGATCCTTAGGCGCAGCAAGACCATTATAGAATAAAATATGAAAGTAAATTGCAGAGAAAGGCAAAATAATTGAAGTAACAAGTGAAAACACCTAAAGCACAAGAAAATACTGTAATCTAACAATGACTTTCAGTGCTGTAAAACTGGAAGGCTTCCTTCAGAGGAAAACCCAGGAGCATCCATTTAGGAGAGCTTCCGTAGTGCTGAAGTGTTTCTGTGAGCTTTCAAGCACGCAGCAGAAAGCAATTCTGACTGCACAGTTGATCTGGGGGGAAAGCTGGGGGGGAAATGCTGAGACTGGGGGATCACAGGCGAGGAGCCATCATCTCTGGGCCTCGGCTGGAGACAAGAGCCTGGGCTGGAAGAAGCCAGCTGTGGGATGACTCACTCCACCACAGGGCAGAGCCAGGAGCAATGCAAACCTGCCCCTCCAACCTCCCCCAAATCCACGGTTTCCACTGGGGCCCCAGTCACAGCCAGGGGAGCTGCCTGGGAAATCGTTCTTTCAAAAGCTGCGATGAAAACCTCTACATGTGTCTTTACTCTGTTTTCTGCCCTTTGATGATCTTCAAGTTTGCTGAGCTCCTGCTCAGTCCAAGGACCATGATGACCTTCCTCACCTTGCATCCAGATTTTGCTGATTAACCAGCATGGCTGGGGCTTGGGGAAAGCTCTTCCCTTGAGTCTCTCAAAGCAGCAGCTCTGCCTGGGTCATTTAAGCACATCTCTGTGGCCTGAGCAGATGCTGCAAACCATTGCAGGCTTTGCAATGCCAACCCAAGCAGTGGTGACACCCACACATGGCCAGAGAAAAGGTCACCACAGCATCTTGCCTAGCTCCAGCTTTTCATTCCACCCGAAGTGCTGCAGACCCCAGGCTGCAGCATGTTCAACACATGGTCCCAAAGGCTCAGGAAAGGAGAAACACTCACAGCATAGATGAAAGACTGAAGGGTTGGGACTTGGCATGCCTGAAGAGCAAAGTTTGCAGTGGTTATGTGGACAATGAGTCTATAGACCAAGGTGCTAAAAAGGAGAGTAAATGAAGTATTGGCCAAGAGCTGTGGGAGTCCCAGGCGGAGAAAGGCACAATTTTCTCTTCACAGTGAAGGTGTCTCTGAAGAATTACTGCCATTCCCACTAATCTCTTCACTAGTAACGGTGTGGCACTTCAAATCCTGGGACAAGAGCACCACGTGTTATTTTAAGGATCATGCACAGCAATTTCTTGTTCTCCTGGGGGATTTGTTCTTCTCCTCCTGTTTCCAAGCAGCAGCAACCGCAGCGGTCTGCGTGTCAGGGTTATGCTCGCGAGTTTTACAGCTGCCACAGGAAATCAGAAACGGATGCAGATGTTGAACACCTTTTCCTGAGGGCACTAACGACTTAGCTGTCATCCTCTCTACCTCCACCACCAGCAGTGGCATTGGCAGAGGATAACGAGCTACCACGCAAAAAGCACCTGCGAGGAGGTGGGAGGCTCTTCATGGCTGGGTTTTGTTCTTCCCAGCACCTTTACACCCGTCTACGTGTGGCTGGAAGGCTTTGGTCCTGTTTTAAGCTATGTTTCTCACAGCAGCCCTCCAACTCTCACCCACCTGTGAGGATCAGCAGGGTGTTGTGGGGCGGGGGAAGGAGGTGGTCTTGCTTCTTCCTGGGGTTCAGGCTGCTCCCCTGGACCTCATGAAGGGCAGGCACAGCAATCGCGCCTGCTAAACCCGGGAAAGGCAAGCTGCATTTTGATTACAGCTTTTGCAATGCAGGCTTAAGACTGCCGAGTTCACAGCAAAACAAGTTGTCCTTCTGGTCGTGTTCAAGCATGATGAACCTCTTCCAAAGCAGGAAACACATTTTCTCCTGCTTTTGCATAAATGTTCTTTTGGATACGTACAGGAGGACTACGTTTGGTAGGAGATGAAGTTAACATCAAGCAGTCCTTGAACCCTTGTCTGAGTTCAGAAATGCAACCTCACATGGTGCTGTGGAGGCCCAGCTGCACAGTGTAAGATGTTTGCAGCAGCTTCTTTACTGGGAAGAAAGTTCCTCTCTTCACCACCATATAGCAGCAACACTTTTTTTTTTTTTTAAATGTTAGACTATATCAGATTTTTTTCTCTCTTCCCTCATTTTGTTGGTTGGATTTCAGGGAACTTGCCAGTGTGAGGTTATCAGCAAAGCTTTTCTAAGCTTATTGATATGATGCTGAGGGACAGGTCAACACGAGGTTGTCAGTCCATCCCTTCCACTGTGGCTGGTCTAATAGGGCAAGGCAGAGGACTCCCCAAAGTTAGTTTCTGGACACTGGGACCTCTAGGTCGATCTTCGGTCGTTGGCTCAGTTGCTACCGCTGTCTTCACATCGAAACACAGACTTGGGTGGATTATGGACCCAGTTTCCCAGAAGGACAGATCGTTTCTGAAACAGCTGGATTTCTCAGGAGCTGCGGGCAATCTCCACACACAAGGACATAGGGCTGCTCTGTGAAGGGCTACAGATATTTTGCCTCTTGGTACTGTGAAGATGGCAGTGGGCACATAGGGGTAGGATTCCTGGAGAACTCATCTCCCAGTCAGGCACCAAAATAAGCCTCAGTATTTCAAACAACATCCACCAGCATCTGATGGGAAGCTCACAGGCAGATGTTCAGTGTGCAGTGTGTACACCACGTGCTTTTGAACGTCTGACCTTTCTGGGTTTAATGGGTTTTTCACAAAGAAATGAAGCAGAGGACAAAGGGAGAGCAGTCAGAAAATGGTTTTGTTTCAAGCAAAGATACAGAAAAACGTGAACTTTCCAAAGCTGCTGGCATTTGCCAAATTGCAGTGGGAAGAATGAAGTGCAGGGACTAAGCCTGACTCCTTCCTCCAGCATTACGGTTCTAAAGAAATCACTCCTGTTTCTCACCATTCTCTTTCTGTAGCTATGACTTTTTTGTTGCTGATATTTTCCGGTGGCTTGAACTGGAGTGCTCCTTCACCAGCTAACACACAGCTTCCAAAACTCTCTGAAACGCTGCGCTTTGAGACTCCTGCGAAACCGATGTCAGAGGAGAGAGGAGCATCATCACTAGGGGCTTTGCACTTCTGATCAAGGAGCAGAGCTCATACTGAAGAGGAAGCTCTGGCCAAGCCACGAGTGCAGCCGCCTGCCTTTGGGACCTGGGTTTTGGTGGTTAGTTTAGCTTTATCGCCATTAATTTCTGCAGAACACACTGTATCTGCTGCTCTGCACTGGAGGAGCTGATGCCTCAAACTCACACCCAGCAAAAGCACCAGAACTCACCTGTTTTGCAAAGACTACAAGAGCAAACCATGCCCCCTCGGTGCTCCTGGGCTGCTCAATGCACTCAGCCAGCATTTGCAAAATAAAGGTAAAGATGTACTATGCCACCATCCTTTCCTAGAGAAAAAGGCTGCTGAGAAACTACTTAATAATAAATGCAGTCTCTTAACTCCACTTAACTCCTATCGTTAATATTTACAGCCAAGAACAGACAGGTCATGGAGCGGAGCCATGCGGGGACGCTTTGCTGGCAGCACGCTGGGGTGCACACGGGGGCTCGGCAAACACATCCCGCGGTCAGCCACCACCAAAACACAGACCTGGGGATCCAAGAGGCCGTGCCCCAAAGCACATCTCCCAGATCGGGGGGCCCACGGTGCACCATCCGTTGGCAAAGGGGCTTCAGTGCCTATGGGGTCTGGAAAAGCTGAACAGGGTGCTCAGGAAGGGGGAAGGAAGCAGCCACAGTTGCTGCAGCTGCTTTCTCACTACCCAGCTCGCACACCATCACTGGAAGCAGAGACCTTTCTCCCAAAGCCTGGGTTTAGTGTTAAAGGTTTAACATCAGCAGAATAAATCAATGGCCATTTCGATCATTGGGGAGTGCTAAAGTCAGCCGAATTAATCCAGTCCAAGGGTTTTAAAATTTCATAGCAGTGCTTTTTTGGATCCATTCCCTCAGCTGTAGCACACCGGGGACACGACTCCCTCTGCAAACCAGGGCACAGCGACCCAGCCCCACGGTCGGTGGGGATGCACCTGGGGGTGCCAGGGAAAACACCCCCCCTCGAACCCCGGCATGAGCGCAGACCACACGGCAGGAGCAGCTGTAACCTGCTATCACCCGACAGAGGATATCAGTACATGAAGCGTGTGAAACGTCTGGAGGCACAGCAACACAGAGGTGTGTGATGAGAGAGCAGCTCCTGCACCCCGGTGAGGGATGCGATGAATACCCTTCTCCTTGCAACGCACACCAGAGTTACAGCCACATCTCCGGACATCCCTCCAAGTGGGCCAGCTCTGTGCCCTGTGGAAGGGCAGCCCCTGCCTCTCCTCCTCACCCATCAGCTCCTTCCCCGGCACCAAGACCCTGTTAACACAGCCACAGCCCAAGCTCTTACCCCACCTTCCCTCCAGCTCAGCTCTTTGTTCAGACCCAACACCCGCACAGCCCGTCAATCCAGAGCAAAACCAGGCACGTGTCGCACCAGCTCCACTGTCTGCTCTCGCAGGGGACCAGCACACGGTCACCCCCAGCCCCTGCTCCCCTCTTCCATCTTGTTTTCAGACATGCACCGCTCTCTCCCTGAGGCTCCCTGCTCTGCCTGGCAAACCTCTAGTGCCGGTGTCCATGCCCACAGACGTCCGTCTGCACCCTCCCTCTGCTTGGTCTTCAAGGAGAGGTGACTTTGGGAGCCCTTCCCTGAACCCCTCCTTCTGCACTATACACACACACATCCATACGCACAGATCTATATATTCAGATTATTAACTATTGATGAGATTAAGCATTTTCAATTAAGCAGTTTCCAGGAGCCTGAGGACTCTTGGTTCCCGTCGTTTTCCCTCTCCCTTCCCACCCCCAGCCCCCAAACACCACTGACAGGAGGTCTGTGCACTGCTGCCCTGGCACACGTGGGGTAGGGCTCAGAGCTGTCGCTCACTCTGGTATGTGCAAAACCACTGCAAACAACGTCATTCAACCCAGCTCGCTGAACCCCTGAACCACTCACCCTCCAATGTGTTCCCCGAGGCTCGCTTCAACTTTTGCCGCAGGGTTTTTAGTTTAGTTTTGGGGACTTTTTGTTTTCTTGCAAACATGAAACATGTCCTCATAAACGACATCCCTGCTTTTATGGCTCCTGCCCTTGTCTCTCATATATTTTCCCCTTTCATGCAACTCGTTCTTTCGCCTCCCCGCTGTCCCTAGGCTCTTTATCTTATGCATCATTCATCCCCGCTTACTGTCTTCTGTTCACACAGGCTTCTGGGAGATGCGTGTCTCGATTCCCTCCTTCTGCCTTGCCCTGATTTGCACTCACACATGCACTCTCCCATCTCTGCAGCTGCCTGCAGCCTTGCTGGGAACGCTACATCCATGGAAGAGCAGAGGAAAGGAAAGCAGCCTCAACACTTCTTCACCAAACCTTGGAAAATATCCGTGCGGTTTTAATGACCAGAGCCTGGCCCCGGGTCACCCAGAGGGACAAGCTGGTGCTTAGCGGTGTCCACTGCCATTAAGGCATGGTCAATGGAAGGGGACAGGGCAACATGATGGTGTCAAGCACAGGGAAACACAAGGCAAAGCCAGCAGGAGAGCTGCCAGGCACATTTCCCCAGGCTGTGGGTATGCTCCTACGCTCAGGGAGGATGCTGTGGTGGGGACACCGTGCCCCCCCCAGTGCACTGCAGGGTGATGCTCGTATCTAAACCTGTAGCTGATCTTTCCCCAGGCAGCGCCTTTGGGAACAGCCATGAGAGGAGCCATCCCTGAACCTGCCAGCTAGATTTTTAACTGTGGTTCAACCACCCACAGGCCACCACAGTGTCCTTGGCGTGCCCACCACAGCAGTGTCCATCACAGCAGGTGCTAATATTTCCACCCTGGATAATTCTGCTGCGTTTCTGGTGATTGCCAGTTCTCAGCAGGGAACTAGCCAACGCATGGGCATGGCTCTGGGATAGCTCAGTCCATCCCTTTGCCTGTGCTTCCATGCAAAACCAGAGTGTAGATTATCCAGAAAACCCAAGTCCTCCTTTGGTGGCATCTGCCACACTTGCCACATTACAGATGACAGCTCAACACACCATAAAGTTCCCTCAAATCCCCCAAATGTGCTTTCCTCTGAACAAAAACTACAGTCTTGGGTAACATGAACTGAAGGGCAAAAGCAAGCACGGAAGCAGAAGCTTGGGAAGGGCTTTCCAGTCCTCCTGTGAAGCCTCTCAGCTTTTAATCCACTATAGAAGCCTGTAAATGTCTGCTCTCTTGTTTCTCACACTAGTTAAAAGGGTAAAAGCTTCGGAGAAATTACCACCTATACCCAGGGCTCTTCAGAGGGCTTGCAGCTGGGGATTTGGCTTCTTGCTGGTAAGAAAAAAACAAGACAGAGCCATCTCCATCTCCTTTCATCAGGTACTGGCCCTGGTGACCGTGCCGGGTGTTGTTCTCCAAAGTGCTCATGCCTGCCAAGCACGTGGGACTAGCATATGGCCAGCACTGCCTTATCAGGCCATAAATGCACACAAAATGTTAGAGGCAGAGCATGGCAAACTATTGCTGAGGAGACATCACAGCTTTTCAGGCACCTTTTGCTTGTACCGAATTAACACAGTGGGTCCCTCCCCCCAGAAGCTCCTCTGCTTGCCAGTAGCTCAGCGACCTTTTCCAAGCAAGCCCAGAGCTCTTGCCCCTTGTAGAGCTGATAAACACACCAGTAGGCAGGTATACATAAGTAATGTGGCTTTCACCCTTTCTTTAGGGTAAGATGTTTGGCTGTTGACCTGACAAAGCAGAGTCAGCAGGAAAACCCCCTCCTAGCACCAGAAGCAGGGCTGAATCAGGGAAACCCATCAGCGAAGCTGGATGTGGGGCAGCCTAATGCCAGACCACCACTGGACACCTTCTAGGAGTGACGGACCTTCACCAGAATGTGGAGAGACAAGGTGAGATGCCTCTGGAGGAGATTTGGCCACACCTAATTGCAATTTCCATGGTCTTCATGGATCAGAAATGGCTTGGGCTCATCCCAAGGCAATGCCATCAGGCTCCACTCAAGGCTTGAAATCCCACCAAAGCAGGAGGGACCCACCCAACTGTTTCAAAGCACATCTCAGGAGAAAAGCAGGGGTGACTAGCTGTAACGAAGGACATCAGGATTGCTTCAAGAGCCTGGCCAAGGGCTGATCCCACCTGGAGCTCACTTCTGCATCCAGGCATGGGGTGCACAACCGAGCAGGTCTCTGGGCAGGTGATCAGCACACAGTTCCCTTATTCAGCGTTTGCAAAGTGCAGTTCACTTCAGAGAGGATTTCAGATTAAGCTCTTTAAGCAACAAAGAAAGATTTCTCTTTTAAACCTTTATTTAATCACATAATCCTAAGAGAAGACCTCTCCTCCCCTTGGGAAAAAGAAAGCAGTAGATTTGCTGAGGGAGACATAATTACTTCATCCCCATATTACTGGACGACATTTGCTGATTAAATATAGAAAGCTTTAGGGAAAGTTTGATTTTTTTATAACTATTTAAAGATCTTTAAGAAAAGACAGTTACCCCCAAAAAATCCCCGGAAAACACAGGCAGAGCCAATGAGGAGGCTGAGGGGTAGTGGGGTCTTCTTCCAGTGGCTTTGTGGGGCAAGCAGCAGAGCATGTTTTGCCTTTGCTGCAGGAGGATTCAGGAAGGATTCATGATGACTCCCATTCTGGTCCAATGTGGCCAGGAGCTAAACCACCCCCAGATCCTGTCTGGCTGTGGTGGGAACCAGGGGGGTTCAGTACCAGTGAGGCTGTCATTTTAGATGATCCATGGCAAAGCTCAGCCCTTAGGTCAAAAGATCACCAGATATTTTGGGTTGGCACCTACCTCCAGAGGTCTCCAGCCCAACCTTCTCCTCAAACATGGTCAGCTACGGGATCACACCAGGTTTCTCAGGGCTTTATCCAGGTGGGCCATAAAACCCTCCATGGATGGATGCAGCACGGGCACACGGAGCTAGAGCTTCACCTCCACCCAAACACGGGCGGCTGCGAAGGTCCCATGTCCCATGTTTGCCAAGGCCAGGGCTGCTGGGGAATGGAGTAGCTGCAGCTATTCCGTGTGTGCGTGCAAAGCCTGACGCACGAGGAGCCTTTGATCACCGGGGCCTCCAGGCACAGAGCAACGCGTAGAACCAGGGCGGCAAAGCCCACCCGGCACAGCCGCGTGGGGAAGCACGTTTCAGTGACGGCAGGGAAGTGCTCTGAAGAATTTAGGTGGAAGATATGAAACACCAAAAAACCCATCGCATTACATTATTGAAGCAACAATGAAGCAAATCTGGAAACAGTCTAGAAAATATTAAATACTGTTAATATAAACTATTGTTGAATAACAAAACTATACCTAACCAAAATAACAAGCCTTATTTTCTGTCTTAAACTCTCCTGATTTTTCTGTAAATCTGAGTTTACTCTGCATTTGTTATATTTAATGTGATTGCAGCACGTATATACAAAGCAAGCAGCTTATGTGAGCTTGAAATCTGTTTTGTATGTGGAGCAGTTGCCTGCTGCCGGTGTTCCTGCAGAACTGATCCTCCATCCACCAGTTAAAGCTTCAGATCTCAGTCTACAAAGTCGATAAGATAGTGAGAAAAACGCTTCTGCTGCTGGTAGCTGCTCTTTGCAGGACTCCGAGGCCAGAAATGGCGATACAAACCGCAATACTCGCCCGCGTTACTGTTGGGGACGTAACGATAACGAATACGTGGGGCTGCCACACCTCGCACCCGAGGAAGGAGCGCGCAGAGGCGTTTCGGTCGCAAGCCCACACTGCAGCATCCCACCTGAGCACCACCTCCAACAAGCACAGCCGAGCGTCAGGAGCTCCGTGGAGGAAGCGAGCTGCGAGAGAATCCCAGATGATCTCCCCAAAGCCACCGAGCTCTGGAGCCACCCGCTCCGCTGCCGCGACGCCAGCCGCCCTCGTGCAGGCGAGGCTTGGAAAAGCCCCTTCCCTCCTCTTGCTGCAAACCCGTGGCAGCAATGGCCAGCAAAGCGGCTTTAGGGGCAGCCATGCTGGGCAGTGGAGGACCAGGATGGGGCACGAGCAGCAACCAGTGCCCAGCACCTTTCCCTGGTGGCTCTCCAGGGTGGTGGTCCCCAGAGCATCACCTCCCCAGCACTCCCCGTCCACTCTGCAGACATCCAGATCTCTTGCAGAGACAAAACTTCCAAGACTCAAGCGACTGAGGGTGATTTGGTGCCAGATTTGGGTGAACAGCCTTGCCACGAAGCGACGGCTCAGCTCCCGGGTAACCCTTCCAGCAGCGCAGACGGCCGCAGCGCCGCACCAGCAGCATCCCACCCACAGCCTCGGTGAGGAAAACCTGCACAGCAGCAGCTACAGCGGGCTTCAAACAGGGGCTTTGAAGAGATCAGAGCTTTACAAGGACCGCTCACGAGGGGCTGGATGTTCCCTGTGTTCTCTAATCATGGGAGGAGGAAAAAACACAAACCCAATAAATACTTGCTGCACAGGGGAGCAGGGGCAGCTGGGGTAAGGCTGACTGGAGCATCTCTCCTACGAGGAGAGGCTGAGGGAGCTGGGCTTGTTCAGCCTGGAGAAGAGAAGGCTGCAAGGGGACCTTAGAAATGCCAATAAATATCTGCAGGGTGGGGGTCAGGAGGACGGGGCCAGACTCTTTCCAGTGGTGCCCAGCGACAGGACAAGGGGCAATGGGCACAAACTGGAGCAGAGGAAGCTCCAGCTGAACCCGAGGAAGAACTT
>Ga0065711_1002090_pt1 | contig 41418 bp, 16 predicted proteins | sample Hoacrofraction12_FD_59098 | JGI IMG/M metagenome (GOLD analysis project Ga0065711, IMG submission 59098) | Hoatzin crop microbial communities from Cojedes, Venezuela - Epithelial fraction 12 v2 (version 2) | ecosystem: Host-associated > Birds > Digestive system > Esophagus > Crop | place...
GAGCAGGGACACCGCTAACTAGATCAGGTTGCTCAGAGTCCTGTCCAACCTGGTCTTGAATGTTTCCAGGGATGGGGCCTCCACTACCTCTCTGGGCAACCCGTTCCAGTGTTTCACCATCCTCATTGTAAAGAATTTCTTCCAGCCGTGTTGCTTGACCCGGTTACGGCAGGAGCCATCGGAAGGCAGGCGTGAGCGTTGCCTTCTCCTCCTGCCCCCGTGCCTGCCGCCCGCCTCCAGACAGCCCCTGGCTGGGGGGGACGAGCTGGCCAGGCGACCCGTACCCTGGAGCGACGGCACGCAAGGTGACACGCCAGCGTCCTCCTGCCCGGGATGGACCCTGTCGCAGGACCTCGTCCACACGACGGGTGCCTTCCCCATGGCGATGCACAGCTCGCCTTGCCTGGCCCCCAGGGACGTTAGCGGGGAGCTGCCTGGCCAAGAGGCACCTGCCGGTGTCTGCCCCTGCCCGCACTGTCCAGCGGATGCGCCGGGCTTTTCCAGCAATCGTCGGCCTGCTGCTGGCTGCTGCCGCCCGAGCCTGTCAGCCAGCGCTGCGTGCACGGCTTGGCTGCAGCGGGTGAAGCCTGCGGGAGCTGAGGAGCAGGGTTCCCGCTTCCCCTTCCTCACTCCTCACAAAGGTAGGAAGCTGCTGCGATCTCTCAAGGGATGGATGGCTGAAACGGTGAGAATTCCTGACAAAAAACCCAGGCAGTTTCGCCCTAGAGTCTGGAGGCAAACTTAGGGAGGAGAGCTGCCCGGGGTATAGCTGAGCGCTTATTTGAGCAACAGGTATCAGATGGACGGAAGAGGTGGCATAAAAGCTGATGGTGATGCTCGTGGCATGCTCGTAGTAAAAGCCAAGAGAGGATTTTCGTTGCTGAGGTGACTGGGAAGAGCTTTGACTCGCCAGTAAAGTCACTGCTTGCTCTGGTGGAATTCCTCCTTCGCTCGGGGACAAGCTGTGTGAAGGCTTTCCTGACTCCACTGCCTGCTTCCCCTCCTGAGGGACGTTCTTGGCAAGACTCCAAATCCGACTAATGGCTCAAATTGAAAGAGTGGCGGTACCAATACTGGTCATTTCTAATATTCCTGCTGAAACCCTGGCTCTACAAAGCTTTTTTCTTTTTCAGTGCTCACCCCATGCAAAGAAATTTGCAACTCAGCAACTCGGGTCTGCTTTCCTTCCAAGTGCAATAACTTCTGATGCAGGGAAGGGCATCCAGTCTTGATCTGAAAAACTTAAGCAAAACAAAATGGAAAAAATGCCTAGCTTCACCCCCTGGCAGTTCATTTGAGTGGGTAACTGTTAAAAGTGTGTACCTTGCTTCTCATGTTAAATCACCTGGATTTAGCTTCCAGCCACTGCCTGTGGTTACACCTCTTCCTGCTGGGCTGAGTCACCCTTCGCTACCTGGCATTTCCTCCCCTTGACTGCTTCTTACGTACAGGAGACCGAAGTGATTGAGGACTGTTTGCATTACAGTGAAGTTGCTCCCCGAAGCCTCAGACCAAGCTTTGTTTTCCTTCATGAAGAAACAATGTTCGTGCTGTTGGCGATCCCCATCCCACTGTAAAACCCTCGTCCCGCTCCTGCTGTGAAGATGACAGGCTCCAACCTGGGGCAAATCCATGGGAACAGCGGTTCGGAGGGCAGCGGCTTGCACTTTCTCACTGGAAAAGCAGCATTTGCTGGAGGGAGTGAGGAGCTTTTACCTTGGCTCCAGCCCACAGGCTTTCTTCAAAATATGCCTTTCACATGGAAATTCCTGCCAAGTGAAGATTTCTAGCTCTAGCTGGCATGTCAGCCATGGCAAGAGACACAAAGGATTTTTATCATTGGATATACGTGACACAAAGAAAGAGGTTTGTTTTGTGCTGGCTACTGTAATCAGCCAGCGGCATGCAGGGAGTCTTTGTGGAAGGGGTGGGAGAAGGGGGAGTAAGTATAGGAAAAGAAAGCTGGATTTATTAACATTAATTCCAAATAATCAGTTTTCTGCTGAAGGCAGAACCACTAATCTCAAATTTCCCTGCCTCAGAGTCACTACTTGAGTCGCTTGTCTGCTCCATGTAAAGCCCCAGCCAAGAAAGCACACCTGCGTTAACTCCACTGCACGTAATTTATTGAGCCAGTTTCACCACAATAATTTTTTTGTTTCCCAGCACCAGCAAAACAGAAGTCATTCCTAGCATGACCATCCCACGTGTTGGTTTTCAATCAGCGTTACATTGTGCAGACAAGGCAGATGCTACTCTACGGTACGGTCCCTGCCTGCACCGTGGGAGTCTTGGGAGGTTTTCTCCAGCCAGAAGACCCGAGCAGGAAGGTCTCAGATGCGCTGCCCCGATGGCAGCCTCCTCGTTGAGCCCCGGCTATGGATGGGATGTGTGTGATGCCAGCAGAGCCAACCGGCTGCTGCGAGCGCTGTTGCGGGAGCCACCCTGGGAGGCAGGGGACGACAACAGCATCGTGAGCTGAGGGCTCCTCATGTTGCCTGGGGAGCTCTTCAGAAAGGCAACGAGTGAGTGGGATTTGAATGAAGAGTTGAGTACACTGGAAGCTCAAAGCACACAGCCCTGCTGCCTGGGAGGAACGGATAGCAAGGAAATTGCAAAGTTGCTTTTTTCACTTTACAAATATTAGCCCCTCTTTTTTTCCTTCTCCCCACCCCCATTCTGTCTGTGTCTGCAGAACATCTTCTCTGTGAGCTCCGAGGTGTTTTCCCAAAGGCTGTAACTCATACAAAGCCTCATAGGAAGGACCAACAGCTACAGCTGCCGTTTGCCACAGGATGAGAGCAGAGGAGGGGGATGTCATCAACTGCTATCATGGGTCCCTGGGAAAATGGGAGGTTTCCTATGTCAAATTCCCAGGTGATCCTATGATCCTAGGAAATCAAATCACACTGTATTTTGTGGAAGAAAGCTAAAACCAAAAGGCCCCACTCAGTCTCACCTTTGCAAAGACTCCTTTCCTCAAACCTGACAATCGGGCACAGAGTATCAAAAGCACATAACGTGAGCACAAGCAGATTCCCACCTTAGGTGTCTGGTCAGTCTTCAACACCTTACAGGAACCTGGATATTTTCTTGAAAAAGCCAAGTTATGTATCAAGGGAAGAAATGCAGCCCTTGCTGGACCCTGTGTACGACCACAGTGCACCTGGAAGCGTGGAACCATTGCTGCACGAACAAGGGGGAAACTGAGTGATCCACTTCTGAACCTCCTTGGAGACACTTCAGGAGGTCTGGTATCACCAGCTGAACTTTCTTTCTCTATGGATCCCTCTATTTTGTTGTACAATTGCTCCCATCAGGTTATCAAACCTGAGGTGTTGCAGTAGGGGTTCCTTATGCTTAAGAGGCTTTTTGAGAACTTTGCTTTTCTGATTCTCAGAAACTTTCAAATGGTCGCTTTAAAATTTATTCATAAACAAGTTATAACAATCTGATTTTGTGCGTGTATTGCCTTCAAATTAAATAATTCTTGTCTCTCCTTGAAATTTCTATTCTTGTAATTTTTTAAATAAGTCATACTGAACAGAAAAATAAAAAGACTTATTTTGAATCTTTAGCATTTATTTTACAATTCCCTTTTCTTCCTTTTTGAACACAAAGTGAATTTTATTCACACCTCATTTCAATTCTGTGGATGGCTGGAGACTGATAGAGAATGAAAGCTGAGCTATTGAAGTTGTGTGCATTTTAAATGTCTGTCAGCACCAGCTTCTGGTCTTTGCTACAGGCTCACGTGGTGCTGTGTCTCCTTGGGCAGCTTGCAACAAGAGAGCTCGCCACACCTGCAACCTTCTTGATAAGACAAGGCAAATGTTAATGGGCACAGTCCTTTTCCTCTGTTCTCCTGATTCTTTCTTTTCCGTACATCTCTGCTGTTAGCACTTTCAGGCAAACATGACTTACTCTATTTTCTATCATTCATTTTTCCTTTCCTCTGTGTTGCTCACCTTGTTGTAAAGCCGTAAATATCTCTTTTGCTACATCTCACTGTTCATTAGGGTATTTAGGCCTCTTCCAGCTGCTCCAGCTGGGTTTTTTAATTGGAACAAGGGTGGCTGAGGGTGAAAAGAGGAAAAGAGGACGGAGTGAGTGGGGGAGAAAGGTGTGGTTTGAAAGGGCAGAATGCAGACTTTTTACAGCTTCCCTGCAAGGAAGCAAGAGCGGAGGGGAAGGAACGGAGAGAGCTAGGTGAGAGACAGGTGAAAGGAGTTTAAGAAACACTGATTAGTTAATGTTTGTAAAGTGTTTCTGAGAGTGCAAGGTTACATGTATATGCTAATCTACTAATTACTATTTTGTGGAGTGTCTTGGTTCATGCAATCATGTATGATTAATTGCAGCTGACTTGTCAATAGCAATGAATGATGGGATTGTAATACAAAAATTAAACAGCAATTAAGGTCAAGCTCTTTCTGTCTTCCAGAGCAGAAGGGGATTTTCTCTAGGCTTTCTTCGAATTTTTTAGAAGATGCCCCTTTTAAGTGGTGTCAGCTCTTCCCCCAGCAGAAGGACCCTTTGGTTGTCCCCTGGCATACCTGCTGCCCTGATGTGGAGAAGGTTGGTGAAAGTGGGTGCGATCCCTTCATGAAGATGGGTGCGATGGTTATTTCTGTGATGTGTTATACCAATATCTGATGGCACAGATGGAAAAAACAGCGTAAGGGGCAACCATTGCCTGAACTTTCAAAAAACCATTTGAAAGTGGTATAAAATCTCATCTTGCATGGTTTGTGTGAACGAGGTATAGATTGGGGAAAAAACAGTGGGTGGTAAGAATGTCTTTGTGTGACCCGTGTAGCCACCAGCACAGGCTGTGTGAGCTGGCCACTTTGCATTTCTTCCTGCTTGTCGGTCTTTCAAGCGTCTGGTGGGTCTGGTTACCTGGATTGGCATGGTGGCAACAATGATGGCCAGGGAGAAAGATTATTGCTAGAGAGAGAGACTGTTTTGTCATTTTTAGAAGTGGAAAGCAAGTCTAAATAGAGCTTGTTTGTGGTGAGGTATTGAAGTAAAACTTAGAGGAGTAGATCAACAAGCTGGTGACTGTACTGGATGGAACGATGAACTTACTCCTTGCTGACCTGGTCTTTGTAAAGTTCTTCCTGAAGGGAGGAGGCCTGGTGATCAGCAGCTGTGGTAGCTTTTGTTCTTCCTCTATCTGCAGAAAAAAGGCAACTGAACAGTGCCTAGCAGCGCTGAGCTGAGGTATTCTGAAATTATTAATGAATTACAGAAATGAAACCTGGTCTTGAAGTCTTCATTCTGGTGTAGTCTGAACGCAAAATACTGTGTTTAAAGTGCTCTGAATTTGGGAGGTCTGCAGGGTGTACTGTGAGAGACACCTGCCTGGGAGTAATGACAGTAAAGGCTGCTATGGTGCTTCTGAACACAATGAAGTTCTGGGTTTGTTAGCAGGTGGCTGCTGAGTTTTCTGCTATTGTCGTGGTGCTGAGTATGAAGTATTTTTGATTATGTACATTGTTTGGAAATGAATATAGCCTCTATGTTAGTGCTTTTACACAGCTCCTGACCTTTCTGAAAAACCTTTATGCCTCTTATGTACCATCTATGAGAAGTCCCTTCACAGAGTCTTTCTCTCTCCTGCTCCCATCCTTTAGTTTCTCCACTCTCTTTGTAACTTTAATTATGAGTGTTATTGCTCAAGATCAAAACAATCTCCTTTTTAAACTGAAAAAGGACTGAGACTCTCTTCTTGGTGTAAGAGAAAGGTGAGAGAAATCAGTGTTGAAACTTGCATGCTAACAGGATAGTTGGAAACCCTACTGACCTTCATCTGCTGCTTTTCTGTTTAAAGCACAAGCTGTGAAAGCAGTGACTGAAATGAACGTATTTTTGCAACAGATGAAATATAGCTCTTAGTATTTGTGCCTGAAAGTTGTAAAATGTTCATCAGAGTAGAAGCTGCTCATGAGAGTTTTGTGGCCTTTCATCTTAGCTAGGTTCTGGGCAGTTTTACTGATACAATAGCATCTTGGTGGCCTGGAAAGGTGAATTTGGTGGTGTAATGTAGAAATCAGGACAAGAGTGGCAGACAAGTGGTAATAGGAAAACTGTCTTCTGTTTGTAGCACACACTGATTTAAAAAAGCCATTTACGCAGGTTCCACTGTAAGGGTGTAGCTAGGACATCTGAGTTTGCAGATGTACTGAAGTAGCTGAATCAGTGTAGAGGAAGGTGGTAATGAGATGCAACTTCACCAGTGCTTCACTAGTAACAAGGTGAGGGGAAGAAAAAAAAAAACCAAACCCCTTGCTACTGTGTGTAACTTTCTGTTAAGGCTTTCTTCGTGCTTGTAAATGCCTGTGATACTAGCAGCACTGTTCCCTTGCATATTTCCAAGAAGTCATGAATGGAAAGCTGTGCCTTTTGGATATTGTGGTGACTGAGGTTCTCCCCCTGTCCCTAAAGAAAACTTACTTCTCTGGGGGAAAATCCTAAATGTGTCAAAGCAATGAACTGTGGATAACATAGTTTTCAGACTCACAGTGCTGAAGGGAACTGGCAGAGCTCTTTTTCCTTTGGGGGGAAAAGGTGGATGATTGACATAATTTCTAGGGATGGGAGATGGAGAATGAAATATTCCTCTTTGGAAATATCAGATGGAGGACTCCTGAATGGTGACCAGAGCAGGGACATATGGAGCTTCCTAAGCCTCCTCACTGGGGAAGAGCACTCTTCCCACAGCCTCCTGCGGTTTCCGTGTTCACTGGCAAAGAAAAGAAGGGCCATGTGAGGAGTCAAACGGAAAGGCTGAGGTAGCATGTCACACCAGAAAGCCTTGTCCTGCTGTGGTTCCAGCTCAGCAAATAAAGAGCATCTGCAGAGAAGCATTCGCTGGTCTCTTGCTAATCTGCCTAGTTAGGCACTGCAGGGGTGAACCCTCAGCTGTGAGTCTGTTGAATAAACATCAGCTGAACTAAGTATCTCCACCTCATATGACTGTGAAACTTGATTGGCAAATGTCCAATGGCTTGGATTTCTTTGACTGTGCTACAGTGGATATGGTGACTGATGGTTTTTCCCCATTGAAGTAGCAATAAAACCCACAAACACCAGGTACCTGTGTTATTCTTCTGTTGTACTGCGATACAAGGATCTGTGGGTTTAGTAGTAGTATTTGGAGCTTTTTGTTCCAGGAGGAAAAATATCACAAGATCCCTGCTCTAGCCAGTGTTGGTGGGAAGGCTGCTGAAGGTCACTAGGTCAGCGCTTGTAGTTTCTGTGGCTGATATCCAAGCCCAAGATAGAACAAGTCACACTAGTTGAAAATCACTATTATTGTATTTGAAAGATACTATTCTCTTCAGCCTCCATACGGCAGACAGCGTAGGACAACAAGGAAGCTGAGGGGGCAGGGCTGGCGGGAAACAGGGAGCCTTTCTGCACTGATGTTCAGACATGCACATTAACGTGAGGTGGAGTGCAGGTGTTTAACCTAAGCAGTCTATCAGATAAACCTTTGGCATGGGCTCGTTGCTGGAAAAACAAATGGCTGCAGGTAGACTGCCTAGTAGTATCTCTTGTGATCTGGCTCACAAGACACTTGCCCTACATAACATAATCTATACAGTAAAAGCTAAACTAAGGTATTTATACACACTTGTACATGTAATGTGGAAAAACAGGTTCTTCAACAAGTTCTGTTTATCTGGAAATCCTGAAGTATCTTTGTTCTACTAAGATTATTTTGGGGAAGGGAGATGATCTTACTTTTCTTAGAGGAACACCTTAAAAACCAAAAAGTAAGAGTTCATACTGCATTCCCTGTTACAGTAAACAGACTCATTTCAGATCAGATTTGAGGAAGACACCCTCTCTTCCAATTCATAAGGCTTCATTCTCTTTGCTTACTGCATCTGCTCTCCTCTCTTCCTCGCTCTTCCCCCTGACGCTCTGGCTGAGCTTCCTGCCTGGGGAGACTGATGCCAAGCAGGGCACTGCTGTGAGTCCCAGGGCAGGGCACGCAGAGGTCTTGCAGGATGCGTTTATCGGTTCCGGGAGCTGAAGTCTGGATGACTTCTGACCTTAAGCAGCTCCTTTGAGCCTCTGCTAGTGGGGACTTCGCTGACATCTACTTTTGCAAACACATTATCTTAAACATCTCAGTTATGTGCTGAAATACGTGCAACTTACTCCCTCTAACTATCCTTCTATCCCTTCTCCCGCTATTTCATATGAAAACTAAATACTGAGATATTAGCAAAATCTCTAAGATTTGACTTTGAAGGTGGTTTGGTTACTGTGCTTGGGGTAAACATCTTTTGACTTATGTTCTTTTTGTGGTCTTCTAGAAAATTGTTCTCATCTGCATCTCAAAATATACATATGTTAATAGAAATACTCATCCTGAATAATTTCTAAAATGGAAATGAATGTCACCGGAATTTGCCTACCTGAAAGTGTGTGGGTTTGTGGTTTTGAGGGGGGGTGTAGTTTTGGTTTTTTTACAGAAATACTTCAAGTTTTGCCTTTTAACCATTTTATGCTTGGTTACTTAAAAATGGGGGGAGGAGTGCAAGAAAGCAGAAGGGGCAAATCTATAGACTTCGTGGGAGTTTCACCGCTATCTTAACTGGGACCAGGATTTCATTTCAAATAAGTGCTGAGGTTTTTCTCCTATCCTCACTGATTCTTCTCTAGTTTTAAAAAGAGTTGTTGGATTTCATCTTGGACGTACGGCTTCTTCCTTTAGGTTTCTCCTTGCCACAAGCCACTGAGGGAAGAAGGGAGCAGAATTATTTTGATGTTAGTGGCAACCTAGCAATTTCAGGACAGAAAAAAATGCATGGATATCAGTCATCTCTTTCATTTTCTCCAATATTTCACAGGGAAATACCACTGGAATACATTTTTCTATGAAAAAACAGTTTAAACCTAAGTCAGGCATCTTTTGTAGTGTCTGTAAGCGATCCAAGGAGCTGATCTCTTGTTGGTAGTGCAGACGGACAGCCTTGGTCAGCTCAGACTCGCGCTTTCACTTATTTCAGGTGATCTGCATAGTCTGCCGTATAACTCATTCTATCTCCTCCACAGAAGACAGCAGAAAAGTTAATGTCTCTCAGCACGATTTGACTGGTACAGAATAAAAAAGATAGCAGCAGGAGAGAAAGAGAGAGTGCCAGCAATTGCCGCTTGTGAAGCGTTTAGTGGATTACTTGGATTCATTCTTTCAGCTTAACTTTTTGCTCCGGATTTCATGTGCTTATTTGAGATTCTGCAGTAGCAGGGTTTATGTGGTGGCCTCTACTAGAGTTTTAAAGCATTATTTGTGTGACATAGCCTCAGGCATTTTCCAAAAATTTCTTTCAGGATTAGGATTTTTTGATTTTGTACTAGTAATTTTTTTTTTTTGATTCAGGATAGATAGATTCCTGGGACCAACAAATAGAGCTAAGAGGAAAAAGTCTAGGCAGACTTCAGGAACTTTGACCGTATTTTAACATCTCATATGGATACGAATGTTCAGCTGCTCATCAGTAGTTTTGTGTGACTTACTACACATAATTAATTGTAACTCTTTCCTCCTGTGTGTGACACTTTCCCAAGCCATTCCTGATACGCTGTCTTATATGTTTGACTCTTTATTTTTCTTGTGGCCATATTGCATAGATAGCTCCTGTGTGATTTGCTGTCTGCCTTAATTTTCAGACACCAGCCATGCAATACGGCCCAGAAGAAAAATGCTCACTCACCTTCAGTTTCATGATGATACGACTATTTGACCTTGCTAGTATTTAACATCTGTCTTTATCCCCGGCTTTCTTTAGTGGGAAAGCTATTTTCTTCTGGGGGAGAATAAGGACAGAGAGGAAATCTTGGAATTAAGACCAAAAAACCCCCAAACCTGCATGTATCAAATGCTAAAAGAAGAATTAAGGAATTGGTAATAGATAAAATTGGTGTTTGACTGAGAACGTGTATCATAAACCGCTTAAGTCACCAGAGCATCGTCTAGTGATGTTAAATGATGAAAGCCAGGATTTGTTAGTGTGGACTTGATCATGAAATTGTAATTTCGTTAATGGTTGCAGAATGTTATTACTGTCTTGCAGAATATGAAAAGTAGGCAAGATGTCTGTGGATGTGAGTGATAGATAGCTCCCTAAGCTTTCGTGTAATTTGCTTAAATTCAGTAGATTTTGTACAGTAGACGTCAGTGTTGGCTGCACAGGGATGTGAACCATTGACTTAGTACTTGGAAAACAAGAAGATAATTCCTATTTGGGAATTACAAAAAAAAAAAATAAATCAGGAATTACATAAAAATGCCAGTAACTTGAAAAAGCACGTGCATTTTGTGACTTTTGAGCTATAAAATAACATAATCTCTAAAGCCTGAAGTCCCAAAGTGTAATATTAAAAAAGGGGATTTGCCTAAAGGGAACAACAAAAAAATATCACACTCTGCCACAGATTAGATCAGAGCCAAATGCTGAAGTGGGATCTCATCATTATTCTCTGTTCTAAAAGAAGAGAAAATTGAGGGACAGCAGCCTTGATCTTATTGAGAAGAAGATTGAAGTGAAAGACAAAGTTGGTTGTTCTCACTTCAGAAGGATCTGAAAGCTGAAATTGCAAAATCAATTTACTATCGTTACCGTAACAATTAAATTGACATGATGAAAAGATGGAGGAGGAGGAGGATGGATCAGATAATCCACCCCCACAAAAATATCTGTGTGTGCAGGTGGCAAGTGTTAGAGCTGCCAAGGGTAGAGCTGCCACGACTGTCTCTCCTCTAATGTGACAGGCAGCTGCCTCCTCCCCTTTCTCCATCTCCTCCCCAGGTCCATGCTGGCTTCTCCGAACACCTCCGCTCGGCTTGGCCGAATTTCCTTCAGTGGCAATTCATGGGGTTTTTACCCGCCTCCTCCCCCCAGCCCTGATTCTTGGGTGTCCCTCAAACCCGAGTGTTTTCGCTGGCTTGGGCTGCCATACTACTTGTGTTTGTACAATATAATAAGACATCTGCTGCCCACCAGCACTCGTCTGGGCCCCGGCAGAGCGCTGCAGTTGACTGCTATCCTGTTTATATTAATTGAACATGCCGTATTCTGCATACACTGCTGATTACCCTCATTTATTTCGTCTCCTAAAGACCGAAGGATTTCTGCTGCTCGCCCTTACAGCATTGTTTTACTCATTTGGCTCCAATTAGCCTCGGCTAATGAAAATACATTATACTGAACCTCTTGTTACCCGTTGCTGTTTCTAATGACATAATTTGTGAGTTTTGAGCCTTTTCAAGTAGAGATGTTAGGAATTATGTTACAGTTTCTTCAGTGGGGTGGAGAAATATTAATTGCAGGCATCTGGGCTCCTTCCTTTAAAGAAGACTGGTGATTTTTACTTAACTAATAAATGTTGACATAATCAGGGAGCTATCAACACCATATGTTGGCCTTTTGTGAGATGCAGATCTTATCCCTGCCCGGCTGGGTAAGGAAATGCTTCAGTGTTAGCACTGTGTCCCGGTGTATTTTTAAAGCATCACTCAGCACAGGCAGATTGCTGTGAGAAAGAGATGAAACCTATTTTTAAAAACAGGTGGGCCGTTTCCCCAGCCGTTCAGGTGAGCTTATCTTTAATGATAAACAGATGCCAAAAGCTGCCTTTGCTACTGTGCTTATCTAGCGTGGTATTTGCAAAGCCCCTTTTTGTTAGCAGAGCTCTGCCCTGGGGACTCTCACGGTGGGGGTAGCAGTCAGCCTTCTATTTGCGGGGGGTGCGCGCGTCTCTGCTCCCTCCCTTCCGCTTTCGGGCACATTGTGTGCAAACATTGGGCCCCAAGGACAATGTTGAATTTAATGAGGTTTGAGGGTCAAATCTGAAGGAGAGGTGTGCTTCTGCCCTTGGTAGAGGGATTGAGGTGACTCTCTTGCCCAACCGTGACAAGAAATTAAATAAAGAGTTTTTGTTTATTCAAGAAAATGTATCAAGATTAAAAAAAAAGAAATTCATAGATGTGACATGCAATGACAAACGGCAACAGAAAACAATAATCCTTCATTGTGTCTGGTCCAAGCTAGGTTTTGGCACAGTACGCTTCAGCCCTGGAAGCTATGCATTTCTTCCCTCCTAGCTCCTTCGTTACTTGTTGACTAACTTTATCTCAGCCAGGGAAGCTTCACAAGACCTCCCTCCATCTTTCTGTATTCTTTGGAGGAGATTCTTTGGCCTGGATGCCCTTGATTTTCCTGAAAACATTTTATGCCCTTGTTTCTGAGAGAAAGTGGGACATGCTCTGTGGGGGAGTTAGGTGGATAAGGCTGCCATACCTCGAGGATGTTTTTCCACTGTCAGTCTCCAAAGTGCATAGAAAAGGAGGTTGTTTAGTGAATAAGTAGCTGTTTAAAAGGAAGGGCGGACTTAAGTGGGGGAATGTATGTGGAGGTATTATAAGCTGTGGCATGATCGGAGTGACTGCATGGTAGCGTTACACATAGACCTCTTTGTTTCAGGCAGCAGCTGGCCGCCTGACAAGGACCGGGTGGATCAATTCTTCTCCATTAATCACTCCGCTTTCCTTAGCATCAGTGCTGCTCTGGGCAGGGCCTCTACTGCCACCGGGAAGGGTCGGTTTCCCCCAGTGCGAGGTGTACTGTTTCCCCCATTAATGTGATCAATCAACCCTCCCCGGCCCTACGGGCCTGAGGAAGCTGTGTGGGGTGGCAATGGCTGGCTGAGTCTCGTCCAGCCGAGCACGACCGCTGTAAAGCAGCACGGGCTCTGCAGCAGCACCTTGTCCTTGCCCCGAGGAGCCCACAGGTGGCACGGCTTCGAGGGGGATGCGGACTTGGGGGGAGGGGACGGACATGTGGTGCTGCTGGAGTAGGTGCCCTTGGTCATGAAGTGGACTGCCTTCTTGGGACCGCCTTTGGTTTCAGATGTTGCATCTTCTTGCCNAAATTATCACAATAGGATTTATGAAAGAGAGAAGCCTAATGCTTTGCTCTTGATGCCCTTTAAATCACCATAGGTGCTCAGAACAGGTGAGGTGGGTTGCTGCTGCATATATCCTGCTTCTGGTTTTGCACCAGCAAAACCAAGAATTATTTAGGAAGCCGTTACCTTGATGTACTCCAAAAGCATGCAGGAAGATATGTTTACTTGATTTGTTGGTTAATATTCTTTATTTCTTGCCTGAAGGCAACATGGTAGCTGACTTGTCAAGAAGACAAGCTGCAGAGCTGGCTGAGAAGATTTTTTTTTTTTTTTAATATAAAATGGTGCCCCATCCAGTAAATAGTCCTGTTTTTATGTTAACTGCTAGTACTTCATCCACATGCATCAGAAACCCAGCGAAATTGAGGCCTATATTGTCCCTGAAGGTAACAAAATAACATTTCTCAGCAGATAGGAAGCCTGGTTAGGGAATAGTCCTGACTCTAAGGCCTTGTAGGTGGGACGTCTCTTCTTTTCAAAAAGAACTTCTGAAGAGCATTAGGTGCTATAAAAGTATCTTTGTACCTGAAGAAGATTTTGAGAGGAAGAAGTTTAAACAGAAGCTTCATAAAACTCCTGTAATACAATACAGCACTAAACTATTTAGCAAGACGACAACCCCCTGTGTCTTTGTTAGGTTTTCACTAGGTTGTAGTGATGTCCCTTACTGTCCTGCAAATTTATCTAAATTGTTATGCGATTTGCATTTTGTTAATATTCAGCCAATGCACACTCGGCGAGAGCTTAGACTTGTAGTTTGCACAACCCTTCAGCTCCTGCCCTGGGTAACCACCACTTACTGCTTTCCCCATAGGGCTTGTATTTAAAAGGCTGCTAAACTGCTTGGAGTATTTTCTCTCCAATCCCTGCCTCCACCCACAGCCACTGAGCGTGGGAGGGCCCGGGAGCGGGGTGCGGAAAGCTCCCATGTGCACTCTGGCCACCCCCTCCGCCGGCGTGTGTGAGGCACCCTGACCTGTTGTGGTCTGTGGTGGGTCTGGACTTCCAATTCTGTCTCTACATCTCTGTGAGCACCCGTCTACACTAGTTTTATTGTGCATTTAAGTGTGTGCTTGAGGAAAATGCCCAGAGTGTGTTCCTGCATGCTGATCTCTGCTTTTGTCTGACGGTAGACTCAAAGTACCTTTGGGTCCTTGCTTTAACAGATAAACTTGTGTTTTCCCAAGGACTGGAGGAAGGAGCAAAGTCATTCACTCATTCTGGGCAGAGAGGTGGGCTAATGGTTTGAGGGTAAGTTTTGGTGTCTCTTGTGGTTGGGGTTGCCCCCTGGCCAAGGTGTCTCTCAGTGGGGGGGTCTCAGAAGCAAGGTTTGAAGGTGAGGACCCTCTGGGGGGGGGTCTCAGTGGCAAGTCTGGCTTTGGAGCCCCTCACTGGGTATGCTTTTTGCTCTTCTGGGTTTGCCAGTGTTTGCAGAGCGGTAAGTGACTGGAGCCATGTGAAGGAGGAAAAGAAGAAGATGGCTGAGGTGCCACTGGAGAAGGTTTAGCATGTGGAGGAAGGCAGGGAGCCAGAAAGGCTGGTTCTCTCCTGGCAGCGTGACTCAGAGCATGTGGAGCGAGGAAAATCTACTTGAAAAATTACTTTTTAGATGAGAAGTGTCATTTAAGTGAGAAAGTAGTATGTGACTGGTCTTCTCTATTAGGATATGACACAGGCATTATCCTACGAGCACAGTTTGGGGTGTCCAGAACACCAGGATGCATTTTCTTCTTGATTTCTGCCCCTCGCTCCTTTTTTATAAAGGGGGGAGACGTAGTGCTAGAGTACAAGAGAAGAACAGAAACTATTGGGCAGTCGTCAGCTAAAGTACACCACACCTTTAAACAAATCCGTCCTGCCACAGAGTGGAAGCTAAGTGGGGGAAGAGGAAAAAAGCCTGCGAGGAGACAGGCTTATTGATCATGTAATGAATAGCGGAGTGTTAATCTTGCTGAGGCAATATCTGAAGACTGATGGCATTTGGCTTGAGGTAAAAGACGTGTGTGTGTAAATTCATGTTTCAGTATATTGTTCTAGCCATGTTTTCATGTGCTGGCTAAAACATTATGGCTAGGTTAAATCACAACTGACTGCATTGGTTTGCCTTCTCAAATCCCCCTACCACCTCCACATGTTTTTGAGGAAAATGAGAGCTGCTTCTTAAGGATACTTGATTGTCCCTTTTTGACAACAGGCAGGCGAGGAAAACAGTTATGGTAACTCTGAATAAGGTGGCTGAAGAAAAAGTTAGCCTAAATAAAAGGCTTACCCAGCCGTAGAATCTGTCACTGGAGTACCCAGGAGCCTGTGTGTTGATGACAGCCTGTCTGTGCATCTGGGCCAAGACCTGATCTCTGTGCAATATCCTGCACAACAGCTGGTGATTCTGAGTGCAAATCTAAGGTGGTGTCCTCTCTGCTCTTTATTAAGGATGATGGCAGAATCCTCTCTATATTATTTAACCAAAATCACATCTGGTGTAACTGGAGGGAAATCCAGGAATGTGGTGGAGTTTATTTGCTTACTCGAGGCTAAAATCTGGCCTATTGGCCTTTATTTGAATGGGGATTCAGTAAGGTCACCAACAAGTTTCAGTGCAAATGTCCTGGGTTGCCTCCTTGATTAGATGCCGCATTATCCCCCCCTCTATTTTCAACTGAGGGTCGCTCTCTCTGGGCACACTTAACATTCTTCAGTTTAGGAATAAAAAAGGTTTTGAAGAGCTTATTTTCCAGAGGTTTAGTGTTGCTGTTCTTGCTGCATTGATGATCTTAATGGGATATGTTTGGAGTGGATCCAAATTCTAATTTTGGAAATTGAATTGTTTTAGTGATTAAACAAAGTAACTGAGGGCATCACCCTATTAAATAAGATATTTCATGCATGTGATTAATTGTAATCTCAATATAAATCCTTTTGATTTAGAGATTAATGTTGATTCTTTGCTTCAAATTTACTGTCCATTTGTTTTCTTAATTAAAATTAAAGGTAGAAGACAGATAGCAGAGGAACCTCTTCAGGATGTTGATGTTCACTTTGTTAAATAGAACATTTTTCATTAGGAGGCTCAGAAGTAATAGGCTTGGTATAACTATATTAACCCTCAGACAATAGAGGATAGATTGTATGGGTTTTCTATTGCTGGCTAAGCTTGTCATGGTTCAGATCACTTAAAAGATATTGGTAGCTGATATTCTAGCTTGAATGCAGCCTCTTTCAAAATTAAAAGGTAGCATTTGAAAAATAGCTTCCTGCTTTTTAGAGAGGAAATTTCTCCATCATGCTGCCTGGAGAGCATGTATTTCAAATTAGATCATGTTCCCAAGTCAAAATAAATAGCATATGGGGGTAGAGGGAACATCTTTTATTCCCCATCACTTACTTTCGCACAGGGCATCTGTACCTGGTCTTGGTCCAGTATCATATCAAGTTTTATAAATGCTTATCTTTTCATTACTCAGCTGTTAGCCTAAATCCACTGGAGTGTATTAATGCACTGTGTTATCTCTGGGTATGAAAGCCAGAAACAGTACAAGGGTAGTATTAATGCAATAGTTGTTCTTCCACTATACTTCAAGTAAAATGTTGCCTCTGTGTACGTGCAATACTTTATAATACACAAAGAAACTGTAGAATGTGTTTGTCATGCTCACGCAGAGAAAATATAGAATAGGTAATTTAACATTATGAGCCTTTTAGTGAAAGGACATAGGGCTTTTTGTGAAAATGTATATTATTGAAAACGGTAAAAAGCTGCTTTGTATTAATGAGGTATGTCATGATACAACATGGCGATCTTAATTCATCTTAATAAGAATGCAAATTATTGTGACAGCAAAGCATTATTGAAAATAATATGAGATCAAATAATGACCAGCAATTCCCATATGTCATCACTCTCATGTCTCATTGTGACTTGCAACCGCAACATCTCGTGCTTGATTTCTAGAAGATCTTGAGATAGATTGATAGAAGTACAAAGATGGCAGAAATCTGAAAAAAATTAGTCCACCAGAGTGCAATCAAGTATACTGAAGTTTTCCTTGATGGATGTCTGACTGATCTGATCCTTAGGTGCTGCTTGGTTTTTATGATGCTCCTTCCCATTTGTCTGTCTTTTGATGCAAAGTAAAGCTTCTCTGCCCTTGAATGTGTAGACCATGTGCCCTGTAGCGTAGTAGAAATGCATAGAAATCATCTGGCTAAAGTCTACAGCCTCTTACATTGTGCCAAAATCCTTTGGTCTGCTTTCTACTGCTCTTGAGGTGATACTGATGAGAGATCCTCTCCTTGCGTACCTGCTAGTGACCAGATGGTATCAAGCCGTTTTGCGATTGTAAGCTTTTGGAGCTGGTGTTTGTGTGCTACAGCTTTAATTAAATCATTTTTTCTAGGAAATGGAAAGTTACAAGAAGTATAAAGAGACTCTGGTTACCATTTCAATAACAGCAGTTTAAAATGTAAAATTCATTAAATTGTGTGTGGTTAAAATTTCAGTTCTGATGCACTCCTGACATTACTCGTGAAATGAGTCACGCATGCTTAAACTCAGCCCAATGTTTTCTACCTACTATCGTGAAAGTATATTTGTCTTATAAAAACTGATTTAAGCTAATGTTTTCAAAGAAGGGAAGTCCTCCATCATTTTCATTTGCCGAAGAGTTTAATTTTTGTTTAAAATTGAAGGAGCATTTTCAGAAATCCTCCCATAATGTTCACTGGATGTGCAATTCGTTAACAAAGCATGTAACTGCACATCAGTGAAATTCAAGATTAAAAGCAGCTTCTACTGTCTCAGAATGCGCTTTCTCACGTGTCCCATATGACTATCATTTTCTTAAAGATCTGTTACTCATTGTAGTTTACCTCCCAACGCTGTTTAAAATTTTCTTCCTCTTTTTCCAGATGTGCGTATACTGTGTGTTTATGAGGCAAGTAGGGTTTGGGCTCCAGTCCTGAGTGCAGCCAGGAGACTGCATTGGGTCCTTTTCAGTTGTGCAAACACAGCTGGATTAGAGATGGCAGTTAAATGTTTCCTTTCTGTGATTTGGTTTCCCAGAGAAGTCAAAGATAATGACAGGGGAATGCTGTCCTAATTTAGGTTTTATTGGAACAAACCTACCACTTCCTAACCACTACAGAAAGAGATGTGCGTTTTTACAGGTCCAAGCAGCATGAAATTTCCTAATTATCCCATAACAACAGAGAACTTCCCATGGAGATCAAGTAGACACTGAAGAACTGCAGAGAAGTACCTGTCTATTTATCCTTTGAAAGGCCTTGTATAGGAGGAAGAGGAGGACAGAGGGAGCAAAGACTGGAAATGAGACTTTTATTCTATTGTCACAATTAATTTAGGAACGTAATTTCTGCGAAGCTATCCAGGTTATCAAGACTTGGACCATACCAAATGAATCAATCGTGTTTTTATCAAGGTGGCGTGCCTCCCTAACAGACCAGAGAGTGGTCTGCCGGTGGAAACCGGTCCCATTTTGTCCCGTCAGGCGTGTGGTACTGAGTGTCCCAGGTTTCGACAGAGCTAGGGCAGCTCTCGCAGTGGCGTTAGGCTGGGCGATTGACTGTCCCCATAGAAGCGGTGGGTGGTTTTTCCTCAACACAAGTTGGTGCTGTGTTTGCCTGTCTCCAGCCCTCTGGTGTCTCTCTGTGCCCCGCTGGCATGAGGGTGCTCCCGCCTGCATTGGAGATCGTGTCCTGCAGCTCCCGACCTCTTGCAGGGGAATGTTGTCCACGTCTGACAGCTCGCGTGAAACTCGCCTGTCCAGCCCGTGGTCTCCTCTCCCATTAGTTACCCTGGGAGGCTGAGGATGCTTCCCCATTTGGTGAAGTCTGTGGCACAAGGGAGTCAGTGCTGCATCATCTTCTCTTTAGGAAGAATGTTTTGTTTTCCTTTATTTCTCCTTACTGTATGCCAACAAAGATGTTCTTGATGCATTTTGTCCCGTTGTAGTTAACTTTGTGTCTTGTCTTTAATGCCCTTTGAATAATGTTGGTTCCATTGTATTCCTCAGTCATGTATGCTTGTTTTTGACATATGATTTATGTTTCTTTCTGTTTTCAAGTGCCTTAAATAACTTCTGGCACAGCCTCGATGGTCTTGCTGTGCATTCTGTTCCTCTATATCAGCAGAAAAGCTGTTTTGCTTAAAATAATTATGTATATATATACACATACTTTTTTGATTGCTTTAATCCAAAGTGTTATTTATTACACCCATATGTCAAATTTTCAATTGGTACTCTACTGTTTGTCGGCACTGGGGCTGACACAGCTCCTCTCTAGTACTTCCTCTGCACTTTTTTTTTGGGGGGGGGGGCGGGAATGGGTGGGGTAAAGTTATCCAGCTGAAAGGTTATCCTATTGAATTCCAGTTTGTCAGTGTGGCACTGTGCTGCTTTACCAAGATACCTAGCTGAAGTTCTATGCCCTGTGCATCAGGGAAAAGCGGCTGCTTTTCTGATGCGTTTTCGATCTAGCCACCGTAAGAATCCTATAACATCATAATTCTTGGGGAGGTTCCCCATTTTTTTTCCCTGATTTCACTTTTTATATATGCTCTTGAAATTTAATGTAACAAATTCCAGCTTTCTTCCTGCAAAGGAAGTTATGCTCAGCTGTACAGAGTTTGCCCAAGGAGATATCTTCTAGTACTGGTTCAAATATCAGAGCTTCTAATTCTTCCCTTTCCCTTTTTCACACTCATAGGGCTACCATACAGACATCTAAGTAAGTTTCCCAAAGTGTGTCACTGCTGCTGCTTCTGGTAGACTCTATTACAGTTTCTTATCACTTCCCCAGATTTCAGCCCTCTGGGCCAGATCGTTGCTTTTTAGAACATGAGAATTTTTATTATCCACCGCTATTCAATCTGGCTTAAAATCTTCCCCACTTGATAGGCAAGCTGATACTTCCTACCCTGCTTTTCTTATCTCTGTTCAGAAACACTTATTCGTGGGATAACATCCCCTAGCTAAAGAAGCCAAAGATCTCTTGCTGGTGCCATCTGTACAGCTCCGCGCTTGTTTCCGAGAGGCATCTGTCTCTGTCACCAGCAACCCGTGGGCTTCGCGCCTGGGCTTTGCGCCTGGCCCCCACCCAGCCACCATCAGTTGTAGGTGAGCGGGGGACCGGTTCCCTCCAGCTCCTCGCCTGCGAGCCGGTGGGCTGGTTTGAAAGGAGTGGGGAGGGGAACGAAAAGGGGGGGTGAGGGGGAAGCTTGGTATAAGTATGGCTTCAGAGACCTCTGTTCAGTATTAAAATTTGTAGATGGAGGTGGTTTAATGTTGGTACCATGTAATTAGAAAAATTTTTATTAATCGGAACACTAAGAGAGAAATTAAACTCTTTTAAACTTCCTTAATGTGGAATGCCAAATCACTGAAGAGGACAGTGCTGATTCTGACCTGAAACCTTCCTTAACACTGCTTTTCTTGTGTAGCAGGGAGAACACTTAGAATAGGAAAGCAGGATTTTTCAATCAATTAAGCATGGTATATTTTTTTAATACATATACATACATGTATTTTTCCTTATGTCACTGCTTATTAAACCAAAATCCATCATCATAATTTTTCAATGACTTTTAATTTAACCTTATGCTCTATGTAAATATTCAGTTCTCCGTATAGCAATCAGAAGAAAGCCCGGTGAAGCTATGAATAATGCAGCATTTAATGCAAAATATGTGCAGGAGATAATTGGTGAAATGACCTTTCATTTGTGGCAGTAACTTCATATTCCTGATTCAGAATTGTTTCCCCCTCCCCCTTCCACTTCTTTAAGCTTGTTATTTTGAATAATGACTTCTCTCCATTGACAGATATCACATTTGAAGGAAAGACAATTTTCAGGAGCTGGATTATACCCCATAGACATACTTCTGCCTAGGGTGGAAATGTCCAAAAGGGCCTGTCAGTAAACGAACCTGGGCTGTAGGGCATCCTTTTGCAAGTGCCCAAGCTGACCGTTTCAGAGGTGTGACTGCAGCACAAGCATGCACTAGGATGCTGTCTAAGCACTCATGAACTTTTAGATATTTGTAATGAGTAGTAACTGAAGATGCTTATGATGTTTCAGAGGCTGCTAAGTGCTGCCAGACATCCAGGGTTTTCAGGGCCATCAGTGAAGTAACCATGATAAGGAGTTAAATCTCAAGTCTGAAGACTCTTGCGCAGGCACGATGTTTGGATCAGGGGACAGGTGTCAATCGTGTGAGCTGAGCAATGTGAAGTCTGTCTGGAGGCGACTTCCAGCAACTGGAGCCTGGGGATTTAGCCTGTCATGGGAACCCTCCTTCTTACTAGCTGCTTTATCATGTAATCCTACTCGAGGAGGGGGAAGCAGACATCTCCGTCCTTGATGTGTCGGTGTGGAGCCGGGACAGCCTGTCTAGGAGTCGATGTGAGAGGTCAAGGGCTTGTTTCTGATTTCTGCAGAAGGAAGAAGGGAACCGCCTTGCCTCCTTGGTGAGCTTGGCACCTTCAGCTGCAGACACTGTGGTGAGAAATAGCAATTCATGAGACAATTTAATGCTTAAGTGCCAGATGAGAGGAGTGTATGTCTAAGGAAAGGCTATTCCACACATCCCTGGTTTTCTGGCCGTGGTAAATGGGGAACTCCTGCCTAGGTTCCTGGAGGTGGCTGTGGCCATGGGCAGCACACCTTGGAGACCAGCCTGGCTGCCTCCTGGACACAGGCTGTCTGCCTGCTGTCGGAGGGCACAGACGCTATTTTAGGATACAATAGAATGATTTCAGTTAGAAGGGACCTAGAATGATCATCCAGTCCAACTGCACCACGTCTTGCTGCTGTGACTCCATTTCCAGAGCACTGTGTTGTTCTGGCAGTAGTCGCTGTGCTTGGAAAAATGTGATCCAGTCATGCTTGCTGACCAGCGTTAATGAAATGTGATGAGACCTTTGTATAAAAGCAACTATACAAACAAGAGCTCAGGAAATGATGCATCTCATAGGCAATTAGTGTATTCAAATGAGCTGAGACTTTGCGTGCCTTCTGTACTCGAGGAGATACTTGGGCACTGCAGCTTAGATAGTCAGAGCTTAGTTGTTCATCCGTATCTGAGTATATATTATTGGAAAACCTATTTCTGAACTGCTTACATTTTACATCAATGCTGTAAGAAGTCGAATTTAGAAAAATGTGGAAAAGAATGTCTGAGTACCGAATGGTGTCAGAACCCAAAAGAAAGTTACTTGTAAGACTAGAAATATGACTGAACTAATTGAAAATACCTTTTTTAAGGGCTTTCAAATTGACTTGTGTGATAATGTAATTTTTTTTTTGTTAAGATGAAAGGTAAAAGCATGTGTTTTTCAGTACATTAAATTTATTACCACTGTCTCAGCATTTGATTCTGCTATCCTTTCCTTATCTTTCTACTACCACTTATGTAAAAATAACCCGTGTCATAAACAGATAATTTGACGTTTGTTTCACAGTGGACAGAGGAGACCAGAAAGCTTCCTTAAAATGTTTCTCATATTTGTGTTACATCTTGATCATTCTTGAACACAGTGAATGACCATTCTCATATCGCAACCAGCAAAACATCGAGGCCTGGGTACCAGTGAGGGTGTATGGTGCTACGGACATTTATATCACCTACCTGTTCAGTCTCACATGATGTGAGAGTGGAAAGGGATCTTAGCTTACACTTTAAAATACTCTGGAGCTGAGAATTTTTTGTTCTTGCTTGTGAAACATTGCTTGTTGAAGGAATCTGTTAATATCTACGCAGCTGTTTGGAGGAGGGGTTTCTCCTTGGTGATTTAACCTAGCGTCTAACTACAGTTAACATATATGGAATTATGGGATCTGATAAAGATATGGTATTTCAAATGTCTGGTGATATTCATACAGTGTGATTTCTCCATATATGTCTAGGATGCTCTTTGGAAAAGCAAAGTGGATGCAACTTTAGTGATTTAGGATGAAGTCTCATTTCTCCTTTTATGAGAAGGGAATATAAATTTTTCCATGTTGTCCTTATGCCTTGTGAGTAGTTAAAAAGCAAGCAGAAAAAATCTGAGCACGTTTGTGTTTCTTTTGTTATTTACTAACCATACCTCTTAGTTTCTGTCTAATATTAGTATGCTGTGCTTTCTGCCTTTCTTAATAAAGATGAGATCTTAGGGGTTATGATGAAGAAAAGCAGTACTGGACTGAAACAGTTAGAGACAGACCTCTTTCCAGGTGATATGTTTGCTGAGCCCAAAAACAATTGCAGTGAATTGGGCCAAAGGTTTCTATTTTTATGGCTCTATAGAAAGCTTTACAAGATGTACTGTAATGTTTTCTTTGGAGCCTTTATGATGGCTCACACCTAGGAAATAGCTGCCACAGCTCTGTCCTGCTGATGGCCTCCCTGCTCTGCAGGGGCTCTGAGCACCCCTTCTTGCAGCAGCAGTTACCGAGTGTGCGACAAAGGGTGCGTGCTCAAGAAAAACACTGAAGCTGTGTATAACCTTGATAAAAGCTAACCATTGTGATATAATTTTTAACCCATGTGTTGATCTGTGTAGCTGAAATGGTATTTGCTTTCTGTCTCCATGAGGAAGAAATGGGAAAGGTCGTACGGTACAACTTCACTCATTTCTGTATCTCTTGCTTTATTTTAATAAATTATGTCTGTTTAGCACGAAACCTGTTTTACGTTCCGCACTGTTTGGGATCTTTAAAGCTATACTCAGCATACTTTTTCTCATGCGAAGTTTTCTCACCAGAAACCCTAACAGATCTGGAAGTGGGTGATGAACATAAAACTGGTCACATGCTCTTAGAATATGAATTTTGTGTGCCATGTACCCTGGCTTTTGAGCAGAGAGGCTAAATGTATTTAGTTTTGTGATTAATTTTCCACTAGAGTGTTAGCAGATTATTGCTATGTCTCAAAACACACGAAGGTTCCATAATATGTATAATTCGCATAAAAACATACCAACTGCACACAGATTAACAGCAGGACAGAAAGAAATGTTAAAAAAAAAATTGAAAGTCTTTTGGAAATTATCTCTTTTTTTTAGTTGTAGGCCAACTGTGAGAACAGACATCTGTGGAGAGGGTGAAACTTGAGAAGGTAGGGGAGGGTGGAGGTCCACTATTTGGAATGCTTTAGAAGGGATTTTATTTGTTTACAACAGCATTTATTTTGCATTTTTGGAGACTAGCTGGTACTATATACTGAACCTGTATGGGAAGGACTCTGGGCTATTTTAGGTCTGCGTTTTCTTCCCTTAATGGCATAAGTGAGCAGACATGATTCTTACCTCGTGACTGGTGCTAGCCTCATGACCAGATTTTTCAAGTTGTGGTGTCTGTGTTGTGTTCTCCCCCCTACCCTTCCCCTTCAGGAAAGTGCTTGGGAAGAATGCAGAAACTGAGGCCATTTGTCTAGGATTTCTCAGTGTGTGCTGGTCAGAGTACCAGTCTACGCTGTGGATATTCAGAAATGCTGAACAAATGAGCATTGCAAGTGTTCGCATCAAAAGCAGTCTTGTTCAGCACTGAAAAAGTAATTTTGCAGAACGCAGAGAATACCATATGGGTTGGAGCATTGCATCAGGGAATTTAGCAATGCTGCACCCTGCTGACAGAGCAGGTAACCAGTTGGGGGGGGAAGAAAAAATAGCTTCAAGTTGCTTACATACATAGCTGTCCTGCTGAAGTGGTAGGATACCCTCTGCCTGACACCCCCCACCCCCCAACTGTGTGCATGCTGCTTACTAAAGGGGAGAATAGTTTGCTGTCATATCTGTAGTTGTTCATAGCATTTCTTATACAGTAAGATGTGTGGCTGGGAAGTTTAAGGTTACTGCTATAAAAATGTCATCCTTTTTTTTAAATGAAGTGATACATTGCTATATGATAATGAAGCACTTTGATTAAAAGCATCCAACAGCCTATGATGTATGGGAGCTAGCTGGAAGACCATTGGAGTGTAATTAATTATTAGCTGTTCTTTATAAGGTCTAGTTGTTCTTCGCAGAATTGATTTTGAATGGTGACAAAGAAGCAAGCTCTTGTTTGAGAATGCTATGCAGTTAATATATGGATGTTGGCAGGAGCAGGTGGTGTGTGATGGGTGATGGAGTGCAAAGCCTTTCACCTGCAAGCACTTTCTTATGCTGAAGCCAGACAAGTTGTTGAGGTGACAAAGTTGTTTTTTTGATGGACTGGTTGGAAGCCGACACAGCTTGTACGTGGTGGATATGTAGCTGTATCTTAAAAATTATAATGGTGTGCAGTGGGAGTCTCTGCAACACCAAGCCTGGATGGGCACTCAGCTTTACCTAACGGGCTCTGCCATAGCAAGACCAAGGTGCATTTGCAGAGAGTTGTGTGCTGGGTATTATGCCCTACTTTGCTCTGTGGTTACAGGAGTTGGTTTAACATAGTTTGAGAACTATATCTGATTTAAATTTAGGTTTTCAGAAGGGAATGGTCCTTGTTTACGGGAAGAGAGATGTTAGAAGCTGACTATCTAAGAAGTTGTTAGATACTGCAAAGGATTTTCAAAATTCTTCATTCAAGCATTTGAAGTAATGAAACTAAAGTGAAGTAATAACAATTTTTTTTTCCTCCTTCTCCCCTCTCCAAATTAAAATCTTTGTTTCCAGTGAGTGCTGCTCTCTGTAGAAAGGAAAACGTTTTGTGCTAATAGTAAGTCTGGAAGCATCAGAAAGAAGAAACTGAATCAGAATATTTGCACAGATAGAAAGCCTCACAAGAAGTTAGAGCTAAAGTAGGGACTGTACCTCTTTACACTGTACTGCTACTGCAGTTTTCTGATGTTCTTGCACTTCAATCAATCATCACTTGCAAAGTAGGGTGACAGATGGGGTCTAGCTGTCCTTGTCTTACTGTTACTGTTTGGCTAATTTGGCTACCTGAGCTGTCATCTGCCATTCAGGCTAGCTGGTGTGAGTGACCTGGTTAGGGAGTTGTGTCCTACTCCCCTCCTCTTCCAAATTCTTGACTTGCACTTTGACCGTAAATGCACCTAGAGATAAGAGATATGCATTTATACAACCATAACTGGGGGGAGAAAAGGTAATTTGCAAGCATTCTTCTGCTAAATGTACAAATCCTTTAAAAAAAGTATCTCTATTTGTAGAGGGGAAAACCTGATCCAAACCAAGAGAATGCGATGAGAGATCAGAAACTCTTGGAGAAGACAGCTTCAGATACTGTAGGATCTCATTTCAAATGCAGATGAAAAACTTAAAACTTCTTATTTTTATTGTTTCAATCTGAATTCATTTAAAGTTGTCAAATGATTTTCAGATCTACTTTTGCTGAATGTAACTTCAAGAGACAAGTCTGATATTATAAACATGGATACCCACCACTGAATTCCATGAAAAGTAAAAATCAAAAAAACTCAAACCAACAACAGCACAATCCCAAACCTAAAAGAGTTTAGTGTCAATTTGAAAAGCAAACTGAAAACTTTTGTGAATTGCATCAGATCCTGGGAAACATGTGACAAATCCTTGCGAAGTACATGGATATCCAGTGAAAACAGAGGTTAAATTTTGAAATGTTGAAAATCTATGTATGTCCCAGCACTTGCTGTCCTATATCTAGTACTAAAAATGGCTCTTCTATTATGCTTTGGCCTATATCAAAAGAAAAGAAAGATGCAATTAGACTTCAATGTTGTCCTGTTATTTTTGGATGAGAAACTTTGTATTAGAACAGTTTCCTCAAAGTAATATTAACCAGAGTGAAAGAGAACATCGTAGGTGTTGTTTACCCAAACAGTCCTTTGTGCAATGAACAAGAACAACCTCGGCAGCAGTGGTTGGCAGTCAGGGTTGAGACTTTTTTCCTTTTTCTGGAAACATCTATTTGGGGCAGCTGTAAGGAAAAGAGTCTGGGGAAGGAGCAAAGTAAATGTGTCTGGGAATAGATTTTATTAAATACGTGAAGGAATGAAAATCTCAGCACCAGCTGCCTGAGAGGCTCTGCTCTGTACTGGTGATGTGAGTGCGAGGGTAAGCTTTCAGGACTCCACCGACAGCCCAGGAGCGCAGCTCCACGTGTGGCTTTACTGGATGTGGTAAGGAGTTTCCTGGTCCTTCAGTTAAAACCTGGAAGCATTTGGGCTGCAGATCCCCAGCATAACACAGTGGTTCCTGAAGGTCCAGCCTTGGGGAGGGATGATGTTGGGAGGTGAGGATTTCTTTCCCTTCCTCCAGACGGGAAGGGGATCTGTGCTTGGAGAGGGGCGTCGCTTCCTTGCTATTCAGTTGGGATATAAACAGAATCCAGCTATGGTAATACATAATGTCTTTTCTTCCTGAAACATAGGTTTCTTTTTCAGTCGGTGCGGTCCCACTGCCGCTTACTACGTAGCTTGTTTCATATATGAAAATAATAGTTTGTAAATGACATTTGTGGTTAACTTTTGCTTATATGTCATAAAGAGAAATATCCTATAATTATTATGGTCCCCTAGTAAATTCACTGTTATTACCTAGTTATTTTGGCCATATGGATTACACCATATTCAAGGTCCCAGTTCAATAAAAGTACATCTGGTTCCTGTGCTGCAAAAACCTATTAAAGGTTGAGGAAACCATGCAAATAGATTTATATGGTCTTTTGTTGGATTTTACAGTGTTTAATTGGCCTTTCTATTGAGAGTAACCATGACAAACTCTAATTTCTGTGAGTAGCTACTATAAGCGATTGTCCTTAGTTACTACAAAGTTAATGTCTGCCATTCTTCTGCTAGTAGACGTTTTAAGGGTCTCGCATGTCAGTCTCCTCCAATTCCTTTGGGTGAATATTCTACAGCCTCATAGATCTCAATGTCAGGAAGTCTTTGACCACAACTTATGTAACTGCATATGTTTCATACGGATTCTTCCTTGGCCCATGCAAAATATGCCATAGGGCTTCAGCAGGGATTCAGAAAAAAGGCGGTGGGACGAAGACTCTAACAGGAGTGACATTAAAAGTACTTTCTATACAGTCTATAAGGCTAGTTTATTAAACAAAGTTGAAAATGGATTGAAGTGATGTTTTTGGAGGAGGGATTCTCCAGCAGGAGCAATGCTTCCTCTCCCCTCACAGGCGCTTGACCAAGCAGACTCTGTACTGCTACTGCAGTTTTCTGATGTTCTTGCACTTCAACCAATCATCACTTGCAAAGCGGATTTTTTCCCCTCTATTTTAGTTTGCAGATTCCGCTATCTTCATAACTTTTAAAGCAGCACTTAGCATATCTAAATTTGTTTAGCAAATTGAAGACTTGCTCCTAGTTTAGGTCAAGATACCGAGTTCTTGTCCCCTACCAGAAATGTGTGGGCTCATGTGAACTCCTGCCAATGCCTGTGAAATTGTGTGTGGTCTTCGCTGTCAGATGTGAAATCCATGCTAAAGCCCAGAACTAGCACCTCTGTGTTATAAATGGGAGAAGACCGATGTTTCTTAGGCTCTAATCTGCTGCCTGGAAGTTGCTTTGAAAAATTACTGCAATGATTTGCCTCAGTTCTTCCCTTCCTTCCTCCCAAGTAAATCTTTAATGAAGATCTGACTAATTCAGTGTCTCTATTTCTAAAGTGAGAGAGGAAAAGTTTTACTTTACTTATTAAGATATTTATCTAAGATGGTTCTGGATCATTTTCTTGTCGGTATGATGATGACTTTTTTAGCTTTAGGCTCGCTTAGCTGTTATTAAAGTGTGAAATGATAAACTCCATTTATCTGAGAAGATGTTTGAGACTTAATCACATAAAGTATTGTGATAATATTAATTTTTGCTAACCAGTTTTAAGGAGTGGAAGTTGAAACTTTTTATAGCATTCTTTGCCTTTCTGCAGGGGAAAAAAAAACAACTTTGGAGGAAACTTGATCCAGTAACACATGCAGAAAGTAAAATTGTAATGCATGAATGATACCCTGCACAACACGGCTGAGTTCCTAAGCAGCCAGCTTGCTGTAGATGGAGGCAAAATAGGAGTAGCATCCATACTGAATCACTGGCTTTTTCTTTAGGACCATTGGTTTCCTTGGGACTATCTTCCAGGGACGTGGACTGTGCTGTACATGCAGGAGTATAAAAAACAACCAACCAACTTGTTTCTTCTTCGAAAAACAAATCATCAGGCAACATGTCTCTGACCATTGATTGTGCTAGTGCCCAAAGCATAGTCCCTGCGTACGGAGGGCTATGACATGTTTGCCACTGTGTAGCCTGAAAACACAGTTATCCAGACTTTATTTTTGGTAGGGAGGGTAGTGCCTGTGCATATAGTCTAGTTTTGCTGTGCGAAGACACGTTTGGCTTGCAGCTACTGCTGGCAGAGTGCTCTGAGTAGGAAGTGGGGGAAAAAAAATGATGAGAGAAGCCACAGTCAGAAAGAGATTTAAAGAAAGCATGAGGGGAAGTTTTTTAGGAAATCCAGCTTCCTAGAAAGAAAGATAGATGAGAGGGCTCCAGCGGCAGGGTTGGCCCAGGAGCCAGGCTGGGCGCGTTGCTGCGAGTGAGGGAGAGCAGCGGAGGGGCAGGGGAAGGGGCTGCCTCCTGGGAGTTGTGCTGCTGGGAGCAGCCACTCACACTCCAACTTCAGCTCTCTGGCTTTCGGGAGGGGGAATGTCTGCCAGGGCAGGGAAGGGGTAATGTTCGACATATGCCACGGTCCCGGCGTCGGTGCTTCCCGCGAGTCGCATTTCATGGGAATGTACAAATGCTTGCGTCCCCTCTGTGCGGTGCAGTGGCAGGGACGATAGGAAATTACAGTATTTAGTAGAACTGACTGGACGAAAAACCCTTATCCAGATATGTTAAGCTAAAATGTAAATGCCTTGCAAAAAGAGCGACCTATTTCCCGCCCTCCAGCTCCCCAGATATGTCTGGAATGAAAAGTTTCCTTTCTTTCTGGGGACAGCAGTTTGAGGTTTCTGTAAATCGGACGAAGTCCTCATTTGGGTGAAAGAAGAGGGTAATACAAATAAGTAGAATAAAGTTCCCCATTTAAATAGTCATGTGAAATTAATCTTTGTGGTAGCAGTGGTGTTGTCTTTACATGCAAACTGACAACTCTGAAGCATCCAACTTTAGCTCAAGTCTATCAGGCCCCTGACACTTGCCTTCCATTCCGTGCACAAAAAACGAAAGGTACTACCACACTTGTTGGTTAGTTTTTTTGTACTCTGTGTAAAATATACAGGTATGCTTGACAGAATAAAGCAAAAGATGATCCTCAGAAAGGCAATATGTTTAGGGTCAGAACATCTGTCTTTAATGTAAATCAGACTGTCTTTAGGCGTTTTCTCATGTGCTGCATTTGCACGTTTTTGTTTATTATTGTCAGATGAGCTGCCTTTATAGAAAGTACATGATCTATTAACTATTTACATACACGCATCTGTCTTGTATGGAAATCCACTGGCACAGGAAAATGTGTCATAGCTTATAAGTACACAGGTTCAACAAACTGCTGCTCTTGTGAACTGCAAATGGCTCCCTTATTAACTGGCTTTTTAGCAGCTCTCACAAGGAGTGTTTGCTCAGCTTTGCAGCTGTCTTATAGTCTCACATACATATTCTGCTAGGTTGTAGTTATGGTCTTCACTCCTTCTAGGGGAATGCTTACATTAGGATGCTCAAAAATGAAGCAGAAATAAATTCTAAAATGAAATAAATCCTGACCAGATGTAACCATGCAGACATATGTTAGCGGGGTTCAGCAGTCCGGGGTTTGGAGTCCAGGATCTACAAGAGACTCTTACCTTTCTCTTTTTCCCTTGAGTAGGTTTCTAGCCCTATTCCAGATCATGGTTTTCAGGCTTTTCACTGTAAGAACACAACCAAGAGAAATTAAAAAGAAAAAAAAAAAGACTGAATTGAGCCCAGGATTTCAGGTAGGTCTACCTGATGCTTTGTTAACGTTTGGTTTTGACAGCAGTAGGGAGGCTGAAGTGTGAAACTTGAATATCGATGTTAGATGATTCCTTAAGGTAATATTCTTGTTGCTGCATACTGGACATCATTTCATGCATAGATAGATACTATCACTGGGCAAGAAACATTCTGCATGTTGAAAAATAACAATGAGGAGAGCAGGCTGGAAGTGAAAAAAGGTGTCACTGACATTCAGAGTAAAAGTAGAAACACCAGCAGCACATCGTTGATGAGCTGTATAGAAACGTGACAAAGCATCAAGGCAACAGATCTGTAAGTTCCGTCTCCTTCCTCAGCGCTGTGAATCCAGATCTGCCCGCGAAGTGTGTGGGTGGCTGAGAGTGCCAAGATCCAAATCCGTCCTTGCAACTTCCTTCTTATTCCAAAACCACAGATAGTAGTTTGCTGCTCTGTTGCACTGTCACAAAATAACACTTTGTTCCCCTTTTACTGCTTTCTCAAGAAAGGAAGGTATCTGTGACTTCTTGTCAAAATCACTAGTGTAAAAATTGTCTTTTTTTTTTCTGAGCGATTTTTTTTTTTTTTTCCTTAGAAAAGTTTATTCTATCTTCACACCTCTCCTTTTTTGAGATCATGTTCTAGCAAATGACTTGGATTCTCCTTACTTCTTTGACAGAAGGCCGTAAGGCAATTTTACTAGAGAGACCTTTAAGAGATGAAACAGAATTACATTTGGGCAGCTGTTTTTTGTAGGCTACAGAGCAAGTTGTTCTGGAGTTTGTACAGCTTGCTTGGACTGGGTGGAGTTGCTTTGTATCTCTGATACAGGCGTGCCAATAGTGGTAGACCTGACCTGTGATTCTGCTTTAAAATGTGTCACAATGAAACAATTCAAGTTTAGGTCCAGGTTTGCATCTCTAGGGCTTCTAAGCACAGACACCTCACTTCAGTGTACAGACAGACTCCCTGCTGGGCTTGCCTTATAGCAGGACGGGTAGGACAAATCTTAGTTTTTTCTTGTACATTAAAAAAAAACCCCATGTATTTTATATACACGATATACTGATAAAGTATAATTTGGACACAGCATTTCCTGCTGAGAGAAGAGAATTCAGCCTGGCTTTCAAATTCGGAACTCCTGGGCAAGTCTCACAGGGAGAAATCTGTACTCCGACATCTTTGGAGAAGTCAGATGTTTAGCCTCTTCTCTGGTCTTCTGTGGTGTCTAGTTATGGGAGAGCATTACATCATTGTGTGACCATGTGGTGCTGTGTTTTTGTCTGGGTGGGTGGGGTTGAGATTTTTTAAATTTTGTTTTAAATTCAAGTTTAGATTTGTCATAGTTGTGTGGGTGGCTTTTTTTAAACTTCCATTGTTCCTCTGTACTTTGAGATGATACCTGAGCTTTGGAAAATTCTGCTGAATTGAAATTTGGCAGAGATATCTCCACCAGACCGCATCTGAAAAATATGGTCAGAAAACATGCTCAGTTTTTTAAGCAACTCTTCCAATACAGTGTAGTCTATTTACCTCCCAATGCGTATAAATAAAAAAATCTGATATTTTGGGAGAGTGGGGTTTTTAGAAGCTGTTTAGTGATACCTTCATTCCGCATAATTGCTTTTTACTTTTCATCCAGTATTGTACTCTTTAAAGTGAGGTCGTGTTGGTGAAGATGTCCTAGTTGTACAGGTGAGGATTATTGCTCTTTGCAGGTAGTGTCATGAACGTTTACGGCATGGGGCTTGATTTGCTAGGATTAACCAGTGTAGGTTGAGTCATGGTGTATCATATAATGAGATAGGCTGCTATGACTACTGCATGTATCAGTAAGTCAGGTGTGGGATGCAATGATGGTATTTGTAGCACACTGGTGCAATAACCCTTTTCTCTTTTGAGCTGAAAAGTCACAGGACTATACGAACACAAATGTGTGTGTTTTACCGGGGAAAAACCAGCATGAGATGATATGCCTACATTCACCCTTCCACACCATTTCTGGTTAATGGCAATTTATGTTGCTGCTCCGGTAGGCAAGCTTGAATCCTTCTCCCCCAAAAAATCCTAGACCTTGCTGCAACCTCTCACAATCTGTGATGTGTTTTGTTGAGAATGATCTCACTGAGGCCATGGGAGTACTTTGCAGAATGAGAGCTACATCCAACGGTGGGAGCTGAACAGGTTAGTTCAGACACTGTGTATTCTGTGTGAAGTGTCATAGGCTTTCCAAGTGTGCCCAAGTCCCATGCACCGTCTGGTAAATTCAAGTCCTCTGTGGTGGCTCGAGGCAAGCCTGGAGTCCCACGAGCATAGTGCTGTGCCATGGAGAGCATGCTCAGCCAGTGCAGTTATTGCCTTTCCAGGAGGAGGCAGCTCGTGTCCCTCCAGCTCCCAGTGACGAAGGCAGAGTGCATCTGTGGGCTTGGCCCAGCCCACACAGACCCACCTACTGCCGTTTCTGAAACGGCTAGCCCTGGTATCTTGTCCTTGCTTCTACCAGTAACTAAAATGCTACAAACAGGAGTTTCTATTTTATTAATCTCCAGTCTTCTTTTTTGTTGGTAACTTGAAAGCAAAATTCAGCTAATGATATATTTGTTTCTGTATCACGCGATCAGTTCACATGTACTGTATTCCCTATTAAAAACAAATATGCGATACCTAATTATCTGATACGCTTTGCAAGGAACATCAAAAATATTTGAAAACTCAATTGAATTTAGGTCTGTATATTTTTTAAATGTGGATTGAATGCAGCTGGCTCTGGCTGTGCTTTTTTGGCTTGCTGTCAGCCTTTAGAATACCACTGTTTTAAAGCTGAATAAATATCTAGCAACCAAGAGATAATAAAAATGTTACTTAATATTGTACTCCCAATGGCTTAGGAAAGGTTACAAACCCCGATATCTGGTTAGTGACCCAAATGTTTTTCTAGCAAGTTGTATAACTATCCATTTATTCATTTAATTTATAGCAGTTGATCAGAGCTAAAATGCAGCCACAAGATTCAGGTTCACAGAAAAAAAAGACATAAATTACAACAAGGTTTAAAGAGCATGACTTATCAACTTATCATCCTGGTAACCACTGGGATTTTGGTGTCTGTACCACAGGTATTTATGGTTATCCAGTTCTGCCTTGCAGGACAGAGCTTTCTTTTAGTCTTCATTGCTACTCTGCCAGCTCACAGTTGTCTTCTTCAAGACAGGGAAAGATTTCAAATAAGACATTGCAAGACACATGAAGTGCAACTAAAAATGCAGTGGGCGCTTGCAAATGCATAGGACAATTCTGTATGGCATACCTACTGTCTGATATAGGGTACAGAATTGCAGCACCTCTGTGTGGTTTTTGAAAAACAAACAAGTATCCTTGTTATGTTCTATTAGCCTTGATCAAAGCTAGTTCATAAATAAATACTTTGTATTATGGAACATCTTTCCTAAATCTTGATATAATGTCCACTATTTGCCAGGTTTTAAATACAAGACTGAGCCATCTGGATCTTGTGCTGGAGGAAAGGACACTCATTTATCATAATATTCTTGTAGGAATCATTAAAAAAGTTATACGGTCTTGTGGTTGGCTCCTCTAAAAATTCTTAGATGTGCTAATAGGTGTTTGTGAAACAGATTCTTGTGGAGTTGGATCCTTAAAAAGGTGGTTGGTTCAATGTTTATTTTTCAAGGCATATAGGGATGCAAATGTTTATATAAGATTATGTATAATGAACTTAGTGACATAGAATTGAGATATTTAGTTAAATGAGTGCTGAAGTGTTTGACTCCTTAAAGGCTAGCTTAGTCTAGATATGTGAAAACAAGCATTCTTAATGTAAGTCATTATAGTTTTGGTATTTGGTCACTAAATATATCCATGTTCATAGCAGCTGTAGAATAAAATGGAAAGTGAAAATTAAACAGGATGAAATTTACTGCTGTCTCAATCATGCTGAGTTATTGTAGTCATGTAAGAACACTTAGAAAAGCATGGAGTAATATTATAGAAACTTGGCATACCAACTGTCTGGAAAGCAAAATGCTGCGGTATTATATGTTAATAATTCTTGACACATGGTGACATTTTAGTTAAAGCTTTTAAATTATTTTAGTTAAAGCTTTTAAATTATTTTAGTTAAAGCTTTTAAATTCTTTTAGACTTCAATGGAGAATGTGTGTACCTTTTTCTGCATTCCTGGCAAACTTTTCAAGTTATTCGGTGTGGAGCTTGCTTGATTGTGATCTGTCCTATATACTTGTAACTTAGAAATCTTGAGTTTAACTTAGGTAGTTGTTGATTCTGAGTAGAGGTTGAGTGGCAGCTTCTCTGACTTTATATCACTCATCTGCGTGTTTCCTTTCCCCTATTACTGCTCAGCATGTGATGAACTCTGTTTTGTATGGTAAGACACCATGTGTGTAGCTGTGCAGGCAGCTTCTCTTTGACCACGCCAAAGGATACAAGCCAAGGTAACTGGTCCTCTCAACTTGCACATTTGCTTCTGCTCTGTCATTCAGTCTGTCTGCATTGCTTTTCAGAGGTTGACAAGATGTAATGTCCTTTATCCAAAGGGAAATGGCTTACAAAATGAGCCACTCAACAGCATCCAGAGATGGATCTAGGAGCAGTGCATTGATCCTGGGCAGCATTTCTTGGGTGGAGAGGTGCTGTAGGGGTTTTAAGTATGGTTTTCTCTGAACTTGGCAGAGAAGGATTTTAAAACAGTGGACACTAAGGGTGGCTCTGCTGTGCTCTGCCTGGGAGCTCACCTAGTGTCTAATGTAGCCACTCTGACCACAAGCAGTAGTCCCAGCTCTAAAGCATGTACCCCAGAGTCAATATTTTGTTATTTGGGGAGAACACTTTTATCTTTAAACTGCTGGAATAGAGTTGTAGGGAATGATCACACTAAACTCTGGGAGAGAAATACAGCTCTGAAGGGAATACAGAAACTGATTCGGGAAGTACAATTAGGTGTTCTTGCTTTGTTACTTCCAGGTTAGATTTCAAGATGTGAATGATGTGCTCAGACATAATAGTAACTTAAAGTTCGTTATCTTGCTACTGTCTTGTTTAAGCCTGATTTTTAGCAGGATGTTACAAAGTTACGCTGAAATCCTAGTGGCACACCAATATCTTGAGCATTAAAAGCAAGGTGTGTGCAACAGAAATTCTGCATGGGCTAATGTATCCTGTAGAGAAAGAGGTGGATGCAGTCTGTATGGCTATGGCCAGGGTAATTCCTCCTCTTCTCGATACACCTCAGACTGAGATGCAGACATCTGCTTGCTTACATCCCTGGCAGTCAGAGTGCAACCAGACAGGGAGCCAACCTGATGACGTCCCTTCTGAGCCTTAAGAGGAAAGTAAGGAGAGATACTTACTGTCTAGCTCTGGGTGGCCTATTTCAAATGAAATAGGAAACAGTAATCCAGTCCCTTCCCTTGCACTAATGGCTGTGTATTAAAGAGAAGAATAACCAAGATATCCAGATAAACACAAGATACAAAGCAGAGAAGGTGGACAAATGCCCAGAGAGCATCCAGATAGTGCTTTCTCCCTCTTAGTTTTCTGAGAAATTTCCACAGTGAAACAGAGAGGATGAGAAATTAACCCTGCCTTCAGAAAGAGTGTGAGGTGTTTCTGCTTTGTATGGTGAAGGGCATGCTAGATGATGTGCAAGGTGTGTTTGTGGTGATAAGTGGAGAATGCCATTTTAGTAGCTAGGTTTGTGAGGACCAGCATGCCTGTGGCAGGGCTCTGGAGCCTGAATCCTGCTAGCCAAAAATAATAATCTGGGGAGATTTATTTTAGAGGATGTTCTACTGCCACTTACTAGGATTTGAGGAGGGAATGGAAGGTTGAATTAAGTGTGAAGGAAATACACTGAGTCAACTCCCATGATTGTTTCATTATGGTCACCACTCACTGTCTGGTGGATAAACTCAACTGCCTCAATGAACTTATTAGGTTTTGGGGACGTAGCATGCTGAAATTGCTGTAGGAACTGCCTTGTGAAAAATCGGAAAGACGGTGACTCCCTATCACAGAAACATTTAAATAAAATAATCTAGCCTGTATTTTACACTTGCATCTGCTGCCTGACTGGTCATTGTAGATTTGTGGTGCTTTTTCTGAATTCTGAGTGTTGTCTTATCATCTCTTGGGTGGAGTTGGCTTTGGTCTATTTTTGGTGCTTAGTTTAACACGTATGATAGACTTAGGATAGAACTTGGAAGCTGCTAATAAAAGTTTAAATCTTTTCAGTAACATGTACATACTTTAGCTACTTGGTTAGGTGAGATAGTATTAAAACTAATTATTTGCATTCATATGAGCCCCTCCAGCCTTTCCTCCTCCAGTAACAGTGCAGGAAGAGAGCAAAGAAATTTTTTTTTTTTGAACAATTCCCGTATCAGGCTGCATTGTTTGCTAAGTCATAAAATGAGCTGAGCCACACACAGTTGCTGCTGTGAGGTCTCTGCTTTTGTAATGCTGTCTTGCTGAACACCCGCATCTAACCACCTGTTCTCACTCCAACCGAAAAAACCCAAGAACTTCAAAACTGAAAAATGCCTTAAAAACAACTGCCCTGCCCCATACCGCCACAGAGTTGTTATTAAGCTGCTCCCTGAAATATGCCCTACCAAGAATAAAGTGAAAGGGTGAGTGGGAGACCAAACACTCAAGAGATGTTACTTATTATAAACTACTGCTGGAAAAATTATTCTGCGCTTCTTTCATCTAGTGTGGGAATTTCGAAGACAGCCTGTCATCTTACCCACTTCTAGTTATATTTGCAGATGTTTCCTGCTGGAAATCTTCATGACTTCAGATGTGATTGCATCTCTAGTTATCCTCTAGTTATTTGACCTTACTTCACTGGAGAAAATATGTCTTCCCTAGTCTCTTATTAGGAGACCTGACTCCAACACTGTGAAGCTCTGCTTATTTTATGCTTACTTTTTTAGTAAAGTTACTTGATTATTTTCTAGGACATACATAAGATACAATTAGTAATATATTTTGCTGTTTTATTTTTGACAACAGGCAGATGATTACCTTCAAAAATAATAACAGATTTTAATCTAAATAAGTATCTAAATTATAGTTGTGGAGTTGTAAAGAAAAACAAATTCACCTAATCCCTATTTGCATGTGCCAATTAGCTAAGTGTTAATCAATCTCCTATATAAATGAAAATGAGAAGACTCAGCTCTCTGGTAAGATAATGTTTCTCATTAACAAGTAAAACCTCCTGTCACTGTAGGAGAAAAAAAATTTCTGCTTCTCTTCCTATTTAAAAAAAAGCAATAAAACATAGCTATGAACTCATTTATGAAAACTGGTCCCTCTGTCAAAAGTTCTACTGAAAATCCTCACTTGGTCTTTAGTATGACGTAGTTAGTGCAAGGTATACAATGTGAAGCAATTGCTTAGAAGCATGCTTGAATAGCATGATGGATCCTAAAAAAGAAAACTAACGGTAGGACTAACATAAACTGTATGGGCATACAAAGCAGAATAGTTGACTAAATCCAGAGCGAGGTTTTTGTTATAACAGTAATCTGTAACTTGAACTGGTTTTTCAAAATTAAATTTTGCATACCTGGATGTTGAGATACTTTGGGTCAAAATATTATGACAGCTTGTGAAAACCAAGAAGAATGCAGTAACAGTTCAATAGACATGCACTATTGTTCTCCACCTGCTTTCCCCAGCACTATCTTACAGTTTTGAACAATGTGTCTTAGTACAGACACCACTGTCTGGGAAGTATGAGCCCATTAAACAAAAATTCCCATATGGGGGATTGTGGTGTCTTGAGGGTACAGTGTTCTTCTATGGAGAAGCCAGGAATAAACATTTTAATGGCTTTTTAGACATAGTGTGTATGAATAGGAAAATAATTGTATCTATCCTTTCTCATCTTCTGAGAGAGCTCCTAGATACCTGTAGTTCAGGCTGGGACCCGCTTGTTTTTTTTTAGTAAAGAATGTGACAAGGAGTTGAAGTAACCTGTCCAAGGCTGACGAGGAAGTCCGTCTCCACCTCAGCATCACAACTCACTGTTTTCAAGCTACCAGCTCCGTGTTTGGCTTTTAAAGAGATACTCAGGCAGAGAGCAAGTCGTCCCCAAGGGCTGGTGAGAGTCACTGGGGTGTTTGGATATTACTGGGCACCTGCTGTTGCTATATCAGAAACTTTGCTCAGAAAGTGAGAATTTCATGCATTTTTTTATGGCAGACAGGCTGCCAGATAGCTGATGTCTCTCAATCTGCATACCAAGCATATGAGGGTTAGTGCTGCTGTGAGGATCCCCGTACCTAGGGCTTTGGGGAGAGTCTTTGGCTGATGCTGTTGTGCTGCCCTTACGGGCATGCAGCCTGCTGGTGTGTCTCCCATGTCTCAAGTCTCCTTTACGTCCATCACATGCTAATGGAGCCAGCGCTCCCTGGCAACAGCAGATCTGCTCTATATGCACCACACCACAAACAAAACTGTGTGTGTCTGTGTGTTTGCCTAAGATACATTAGGTTTCAGAGATTAAGGGGTTTATAGTCCCCCTTCTGAAAGTCTTTTGAAAGTAAAAAAAGTCCATCCCATTCTGTGCAAGGGGAAGAGATGCAAACTAGAATTTAATAAAAACTCCATAAGGATAAATGCCAGCTTATTCTGTTAATCAATGGATATTCTAGAGACCCCACTGCAAGCAAAACATGGCTGTGTCTAGCAAACATTAGGAATTTCTTCACATAGAAACAATTGTCTGTATAAGCAGAATCCTATCAGACTTCCCATGCTGAAAGCATCACCTGCCTTGTCAAGCCACTTCAGTGGACATATGACTGTAAACATGTGAAGATCCATCCCCAGGACCGCTTATACAAGCTGGCATGGAAGTACTGTTTGTGTATCTCTAGCGAACTTCCCCACATCCAGTTTAACATATTTTTTTTTTTTGTGTGGGGTGTTGTTTGTTTGGATTTTGGGTTGGTTTGGTTTTTTTTTCACAGCAAATTCAACTTTTAGATGTGTGTCCTTTCAAAATTGAAAAAAAACCCCCATCAGGCTTATGATGTGAAAAAGTGAGCCTTTTCAGAAAGGTGTGTCATGATCATGGTCTACTGTGAATGGATGGATGTACTGGCAGATGTTAATGTGCTGGTAAATAGGATACTTCCCCGCCCCCCCCCCTCCCCGAGTTGACTCAGCTCCTGTAATTGTATTGTCTGGTAACATCTTCAGAGATGGATGATGGGTTGCTCGTGACTGCCTCAGGTGCTTTGTTCAGGTCTATTTGCTCAGATGTTTTTTTTGCCGGCTCCTCTCGGCCATGTGTTGGCACTTGCCAGGTGCGCAGGGCCATGGCAGGGAGCGCCATGAGTTGCGATGAGCAGCAGTGCTCGCTCGGAGATACTCGACTCTGAGTACTGAAATGAATCAAAGGGAAAAGGGAAAAAGGTGCAAGTTTCAGAGTAAGAATTTAACTTTTTTGCTTTTGTTTTGTTGTGCTTGAATACAGTAAATGAGAGTGTTTGATGCTGTGAAAATCAGATTGCATGGTATGAGATGACACTAAGCGTGTGTTTAATACCAGTAATAACCCTCACAGGTGACTTTTGGAAGGGTTTATTTTCTGTACAGTTACTTTCAGGCAGAGTACTATTTCATCTATATTTTCAAGTGTGTTTTAAAAGCCAAAACTAAACCTCTTTAATTTGCTTTTTATTATCTATACCTCTATATAATTATGCAAGTGTACCGATTATACATACACTTAGTATAAATGTTAGTACTTTAAATATCATTCCTATCAATAATTGTCCTCTGAGATTGAGTACATCTTGCTTTCCCCTGGAGCACAGGGAAAGCTTGTATCAGAGAGAGTGGCCCCCAGCATGTTTTCATCTGTAACTGGTGAACCTTATAGATAAGGGCTCTTCCAGTAGTGTAGGTACAGTAAAAACTGCTCAGAGCTGCGTCGAGGTGCAGAAATAACAGGGATTTGCCTTTGGCAGTGGAAGCCTATGAGGAGACTTGGGACAGAAATGAGCTGTGGCTCCTGTTCTGCTGGTGGCAATGGAGGGGCTAATTATGGCCCTCCAGATGCTATGAGGGTGATAACTCCCTGGGTTTTTGTGGCCTTTTCCTCCTTTTGTTCAAGCTCTGACCCTTTATTTTCTTGCCCTTTTGCTTTCCTTGGTAGTTGCCGCTGCCTTGTGTAGCCTCCTGGCCTGTGGAGAAAATTCAGTTTGGGGTCACTTGAACTGTGACGCAAAAGCCTTTGCTGTGTATCCTGAAAGCCCCATGGGCTGGGGGCAGAGGAGTGAGGGAGAGATGACCGGGTTAGCTGCAGACTAAGAAGACTGTAGAGTCAATTAAATCTGGGGTCAGTACTGGGCCCAGTCTTGTTTAACTTCTTCATCAACGACCTGGATGAAGAGTTAGAATGTACCCTCAGCAAGTTTGCTGACGACACCAAACTGGGAGGTGTGGTAGACACACCAGAAGGCTGT
>Ga0065711_1028405_pt1 | contig 41418 bp, 11 predicted proteins | sample Hoacrofraction12_FD_59098 | JGI IMG/M metagenome (GOLD analysis project Ga0065711, IMG submission 59098) | Hoatzin crop microbial communities from Cojedes, Venezuela - Epithelial fraction 12 v2 (version 2) | ecosystem: Host-associated > Birds > Digestive system > Esophagus > Crop | place...
ACAGTGTGGCAGGAAACGGTGACGTTCCCCCTGCTCCAGTGTCCCGAGCTCGTCGCTCTGCCTTCCCAGCAGGGTTCCGTGTCAGCCGCTCCCAAGGCTCACTTCCGGATTGGAACCTGGGTTGCTCAACGCACCAAACTATGTCCCCTCTCGTCCAGCCAGGACTCCACACAAAGCCTGATGGAAGACATTGAATTTCTCTTCAGTAATGAAGAAACTATTTTTCAGGTTTCTGTAGATGTGGTTCTCACCTAATCTGTAGCCATGAGAGCGCCATCAGATCAACAACATGTGGGGTACAGTGAATTTTGTGGACAAGAGCAATGTAGAAACCAGTGTGCCTACATTAGTACAAGCATAGTTCCTCTTGAACCTTTTTCACTAAAGTAGAAGATATTACCAACTGTACAACCTACAATGCAAAAATTCTGGTGCACTGTTCCGTAAGCTAAAATTCTAAGACTGATAATTTTTCATGTTGTTTTAAACCATGCAGGACATTTTCTTCCAAATAGTTCTGAAACTTTTTCTAACTGAATACACAAAATCTTCATCATGGTTGACCATCTAGCCTGCAATTGCATAGCACTTTAACAGACATTAACAGACAGACAATCATTCTAATTGCCAGAATATGCTTTTGGAAAAGTGCCTGTGAACCCTTTTGAATTAAACAGGATCTGCATTTAACAGAAAAATTTGTCTTTTGCAATACTGTGAAATTAAGCTAAAACTATTCCATGAAATTCCAAGTCTTCTTTCAATATGCATTCCTACACTGCAGGAATTTTAAAAATCTTTTCTTCCAATTAAATTGCACAGATTGAGGGCATACTTCTTATAGACGAGCTTTTATTCAAACTATGTATAAGATAACATTATCAAATTTTGTGTATTTTTCTTTTCCAGATGTCCTTTATATATTCTAAAATCATGTAATCTAATGAAGTCTAATCTGCCTAGTTCATGTCCTTACTCTACTCCTGGACAGCAAATCAGAAACTACTTAGAAATTGCCTTTGTCTTTCAACTATGAAATGCTTCTTTGGAGAGTCGGTTTATTTTATTTTTTTAATATAGTCACTATCTACCAGTTCTGTTCTACTCTGGTAGGGATTAATCAATCTTGTTTTAATAAAAATGTATCTTTCCACGTGGTTTCCTTAAATCATTCATATAGAGTACAATCACTTTTAAAACAACTTTTTAGAAGTTTACATCTTTTCAGAGGTTTATGATATAAAGCCTTTTCTTTTATAGAGTAGAGATTAAACATTCTGATAGGAGCTCAGCAAAAGTCAGAATATATTATTTTAAGAGACAAAATGCAAGTGATTACCTCACTGATCATATCACACCTCACTGTGTGAAACAGCAGCTCCTGTCTCATATCAAGTTCAGTATTTCGTTAAGTTAGAAGCTCAGAGCGGCAACTTCCTGTATATGCCTGTCTTCAGTACTTCATCCTTCCAGCTTTTGACCTTGTCCTGGCCCTGTGTGCCATTTAACGTCTGCTCTTATATGTCTTTGGCATCGGTATTGAAACTTCTTGATTTGTGATTCTACTGTGTCTATTCATCTTGACTATTTTCACAGCATCTGTGCAGATACTGCAGAGAAGTATACTTAGCATTCTCCAGAAATGTCCCAGGCATGTCAAAGACAACTTCAAGTTTCTTCTCCCATGAATTAAAACTTGCTATGAACAATGAATTATCATGTATCTCTTGTTGAACAATAATTTAATTTCAGCATAATTTGAGAAGTGACTTTGAAAGTAATAGAATGACTTGAAAAATAACCTTTATTACAAATGCCTGAATTACACTAGTATACAAAGAAGCTCCTGGCTTCTGTAAAATTGTTCTTGTAAGTGATTACTCACCAAACAACGTCAGAGCTTAATAATATAATGCGCTATTTAACACATAAAATCATCCTGCTTTTACTATTCCTTGAAGGTTAATTAAGTTAATTTTGTTTGAAATTTTATGCTGGCATTCCATCAGTCTATCAGGGTTGATTTTCATTTCAGTTGTGTTACATCTTTATGCTTTCCACCTAATTTATTGTGCAGTTGTCTTGTTTGTTTATAATGCAATTTGTTAAAGAGGATGACAATGTTATATCTAGCTAATATCAACAGTGCTAAAGTAGGCTGAGGTCATCAGTACAATCTCCACAAGAAAGAGAAACAAAGTCTTTTTGTCTGTTATTATGTCAGATTACTGACAAAATATTTAAAAATGTTGAAGGTTTGAGACTTCTGACTACATTTGCATCAAATCCATTTTTGCCATCTAATCCTTAATAAATGCAGTGTTGGAGGCTTGGTGATTTTTTTTTAATGTTTTATTTGGTTTTATATATTGCCATTTTTGTACACTGCAACTCTCAGACATACTTCATGAAGATAATGGGTAAGACAGTCTTCTCTTTTTGTTAGTCATTCTCAGCAAGTTTAAATGAGAAATTGTGGGTACGTTTCAGAGACCTCATAAAACTCAGGGAGAAATAGTTCACAATAAATGGAGTAATAGAAATAGGAAGAGCAAAAAGATTCTCAAGGAAAGCTCTAGAAAAAATGTTTGAAGTTTGGATCATTTTAATGACTGACTGGACTACAGAAAGCAGAGACTTGTTTGGAGAAAGCTATCTGATCTAATTTTGGTCTCTGGGACTGGCACAGCAAACAGAAACTTCTGTATATTGTGCAGTGCTAAAATGCCTCTTCTGAGGCACCACTGTTGGAGCCTGATATCCCAAAAGGCCAGAACTCTGGAGCCATCCATGCCATTTTTGTATCTGACAATAGTTAATTTTGGGTATACAAAGACAAAAACCCTTCTCTGTGTGAGGCATATCTTGAAATTAAAAGACCAGAATATAGGTTATTTTTTATTCCAGTACAGTATGTGCCCCTGCAGTAGAAATTGAGTTGCTTTTATAAATGGAGCACTTTCTTTGGGAATGGATGCTGGGCATTGCAGAACAGCGAAGGATAGGACTGAGTTTCATCTTCCTTCTTTTCGTACTGACGCAGAAAGCAACGTCTTTCAACAGATAATTCAGATAGGTAACCTTAAGCATTTGCATTTGGGGGAAGGCTTCCAAGCTCCCACAGCTCTAGTCAGTCACAGCTCGTTGCTCCTAACCTTGTTTTCTCTTTCAGGATGGATTTTATCAAGCCTCCCGCTTATTTCACAGCCCACATGCTTTGCCAGCTGTCCTTGCATAATGCAAAACTCAAGGCTGTTACCTATTAAAAAATCAAAGCATCCTTTGAATATGGCCTTTATAGAAGCCCCTTTTGCACACTTTGAAGACAAATATTTACCATAAACTCTAGAGGAAATTATAAGAGATAAACTAAGATACTTCTCTTTTTTCCTTCTTTTTTTTTTTAAACTCTCAAGCCAAGCAAACAAAGTATACATATATAGCTTTGATGGCAAATCACCTTCTGTCAATGGCATGTTTCAGCTGGAAGGAGCTTTTCACACTTATCATGCTTGGGATGCCTAATAGTCTCTTCTGTCAGGAGAAAATGGGGTTCCTAGTAAAACATTTGTTCTAAAACTGTGTAAAAACTAATGACTGTGTCAAGCTATCTACATTGCCAGAAGCTACAGTCTGCTAGGAAAATTGCTTTTTATTTGGAGGTTCGATATCATCATGCTATCAAGGGCCTTGCATTGGCGTTTGGCAGTCAGGACAATGAGTTCATTGTGCATTTTATGGCAGGAAACCTTAAAGCCAGCCTGCAGCTTGGTCCCCAGAGGTAGCTGATAATTTTAACAATGATGCTCATTCTGAAATTTTCTAATCAAAAAGTTTAGCTTCATCATGTTGCTGAATGTCCTTCAAACTTGGGAATGACCATTCAGAACAGACAGAGCTGGTGGTTATAGATTGTGTTGCTTCTGAAATACTACAGTGGTGGGCTACGGAGCACAAGCTGGGACAATAATGTAGAAAAATGTCCTTGTAAGTCAAATATTAGAAGGGAGCTGGAGAAGATTCCCATAAAATAATACAAATCTAAGCCAAACTGTAAACCAAATTTTCGATTCCATCAACAGGAAAGACTAATATGGTTGTATGGAGGCATTCACTTCTTTCTCCATAAGGAAATGCTCTACAAGAAAATTGCTGGTCTGATAGTAGTGAGACCAAAGGAATCTACCAGTTTAAGTAGTAGAGGGACGTCTCTGGTCTCTTTTATATTCAAAACAGACTGTAAAACCACATTTCTTACCACAACCAAAAATAACTCCAGTGTTTTGACACATGTAAAAGAGAAACATTAGCTTCTAGCAGTCACATTTCCATTTCTAAGTCGACCTTGGGCCTTTTCATGGGCACATGGTGTCAGGGCACTGTGGGGGCTGGCAAGTCCCTGGACTAGGGGATGACAGGGACTCCTGGGGGTAGCACAGCCAGGATCAGGGCAGGCCAGGAGGGAAGCCAGGACAGCCGCATACCTGGGCTTCTGGCATCTCCCACACTGGCCTTCGGGTGTGCCTGGCTTGGCATGGCTCATGGCTCATGGCTGGGCTGGGCAGCGCTGGGGCAGGGCTGGAGACAACGTCCTGCAGCCTCGCTGGGGAAGGGACTGATGGCTCCGTGGGGGGCTGGAATGAGGTCCTGGGTCACCAGCAGGTGGTGAAAGGAGTTCCAGGGGCCCGGGAACGGACATTAAGACTTGTCGATGCCTCCAAGTACTATACAGATGGACAACGGAATGAAGGTACAAGAGATTTTTCCTTTGTATTCCTCAACTGGACAGGCTTCACAACGATGCACTTAAGCCTTTTGCAGTAAAGAGCGTTACAAAAAAGAAAGGCAGAGGGCAAGAGAGGTCAATGCAGATTTCTTCTGGGGCTGAGGTTCCTCAAATTTCCCTCAGGTAGTGCTACGCCTGCCCTTTCCTGCCACTGGCTGGCATTTAAATAATAAAGCTCACCCTCTAGTTGATAAGCTTTTAAAAAAAGAGTAAAATTTAAACTAACCTTACTTAATTGGTTTTCTTACCTGAAGGCAGCCCTACAGACAGCCTGTGCTCTTGACCTTCTTGTCTGCAAGATATCAACTCCCTTTTTACGCTGAGTGTGTGAAGTCAGTATTTACATAAAAATGATTTCACAGAAAGTATGCTATATAAAATTGGTGTCTTTGGTTACAAGCCATCGTTGAGAATACACAGAGAAAATCAGGTGGGACACAATTTCAACTGAAATAAATAAATAAATATTTGTTAATGATCCTTCAAATGGGCACACATTAACATGCATGGACAGAGTGGAAACCTTAGTGAATATGGGAGTCAAAGCAAAGAACTATTTGCATTTTTGGGTGAAAAAACTTTTTGGGTGCAGTCTGGAGGAGATTTCCATCTCTTTGATGTGTCTTTGAAAATATCACTCTGAGCCACATTTTCCTCTCATTTTGTTTTATTTTTAGTTTTAATAAAGGGGAATAAATTAAAGCAACATTTATTTTCTTTGCCTCTTCCTCCAAACTTAAGCCCACAAGCTATTTTCTGTTTGATGCATTTTCTTGGAAGGAAGTAAAATGACTGCTTACTGCACTGTGCAGGGTAAGGTTATCCCAGGTGGAAACAGTCTCCTGTTTTTTTGTTTCTCATACTCAGACCTTTGAGTTTATTTCTACCTGAGTTAAAGACCTACTCATAGGATGTAGTCTACTGAAGAATTTCAGAAAATTCAGCCTCGGACAGTTGAAAAATAATCATGCATACAAACTTGAGGGTAAATCGTACAGCTAAGTGCTTTGAGTGTGGCTTTTTTCCTGTTTTTGATTTCAAATAAGCTGCTCGTGCCAGGTTGTATCCTTTCATATTTAAGTTCCAGGGTTATACTTAAGTGTTCCTGATATGATGAATAACTCATTGGATTTCAAATTGTGCAGCTGTGAGTTGAAATTTTGGACATCTTTGGTATTTAGCACTAACACTGAAATCTGGATTTTCGTCTAGGTCTAGTAATAAACATTGCATTAATGCATTATGTATTGTATTATAAAGATATTCATACTACAGAAATATCTGGATGATTTGAAATGTGTAAAGAATTTAAGCAGTGTACAAAGTTAGCATTAAATACTTTATTTAGATGTGGAAAATGTTGGACATGTAAGAAATCCTGCAGTAAAAAAAAAAGGTAGCTGAAATTATTTTAAAGCTAAAATGTTTTTCAAAAGATAGTTGTGAAGACATTTAAAGTCCCTGTATTTCAAGGTGTGGGGCATTAACTTCACCTTCCTGTCCTCTGTATTGATCTAGGCAGGCTCTTGTACCTGTATCTCCTGTAGGCTAGGGTGGCACTGTCAATACTGATTGCAGAAGCCCTGAGTCTGTGTCATCTCCTTCAAGGTTCAAGCTTTTGGAAATGTTTCTCTTTTTCCTCTGGTCTAATTTTGAAGCAGAAAAGTAATTGTGCTGAAATGGGAACCACTGTTGCTGGGGAAGGGGTACCTCACTGTCAGAGGGTAGATTTAGGTTAGGTGTAACAAACACATTCTTTACTATGACAGTGGTGAGGCACTGGCGCAGGTTGCCCAGAGAAGTTGTGGATTTCCCATCCCTGGAAGTGTGCTAGGTGAACTTGGAAGGGACTTTGAAAAACCTGGTCTAGTGGAAGGTGTCTCTGCCCATGGCAGAGGGCTTGGAACTAGGTGAGCTTTAAGGTCCCTTCCAAACCAAATTATTGCATGATTCTATGATTTGGTCCAGAGAGAAAATCAGCAGAATATTATGATACATATTCATAAAGAATAACCAAGTTATCTGGCAATTATAGTGTAGGGAGTACAATCCTGGACGCTAATGCTACTTCAGCGTTCAAGAACATGGTGTTGAAAGAAAAAGAGAAACAATGAAGCCTGATATTCCCTTCAGGGCCATTGTTCCCTTCACAGTGGATTTCCCTGAGGTTTACAGCCATCTAGCAATATCACCTCACTTCTCTGCATTGAATTAGGCCCAAGAACTGTATAACTGAAGTTGGTGAAACAAGTTCACTAAAAGGTAAAACAACTCTTTATATGTCTTCACCTTTTCTAGTTTTCTTCCCATTTCTTACTTTGCACATTCAAGAGATTATTATTATCAAAAAATTATGAAATACATGAAAATGGAGATTAATGTTTTCGATGTTTTAAGAAAAGGAGCAATTTATCCTGCATTTTTGAGGCATCTTTCAAAATGCATAAGACAATTAAAAATCTAATTTATGCCCACCATCCTCGAGCCACTTCATTATAAATGACATAGGAACAATTCAAAACTCAGGTGATGCGTTCTTATCTATCACTCCTTGGTGAATGGAAGCTTTGTTGTTAATTACAATGGGGCTAAAATTATGCTTTAGAATTGACACCAATCCTGAGCACCACACCAGCACCGAGGTGGGATACCTTCACTCCCCACAGCTAACTCAATAGCTTTGCAGCTGGAGTCCCGCTGGCAATAAGCCAAGTAATCAGTGACGTATGGAGGTGTCTTAAGCACGGTTTATGCGCCTGGCTCACATTCAGACTGAAATTGCTGCCAAACCGCAGAAAGTACGCATGTGTCATTTGTGTTTGGAATGGACGAGGAGGAGGATCTGGCAAAGAACTCAAGGCACCACAGGCTCAAGCTAATAATATTACATTCTCAGGCTAGGATTGAGATCCAGACAGGCATTTACAACCCGCATATGTAGCTTGGGTGGAATACAGGTTCTTGAGTCCAAGTTGTTAGGACGCTTCCTGGGAAAGGAAATCCAATGCTCGGTAGAACCATTTGTACATTTTACTCATTTTGTCTGGTGATGCTTTAGCACAGAATTTATGAATAGTATCTTAGCATTCAGATCTCCCCACAGAGAATGTTCTGCATTCAGCCGCTCTATTTTGATTTCTCATGCTCAAACATGGCAAGATTTTCAGCAGTGTTGTCCCATTTTAAGAAACTATCTTTCAGCCTAGCCTCTTACCTGCTGGTTAGTGGAGTTTCTCGGGATGGAAGAGATTCAAGTGGAAACTTTACACATCAGACTCTCAGTATCAAGGTAAAAACCTTAAAAATGTAAGACTATTACATAAGTTTGTAGATGTCACTGTGTGATATACACATCTCTTGTATATCTAGAAAATGTAATGCACACATATAAGTGTTGAATGGGTTTCTACAGAGTGTCCTGTGGGGCGGCTCAGGTGTTTCTTTCTCAGAATATTAACTCTATCAACCCGGTACACTTTCTGTTCAGCGTATAAGATATACAAATGCTCAAGTGAATAACAATAACACTGCTCAGTAAGTCAGCCACTGGCAGTGGCACCTTAGTGGTGCTTAAACGTTTGTCAGTGAGTCCAAGTTCATGTGAAAACTCTAGCCAAACTTCATGTATTTTAGCTACATTTCCTTTATATTGTTCTTTTCTTTGTAATCAAAATTTTGCATAAATATCGGGGTACCTTTGAACAATGACCTTGATGAATTTAAAACACAGATTGTTTCTTAGAATATTGTCATATCCTGTCTAATTTCACTCAAGTGTTGAAGAACAACTGGAGAATAAAATAAACCAGAAAAATCAGTGTGTATGCAGGTGAGTTCTTGGGGTTTAACATTAATAATTTTAATAAGAAGTTCAACAACTAGAACATCATATTCTGCACATGGTGCAATATTAAATGCCAGAAACAAACAACGTGGTTTTATCAAATTGAAACTATCCATCTGCCATAGTCCTAAGTGCCACTAGAAGGCTATGGTTTCCATCTTCATAAAACATTATATCCTCAATATGTAAATAAAACATGTGAAACTTGGATGATTCCCATGCTTTAACAAACATAAGAAAGTATAAAAACAAAAAGCAGATGGACTTTCTCATTTTGGGACTAGATTTAAAAATGGAAAAAAAGGAGATCTGAGATATGTCTGGAGAACAAGATCAAAAGTGAATCTTTCAGACTCTAGAAATTCTTGTTTTATGAATTAATATTTCATAACCTGAAATTTCGTCCATTATTAACAGTCTTAGTGGAGAAATAAGTTAAAAAATCTAATGTGTAAACATTATTTCACCTTGCTATATAAAAGGGAGACTGGCTTGCTTTCTTGAAACACATGGACAAAACTTTTCACAATATGGCAATTTCTGTCCTACAATTTGACAATCTATCCCTATCAGTAGCTCTTAAATTTCACTCTTGATTTTGTTTTTCCTACTGAAAAATAATGGGAAATTAAATATTGCTTATTCAAACTACCTAAAGATTTATAAATAAAAAAATAAATGAAGAAAAAATGGGGGTTTTGAAAACAAGTGTGAGTCAAGGTCTTTAGTGCTGAATCATTTAAAATTCTTTGGTCCATGCACATTTAAGAAGGAAGATCAGGGGATGGCTCAACGTGCAATTTATCAACCTAACAAACTGGGTTCATCTGTCTGCAAATATCCCTAAGTATGTGACTTAAAATGACTTTATATATGCACTTGAATGTGAATTTCGGACTCTTCTGGAAGGACACACAGGATTGGGAGGTTTGGACTTTGGATCTATTGTGCTGTAATACAAGGAAACAGGAGAGACAGGATTTGCCATATGAACTCCTGTACTCCTGTAGATGAAGAAATGTTCAATTTCAGGTGCTGAAAGAGTTCCACTGACTTCTCTCGAATGTTACTATGAAACAAAATTTTAATCATTTGCAGAAAACCCAAAGGATGTTTTCAACTCTGTGGGTTTCTGTGTTCTGACTATTTAGGTTCTCACAATTTCTAGTCATTAATCCTCAACTTTTCTTTCCCAGGAAGACATTTGGGATGAAGTTGTGCATTTTTCACAACAAAATATGTTATTTGCTGTTAGACAGTATGCCACAGACTTACTTCAGGTTATGGTGATTCATTTGATTCATTTGTTAAGCTTAATGTAAGATAATCTACCAACAACCCTTCTGTTATTCTGATTCTTCTCTGGATCATGATATTGTGTGGTCTCTTTAGGGGCAACCATTATCCCATTACTACTTGATAAACTAGAACAATGCAGCTGATATTTATCAGCAAGATATCTGGTGTTCTAGATTCCCAACAATTTGACTGAGATCAGAGACTTGTCTAGTAGAATTATTTCCCACGTAAATGCATTTTAAAGAAAAGCTGGACTCCGACTTTCATGCTGTAATCTTTCACAAAACTATCCCTTGAGATTTCAGCGATGATGATCAATCACTATCTTGTAGGTTAAGTATGACACATATTGCCTGATAGGCTCCAGATGCAAAGTGAGCTCAGTGCATGCCTTCTACGGGAAATTATCTCCTTCACTGACAAATTCGGATACTTTTGTGCTTATAAGAACTGCTTGCACAGCACATGCTCTGCTGCAAATTACGGTGTGCATCTGCGTTTGGCAGATAAGTAGAAACAAAGCATAAATGACTCAAGAACATGTTTCTTCCCACCACTCTCTTCTTTCCCATCAAACCTCTCGAGACTTTCACGTAACTACTTCCTCCATGACATATTACGCAAGTCCTGCCTTTCTTACCTAGGACGCCTAGGAGGAAAGGCTGAGGCAGTTGGGGCTGTTCAGCCTGGAGAAGAGAAGGCTGTGGGGAGATCTTACAGTAGCCTTCCAGTACCTGAAGGCAGTCTACAAGAAAGCTGGAGAGGGACTTTTTACAAGGGCATGGAGTGAGAGGACAAGGGGTAATGGGTTTTGTCTGAGAGAGGGTAAATTTAGCTTAGATATTAGGAAAAAATTCTTTACTATGAGGGTGGTGAAGCACTGGAACATGTTTCCCAGAGGAGCTGTGTCTGCCCCATGGAAGCGTTGAAGGCCAGGTTGGATGGGGCTTTGAGCTACCTTGTCTAGTGGAAGGTATCCCTGCTCATGGCTAGTGAGTTGAAACTAGACAATCTATAAAGTCCCTTCTAACCCATAGCTTTCATTCTGCGATTCTATGATGACTAAGTCTGACGAGGTATCACTTGACAGCAGGTTATATGTGGCTGCACTAGTAAGTAAAATCTGCCTGGGGCCATGCTCTACCAGTGTGGCCAGCTGACATCAGATGGCCTGTACCGCTGCTGTTAAACTCTCAGCCTCCAGATGACACTGGATGCTTGTGAACCACTTAATGGGAATCAGTCTTGATCTGTGTTAACCATGCCCAGTTGTGCTACCTGTCCCAGAGTAGTACCAGGCTACAGATCATTTTAATATTTTTGACCTATAACCGGGGATGTTCCCTGGCCCTAACTAGCAGACATCTGGCCATAATATCTGACTGTAGATTCATACTTTAAATAAAAATTACCTGTGAAGCTATAGCAATAGGATAACAGTAAGCACAAAGGAATTCAGATTAAAAAAAAAAAAAATCAGATAAAAGCAAGTTAATACAGCTATTCCAGGACCTGTGATTTTAAAAACTAAAAATAAGTAATAAATATTTCACAAACTGTAGTTTGTCTATTCTTTGCAAACAAATATTTCTTAAGAGGAATTGGCTTGTAGTTAGACAGGATGTAATTATGTTTCAAATTTTCTCTCGTTCTATAGTATAAGATATCGTTACTTCTAGATTTTTGGTCGTGGTGAAAGACTTCAAAAATAATCCTTCTACTCCTTTCATCCTTCTTGTAAGATATCAGAAGTAGATCTATTTACACTGTGTTTGTAATAAACAGTAAATACTCCTACAAGGTCTGATCCTGTAACACTTACTTGAATGAGTTGGCCCATCAACTTACATTGATGTTGGATCAGGATTCAAATTAAGTCAGAAGCAGCCTTTCTATTATTTCCCACAGACTTTGAAGTGGATTCTTCTGTGCCAATGGTTCTTATTTGAGTGAGTTATCCAAAGGCATGCTAGTGACTTCAGGTATGTTTTGGCATCTGGATTAGTTCTCATTGTGAAGTGTTCAACAGTGAAAAGCAGTAAAGACTTTCTGTTCTTTGCCAAAATCAATATCTGTGCAGAGAGTTCAACAAACTCATACAGAATGATTAGGCCAAGTATATACAAATTTTCATGAAATGCCTATATGGGATACAGATTTTGGATTTTAGTCCTTACAACAAACTCCAGTATATTGTAGAAATAATGTATTTAGTCTATAGGCAAATTAAAAAAGAGAGGGAAAAGGAAGAAAAAAGGAAAACCAAGAAAATTATTGCAGAACAAAATTTAGAACAAAAGATGTATTTTCTAGGGTATAATTCTTGGAATTCATCAGCTTTACCTGGGATTCAGTTGGGATTTTGAGGATTTTTTTGCCTTTCATTCTAATCGGGCAAAACCTTACCTTCCTACTGTAAGCTTCATCCAAGTTTTTCAGTATGTATAGGGCCATTTAAAAGCTCAGTGCTATTAAGAAACACTCCTCATTTTAAACTAGGAGGCATAAGACTTTTATGTTAAGGCTGAGGTAGTGAGAAAGAGGTATATGATGAATCTCAGCTCAACTACGTAAGTGAACCTGGTACTATTTTTCAGTAGGTGATATATTCAGTAGCTTCCATGAATTTCAGTGAGTTCTCAAGCTGATTATGAAACTATTTATTTAGTTATTTATTTAATGATGTGGATGATTCTTTGTCTTGACTTAAAGAAAAATAGTGAAAAAATTTTAAAGTTATAAATCCCTAAAAATCCTGCTTTGAATTGCACATGATACGTATCAGCTTAGTGTTTGGTTACTGCTTTCCCTCACAGCTTCTAGCCACTAAATCTCACTCTCACTCATCATTTAAAAAACACAAACAATTTTCAAGTTGAAAAAAAAAAAGAAAATAAATTCTTCATAATTTGAGTGACCTTCTTTGTAACAGCAAAGATATATATCCATCCGTCCCATGGTAGAACTTTTTCTTTGCCATGTACTTTCTAATGTAGAAGTTATCAAACTTTTGCAGTGTTGACAACAACTTTACATTTCACAGCTCTTTTCTTCATTCATAATTCTTCAAGGCAGCTCAGCATCTGCCATAAAAATTCCTTATGTGGAAAAAAGTATTAGCAGCGAAAAGTGTAATGTGTTTTCTGCGCAAGCCAGAATCTGGGTATTCAAAATTACCTACATTCTGGAACCATTGACATCTCAGAAAAACACCAGGAAATCCTTCAGATTTGCTAGTGAATGACAGTCAGACAGTAGTTATCCAGTTCTTTGGTCTGTTCTTATCTGATTAGATGATTAAAAACTAAGGCTAAGAACTGCTGTTTGAAGGCATGGATTATATTAATCATGCAAACTTAAAGCACTATGCTACATATACTTGAGTTCTAGACATTTAACTATTTGCAGATTACAGTTAGTGCTGGTAGGACAGTTTATTCAATTGTCTTACATTTTCTAGTTTAAAATTCTATTTTCAGACACTTTACCTGTCTAAACTTTAACAAGATGACTTGCAATTTAAACACCAGGTGTCTGCCTCAGGCTGAATTTCACTGGAAAAATTAATCAAATCTGTTCAGTAGTTTGCTGAGAACAGGGTCAGAGGGCAATGAAATTTCAGTGGAAAAGTGCTGAATTAAATAAAATTTCTTTTCTTCAAACTTTCAGATAAAGAGCTTTTGCTTTGTGAGTCAACTGTCTTGGACACCATATACTGCCAGACTAGGAGAACAAGTAAACCTGTCTCAAGTATTTCTTCTGTCAGGCTAGAAGAATGATTTTTAACAAATTTGAGTGAAAGATGTGTTTATCTGTCTACGTGAAAGGAGTTAATGTTTTTTTTTGTAAAGGTGGTTGAACGAAAAAGTAACATTTGATCAGTCACCATATACTTGAGATTGTTCCTCACACACAAAAATCCAAACACTTGTATAAATCACTTAAGTGGTATTAGAAACATACATTTGCATACTTTTCCACATTTTTAATTATCTTTTTGGCATATCAAAGCAAGAAATATTTTCAGTCTACCTTATTTGGGAACATAATAGGCCTACACCCCCACTGCAAAATTCTGATTTCAGCAGAAGATTTGTTGCCATTTTCTGGCTAAATATTGGGATATTGGATTAAAAAATGGGAAACTACTATGGTTTAAAAGTCTGCTACATGTTGGTGAAAACTTATGAGAACTGGATGCTCATTTTTCTTTGCCAAACGGGAGGTTTTAAGCAATTGAGAATCATGTGAAGTTGAATGTTGTACTAAACACAGTTAATGCAGATGAAGTTTTGCCCACCGAAAATCTGGTCTGTCGCTTGCACACAAGCTCCTCCTTGAGGAGCTGAGAATTATTACAGCAGAAGAGAAGCATAAGATTTTTAACACTGCATTTTGCCACTTTTTTGCTATGTCAGAAGACAGCTCTGAATTCTCTCTTCTGAGCTATTGTCACTGTTTTTGAACCTTTGGCATTGGTCTTAAAAGCCAAAATAATGTGTGTCATTTTTTAGTAGCAGCATCATTCAGGAGAAGTTCAGAGACAGCCTAATTCAAAACTCTTTGGAGTAATCCGTGTATTCAGATAGGCCAACCCCCTTTCTCAAATAGCTTCTAGTTCACCCTTGGGTCCAAGGTGAATCAAGCTCAGAAAGTGAAGAACAGGCATATCTGTACTTTATTTCGTCATCCAGCTTCATGTGTGATATTTGTCCCAGGGGAAAGCATGCAAGGAAATTAAAAAAGAAGAGGCGCAGAGAATTGCACGTCACTGGCATGTGTCCATGTTTGTGCTATGCCCACCTGAAGAGAGACACTACAGGCAAAGTAGATCTTTGTTGCTTAATTAATTATTTCATACTTTTAAAAAGATTCCTAATATGAAGAACAAAATAGAAAAGCAGACAAAGCTCAGTCACAACCAATGACTAGCTATAGTTTACACTTTTCTTCGTATGGGTACAATGTGTTCTCATCAGGCTGTGAAGGCCAACATGTAAAATTATCAGAACAAAATGAAGGTAACGGTTTTCCAGAAGACATCCAGAGCTACACCCTTCCACCGCAACAGAAATCAGATTTCATGGCACAAACAGGAGTCTTTTATTCAGAGACGATATTTGAGGTATTGAAGTCTGAGGGTAGTAGATCTGGAGCCTGTTTGACAGCCTGAGAAAAATTGATTTTTCTGAGCCTTGGGGATCTTATGGAAAAAGCCTTTGAGTTGCAACCCCCTTTACTATATCAAGGGGAGTCTAAAATCAATGGTTCTGCTAACTTACACACGTAGCACACTGCCAGTTACCAAAAAAAAAAAAAAAATCTAAAACTGACAGTATGTGAGAAGCTGGCATAGGGATGAGTGGGACAGGAGATATGATTCAGAAAGGAGTGAAGACAGGGGAGTACTGATTTTATTAAGCCAAATTACAACTGGAGTGGGGTCGGAGGGCATAAGGGAAATTCTGTTCAGTTGTGTAGCATGGACCTGTGAAAGAAACTCTCTGTGTGTGTCTGTAGACACACACAAGGTAAGGGTGTGAGGGGAAGATATTGAATCCATTTGGAATTTTAAACACTCTTATTGTAAAATTCTACATGATTATTTACAAAGCTCTATGAAATGGAACTCATTCTCCATGAAAGTTAAATTGAATTTGTAGGATTTTTCCAAGGTACTGATGTTAATCTCTGTTTTTATAACCATATCCAGACAGATAAGCCTTGGTTACTTTTTAATTTATTACAAAAGTTTTTTTCCTTTGAATTTTATAATCTAAATAATTTAGTAATTGGGCAAGGTGGATAAGACTGTAAAGTAGGTTCCAGTATAACTGAATATTTTTAAAGAATTTCTCATTGCTTGTTGTTTCATGTCATTCTCAACGAGTCTGAAGACTTTTTCTGGAAGAAATATTGAAATTGCATGTATTAAGCAAATCTTACAGAACAAAAGGTGAATGCTGATTTTACATTTGTAATAATCCTAAATGAGACTCAGCTGCTTATGTGCTCAGAACAAACAGTACCATATGACCTGCACTCAGCCATAACATACATACTGTCAAATGCTGACAAGTACTAAAAAAACCCAAAAAACACTGTTGGCAGATTTTGTTGTGCTTTGCACAAGGGCTCCTTCTTCCCTGCTGAAGTGTGTCTTGCCAAGCTGCAGGTCAACCCCGGCTGAGCAGAGCTCAACTTTGGTTAATGGAGAGCTCCAGGATAACTCCTGGTGAGGGAGAGCTGGGTCCCTGAGCAAGAGTTCGCTGTGGCTAGAGATGGCAAAATCATATCTGAGGGGACGGAAAGCAAGGGAGATCCACCAGCATTAAAACACCAGTGGTATCTCTAGCATTTACTTACAGACTCACTACACTGATATTTCAATTAAGCTGGGTTTCTAGATAAACATTCATTCTTAATACTGATAACATTCATTAGTTTGTAATATATCCCCATACTGCTTTATGCAAGAGGGTAAAGTATAGAAATGCAAGATCCAAGGGAGAAAATAACAAACAGAAGAAAATCCCATAAAGCAGTTATAATGAGATACAACGCAGAACTCTGAGTTAAAATTGCCATGACAGCTGCAGCACAATTTCATTGCAGTTGGTATTGAAATCTCTAAATAGGGATATAAAGTATGGGTCTCAATATAATGGCTGTGCCATAGTATTCAGGCAAAGTAGAGTGTGTTAGGTAATTTCATAATATTAGTATTCTCTACTTCTCACTTTTTTAAGCATTGCCTGCCCTTTTCTCAAAAGGGGGTGAAAAAGAGAGTTTGTATCTCAAACATCAGCCTATCATTATCTGAAAAAGACGTTAATGCAAAATGCTTTCATTAGAGTGCAAGCCAGCAGTGATAACACTTGTCCATACTTCCCTTCAGCTTTGAATTTGCACGGGGCTCAAGACAAGCAATCCCCTTTGTTTGAGGGAGCAGCATTGTGACTAATGCTATATCTATACCACAACGTATAGATTACACTGGCAACTACGGTACAGCTAGGTGGTAACATGCCCCTTGTAATTTTGGGTCTTGCTAGCAGAACTGCGGGATTTCAAAACTACCTTCCAGAAGTCCAAACATACAACCTGTTATAAACTAGAGTTCTATATCTTTATCAGTAAGATTATATGGCAGGACTAGTTCATATTACAACCCAGGAAGCCAAATTTTATCCCGTGTTCTATCTTAGCACATACAGGATGCTGTTTGATAGCTGGCAGCTGGCTGGTTGCCTGTCTGCTTGATTCTAACATCACTTTGGAAACTATTATTCCCAAAGCGAAGAAAGCAGACAATGCCATTAAGGACTGAAGATGAAGACAGCACCTCAGTCGCTGTGGAAAGGTTAAGCTGTCAAGGGAAAATGGACTTCTTAAGCTTCATGTCTGCAGGTTCTTGGTCTTAATAAACAAAGAAGAATATAACTATCAGTGTAGTGTGCAAACAAATCAATCTCAAACAAAATGATTGTGAAAAATTTCAGCTCCATAACCCACAGTGAAGACAAATTACCCTCTTTCACCTTAGTTACTTTGTATCCTGAAGATAATTTGAGAATGGGAAAGCTGCCACAGAGTGACAACTGACCTAATGAATGAAATAAATCTGTCACTGCTGTCAGTTTCCAATCTTGTCTGACACTGCATTTAGCTACCGTATCAGGGGCAAAATGAGGCTTGCGGAACAGAAAGTCCATTTAAATGAACACAGCAAACTGCATCTACAGAAACTCCTCCTGTTGCCTGGGCTGTAAACTGCTCCATTTTGAAGAAAGTTGCCTGCTTTTATCAGGAATTCAGCCTTATTAATGCCTAAAATGGCGTTTCTTCAGAATCCCATCCAAACCAATTCTCTACCAGAAGACATCTTGGAATACTGGGTATGGATAAAAAGCAAGAAAGTTCTTATTGTGCTAAACTTAGTTCAGCATATTACTAGAATCACGACACATTTAAGTTTCAGACATAATCAACCCCTTCCTATTAAAATTTTGCGACACTGTAGGACACTGAGCTGGTACAACTCATTGTAATACTGTGCAAGTCAGTAGAAATGTGTTGCCTTTTGCTCTTTTATTGGAACTGATGTAATGAAGGACTGAGAGGTGGGGAACAGAATACTTGCATAGTGACTAGCTTAAAAATATTTGAGACAAGTGAATTGATTATACTTCATTTCCATGGAGCTGGGGAAGAGCTTTTCGATCACTGCCTGTACACAGCTCTTCAGATCTATGCAGACTCAAGGCCCAAACAGCTCTGGGTTTTCTAAGTAACAAAAAAACCAGCTGAAAGTGGTTGTAATAGTTGAAGAGGCATAAGCAACCATTAAAAAATAAAAAAATGACCACAAAAATTAGTAGGCAATGCTGGCACAAGACCAAAAATGTCAAGTGTAAATTTTTGACAGAAATTAGAAGAAACCTAAACATTAGATTTTTTTTATTGTAATCCAGTAAATTTATTGAAATAAGTTCCATTACATATTGCAGGAGAAAAGGAATGTTTAACATTTTTACTGTAATGTAGGTCAGTTTGTGAGATCTATATGATACATTTATTTGAAATAACAATGGATTTGATGCAATGACCTAGGGCCTTTAAAGTGCTTTTTCTGTCCATTTTTATTTTTTTAAACACAAAAGAGTGAATGGTAGTTTCTTCAAGACTGTTACTATGTTTTGCCAATTTATACGGCTTTGACCTTCCAAGCTACAATACATTTGGTATCATAAATTACCCATGTATTTTCCAACTTGTCTGAATCCTGACATATTACCTGAGAAAGCCAGCTGAAACAGAACAATAAATAATTCTGTAAGGAGAAATATTCTTTTCCGATACTTACATTACATACATGCATTTGTTGTGGGCTCCCACAATTGCTTAGCTTCAGTGTTTTCTGCAGAGCACTGTTTCCTCAGACATATTGAAAAATTATGAGGCACAATCACAGTGCCAGCGAATATAGCTTCCTTCTCACAAGATTGAAATGCATAGTATATCCCTCCTTCCAAAACCACAATATCTTTATATTAAAGAATCAATGGGAATGACATCAGAGCCCACTTTTGCCCATTCATTTATAAGTAGCAGCATACTATATTTTATATGAAGCTAAGGCAATTACTATTGTTTTGATATATTCATATCAAGAATAATAACACAGTTGTAGGTTTCCAAGTAATAATACTGCATTATTTCTGCATATTCCAAACCCAAGTTAATTGAAATACTGTCATTGTTGCTTCATATGTTGGATTTTTTTTTTCAGAAGGCCATATAGGACCATCAAAAGCTAAGCTAAGCACCACTGCCTTCAAAAAATAAACTGACAGCTTCCTTCCTTAAAGTGCAAATATCTATAACAGAAGAAAACATTTTTAGTGGGTAAATTAGCACAGTTCTGTTGATCACAGCTGATAGTATCATATTCTCTCAGCTGAAGGATTGTCCCACCTTGTTGCACAAGGGCAAGCATATTTCTTGTTCAAGGCTGTTGAAAATAGTTGCCTGACGGATGTGAGGATGCAGTGACATTGTGTCCCAAGGTTCATCCAGAAGCAAGCCTGAGTATATATTCACAAGACACACACCCATACGTGCATGCATACACACCTGCATAGCTGGCCACATGGATCAGCACAAACATGAGTGCATTGCCAGCACCCACAAAAATGCACATAGCACTCACACTAACATGAACACTGTGAGTGGCCTGATGCTGTTTTTGCTTTCCGGCTGGCTGAGACAGAAATCCAATAGTGGGGAAAAATATATATATATTTACAGAAACACAATATTTGCCACTCTAGTAGTGAGCTTCAGATTCTCAGCCTATCCAGTAGGCAGTGCCCCGATGTCCTGATCCCCAAATTTGCTGGTACCCAGACATATGAGTCCCAGAGATTTGCAGTTGAGCTCCAGCAGCTAGTATATTTTATTCAGTAGCTGGTACTTTTTATCTTACTTGCTGGCTAATTCAGCTTGATATTCACCAGCTTTCACACATACACACTCAGAACAGAGAGCACACACACAACCAGAAGACAACAAGAAAGAGGATTTAATGAGAAGGCAGGGCAGATTGGGATTTTGAAATGCGGGGCTTAGTCTGAAAATTGTACCAGCAGAAGATGTCTGCACATGACCAGTTTGTTTTATCTGCCTTCCTCTTCATTTTTTCCTGTTTGTTCCTTCTTAATCCACCTTGACTTCTCCCTTTCCCACTTTTGGTCCTCCCCTAAATACCCTGTAATATCTCACACTTTCCCACAATTTCTTTAAAATGCCCCATAATAAATTTTATGTAAAACCCAAGTCTGCTTCCTCTGGTATCCCATAATGGGGCCTCTATCTGTGTAGACAGTAACCCTTTCAGCCTGCAAGGTGCCTGGGGAGAGACTGTGCTTCATTCTTGGTGGGCTTCCCACCGGGGACAATGGTCTCACTCCCATGATGATCTGGTTCAGGGTGCTCCATTTTTGTTACAGGGTTCCTCTGCCTGGCATTGTTCTGCTGATCTTCACTGGGCCTTAGTTTTTATTTACATAACTGCAATTCTCAGCTAATGATTCCCATGAGACAAAGATCATTCTGAAAATAACCCATCAATTATCATGTTCCTCAGCATCTCCACATTGTCAGGTCAGTGACTTTGGATCCTGTCTCTCAGTCTTTATCCATTTTAGTGTTTGTTGCTTATTCTTGTTACTAACGTCGCTGAACCAGGCACAGATGTATGAACTACTGTCACCAGTCAGATGCTTAGTACAGCCCATCTCTTCTCTGAGGAACCTGGAGAAATGCCTGCTGCATTTCCTTTCCCTCTCTCCTTCCTTTCTTTCCCACCTCCTCAAGCAGTGGTAGTAGTTTTTCTGTTTCTTTTTCCCACTCCTTTCTCCACAGCTCCCATCCAGCCTTTTATTCATTCCTTAGGAAGTAGTTATAACAACATAATGGTCTTTCATGAATATGGCTGTAGCTATTTATTTTTATTCCCTCTATTTTCTGGATTTGGGCACTGAGATATAAAATGGAAATTACGGAAAGGTTGAGTTACTCTTTTCAAAAAAACTTCTCTCCATTTCCACATCCACCGTATTTTTAATTAGGTTGAAGGACACTATTTCCAAAAAAAAAGTGACTTTACTTAATGAATTATGAAGTGTTATTCTAACTTTTCATAGAAATCATACATGACATATTATGATAAACTTGTCATTTACCGATGACGAATTTGTCACTTTGTGTGGGATTCATTTCAAGATTAAGACACCTACATTTAACTGTCTGTATAAGCCAGATGTCTAAGATCTTATAGTTAATGATATTCTCGCCAATACAGGCAGTGGAGCCTGCAAGAGCAGCTACATTTAGGACATTTGCACATGGCTGGTAAACATGCTACTGGATTTGTGGGAGAGCTGTGCTCTTCTGGAGCAGTGCACAGGGGCCAGTTCAGCTGCAAAAACCTATCAACATTTGAAATATTTATGGTTTTCAAAAACTTCCTCACAGGACTGGCAGATATGAGGAAGGACCTCGAGTAGGCTTTCGTTTTCTGAAAATAAAAAAAAAAAAAAAGAAAAGAAAAACCAGGGAATCATTTTACTGCTAGCAACAATAGGGAGCATAATATGAGAAGAAACTCTTAGCGCATTATAACTTATCTGCCCTGAAGGTAAAATGAAGCCATTAGACATAAAACAATGGTGTTTTGACAACTGAATTGAATCCCAGCAGTGCCTATCATGGGACATTTGGTCTCTAAGCGGAGTTTTAAATTCAGGTGCCACTACTTGGAGGTTTGAGATTATTCTGTATTAAAAACTTCTACCGTTATAAGCCACAGGAAGCTGTAAGATGATAACAATAATGGCTTGTTCCCCAAATAACCACAGCTCAATTAATTAACTGGCTTATTTGCTTAATGTATTACCCACAATCAAGTACATATCTTCAAAATAAGCACCATTGTACTAAAAGTGAATGTCTTCTAACTTCAAGTGGATGTGGAGATCTGAGGGTGAGAGAGACACAGTGTGATATGACTTCTAACTTGAAACTTTCAAAATATTTTTTAAAAAGTCCCAAAGTTTTCATGAATAAATGCTGAATTGTTTTCTCAGTCTACAGTCTTCCTTTCAATCAGGTGATGGAAATTGAAAGTGCTCAAGTAGATTAAAGGCCTCTAGGAGTGAAAAGTTACTTATTGATTGCTCATTGTTAACAACCCTTTGATTTTGCTGATAAAGTGACTCCTTACTTTCTTTTTCTTTTTGTCAAAGAGAATCATCTTTTCTTTTTTATGTTAGATTTTTTTTTTTCAATACACAGTTAAAAAAAGAGATGGAAAAGAAATTTTAAGGCAACTACAGCAAAAGGCTTGAGATCAGATCTTCCGTTCAACCCAATCACTAGAAATACAGCTGAGTCACTCTGAGGTACATCATGAAAAGCCACTGCTTAACTAGGGCTGTCAGATCTTACTCTAGAATCTAGCTGTAGCTGTTCCAGACTTGTAAAATTGATACCAGTATTTGGAACTTTGTTTCATTTTGGGCAAGTCTCTGTTTGACTTCTGTACCTGCAGATTCTACTTATTCAGCATGGTAACTGTGAGCCTAGTATTGAAAATAAGAAAGGAAAAAACAAAACAAACCAGGGACAGGTGATCATTACTTTAAAAAAAAAAAAAAAAAGTTTTTTTCCTTTATCTATAACCTTTGTTGGAAGAATCCTGCTGTACTTGGAAAATATCTTTTCTAAGCCAGATAAGTCATGCTATAGATTTTTGTGAAGATACACACATGGGTTATAACCTCCACAGAGCATAACAAGAGGACGTCGTCAGAAAAGCAAAAGTCAATTAATATTGACTTTGGGATCTGCTATTACTGCAGCTCTTTTCTAAAGTCATAATTGAAAATGTACTCTTTCTCTTGAATACAAAATCACAAACTGTTCAAGCACAAATATCTAAATATAAGGAGAAAACAGATTGTGACACAACATTTCAGGTTTTATTCTGCTACCACTCGTGTGATTTCACACTAAACAGTAACAAAATACTATTTAGTAAAAATACAAAAAAAGACAAAAAAATCCTAAAGAACTGCACAGTTTGTTTCAGTGAGTGCACACTGAGCAAAGCAGAACTACACAGACATGAGTAAAGCAAAGAAAGTGAAGAAAAGTTTTGATATTTGTGTTGTACCTGACGCCTGTTTGACACTGCGTGACATGTGACTGTGCAAGAAGAGCTCCTGACCAAATAAAGATTGGAGTTGCCTTAATATCTTCAATGGGGTCACACCATCTTCTGACTTATGAACTTTTCTTCTGCCTCAAGTTGTAGCTGCACATCTCTGAAAGCTGGCTCTCTGAAAGTGTTTGGTTTTGGTTTGGGTTTTTCCCAGTTTATTTATCTATTTTATGTCCTCTCTGGGTGTCCTGGGTTCAGCTGGGATAGAGTTAATTTTCACAACAAAGCTGGCTGGGCTGACCCAAATAGCCAATCAAATGGGATGTTCTATACCGTGTGATGCCATGCTCAGTATTTAAGTGGGGAGCTGGCTAAAGGAGGGGCTTTTGCTACTCAGGAGTAGCTGAGCATCGGGTGGTAAGAACACTGCATGTTGCATCAGCTTTTTATCAGTATTACTGATTGTTGTTTTCTTCTCCCTTTGCCGTTCTGTTAAACTGTTATCCTAACCCATGAGTTTTTGCCTTTTTCCTTCTGATTCTCTTCCCCATCCCACCGGGGAGGGGGAAGGAGGGAGAGAGTAACTGCATGGTTTTTTGTTGCAAATTGAGGCAAAACCACAATACTGGAATGCGATAAAATTAGGCAGGGAGCAGAAAGATCTGATAACCGTCGGTGTTTTTCTGCATCCAGTTTTCACAGAGGCTGTATGACTGTAAGGGCGTGGGGCCCCAACCAGTAGCATGGAGATGCACGCTGGTCAAAGAGGGAAGCCTTGTCTCTCCAGGGCAGCACACCTCCACATTGCTCCCGTGTTTCCTCCATGAATCTGTCTGTTTTGGGAGACTATGAGATGTTATTAAAGCAATAATATTAGGCAAAGACCACACTGGATTTCTATGACTTTAGACTTTGAAATTTCACCAAACAATTGTCCTAATTGTTTGCTCTATTAATTCTACTAAATTTTGCTCATCTGTACAGAGATTTGCTGATCTTCATTACCTAAACAGATAATCTCCATGAGTGAATTAAAGCTGTTAGGATCCCAGATGCCTCGTTTTGAAAAGATACTGCCAGCTTTCAGGGTGCTGTTCCTAGGTGTATATTAATGTTTTGTGGACAAAAAATGGTGAACAACAGCCAGTTCATGGAATAAGAAATCAAAAAGAATAATGCTGGCAGATATGACAAAGTATCAAAATGCCAGATCGTGGAATGCAAATTACTTTTTAGTTCAGTATCATATATTCTTTATTTGCTTGCTTCTTTTAATCTAGCAGTCTTTATATAATGTGTCTGTAGTCTTTCATGAATAGAACACCTTTGAACAGAGAAAGGCTGTCATTCTAATTACTGGAAAGTGTAAAAGCGAAATATTATGTGTAATTTTGGCTCAGTCTGAATTCATCCATCTTCCATCTCCCACCTGCTAATCATTCTAAATCTTTCTCCCACCTGCTAATCAAAGGCAGACAAAAGGTCTAGTCCCTTCCCACAGAACTCTTAAATTGTGTTGTCTCTTGGGGTAATCTCACTTTAAATTGCAGAGGTGCATGATAGCAGAATATATTACAAATGGAAAAATCCTTGAGGAACATGTGTTGTCTTCAAATAAATGTTAACTGGAAACCATGAGATTTTAACCCATCTGCTTTTGCCAGCTTGATTCCATCAGTTGTCTTTCTGAAAGAAAGATTATCATAATAATTACAAATTAAAGAAAACTAATATATATTCTCACTATAAATGATCCTGGAGCTTCATGAATTTTAAGAGAAAGATTGTTCATCCCTGTAATTTTTCTGGACAGAGCTGATGTTTTCCTTCAACTGAACAGACAGATGTATAAAAGATATTTAAGGGCTCAGCCCTCATCAATTGCAGTTTCAGTTTTATGCCTAAATACTCTTCGCACTTTCCCCTCAGTCTGTCCGCTTTATAGTATTTGACAACTGAAAACTATCATTGCTCCTTAGAAATGTTTTGAGTTTAAATACAGGAAAGAAAAATAGATGATTAAGAGTCCTATTTTAATACTAAGGCACTCAAGAATTTTGCTCTAGTACCTGACTCTGTGTTTGGAGATAGTAAATCTATACATCTGACATTCCTCAGGTATAGAATAATACCTTGTAAATACAGCAAGAATCCTGTTGAACATAGTTTGAAAGGTGCTTTGAAGATCTGTGGATATTTTATATCTGTGAAAAGTATTAGCAACAACTGAAAAACTTTAATGTCTTTTCAGCCTGTAATCATTGTATTACCCCAGTGACACTGCTGTCATATAATTCAGAGGGAGAAAGCCTGCTGTATTTTCTTCTCCATCCCCATAATTTAGGTAAGAGTCGAAAAAAATAGCTCTAGCAATGTGGGAGACAAGCTGTCAATGAAAGATATAGACAACTTTACCAGTTTAGTAAGATTCTGTGCAAGCCTGCAACGATGATATTGTGCTATAATTAAAGGAGTACTACTATGGAGAATTAATAAAAGCAATGCCATCTGTCAGTGTTTTTGTCCAAAAAACACAACATATTAAAGAGCGGGAGCAGCCAGAACAATCTGCAGGAAGAAAAGCAGCGCAGAGGTGCAATAGTATCATCCACAAAGTAGCAGAGTCAGACTCAACCCAGCCTGGGAAGGTAGCATCAAAGGACAGGCAATGCAGTACTTTCTGCTGAGATTCAGAGAGTGCATCTCACTTTTACAGAGGCATAGTGTCACAGGGAAGACACAGGAAGGCGATTTGATTTGTTTTGAAACCTCTGCTTCGCATATATGAGTACCAACCACAGAAGTCACTCCGGCAAGTTGCAGACATTTGTGGAACAAAGCCAGCTCATGTTAGTTTGCATGGTGGGTGAGTTTCCTGCCATCAGAACTGTGCTCAGAGCTGAACTGAGGACTTCTGCAAATTCAGACTTGTATAGAGGTTCATGACTTCTGCAGAGCAGCTTGTTACAGTAAGCACTGGGACTAGACCAACATGCTATAAGGATGGATTTGTCTAGAGGGTGTTGTAAGAGGGTTTTTTCTGTTTGAATATAAAAGCCACATCTGGAACTCACTGCAGGGGCAGCACATCAGTTTCAGAGCTAACATAGCTCCTGTGAACTCCTGCAACTTGAGCACAAAAGATTGTCATTCTCTTGGAAGTCCAAACTAAACATAGGTAACTGAGTACTGAAAGAATTACAGACTCAGTCAAATTTAGAGACGAGTTTAAGTGATTCTGTTTATACCAGCTGAGATGTTGTCATGGGCTTGTGTGGCAAGGTTTTGCTAGTGGGGGGGCATTATGAGTGGCTTCTGTGAGAAACTGCAAGAAGCTTTCCCCGTGTCTGATAAAGCCAATGCCAGCCATCTCTAAGATGGGCCTGCCACTGGCCAAGGCCAAGCCCATCAGCAACAGTGTTAGCGGCTCTGTGGTGAGACATTTAAGAAGGGGAAAAACCTGCTCTGGAATGGCAGTCAAGAGAGAGGAGTGAAGCTATGTGAGAGAAACAATTTTGCAGACACCAAGGTCAGTGCAGAAGGAGGAGGAGGAAGTGCCAGAGCAGAGATTCCCTGCTGCCCGTGGAGCAGCCCATGGTGAGGCAGGCTGTGCCCCTGCAGCCCATGGAGGTCCATGGTGGAGCAGACCTCCACCTGCAGGCCATGGAAGGGACCCATGCCAGACCAGGGGGATATCCAAAGGAGGCTGTGAGCCCATGGAAGACCTGTGCTGGAGCAGGCTTCTGGAAGAACGTGTGGACCCGTGGAGAGAGGAGCCCACACTGGAGCAGGTTTGCTGGCAGGGCTTGTGACCCCGTGGGGTCCCATGCTGGAGCAGCTTGTTCCTGAAGGACTGCACCCGTGGAAGGGACCCATGCTGGAACAGTTTATGAAGAGCTGCAGCCCATGGGAAGGACTCACTTTGGAGAACTTTGTGGAGAACTGTCTCCCGTGAGAAGGACCTCATACTGGAGCAGGGGCAGAGTGTGAGGAGTCCTCCCCCTGAGGAGGAAGGAGCGGCAGAGACAACGTGTGATGAACTGACCACAGCCCACATTCCCCATCCCCCTGCACCGCTTGGGGGGAGGAGGGAGAGAAACGGGAGTGAAGTTGAGCCCAGGAAGAAAGGAGGGGTGAGGGGAAGGTGTTTTAAGATTTAGTTTTATTTCTCATTACCCTGCTCTAGTTGATTTGTGATAAATTAAACTTTTTTTTCTCCCCAAGTTCAATCTATTTTGTCTGTGATGGTAATTAGTGAGTGATATTTCCTGATCCTTATCTTGACCCATGAGCCTTTCATCATATTTTCTCTCCCCTGTCCAGCTGAGGAGGGTGAGTGATAGGGCGGCTGTAGTGGGCACCTGACATTTATCCAGACTAAACCGTAACAGCTGTAAACTCCTAATAATAGAAGGCTGTTGAGATGGAAAGGTAAAAATTGTGTGTATTCATGTTCAATTATGTTTATATTGGAATTTCTCATTTTCTCATAATTAATATATGCACATATATAGAATCACAGAATCATTTATGTTGAAGGAGACTTTCGAGACCGAGTCCAACCATTCACCTAACACTGTCAATTCCACCGTTAAACCATGTCCGTAACATCCTACATCTTTGTAACATTGCAGTGATTTACCATGTTTTGGGTTATTGTGGTAGCTTTGGGAGTAGGAACTCCACAGAGCTCTCCAGACTCCTGTTGGCAAGGAACACAACTCAGGTATGTCTCGCTTAACTAGAAATATGGCAGCTAGTGATCCAGTTTCATATTTGTAATAATCTACAGAAACTGCTCCTCTATAGAAATAAGAGCAATCAGATCTGGACATCCCAATATGCCTTTAGACCTTGATTAGACAAAGAAGGAAATAAATTTTTGTTTTTCCTACAGAAGTCACATATTTAACTGGGGTTGCTTAGTCAGCAAAGAGAAAATTATGGGGTTACTTTCATTCATTTGTTCAAACATTAAAAAATGTGTAGGAAAAAAAAAGAAAAGCAAGAATATCCTTTCTCCATTAATACTGACATACTGACTGAGATTAGGTCACAAGAAAACCTTGCAATGTAAAACACTAGAAGAGGTTTCTTGAGAAGGTTACAAATTCTTTGTTACGGAAACTTCTATGAAAGTCAGCACAAACATCTGTAGCAGATGACAAAGTTGAAGTTGAGCCTATCAGCAGGAAAAGGCATAGATTAATATGGAGATCCCTTCCAGCACAACTTTCTATCATTATTACACCAGCTTCTGTATCAAATCGAGTGTTATTCATTTATTGACCTGTGCCAGCCTGCCTAACAGAGACGCGAGCTATCTGTGGCCTTCTGCTGAAGCCTCACTCTTGGCTGTTGGAATATGAAGACTTTCACAGAAAAATCAAGTGCTTGTTGAGGCTGCTGGATCTGTAGTGGCAATCTGTTCAACCTCAAAGCACCTGCCACACAATGGACTGGCAAATTGCCTGGTTGTTTCTAGTTTGGAGAATTGCTTCTTTAAAAAGATATTAATCTGTAGTGCATGTTTGAAACATTAGTAGGCCTGAAGTTTTCCAGCTCTAAGATAGCCTCACAACCATATCAGCTTCTAGATGAAGCTAATGTTCCTGTTCGTTGTCTAGCTAGACACTAGCTGTCCTCAGTTCATAGAATTATGCTGTACATGTCGGAACTATAAGGCAGGAGACATCCTGACTCTTCAGCTATGGTGTGGGCTTTGTAGTTCAAAACCATTACACTCCAAACTGTGCTATGTTCCCTGGCGCAAGTACAGCTCCATAATGTCTCTTGTTTCATGACTTCATACACTGGACATCGCCTCAGGTACTGGCTCGCAACATAAGTGGCTGTAGGGAGACTAAACACGTGCAGTTTGTGCATCTTGGCCTGCCAAGAGTTACAGATGTGATTGGTCTTACTTTCATGTTTTCATTTTAGTCACAATTTCTAGCCCATTCTGTTATTGTGAGCTGAAAGCAACACTCCCATAAGCTCAAATGTTTAAAACTTGGGAAGAAAAATACTTTAATTCCCAAACTTTTCTGGAGCATTCTTCATCCTATGTATTTTATTGGTTTGTAGTTCCTTCTCTGCCTTCTATTCCTGTGGTATTTCTTAATTTACCATTTCTTTTTATTACAGTTTTTACTTCAACTGATACATTACCTTTAGGCTGCACTTTTGCCTAAGGTTAGAGGAAGAAGCAAAGGCTTCAAGGTCTGGAACACATAAGAAAATAAGCACTAACAGTTGTAGTTTCCAGGGATCCCAAAAGACAGTAGAAATAGTTTTGAAATAAATATTTTGGCATCTATATCACATTAAAAAATAAGGATTTACCCTAAAACACCTTTACTAACACAAGAAATCACTTCTAAAACTGGCTGTAGAGTAGTGTATGAGCCTGTGGTGAAGACAAGGTTGTGAAAATTACCAATATTTTTCTCTACGCTGGGTTGAAACAGTCTTCCTGTAAAATATTATGTGACTGGTTTTCCCTGCTGATAAAACTAGAAATGTCTTTAACTATTGCCAGACATTCCTCTGTCTTGCTTAGAGAACTTGCCTAAAAAGCTGCTAATCCTTCAATAAGGAAAGCTACAGTGAAGCTCTGATCTTGAGCATGGCCTTGAGATACTACAAAACCACTATTTTGACTTGCATGAAAATCAGTGAATAATGTTTTACACACCACAGATCCTTCTCAAAAATCATATGTCCAAAATGTCTAAGTACTCACTATGGTCATTTTTAAATGTGCATAGATTAATTCAGAAGACCAAATGGAAAGATTCATTTAGTAACTGGACACTCTTCCTAGAGTTACCAGAAGCTCAAAGCCATTCAGCATTCCTGGATTCAACTTTTATTCTTTACTTGTATGTCTGTCACTAGATGGCAGAGTCAGTATTGTAGCTGCTACTAAAAATCCACAAGAAAAGCTGCTCGCTGTCATGGAAAAGGAAATAGATCTATTTGTCCATGCAAGGGACAAGGAGTTTGACCATGCAGAAGCAATAAGATTGAAGAGAGCTATGACCAGTGATTAAGTGGCTTATTTGTTACGTTTTGTTGCTGTCTGGTATGATATTATTGTGTTCAGGACAGATCCTTCTATTTTTATTCCACTGATTCTGTCTAGCTCTTAAACTCAGGATGCAGGGAAGAATCTCTAGGCAATATCTATCACAGAATCATAGAATGGTTTGGGTTGGAAGGCACCTTATACACCATCTAGTTCCAAATCCCCTGCCATGGGCAGGGACACCTTCCACTACACCAGGTTGCTCAAAGCGCCGTCCAACCTGGCCTTGAGCACTGCCAGGGAAGGGGGCATCTATTACTTCTCTGGGTGACATGTTCAAATGCCTCACCACCCTCACAGTAAAGAATTTCTTTCTTATATCTAACCCAAATCTACACTTTTCAGTTTAAAGCCATTATGCCTTGTCCTGTCACTACAGGCCCTTGTAAAATAGTCCCTCTACTGCTTTCTTGCAGCCCCCTTCAGGTATTGAAAGGTTGCTATAAATCTCCCAGAGCCTTCTCTTCTCGAAGATAAACAGCCCCAACTCTCTCAGCCTTTCCTCACAACAGAGGGTTTCCAGCCCTCTGATCATTTTTGTGGCCTCCTCAGACCCTGTTCCAACAGGTCCGTGTCTCTCCTCTGCTGCGGGCTCCAGAGCTGGACGCAGGACTCCAGGTGGGGTCTCACCAGAGCAGAGCAGAAGGGCAGAATCCCCTTCCTTGCCCCGCTGGCCACACTTCTTTTGATGCAGTCCAGGATTCAGTTGGAGTTCTGGGCTATGAGTGCATGCTGGTGGGTCATGTTGAGCTTATCTATCTTCAGGGCCAACATCCAGTATAAAAGAATTTTTGTCCTTAGGTATCTGTTCTCACTATCCATATCAGAGTAAGTCACTATATCTGTCTTTGAAGACCCAGAGTGAGATCTGCTACACTGGTACTTGAATGTTAGGAGAAGTCAACATAAATTGCTTCCCAGACTACTCTTGAAATCATTAGAGGCCTAAAATCCTGAAATAAATTTGTGCAATATGTGTGTTTTGTAAAGAAATCACACCTTCACTCATCTAAAAAAGACATATTTTTGGTCTCCATTCCAGGCACTATTCTGTAGTTTTCTCACCCATTGTGTCTTTGCTGATGCGTATAAGATCTCCAAAAACTTTTTAAGGCAGATACAGATAATTATAGCACCTGAACACCGGCTTGGAAAGAATAGTGCAAAGATTTATTTTAGCCACTAGATGGTAGCAAGACCTCACACCTGCAGAAAAGCAGCCTGAAATTCTACAGTTCCCGTTTATAACAAAAATAACCAGAACTAACTGGGCAGCAGGTGATCGTCAATACCCAATTCAGCCTTCAGGTGAGTTTTGCTAGCTTTAGTATTTCACCCCTACATGAAAACAATTTCTGTGTTCTGAATGTGTGACAGTAGTCTCTGAAAGGCAGACTTTTAGTTAAGATATTTTTATTGATTGTTTTTTATTTGTTTGTTTGTTTGATGAAAAGATTGGAGAAAAAGAAGGGAAAGAGAGAGAAAGAACACCTACTGGACATTATATGGGTCTCTGGAAGGATCATAATGAACACCAAAATTAGGACCTTAGAAATGTCCACTCTTGTCTTTCTCATTGGCTACCTCCTTTAAACTTATAGAGTTTAGAGAGTGGTTAACAAAAATCAAAAGACAATATTAATTATCAAGTTTTAAATTTCTTTGTCATCTTTCAGAAACATAGGATTTCACCGCTAAACTTTCTTTCCCATAAACTTTATTAAGCCCCTCAGATAATTTATTAGGATGTTTCATCTATATGTCTGTAGAAAAAGACTATTCCTTATTTAAAGGACATGGTACTGGTTGCTCACAGTAAAAGGAAATGTACTGTATCTTAGGCAACTTCAAGATTTGCTGTAGTCTGGGTCTATGATACATCTTGGAACTTAAATGCCTGGGCTGGTTCAGATATCTGAAATTCCTGTAACACGTTCCAGGAAAAGACGGACTATCCTCAGTGTAAGGACTCGAGGAGGAACCAGGGATATTACATGCACTGAAGAAGTATCTAAAGTGTAGCAAGAAGCAGTTTTCTTAATTTTTTAGGACCATTTATAAAATACTTCAACATCTGTCAGATTTTAGGAATTGGCTTGTGGAGACAGTCACGATGTTCTAAGCAGAAGGGAAGGAAAAAATTTGTGCAAATACTTGGCTTGAAAGCCAACAAGAATGTTGATTGTGCCAGTATCTGTGGAGTAAAGTCCTTGGCTGTTCCTTAAATCAATGATATCATATCTGAACCCCCAGAAAGTACGGCCTCAGTGTACCAAAACTATGAACTTTTTATGAAAATAAAGTTACGAACTTCTCCTGCTCCAAATCTTCTGTCATGAAGACCATATTTTAAAGATCTATTTACAGTATAAAGTATTTCAGAAGTTTGCATGTGTCTGTATGTTAGAATAATAACCACAGTTCTGGATCAGATGAAGGATTTATCAGTACTCTTAGAGCTCCTTGGCTTTTTTTCTGTATCTCTAAATGGAACATATCAGGAATCCTGTGGTAATATTTGTGAAAACCCTTATTTGATAAACCCCCCCAAGATTAAAATGGCAAAGTATTTTAAAGCTGTAAAATAATAGATCTATCTTGTCCTCCTAAACTTTAATTACTATATTCAAAACTTTGCTTATTAATCTTTATGCTGTCCTAAATTTCAGAAGCGAAACAAAGCACTTCAGCAGGATGAAAGTAGCATGTTCCAAGTTTTATTTACTACATCATGAAAAAACAGGGACAGATTTCACCCCCAGTCAAAGAATTAAAAAAAAAGATTTTTTCAATCTGTCATTCTCCCAGGAGTTTACTGCTGCACTTCAGTGTGAATCACTTTCTGACTTCTGCCTTGTCTTGCCCAGGACAAAATGACCCAGTCCCAGCAGTGGATCTCCCAGCACCAGTGCTAGCTTCCAGTCTGCTCTCTGAACAGCTGTTTGTGAGTGCTTTCCTGGGTAAGAACAGAAACATTGTCCCAGGTGCTCCTCTCTGTAGCCAGTTTGGAAAATGCCTGTTGATCTATGCTTTTGAGCAAAATATTAAACGCTTTGCTTTGCTAGAACTGTGGCTGGTAAAAATGAGATCTTGTATTTACATAGTTTTGTAACACAAATAAATAAAAGAAAAATTAATTTCCAGTTTTTAAAGAATTATGCCATCCACAGGGCCGTTCTGGAGAGGCAGTGATGTGGGAACTTCACAGCAACATTTGGAGGGGCACATGTGCTGAGAGGCGAGTCGGCTGGCTCTTCAGCAAACTTCTCAGGTCTGATAAAAAGCCAGAGTCCCCAGGACTAGTAACACGCTTGCAAAACATTCTGTTTAGACACTGAAACCAACTTCGAATCAGAAGTGAACATGTTGAATCCATATGTGTTTACAAGTTAGCTGGGGCCTACGAGAGTCTCTGGCTATGTAATCATGTGTCTATCAGTGCCCTGACCTCCTGCACAATGGACATCTGCGTGCTATCCTTCTTTTGAGCTTCTGAGTGATTAGATTTTTCTTGGGTTTTGTGCTTTTATGAGGTGAAAATAATAATAATAGTCAAAAAAACACTCTCAAAATCTTATTGTGGTTGATGTATGTGCTATGATTGATGGTATTGCTTGACTTCACTTCTATAACTGTTAGTGCTTTTGCTGTCACATAGCAGCACAAAAGCAAGATCATTCCTTTCACATAGACTCACTTTCATCTAAACTTTAGCCAATACCATACCAGGAGTCAGAGATAAGGGTGGTAGCCTCTGCTTATGACAGTTAGAAGGAAGTCAAAGATGTTGATGCAGATAACCTTTGGGACTGAAATCTCTTCCTGGATGGCACATGCTCTGAAGACACACCTTTTTCAGGCAATTTGACCTTTTTATAATGCTACACTATCATACAGTGGTAAGTGTGTACTCACTGACTGAAAACACTCGGTTTTGTACAGACAACCCGTGCCTGGGAGAGCTCTGTGTAGGAGAGGGGTCAGCAGGGCATAGGCAAGAAGTAGGGCTCACTCATACAATTGTGACTGGACTGTTAAGGTGAGATTCCTTACACATAGAGTGCACTAATTAAAAAGTGATGGCATCACTGCTAGAACCTGCACCTTCTGTGGTTTAGCGAGTGACTTTAAACCTGCTTTCTATAAATGCTTTGCATAAGGACTCCTGCTGGCTGAAGCACAACCTGAAGGCTTGTGACAGCTTTTGGAAAATGGGATTAGAGGTTGGTAAAAACAGGCCTTAAAAAAATATATACAATTCTGATGCTTCTAAAAGAGATGAGATTAGATAGGGCTCACATATTAGTTTTGGCATTCAAAACAGGGAGGTTTAATTCTGATTCCTTGTGCTATGAAGTTAGACCTGCCTTCAGCAGAATTAGACTTGTGTGATGCCTCTTCTAGATTCAACGATTCCTTCTCTTCTTTCCTCAAACTCCTCACAAAGTATCTTTGTTATTTAGATTCTCACATTAAAGAACATCAAAGATCAAAGGTGGAAGAGGCAAGGCAAATAACTTGCTTTCCTTATACTGCTTTATTCCTCTGGGGTACTCCACTATGGGAGTCCTTTAGGCTGATAGACGAAGAAGGAGAGTATCTTTAAACTTCATGTCCCAATTCTGTGATTACCAAAGGTTAATATATCTAGGGAATATTCAACATGAAAGAACTGTCAGAATCTGTGGTGTCTTCCTATCAAAAAACTGTGACCTTAGGATCTTTTAAGATGCAAGTAAGCACATAGGTAGCAGAAGAGAGATTTAGCATTTGGATGATTACATGGCATAAATCTTCATTTCAAATAAGTAATGTCACCAAGGAGAAAGAAGAATATAATTGTGGTCAACCACATTCTGAGGTCTCATGACACTAGTATATCCTTTTAATTTCATTTTACTTAGATTTTTGATAGCTTTTTTCTTCTTTCAGCAACAATTGTGGCACTTTTTCAACTCTAAACTCAGAAGTAGAACCATTTATTTTAATAATGTCTTTGCTTTAGCATGTGGTTGAACACCATTTGCAATGTTCCCAAGTCTTGCTAACTGCAGCAGCATTACACCAATGATTTAATTACTTCCTTCTCAGTATTTATTTAAGACAAAAATTCACTGAAAAATCTCAGATCCTCTACGTTTGTTTTTGAAAAGGACCATATGTAGTGAATAGTAAGCAGTCAGGTACTCCTACTGAAGTAGTCCCTAACCACTCTTTAATCATGTTAGCAAACTGTGAACGCTTCTGGTCAGTCTTATTGCACTACCAGCAAATAATGACTTTGATTTTCCTGTGTTTTATGTCTCCCAATCCCTATTCTTCATAATGAAATGGAAAATAGCTGTCATACACTATAGAAGTTCTACAATGGACTTCCACAAAGTTTTGTACTGTAGCACACAATAATCCTTATCTAATTAGAGATAAAGGATCTAGAACATACTGTTTCAGAGACTTTTTAAAATGGAAAAGTAGTTGGGAAAGTGTGCTCAACTGGAACCCTTAAATAAATCTTTTCAGGGAAAAGGTTTTTGTTTCCAAAAGTAACAAGTGTGTTCCAAATGACTGAGTTTCCTGACAGCGTCTTCTCCTGAAGATGATGGAAAGGATACTTTAACTCACAGGGTATTCGCCTCAAGCAACCTGACCACTGGGAGCGGGAGGAGATGTTCTGGAGTGATTAAGAGGAAAACCTTTTCCTGCCACACATTACTTTTTAGTAGGTCTGAAAACTCTGGTGCTTTCCAATTTATTGGAGTGTGGAGGGGTGTAACACAACAGTCTCAAACTATCAAAAAAACCCCCAGGTTTTAGGGAGTAGCCACGGAAAAACAATCTGAAATTCCCCTCTATTACTGTAGTATCTTAGCAACTCACAGAATTTTTTAGGTATGTATCCTGAGGGCACGCTGCTAATCATAGAAGGGACTGAATACAAAAATTTGACCATGAAAGCAGGAGAAATCATGACTGGAAAGGAGAGTAAACCTGGTTTGACTTCGTGTCCTCGTCAGCTACACCATTTGCCCCTACTTGAGGAATGATAATAAGACAATAGAGGATGACCTATGAAGAAATGGAAACCTTTTCTCTTTAACTCAAAGGATTACAACATGATGATGGAGGAATATACTGTTCAAACAAGTTAGATACATATACAATCTTCCACAAGTTGGTAAGACTGAAAATACTTTAGTAGCATAGCTGCAGCTGTTTCTGCAGCATGGGAGATTGCCTCATCTCTCAAAACCCTAGAGTCAAGCTTCCATAAGAAGCAGAAAACCATATTAGATGGTTACAATGATGAAAATATTCATAGCAGATGATGAGACAATCAACCACAGCAATACTAATGTGTTTTATGATGGAAGGACACCACCCTTGGTACCTTTGAAGTATATATTAACATTTTTCAACATCTGTTACCCATCTTCTTGATGGTAGGATATAAATAGGCTGCTTTTAGCTTCTTTTTGTACTGACTAGACCTACATCTCAAGGGCCACCATGAACTGTGCTTTTGCACTACTTTCACCATCATTATTCTTGGGTATCTGTAATTAAAACCATCTGAGAAAGCTACAGACTAGAGACATCTCAGAAACACAAGTAATTAAAATAGTGATTACGTAAGATGAGTCATAGTGATGACTACAGAATTTTGGCAAACAAATCTGCACCTTAAAAATTCAGCCTCTCTTCCCTCTTTTTCCTAGTAATTTTTCAATGGACCTCTAATGAGTTAATAACCAATCATAGAAAGACCTTTCTATATTCTGTTATTGACATTCATACAAATACATCCCAGAACATTAGAGTAACTTTCCTGTGTCAGTCTTCAAGTAATTTTAGAGGGTGCTGACAGTGCTCAGACTTCAAGGTTTGTTAGGAGCCAGCAGGATACATAGGACTAATTTGGCACCTGAAAATACAGACAGGTACTCATTAAAAATTCCATAAGTAACTCTGCACTCAACTCCCACAGCTTGTCATGAATTAATTATCTGATTATCAGAGAAAATCTGAGCAGTTGCTCACCCTTAAGGCCTTCCCAAGGCTGCCATTCCAGACATAATTATTGATAATAGAAGGCTTACAGTTGTCATGTATTGTGGAAAAAAAAGGGGGTTTTGATTTAAGAAATGCAGTGTTCTGCTGCCAATTATATACCCAGTCTGAGTTGCTGACAGTTTCCATCTACTTTCACACTTAGGCAACATCTCTGGTCACTGAAAATGAAACAAAGGCCTCAGGAAAGAAACAGAAAAATGTATTTTGAAGGAGAGAAAAAGTGAAGCTCTGAACCAACTGTCTGATGCCTGGTCTATTACGAAGATCTAGACAGAATCACCTGGGTCTGATTTATGAGGGAATTTTCTGGTCCAGAATGAATTTCTGAGATCATCATCTGCACAAAGTATAACAAACAAAAGAAAGAAGAGATCAGGAGTATAAAATAGTGCATTTACTTTCTTCTTCTTTTGGAACTACTTTTCAGATTAGTGATGGTGATTGTTTGTCTTATAGAAGAGCCATAGCACTGCTGGAAGAAATAGCTGGAGACAACATGGTGAAAAAATAGACAGAGAACTGAAACCACACAAAAAATCAGAACTACAAAATACAGTAAAGTAAAAAACACTGGAAGGCAGAAGACAACTAAGACACATTAATTAGTAAAGCCCTATGAAATGAAAACATCATGGGATTTAAAAAAAAGTGGTAGGTCCATGAAGTTGGGTTTCTATGCTTACTAAGCAAATTTTAAGCAGAGAAAGAACTTGCCTATAGGACTTGCCTATCTGTGTGTGGATGTGGGGTGTTGCTTGGGGGAGGGAGGTTTCCTTCCTTCAAAAGACTTTGCTCCTTCAGTCTTGGAACTAATGAGAGCCAAATGGTTCCTGGATGTAATTATTTCATAAGGTCTGTTGAGCAGACATTAGAACTTTCACCTGCTGTAATCTTAGCTCAAATACAGCTTGCAATGAGGGGGAGGAGTGCAGCGTCCTAGAGCCTTCTGGAATGAAATCTTTCAATCTATAGATAATAAATCACTTGAAGCTGAAAACCACATTTAAGTAACACCTCATTGAGCCTTTTTAAAAACATTTTCTCTTGGTCTACCACATGTATAAATAGAGTTGAATAAAAATGATTTGTCTTGTTGATAATGAGACTTAAAGAACCAGTAGCAAGATATTAATATATGCATTTAGAAAAATCCTGTTAATGTTCTTTAAAATACTTCCTGTCATTCAAACAATGGAAAGCAGTGTCTTTTGTTTGTTATACAGGAAGAAGAGAATATTGAAGGGGAAAATCTTCTATATTTTTTTAAAGGACAGATTTATTGGCTAATAGGGGTAAAGGACTGTATGTTTGAAAGACCATGGAGGAGTTCTTTCAGGACAATGCTGTCACAGTGGAAGGTGCTCATGTTTTACTCTTTGGGGATTACTGATTTAGATATCTTGGGATGAACCCTTAATGTTATAAGTAAACACAGAGGGCCGTGGCAGATATACCAGGGGATAGAGAGTACTCTCTCTTTATTTTTCTCTCTTCCTTTTTTTTTTTTTTCTTTTGTCCTCCCCTAGACTATTCTGGTCTTGATTTTTCTTCCAGAGCAACTTTTTAGAAGTCGTGTTCACAGCCAGATTCACCTTTCCAGAAAAGATTGGGACTAGTGATTTTTAAATCACTTGCAAAATTACAAGTGTCAAGGATAAAGAGAGAGCTGGTAAATCAGTTACAACTGTGAAACACACAGGAAAAGGCTGCCTCTCTTCCAAGAACAAGGCAAATTGTTTTGATGGAAGCATCTGAGATAGTAAAAGATTCTACTCTATACCTTGTTCCCCTATAAAAGCACTTATATTTGAAATTAAAACCTCTGAAAAATTACAAAATATTAGAAAAAAGAGGAGAAATCATACTATGACAGATAAAATATGGGAAGACTGTTAAAGAAGCATCATCTCTGAGGAAAATCTTTCCTCCGTTATCCCACAATGCAGCCAAGTTTCATCATAGTATTTTCGTTGCTTTCTTTTACAGACATCCCAAAGTTTTTTCATATGAAAATTTCTCTGTGGACAGCTAACTGCAACCCATGCCTAGAGATGCCCTTATGTCTTGTGAACACATTGAGAAAAAAGTCCTATTTATCTTTCAAATTGTCTTGCACAGATTTCTGGTCTTCACAATTTAAAGATCATACTGCAAACCAAAAAGATACAACATACAATCTTTCAGCAAAAATATCTTGCTGCATTTACCTCTAGTGTAAACTGTGAGATGTTGTGGTATCATAATGGGGTTGAAGAGCCAAAGCATTGCTCAGGCATTTCTGAGAACATACATCTCCCACAGAACTTACTTCAGAAGTTTAAGAAATAGTCATGGTTATTTTTCCATGTCAAGGCATAATGAGATATTTTACTCAGCCAAGAATTTTAGGAAATGAGACTGAAAAGCAATGAGCCATACTTAAGACACAAAGCACACTGGCTGTGTTCATTAGAAAGAAGTCAGACCTTTTCCTGGTAAATTCAAGTACACAGGAGATCAAAACCTCAACCTCGTCCAGCTGCCTTGCTTCTGACTGTTTTCAAGCTGCTTCATCATGCACTAAATCTAACATTAATTGCGTGTAAGTCCATGCAAGAATGCTAATTAAAACAATGTACCTATCACATACTCTTATGCCTTCCAGGCAGTGAGAACACAACAGACAGCTGTTGTTCCAAATCACTGTATGGGAGTATAAGAGGCAATTGACCCTGCAGTTGTTAGGTTAATTCACAAAGGGAAACCTCTTGCACAACTGGTGTTTCGTCTGCTATCTCATAAAAAACAACTGTACTAGGAGCATTCTCTTTGTACAAGCTATTTGTATACAGTCATGAAGACTGATTACTTAAACGAGGAGTTCCACAAGCACAGGAAATAAGGAAGTCTCGTGCTCCATATATTTCTGCTGCATGCCTGACTGACTTCGGAGTCTAAGAAAGAACAGGCTGCATTTGAAACTCTTCCTGTGTCTGGGACCTGCTTAAAAATGCTTCTCATGTGGGAAAGGCATGAACATGAACATCTTTTTTCCTCCATTAGGCATAACACAATAGGTTCTCTTGCTGTAGCTGGTCATCCATTTTCACAAAAAATAAAGATAGAAGCTTAATTGTTTTGATACTTCTACTCCCCTGCTGAATTCCTTTAATAAAGTATTGGTTTCAATGGGAGGAGAAAGGAAGTGCAAAATTAGGAATACACATGGACAGGCACACTGACAGCAAAAGCCTCATGTTGCCATAGTCAAGCTAAATGCAGATGTCAGAGAAGGTAATTTTCTTTACATACATGAGACTGTTGATTTTACTCCAAGGGTTCAAAAAAAATTATGGTTTTCTGTAGTAATCAAACCCACAGCATCCTGCAGGAACCCACAGATACTTAATTGTACTCAGTGAAGAAAACCTGTAGGTCTTAATATGCTGGTTGGGTGGCTTTTAACATCCATTATTCCCTGACTTAGGAAGAAATGATGTTATGACCCTCAAATGTTCCCTCCAAACAGCATGAGATGATTTCCAGTTACTAGATGTGTGTATCTGTTGAAGAAATCCTAAGTCACAGCATTTGGATTCAAACACGAATCTGATCTCTCTATAGGTGTTCAGGGCTGAGGTTTTGGTTTGACTTGTTATAGAGATAAAACAACAGCACACATGTATTTATCTAGATCCTAGTCCAAATTTTATGCTTAAAAGTGGGCAGAGTTTTGGGTTAAGATTATCAAGACAAAAAAAAAGTCTTGGGTAAATCAAAATTAAAGTTTTCAAATACTTCTTATTTAGCTTAAGAGAAAAATTCAGAGGAATTTGTGCAATGTAGATGGGGATCATTTAACAAAATTAATAGATGAGTTGAGCCTAACCCTTTGGATGAAAGTCTTAATCAATGCTTGCTAAAAAAAGATGTTTTCCCTTTTTCTCTTAATTAAAAAAACCCCAAACCTCCTCATAAAATTATAGGATTACATCCCAAAAGCAACTTAATATCTATCCCTGCCCATCAGCATCCCTTGATTCTACTGCACCTTGAAAAGGCAAGAACATATTTTCAAGAAAAGAATTTTTAAAAAATGGCAGGCTAATGTATGCAAATACTTA
>Ga0065711_1028406_pt1 | contig 41416 bp, 18 predicted proteins | sample Hoacrofraction12_FD_59098 | JGI IMG/M metagenome (GOLD analysis project Ga0065711, IMG submission 59098) | Hoatzin crop microbial communities from Cojedes, Venezuela - Epithelial fraction 12 v2 (version 2) | ecosystem: Host-associated > Birds > Digestive system > Esophagus > Crop | place...
CCAGTGACAGGACAAGGGGCAATGGGCACAAACTGAGGCACAGGAAGTTCTGTCTGAATATGAGGAAGAATTTCTTCACTCTGAGGGTGACGGAGCCCTGGAACAGGCTGCCCAGGGAGGTTGTGGAGTCTCCATCTCTGGAGATATTCAAGACCCGTCTGGACAAAGTCCTCTACAACCTATTGTAGGTGACCCTGCTTCGGCAGGAGGGTTGGACTAGATGACCCACAGAGGTCCCTTCCAATCCCTACCATTCTGTGATTCTGTGATTCTGTAAAAGGGCAATGGTTTTAAACTGAAAGAGGTAGATTTAGATTGGCCATAAGGAAGAAACTTCTTACGATGAGGGTGGTGAGGCACTGGCACAGGTTGCCCAGAGACATTGTGGATGCCTCCTCCCTGGAATTGTTCAAGGTCAGGTTGGATGGGGGTTTGAGCAATCTAATCTAGTGAAAGATGTTCCTGCCCACAGCAGGGGTGGGGGCTAGATGACCTTTAAAGGTCCCTTCCAACCCAACCCATTCTGTGATTATATGGTTCTATGATTATGGATATTTGTGTTGCACTACAAGCCGCTCCATCTAGGCAGAGATACTGCAATCTAGACCTATATGAATGAAGTTTACTACTCCAGATACTTAATATTACAGCACACTTCATGTAGACTAATTGTTTTAAAAAGAAACAGTCCCTTTGGGCCTGAATATGGCTAAAGTATTATCATTTAGTGTATATAACCTCTGTTTTACTTAAATAAGCAGGTCACATATGCTGACTTTCTTTCTTACACCTCTCTAGAAATACAGAGAGATATGAGTTCAGTCAGACACCTCATTACTGTGCACAGGATACTGCGTACCAGCAGGGGTGAGTTTTACAACAGAAAATGAAGGTACAAGTTAGACTGTGACAAAAAAAGAGAAGGTGCTGCAGATGCAGAATGTCTCAGGGACAGCAGCAAAAAGGAAACAGAAATCAGTTTTGGATTCCTCTATGGTAAGGACATTTAACTATTGTCAACTGGGGATTAGTAGTATTGGAAAGTGAAAGCAAACCCCAGTAAAAAGAGCACAAGCACGCTAGGGACTGAAGAATCATCAAGAAAATTACAGGAAACCTTCCTTCTCTTGTGAGTGGAAGCCTGGCCAATGACTGTATGATGATCCTGTAAACCACCTGCATTGTTTCAATGCTCTGTTTCACTTCATTTGACATTAAATCAATATATTCCATGTGACTGGAATGGTCTGGGGTCTTCCTATTCTTGCCTGACTAGAGAAAATTGCCGGTCTAAATTTTTTTTTTTTGAAATCTGAAATTATTTCTGACCTTTTAACCATTATTACAAATACTTCTTTTTTTTTTTTTTTTTTCAGTATAAGGCAAAAAAAATGTGTTATTGCAGTAATAATCCTACCCCAGGTTCATAAACTTCACTGGTTTTGGTGCTGGAGCTCACTGGGCTCTGGGTGGGTAGCACTGCTGCCTGGCAAAAAACTAGTTGTCTCCACTTTTTTTTTAACTGGTTGGGTGAAGTGCTCACATCCATTATCTCCTTCACCAGCAGGAAAGATTCCAGTCTGGCCAGCAGAGATGAGCAAAATGACTGGAAGGAAGACAAGAGACAATAACACGTGGAGGAGCAGGAGTCAGATCCTCAGCGTGCCAGGGACAAGGCTGGTGCGACTAAGCTGGTGCTGGAGCTTTCTGCTTCCCACATATTCACACATGACAGTGATGAGGAGAATTGTATGTTTTGATAGTGCCCAAATTATGTTTTTACTTAGTAGGTTCTGCATGGCAATTCTTTCACAAACCTAGTGCGTGCAAATCAAACTGGCAGCCCTGACTGGATTTGCATGTGTGTCTTGCCACGAGTGAGTCATAATTTTGTGACTCACTTGCACTGATGACCCTCCAAAAGCCTCTTATCCTTTTAAGCTGCCCTGTGCTTCCTCCCTCTCCAGAGCTGTCACACATGAGCTGCATTTTTCAGGATCCACATGACTCACTGATGGCTCACTTGCAGATCAGGAAGAGTTTTTTCCATCAGAGCCGAGCTGGCTGAAATCCAGTAAGTTTGCTTCCTCTTCTTTACAGCAGCTTGCAGACCCTGCATGACTTGGAGGCGTCGCAGACTTTGACAATACTTTCAACCGTCAAATGGGGAGAGCAAAAGTCTTCTGGAGTGAGCTGAGTCCCAAGGGAAAGTTAGACTGGCTCTACAGCCTGAGCTGTGGGCTAAGCAAACCTGCCCCAGGCTACTGAAACAAGTGGAGTAAAGGCACATACGTGGAGAACTGCATCTTTTCCAGAATTAAATAAAATGTCATTGCTAATTATAAATAGTAATAAGTAGTTCAGTAGCTTTCAATGCTCAGATACTATGGGCTGAGAAAGGCATAAGAGCCTGTACACGACAGACACTGAATAGAGACAGACACAGTACTCTTCTGTGGGGACACAGCCCATCTGTGTAAGAAACCCTTTACATTAAGCCTACCTATTTGCAAACCAATTTCTTTACTCCTTCTGTCAAAATCCAGACTGAGGGAAGCCCCGTTTCAGATAATACAGTATTATCTGGGAGAAGCTAGTGGGAGATTTGTTTCTGAGTGCTCCCGTTCCATTACTTGTGGTGAATTAAACACATTTAACCCCACAATGAACCCCTACCGCTCCTCCAGCGCTGAGCCCTAGCTCCAATCAGCCCAGCTGCTGCACGCACAGGCTGTTTCTCAGTGGGTGAGGTCCGTTCCAGCCCTTGAACTAAAGAGGTCATGAGCCAGCACACACGAAGTGATTGGCCCCGAGACACTGACCCACATACCATTTATTTCTGAGTGCTCCCATTCCATTACTTGTGGTGAATCAAACACTGAGCGTGGTGGCAGCTCAGAACGTGCCCTTGTCCAAGTGCTTTGGGCAAGTGCTGCTGGCCTGTGAATTGTGAGTCACAGAAACTCATTTCCTCAACCTGTAACTTCTTCTTTAAACTTGTTTAGATCATTATTTTCTACTGATGTTGCTGCACCGTTAGATAGGATTGCTGATTCAGTTACCAATTTGTTTTCCTGAAAAACTTGGCTGGGGTTTCAAATACTGCTTTGAAATGTGTGGCTGGACACACAGTATATAAATGTATCGATTTTTCTCTCAGGAGACTAATGTTCACTTTGGAATAGGCCCTATGTGAAAGGCATTAAGTCACTTCAGCCTCATTCACGCTTAGTGGTGTTCCCAGGTACCATGGCACAGGCTGCTGGTGGACGCCTTTCGGAGGGGGGCAGCCCCAAGCAGCCACCACGTGAACGGACGGGCGCACAAGAAGGGCTGAATCTGGAAATAGGCACCGTGCCTACTTCTATCAGCTCTCAGTCTTCCCCTTTGAATAGTGGGAGATGACTTGAGCCTTTAAGGAACTGGAACCGACTAAACTTTGTAAGCCTGCCTCTGGCCGTTGTCATTCCGCTTGCCCTTGTTAAGCAGCACAACGACAGTAATGTACCGCGCACAGCTTCTGCTCGTCAGACACGTGCCCGACCAGCTGACTGACTGGCATCTTCGTGGAAATTAGAGGTTACTGTATACTGCTGTTTCTTGTAACGCAGCAAGGAGAAGTCTGTGCTGATCTGGGTCACAGCAGCCCTCCGGGCAGCTCCCTTGCTGGCAGCAAGTGCAGGATGGATGCTGCAGACTCAACAGAGAGCCATCCGCTCTGAGTCCCATCTTATTCTCCAGCTGCTCTGAATTTTCTGTTTGCAGGGCAGGGCTGGTCTTCAGTAACTGGTGAAAATGAGATAAAGGTTTCAACACAAACTGAAATTTTTATGAAGATTTCAGAGGGATGCTAATGGCAGATCAGTTGGCCACATGTATTTCTGATGTTGGTGCTGCAGAAGGAGAAACAATAGGTTGCTGTGCTGATGAAATCTGCAATCAAATCCATCTTCTCAGCACACTAGCATGTGTATCTTGTCAGAATAAAAAAGCTGTACAAGAACCACTCCTTATAACTGCAAAGGAATGCTGTGATTGAAAGAATTTATGATGCCAAACCAAACCGCTGTCCTGCAGCCCTCTAAATGGGCCAGGACATCATCTGCTGGCTCACAGTCACACATACTGAGCTATGCAATTTAAAGCAAATGGCCCCTGCTTTAGAGGTTCTTCCACTATAAGTACCCATGCAGGGATCTGCCCAGGCTTTCATGGAGCAGGTGGCAACCTCGTGGCTCTGTGCTGGCCATTCCTGGGAGCAGGAGTCAGAGCTTGGCTGCTGGGGATGTTTTCACGGTCCTGGCTGCTGCTCCAGCAGCCCTGTGGGAAGGTAGCAGATGCCGGGGCGATGTGCTGCAGCAGGTCAGGGTTAGTCCTGCCAGGAGGCATCACCTGGGCTGAGACACGAAATCTCTCAGAGTGAGAAGACTTCTCTCAGGGTCATAAAACTTCATTCTGCATCACTCTTTCCCATCTGCTGAGGACACCAGGATGAGCAGAATGGTCTCATACCCAGGCTCCACACCTCATACAGTGAGATTATGGGCATATTAAGGAGACCAGGGCTAATACTCAGTTTGCTGAAGATCAGCCTGTCTCTTTAAGCTCAAATACCTTTCAGCTGCCCCACTGGCAACTGCCTCTTCCTACCTACTTTCCAGAAAAAGAAAGGCTAAAAAGGAAGAGAAGAAGCAGCCATACTCTGCAGCTGCAGAGTGCTCAGGGCAGCTTGGGGAAAGGGTTTTTTTCTGGTTGTGTTTGTACTCGCCTGAGCCTAGGTCATTTGGGCCTGGGGGCTTTGCCCATGGTGGGGAGGTTGCAGTCTCAACCGTTCTGTCTCTGCATCTGGGGCCGGCCAGAGGGAACTGAGGCCCTGTTCCCCAAGCCAGCTGCAGAGGAAAGTGTGCTTCGAAAGCCACTGTGTTGGCTACTTGCCATGTGAAGCCCTGTGGATGCGTATATAAATACATTTGTGCTGCTGGATGTCCTTCCTCAGCCAGATAGGAAGAACCTATGTTTCGTGGTATGTAACTCTGGTTCAGTTTCTAGACAAACACAGTAAAAGGAATAACACATTTTGGTCTACTCCAAAAAAGATTTTGCTTAAAAGCACATGAAATATCCATTAGCTGCTTCAGATCCAAGTAAATCCTAAGGACTAAAAAGACAAGACCTTGTGTGTGGTTAGCTGGCTCGCTTTCTTACTGTCATCTCTTGCCCCCACCATTCCTTTCTACAATCCCATCACTGCAAAGCACAAACCCACCATCTAATGCTGTTACACCTTGATTTCTCCTCAGTAGTGTTTTCCTGTGCATGTAGCTTCACCCAAAACAAAACTGTGATGATGCCAGATGTTTCTAGGGAGTTACGTGATTCTGTTTCATATTTCCCGCCAGCCGAATGCAGCTTTTCTTACTGCAGATTTTCCTACGTTACAGTGTTTTGGTTTCTCTCCCTATTTCTAGTCGAACTGCAGAGGCAGAGGGAGCTCAAGCATATTTTTATGCACAGTACCTTTTCAGTTTCAGTATATAAATGTGGTACCATCTGTTAAGTCTATCAACGAAAAACGTGTGATGCATCTGATAGTGTCCAGCTTTCTTTTCAAGGAGCAGATTTCATAAATCTGCATAGCAGCTTTTCTGGAAATACAAGAAATTCAAATGAAGATGCTAACTGGAGTTTAGCAAGTGTTTCTGTGTGAGTCACATTTTTGGTGACTCATTTGCACAATAATATGTTGCCAGAATGAGCATTATATGAGCCACATATACTCTCGGAAAAAACACGTTAGCCACTTTAAAATAGAATGACTTCTTTGCGCTGTTAATTTCTTAGTTTTCTTTCTTCTTCAGCAAGTATTTTTACCACTCCAATTTTAGTTGCGTTTCTTTTATAAGCTTGGGACATCCTTGACATACTTAGTCAATGAAATATCAGATCCACCTGGGGTAAAAACAAGTCAATGTTTGCATCTGGAATTTTGAAGAGCACATCCCTTGTGGCACCTGACAGATCTACATGTTAATTTCATTCAAACATATTTCTTAAAGGTGCAAACAAAATCAAATGTACGACTGTGAACATATATATGGACAAAGCCAGAAGATTACGTTGTATTTCGAGATCACAGAAGAAAAGTGAATATCACTTCCAAGAACACCTTAAAAAACCCTGTCTGTTTTTTTCAATTTTGAAGCATTTTACTTCTATAATATAATCTACCTCTTTTTCCACAATAACTTTCCCTGCTCATGTTGTCAGATATGTATTCTGGAAGCAGCAACCCTGGTGTCACTGTGGCTCTTCGGGACTTCTCTAGTCTAATGAATAATTGCTCTGCAGAGAAAGACCAAGAACTATTCGGAGATAAAATCCAACACAAGAAACACAAGAACAGCAGCACTGTGCTGTGAGAAACTGGCAGAAGGATATAAGAAGGCGGCACACATACCACCATGATTTGCAGGAGGTCCAAGGCTCAGGGGACTAGTTGAGCCACAGGTGGTTGTTTTTCAGGCATTGGTTTGTCTTATCTTATTCTGAGCTCCATTTGGACTTCTGCCATGGACAGCAGGTGGGGGCCGACCTCACTGGACGATGAAGCTGGGTGCAGTGGTTTCACATGAGTCCTTTCCAGCTGCACCAGGCAATGCTGCATCTCCCCTTCGTCTGGTACCTGCAACCTCCAGCCCTCTCATCACCGAGGTTTGCATAACAGCAAATGAATCATCACTCCCTGTGTCCTTTAGCTGTCTGGTGTGACAGTCCCTTATGTTGTCCCTCCCATGAGGGACTGTTTGGATCTATTTACCTGTTCTACAACACCCTTTTCGAGGTAAGGCATCAGAAGTGAATGCATGCTTCCAAAGATGGTAGGCATCAAAACTGGCAGAGAAATCTTTAGATTGCTGGTTTTTCTATTCCTTTCTTAATATTCTTAGCATTTGATTTACTTGTTCAACCAGAGCTGAGCAGTAAGCTAATATTTTCACAGGTCTATTTATTACAGCTACAAGATCCCTTTTTCAGGTGGTCATGCTTATTTCAGAGTCCACTGCAGTGTCTGTGAAACAAGATTGTATTTCCTCTGTGCCCACCACTTAGAATTTATCACCACTGAGTTTCTCTGCCATTTCATTGCTCAGTCACTCAGTGCCATGAGATCCTTCTGCAAAGCTTTATTGACAGATTGTTTTCCCTATTTTGGATGACATTGAAAAAAAAATGTTGTTGTTAGATTTCCTTCCCCTTCCCAGAGCTTTTATGAATGTACCAAACAGTACGGGTCTCACTGTTGTAAACACTGATAATTTATCCTTATTCTCGAGTTCCTAACTACAGTCTGTGAGATGAACATTTCTCTTGTTCCTGTGCATCTTGGGGTGTTTTTTAAAGCCTTTGATGTGAGAATCTGCCAAACAGCCTTTGAAAAAAACAAGAAGTTGGCATCAACAGGCGCTCCCTTGTCCACTGGATGACCCGCTCATTCAAAGGATTTGTGTCATGAGCTCCCCCTACAAGCATCATGCTTCCCCATTGTGGCCTATATATTCACGTGTTTGTCTATGAGATCTTCTGCTTTTTCTCCATAATGTCTATCACTTTGCTTTATAACTGTCAGGCTGCCTGGTCTGTAGTTCCCTAGATCTCTTCCAAAGCCAGGCCTCCCAGCAAGGGACTTTCCACCCATGACCAGAAGGAGATTTTCTGCACAGTAATGCACTTACTTACCTTAAAAGCCAAAATGATGCTTATGAAAAGGAGGATAACCACAACCAGACACGTAGGATTCACAGCCATAATCTCTTCCTTGTACGGAAAATTGGTGGGCTGCATAAGCAAGAATAATAAAACACCCTAAATTAATCTCATAAGCCATTTAAGAGCCATTCAATTACAGCACTCTATAATTAGCAGCTTGCAAAACTTTCTGTGATCTGCTAAATGGGGAGCTCTATGCACCAACAACAAGTTTCAGTAAGTTTAGCTGAAACAGGCATGATGAAGGCTCAGCTGCCCAGCGCTTCCTGGAGGGCTGAGGGGTTTGCTTTCTGCTTTGTACGTGGTGTGAGCTGCCTTTTCCTCTGTGCACAATGGGTTTGTATCTGACACAAACTAGCAAAGGACATCTCTCTGGGACCTTTGCAGCAGGAAACCTGCCGTCTTGGGCAATGGCACGCAAGTCCTGTACTTATTAACTAATCGTTATCTTGTACTGGCACTGGTTGCCAAAGACCAGTGGCAGCTCCTTCCAGAAAGTCAAAGAAGGAAAAACGGACAGCACGATCCTTTCATCTAAATATTTGATCAAAAGACATTGGGTCTACTCTGCTCCATCTTTTTTTGGCTAAATTTACACTGCTTCTCCCAGGAGCACTTGTTAGTGCTGCTGCCTGAGTGCCTGCCCTGTGGAGGTACGGGTCCTCCAGGGGAGCAATGTCAAAATGTGCTCCAGGTCCTTCTGTTATCTTGTACATGAGATGGAGGTGACAAAATTAATCTTCCTGCTTAGCTTAGGCTCTAGTGATTTACTATTGTGAAACACTTTATGATCGGTGGCTGAAAAACAACCTCTTAGAAATGTTTTACTGTATTTATTATTGCTTAAAGAAAACACACCCTTTAAAAGGAATGTTCCAAATCATTTTGAAATATTTCAAGGCAGAAGTTCCTGTTTCAGTTAGAATAAACCTTTGTTCACAGACAGAGCTCTTCTCCACAAAAGACAGCACTGCTGCAACAGTAGCTCATTATAACTGCATGCATTATCTCCTTACACACCCACAATCCCCTTTTTCCTTACAGGTCTAATTACTTAACCAGGCCAGCTCTGCATCCTTGTCAGGACAATTAACTAGACCGAGCTATAACTGTATTCTTGGCGATTATGGTGTAAATCCAGAGTAACATCTTAATACCCCTTACACCAGAACTCAGCCCACTGCATCAGGAAATTCTCCTTTTTTTGGACAGATGCTAGTGAGAATAGCTCTTTATTTAGCACTTCCATGAACTGTTCAGAGAGGTTAACATCAACAGCAGCTGTAACCGTTTGCAGATAAAAGTTACATAAGCACATTTTCCGCTGCTTGACAGCAATGTTTCTGTTCCTGTACAGAATTTCATGGCTGAAGTTTTTATCACGTTATCTTCATTGTCAAGATACAGCTTTTGTAGGAAACTAGCTTACACTCATTCAATAAGTTGCCTCTTTTTTTGTGTTTCCACAGAATGTTATTGCTGAACATAGAGGATGTGACTTAACTCTAACCCTAACCCTGTCCCAGAGACCAAGAAAGCAAGAGCATATGCCAAGAAAAGGTGCTCTGAAAAATAAACACAAACCTTGTACGCAAAAAATGTAAGCGTGAATGCCACAGCTTGCCCTCCTGCTTGCAGGAGGGAGGCCATGCACATGGCTAGAAAGTCCAGTCAGTTAGGGACAGTTACAGTAAAACTGCCCCCAAACAATTTCTTTTAGGATTGAACTACCATTAAAAATTAGTCAGTGTAATAAAAACTCGTAGTGAGGCTTTGGTCCTCCTACATTCTGTGTCTTGGGAAGCAGTCACTAGTCAAAGACTGGATGACGGCATGCTGGGGTCTTGGCCATAACCTAATGGCCTGTTTCCAGGCATCAGCTCAACTGCGATTTGCACAGGGGTAAGAGGAAAATGACAAAAAAAGGTCCCACTACCTTGAAAAGCAAGACCACCTGCTGGACCCATGAGCCCTGGCCAAATCTGAGAGCAGCATGTGCTGCAGAGCAGCGCCACGCTCTCCCTTACATCAGCAGCATTTCAGGTGGAAGGATGGTAATTCAGCACTGAAAGCAGCAAGCCGGGAGAGCACGTGAGGAGCAAATGCTGTGATTTGTCCCCTTTGTGCTCAGCTTCCTGGGTCTCTGTGCTGAAGATTCGTGAGGTGCAAGCAAATCCAGCGAGGCAGTGGGTGCTGCACCTATGTGGTTGTCACTCCACCCACAGACGCCTTGGAGGTCTTGGTGCAGGGGGCATGAGAACCAAAGCTGGCCCTTCCTGGGGCTTCCCAGCTTGCTGTGTGGGAGAAAAAGCTTTTGGGGCTGTGATAAATAGCCCAGGGGCAGTGGGTCAGTGTGGAAGAAATAGCCTTTGTCTGCTAACAGGGCTGGCTGCACCTGCTGACCAGAAAATGTTTAACACTGGCTTGCCCAGGCTGGCCTACTAGCTGCCTAATCTGGACTTATAACTACAAACATCCTCCGTGCAGCAGGAAAATAAATATATAAAACCTGCAGCTTTGGGCAAAGCAGCAGGAAAGATGATGGGAAGCATCTCAGCTGGCTCCAGGCTCACCTGGTGCAGGTACCACTATGGAGCCACTATGGAGCTGGTGCCATCAGGTGGCCCTTAGGGTCTGCCCTGGGCAGAAGAAGTTTCACTCACTTCCGTGGAAGACAGATACCAAGGGTAGCTCAGATGAATTGAACACCCATTGCCCTCCACCGACTGCAGTGACAAGCAGAAACACTGATGTGGATGTATGAAGTGGGAAGAGAAATTCTGCTCTTGTGCTGAGGGGTTGTTCTCCTGTGGGGAGACCAGTAGCTGGAATTCTGCTGCTGGGAAGGCCGCGGGCACCGGGCTCAGTGCTGCAACTCAGTGCTGGGAAAAGCTCGTTGTCAAATGTTGTGCAAGGTTTAATAAAGTGGAGACTGAAATAAGGCTGGGTGGGAAAAGTCAAGCCCTTGCTGGAAATACAGGAGAGAGGTCAGGTTGAACGGGGCTCTGAACAACCTGATTTAGTTGAAGATGTCCCTGCTTGTTGCAAGGAGGTTGAATTAGATGACCTTTAAAGGTCCCTTCCAACACAAACCATTCTGTAATTCTGTGGGTCTGTTCTTTTGCAGCAGGGCATGACAAATTTTTCTATACAAACAAGAGGTAGTTGTAGTGGAGTGGCACCAGCATGGCAAAGTCGTAATTAAAGTGTAATTTATAACCTTGTCGTGGACACAGAGAGGGCTGTATACATAAAAATATACCTGGTAAACTTTCAATTTAAAAAAAATTACTGCTTATGCATAGCAAAGCTCTGTTAGACCCTTAAAAAGAATCTAAAATTTGCATGGAAAGTATATTTCTACTGCATCAGCGTTGTACAAATGCACAAGAAGAGTTAAAAGTCCAAGGCTGAAGCCCTTTCTCATTCGCTCAGCCTGCTTGCATAACCTTTCACGTTTTCCTTCCCCTTGGACCACAAAAAATCTCCTGTAAAAGATGGTGTAGATTCTCATTCAACAGTTACAGTCCTCTGAGTATCAGAATCTTACAAAACTGAAAGAAAACCTTAATGTGTCTGTAGAATTTTTAGAGCTTTGCTATGAAATTAGTAGTACTTCTTCTTTGGAATTATAAAATGGCATTAAAAATGCCAGCAAGAATATTCCTTTTTTAAGCTTTAGTTTATAGGAATAATTTCTCCAAGTTTAATCTCTTTTACATTCTCTAGGTGTTTCCCCTAGGATTTAAAAGCATGACGATACCACCCGAATTGTTGTACAGCAGCATTGCAGATAGTCCCATAGCAAAGCTATTTAATATACTTTGCAGTTTCCTTTAGATGGACTGTGAGAGTTCTGTACTTTAATAAAAAACAAGTTCGCATAACTCAGTTGCAGACTAGCCTGTTCTGCACCTCTACTTCAATTCATTTTGTATGCTGTTATCAGATGACAGAAGATGAAGTGTTTATTTTGGAGGCTTTAGAAAGCCCATATATAAAAGATTTAGTGCGGCTAAAGAACAGAACTGTGCTTTACGTCAAACTGCTTTAGAGCACTACTCCAAGAACCAAAATAATTTTTGTTTTACACGTGCTGGATTTACTGTATGTGAAGGTTTTTGTTTTTCTAGTGACAGTGATAACAACCAAGACGTCCAATATAACCCTTAGAAAGTTTTATCAGATGTCATTACCATGCAAGGCTTCAAATGCTAGATTTGTAACATCTACTTGTTTTACAAGACGCTTCATGCTGAGATGCTCTTGCAATTTATGGGAATTAAGTGGCACACCTGTGTGCAGCTGGGGATTAAAGGCAAGAAAATATTCCGAAGATACTTGCACCTCGGAAAGAAGCAGTCAGTATAGGCTGACATTACCAAATCGCCTGTGAACACAATGTTCTGTATTTTACAATTGCAACATTTTCAGCTAGGGCTGTGCCTGCTCTGTTGGTAGGTGCTCATGTATCATCCTGATAAAAGTACATGGAGGGTTTCACAGTAGCTTGCCATTCACCATTCATAGACTAAAATCTGGTGGATGTGCACCAAAGTGAATAGATAATTCCAGATACTAGTGTAGGGAAGTAGAAATGCTTAGAAACATGGAGTTTTCACCTTAAAGCAATTTAAAAAAAAAAGTTCTCCTGAGACCGCCAAATATATTTTATTACCTAATGCATACCTTCTTCCAGATATTCAGTAATGGATTTGAAGAACAATTCGGATTGTTCATTTCCCTTATGGAGGTGTGCTCCCTAAAATATCATTCCCCAAATTCAAAGCAGTTTTAGAGGAACAAAAACTGTACGAATGCCAGGAAGAAACACAACCCTTGCTTTGTGCCTACCTTGGCAGACCTCTGCAAAGGGGGCGAGGGCAAGATGAGTCTAGGGCTTATTTATAAGTCACCAGGAGGGATCACACTCAACGGGCATGACTCAGGTCTCACCTGCGGGGCCAAGGGTATTAACCATAGTCTTGTTCGAACGCCACGTTTGAGATGACAAGCCTATCTACCGCGAATATTACTAAAAGGTAGAGAAACAAGTCCATGGATACAAGCCTGTTTAACAATATCTGGGCTCTCGCACTGCATTGATGGCATTATTGTTAAAAATTTGAGAAGCCTGGTTTTAGTTTTGTCTTGTTGTGTGTCTGAGTATCTGATACCAGCGGCGTGAGCTTCGCCTCACCCTTTCAGTTTTGCACATTTTTTCAGAGAGAGTGTGTTTGCTCTGAACCAAGAGTGACAGCCTTTTGCCAACTGACGTGGCCCTTCTAGGTAAGGACCCGAGGGATTCCTGGTGAGCCGCTTGTGCTTGAGACTACAGCTCAGACACAGGAGGCATAAACAACTTCAAAGTTGATACAGAACAGCTTCAAAACAGCTTCAAAACTTTGTTGAACAAGTGACATTAGCTGTACAAAACTCTCCACAGCTCTTGGTAGCTTCTGCCAATCACTCATCTCCACTGTGACTAATAAAATAGAAATGACTCTTTGTTTCTAACTGAACTTAACCTGGACTAGCTTTTAGCTCCTCATTGTTATTATGTCTCTCACCTAATTTAAACGGCCTTTAAATACCTCATTGTTCTGCATATGAAAACCCCAACGGTATTGCCTCTTGATTTCTTTTCTTGGTAAACAAAGCAGGAAAAGCTGATTGTCTCTCATCATACTATGATGCATCCAGCTTTTATATAGTTTTCGGAGGAAATTTTCTGCATATTCTCTGACTTTGAAGTACTGTTCTTTACAACCGGACACCAGAAACAGACAGACAAAACCTATCTCACCAACAGAGAAGGAAAGTCTCCATTCATTACTATTCATTGCTGTCATTTTCTGTCCACAAATCCCGTAAGCAGTTTTTGCAAACGTCAAAAACAACCTGGGGACTCTTGTTTTGACACTTCGCTCCCTAGACTGCTTACAGGGTCACTGCATCCCACGTACAGTTGCCATACTGTACGCTCATTTATATTGCTCATTTTAAATTTTTTTTTTTCATTTAGCAATGTAACACACATTAATGATGGAATTCCAGTTCTCAGTCAGTCTAGCTCACTCTCATTAATGCCTCTGTCCTTAGTCTTACTTATTTCTTTGTTAATCTCTGTGTCAGTGACAGGTTTTATTAGAAGTGATTTTGCTGGGAAAAAGCATGAGCGCTGCCTCTAGGAAATGCAGAGATGTGCTCACTTTGGGCAGTGCAGGGATAGAATCTTTCAGAGGATGCCATGAAGCAGCTAGATTGGGCTCCTGCTCTCAGCCTCCCGCTACAGAACTCGATCCCTCTAGACAGTGAGCCTGGGGAAACTCTCCCAAGGCTGGCGTTCACCTTTGTGAATGGCCTCTTGGGTACCGAGGTTATTAATGGAAGTCAGGAAGAGCACGAGACGTAGGGCTGATTCCTGGAGACCTTCCTCTACCCAAAATAGAAACCCGTTGGCAGATGGTCGGCTTGACCACGACCCTTTGCAGTCTGCCAGCTAACCTCTCCTAATCCATTTGATACATCCTTTATCGATCTAGTGCTTTATTGTTGCTCTGAGCATCATGCTGTGAAGTCAAATGTCTTACAGAAGTCTGTTATGCCCCTGCCCATCTTTATTGACGAAGCCAGTAATCTTGTCGGTGAAAGAAAATGAGTTTGCCTGCAGGACTGACTTTCCGTGAAACCGTGCTGGCTGTCATTAATCATATTCCTCTCTGCTAATCCTTTATCAATTAACTGTCATCTCAGCACTTCTGTTATTATTCCGCTTGGTAGCAATGTTGGGCTAATCAGCCTATAATTATCCTGGAAATCCCCCTTGCCCTTTCGTGCACTGACAGTTTATCACTCCTGAAGTCTTGTGGCATTTCATTACCAATGTGGAAAATGCTGTACCACAGCAAGACAAAGATGTGTACAACCAGAGATTTTAACACTCCAGAGCAGCAACGTGGCTCCCAAAGTGCTCTGCTGCACCATTCCCAACCCAATACCTTCCAAGGCCCAGTCCTTGTATTTCTGCTGTGGAAGAACCTATTATTTTTTTATCTGCAGGAACAACAGTGATATTTTAGCAGACATTTTGAGAGAATCAGCTGCTCTTTGTCCTCCTGGTGAGCCAGCTCCAGATGTGGCACCAGGTTTTCAGCAGAAGAGCAGGGGCATTTTGGTGCTCATGTCCCCCTCACGTCCTTGTACAGTGGCCAAGACAGAGTGAAACCTGGTTATGACTCATGCTCTGGGAAAGGAGGGGGGTAGTTCCTGCAGCCACTCAGATGCTTGTGCTGCCACAAGAGCAGGGCTGGCACCAAAGCAGGAGCGAGGGACTGCAGGCGAAGGGTGAGCAGGAGAGCTCCAGCCAGCAGCAGCACCAGCTTCAAGCACTCGCTAAGCTATGCTCATAATTTTCTCTTCTCCACTCGCATCTCTGAGAACCTTTTGAATTATTCCTCTGCTTCTCTTCCAGCACAGCATCAGCCGTGAATGCAGGCGCGTGTTAAATAAGGCAAAGGATAACAGTCGCCTGATGCATCCCAGCTCCAGCTGCCTTGACGCATTGCCTCTCCCCGCAGATTTGTGTGGCTACTTATCTGCCTGCTGTTTCTCATTACCCGTTATTTATACTGCCCTAGCTAGTTTTCCATCCACATAACAAAGTCCACAGCCAAGCTAATCTGCATTCAGGTTCTCTAGGCAGATTTTCAGAGACAGAAGCAGCATTAGCTTCTCCCAAAGCTCTGCAACTCCACCTGAACCTTTTTGGACATGGACAAGGTCCTGTGATGAGACAGGATGGTGGTTCTCGTCTTTGCTGTAGGTGGTTGCAATCACATTCTGTAAGCTTGCACAATACTGGCTATGGATGTTTGCCCAAAGTAGACCATGGCAAGAAGGCCATAACTGTCTCTGAGACAGAATCCGACAATATTTTCCAGCAAATACAAAGCTACATTGAATCAAACTCCTGCCTAATGAAATTTGTGCTGAAGGCACCAAATATAATAAAAGAAGCAGCAAAACATCCTTGAAATAGCACCAAAAATAAGCCACTGGATATGAACACAATAACTCTGAATCCAAAAGCAATTACTCATTATCTATGTCTTGCAATATGAGTCTCATTCTAAATGAAGTGGTGCTGAGAGCTTCCACAACTCCAGCGCTCTGCACAAATATTGTAATAAGTTAGTAATGTAACCTTGCAGGGGTGTTGAATACAGGCTAGCAAGGACTGAGAGGACTTTTCAAGGGCTGCATAGCAAATCAACAGGAAACCATTGGCTAGAAATACAGGACAAATGGTGCACCTAGCACAGCTTTTTTGCCCCCAAAGGCTTGTGAACATCAAGCGATTTACCAGTTGGCGGAGGTAGTCCTGAATTGTGCTGGGATAGATGAGTACACTGATGGCAACCAACGTGTTGAGCGCAAAGTCAAAGATCTGGTAACAGAAGAAGGGGATGATCCAAGCCGCGTGTTGCTAAAAAGGAAAGAAGATAAAAACTCATCAGCCACAAGCTGAAATAGAAGGATATATGTCTTTCTGTACTAAAATCTAAGGAATATTTGACACAATGCATTACATTTCATGAAGCCGGAAGAGAAAAGAACTTGTTAAATGAGCTAAAAGAAATACGACACTCAGCCAAAAGAGTTGGCCAAGCCAATTACTTCAGTAATACTTGTGGTGCAAGTCCGACAGCTCATTATACGAGGACATTTAGAAACCACATGACACTCTTTCTCCCTAATCAACAGGATTAATACTGGGACAAACCACAGACCTGGGAGATGAATGAGAAAAGATTTCCTTAACTTTGGTAGGAACAAGATTCAGTTCTCTAAATTCATAGTTTGCCCAGAGCTTGCCCATATCTGAAACCGCAGCTGGCCAGCCCAAGTGGACAGGCTTCCTGCCTGCTGCATGGGGCCCTGGGTAGCGCTGGTCGCAGCAGTCAGTTCTGCTGCTCTTTGACTTTTTTATTTCCCTCTCAGTTTTCAGCTAAACAACTAAACAAGAAATTGTTAGAAAGCAGTTTTCTTCATTTTGTTTCTACAGAGTTGTATAGTTCACTTTGTTCGTGTCTTCACTGAATATAATGAATTACCTTACACGCGCCGTATGTAGCCATTGCACAGATCAGAATCATCAGAAGAGAAATTGCTGTGGCAATGCACATATCTGGAAGAGAAACACATCAAAATGATTGCAGATAAATTCAGAGCTTGGTTCATTTATTTTGCCATCAGCCTCACTCAGAGCATCTCGAAGGATGGAGTGGGTGGTGAGGTGGAGATGGGGGCAGGGGCATCACTCAGCCATTTGCTGGAAGAAATCTCTGGCTCTTGCAGGAAACCTCCTAAATATGAGAAGCACAGCAGCGGTTACACTGTGTAAGCATCTGCAGCCTCTATTAGGCTGTGGAGATGACATGAATGGTTTAATTTTTCTGAGGATTTTCAAAGATCAGGAGCAGACTGAACTAGAAGACTATTTTGCTGGTGATGATGACATCTGTAGCCAGAAAGCGCCTGCTTTTCTGCACTGCAGATTGTTTTTGCACTAACAGCTCCTGTATACCATTGCTCACTTGTCTCTAAAAACTTTGGAAAAGGAGATATTTTTTAAAGCAAACCTGGCAGATAGAGGCATCTTAGAGCAGAAATAACGTCTTGGAAATTTTCATTTCAGACAAGAATACTACAAAGATATGCAGTTTATTAATGAAGATCTATAACTGTCAGGAAATGTGAAGTAGTAAAGGAAGCCAAATATTCTTTAAGGCTTTGATTGAAGTAATTACAGGACTCTTCTCTTCTATTGCGGCTCAGCTTTCCATTAACTTTTCATTAGATTTAAGAAGTTCCTAAGCCACGAACAGCTGGAAGGAAATCCTGGAGGAAAAAATCACGTATGTTAGGTCTTTTCCTATACACCTCCCTAGATATCATTACAGACCATAGTCAGGATATCAGAAGTGTATTTCTGAACTCGACCTTATAGTGAGTTTGGCAGCACAAATGAACACTGCAAGTAATTCTCGAAGGCTAAGCCAGTGCACAAAATGGAGACCAGATGTGAGTTGTATAGGATGTGACTTGAGAGAATGCAGCTCTGTGGGTATCTGTGAGATACCTGCTGTTCACATTGCTGTCACCAGGTGCATTTAAACTACCTGCCCTGAAGAGACATTCGATGGACTTGAGACACACAAATACACGTTGGTGTTCAGGCTGTTCACTACCCATCACTGCCTGACTTTGTAGGCACTCAAAGCGTGAAGATACCTCCATTTGATCACAGACTTGCCACAACATCTAACTCCAGCATATGAGGAGAAGCATCCTACAGCAAGGGACAGTCCTGCCACCTTCCTGACTGCATCAAGATGATGGACCCTGAATCAAAGTCCCCAAAAGCTCCTGATCTGGTAGCTGTGGGCAGGTCCCACCTACTGCCACCAGGCAGCAGAGCAGGTTCACCCGGGTCATGGCTGAAAAGGAAGGACAGACACTAAGAGTTGTCTGTCATTTTTTTCAGCCTACCAGTAGGATCATCCATGCAGAAGACAAAGGACCCAGTCTTTGACCCTCCTCTGCCTGAGGGAACACAGTTCTTGCACTAGCGCAGAGCTCTGGCTGGCACTAATCCAGATTTCTGCTGGCCCTTGGTGCAGAGGGGAACTTGAGACTTGTGAAGCTGGTGGGAAAATGAGAAAGAGGAGACTGTTGCTGCCTGGTGATGGCATCTCTGGAAAGTGCTTATGTACGTTGGGCTACAGGCTCCTTGGGTACCGTGCCTACCAGTGGCAGGATTAAGGACTTAGGAACCCAGGTCTCCCCTTTTCCAGGACCCTATCTGTGTCCTGGATTTCAGGACCCTTTCTCTCTCACTCTTGCCCCCAGATTTTGTCCTTGTGATTGTATACAACACAAGCCGCTCTATTGCAGGCTGCTTCCTAATTTAACAAATGAAGCCCCTCTCCTGGGCACTTGGAGGAGCCCATCTAAACCACGGTAGTCTGCTGAGGGCCTGGAGTCCAGATGTCTTTACAGTGCAAATGCTCGAATTCTTGTCTTATTGTCAAAATAAGCAGGTCTCACCCAGGAGAGGCACCAGCACTCAGCGCTGAGGTTAGCTGCACCCTTGCGCTTACTGCTTCCTACCTGGTGGTTTTATGCACCTTGGCTTGTGGGTGCTTGGAAATGCCTTCAGGAGTCAGCTGGGCTCCCTGCTTGTAATTTGAGAGGGGGTGACATCTCAGTGCATCCAAAATTCCTCTTCATCCCAAATTGCTCTTCAGAGCCACCTCCTTCACCTCTTTGAATGTGCAGAGAATCTGGACATCCAGCTTAGGCATCTGAGCTGCATTGCCATGACCAGTGCCCAGCTTTGTAGGAACTGTAAGGCTGTGCTCTGCCTGTTAGAGCTGATCTGATTTCTGCCCTCCAGAGGAAGAAGCACCCACAAAACAAACCCATGCTATACAAGGCATTACAGCCTCTTCAGACACTCTTACTTGTGTGGTACTTTGCCCTGGCTGCCCACATACATCCCGTGAAATCAAAATGATTCCAGATAGATCAGGTAAAATTGAGGGAATGAAAGAAAAGAAATAGAAATGTCTGCCTGTAGCCACTAACCTCAGCTGAACCTCTTGAAAAAGAGGACCTTGGAGCAGTATTTTTATTTTAAATATCAGTTTGAAGGAACTGCACATGTATTTATTCTCTCCATTCTTAATCCCAGTTACCTACTCATTGTATCCAAGGGGAAGCTCCTCTCACTGCCATTCACAGCAGATGCAGCAGTCAGAGGCTTTGCTTTGCTCGTGACCATGGCAGTTCTGGTTCAGAGCCAGAGCCTAGCAAACTGCCATAAACCTGACATTCAAGCTCTGGTCTGACACACTCGTGCTCCTCATCTCCAGTGTCTCTCTAGCTGCGCTCTGCCGTGCCAGGTCCTAGTTGGCTCAAGCTGGCTCTTTCTCATTTAAGGCTTCATTGAGTTTTTTCAGCTGTGTCGCCTTCAGTTAATGAGAATGAAACTAGCTATGTGGCACACTAAATGAGAAGCTAACAAGAGTGTGTGAATTTTTTTCCAGCCATGTTGTACTTCCATGCCTAGGAGGTCTGTACTTGACTATATCCACTGTATATCCACTGCTGCAGTGGATATACAGCCTACTGTCCTAGACAGCTTTTTGAGTTTCCTGCTTGGGTTTAAAGAAACCAGTTGGATATTTTTTCTCTTATGTCTCGCAGTGAGATCCTATCTTCCTGCCTGTGATGACTTTTGCTTCCCGCACTGGGGAGAAGACTCTGCTGGGGCCGGGCAGAGCTCCTGCCACGGAGTGCCTGCGTGCACAGCAAGCTCTGAAGATGCAGCTCCCTCGAACCCATCTCATGAGCATTTCCTCACCTTCCCCTCTCCTCTCACAGGGGAGGCTGGTGGCATGTGCTGAGGGGACAAAGGAGAAGCCAGCAAGGCCAGTCCCTGAGCCAGAGCCTGTGTGGAGTGGTGGAGACCTCAAATCCTCCAGCTCATCACCTGCCCCAGCCCTGGAGTTCATCGCTGGCTCACGGCTCCGACAGCAGGGGCCAGAAAGCTGCTGACCAGCAGCCTGCAATCCTCAGGCAGTCCTGCCCACCTTCCCAGCTCTATTTATCCAGCAGCCTGGCCTCCTTGCTGCCAGCTGAGGGTTACTGCCTCGCTCTATCCTCCGAGCTGCTTGTGTGAGCTCAGTGCCACTGCTGCCAGCCGCCGTGCAGCCTAGCGGCATCGCTCACTGAGGTGCAACCCCTGCGCAGGGGCATTTTCTCTCCAGCAAAGGAGGGAGGTCAATGAGAAGGAGAAAGCTTTCTTCATCTTTGAGCCCAGCTCATTTACTCCAGAGGAGAAGGTTAGAGGGGATGATGCAGCCCTGAAAATGCTACGCTGGGCAGGGATCTAGTTTTTTCCCCCCCTCCCTGTGACATGGGGCTCATGCTACAGGAGTGGTGGTGATGGATTGGGGCAGGAAGGGTAGGTACTCTACCGCTTCCCTTCACCCCTCAAGAGAAGTCCAAGCCTGCTGTCTGTAGGTTTCTTTATTAACATTGTTCTATTTGAATTAATATTTTTAAGCCATGGATGCCTGGCACGTTCGTCAGAGAGACCATCTCATTACCCTGCCCTGCCCTGAGTCCTCTGCTTGTCTTGTCTGCCCGTCCCAGGGCAGGGACACAGGTGGGTTTTGGCTGGAGTTGCTGACGCCAGTGTCAAAGTTCCCACCAATTTCTATAGGCCATACATAGGATTTCAGTTCTAGCTGTCATACGACTTACAAAGTATCGCACACATCTGTGATGCTCTGAAGGCAGTAAATAAAACCAAGCAACACTCACTGCTTTTTTGGGCTGTTGACATGTCAGGATCACGGTCTGTGTCCCTGGAGAAGCTGAGCAGGAGGCTCAGGTGAAACACTCTAGGAAGTCAAAATGATTTATAGGGCTTTTCCATCTCCTGCCCAAAGATTATTAGTCTTTTAACAGCAGCAGTATTACATAGGACAGCTGACACGTTTCTAGTTTTTCCTAGACCAGCTTCTAGTTCACAAACTCCCTCAGGCCCTAAGGAAATAATAAAAAGAAAGATGAGACTAAACGGGCTCAGCTGAATATCCAGCACAGGAGGAAGCCAGCGCTTTGCCTGACTCCCAGGTGCAAGCCTCCGAGAGCCTGCCAAACCACACGCGCGGGTGTCTCCCGGCGCATCCATCTGCCGCATGGCAAGTCTTGGCAGATTATTTCCCCCCTGGTTTCCTTTGCTAGAATAGAAGGGAAAAGCTATAATCTACAGCTTTTTCTGAGTGCTCAGGTAAATTCTGCCTCTGCTTAACTGAACAGGCACTTTGGAGCCTCTGGTAACGCCCTGGGAACCATGCTAAATCCTGCAATGAAGGCTGAGCAGCCATTCACAGAAGGAACTGATGCTGCATTGGCAATTTCAAGCAGTTTTTGCTGGCCTGGCTCTGGCTCTACACATGGCAGGACTTTTTCCCACTGCTGGAACAGAAAATTAAAAATTTTCCATAAACCAGGCCTGAGCACAGCTAGAATAAGAATACCAATACTGGGGGAATCCTGGTTTCTTCAAAGTTAAGGGAAATCAGTCATTAACTTCAGGTTAGCCATGATCCCACTACTGTGACTCAGCTGATTGATAAGTTTCTTTCCAGTTGCTAAGTTTACTTCCAGCTGATATTTTCATATCCTTTATGAAGAAGCCTATTTGAGTAGGGGGGGAAAGAGAGTGACAATTTTATATGAAAAATCTGTGTCTGCATTCTTTTTTGGTTTTCTATTGACAGGGCATCAAAAGTAGTAATAAGAATAACAGCTACTAGTATTTCCATCTTTATGATTTGTCAGCACAAGTACATATAGACAAAAACTTTGGGACCTTCATGAGCATAAAAATTGATGTATCCTCCTGTATTATGTACTCCTGGTTTCATATCTAAGAATTTCAGCACAAGTAGCTAACCTAGGAAAGATTTCTTCAAAAAAGTAGGACAAGAGAAGACCACTTGGCATTTTGTCTGATGTTTTATCTCATAAGAAAATATTTCCTCAGATTTGAACAAATATAGTCACACTTAAAGAAAAAAAGCAAAAAAAAAAATCTCCTGCCAGCTATTTCCAGTAACTATAAAAGCCAGTAGCCTGATTCAACTGCCTTTACTCAGTAGGCATTAAACCAGAGCAAGTCAAAGAATAAAAGGAGATATTAATTCAAATGTTCATTCGTAATTTAACTGCCTGTGAAATGTTCCATTTACTGAATGGAAATGAGGTCGCTTGGCCCAGAAGCCATCCTTTTACAGTCTTGCAGGGTTCACTTCAGAAGCCTTGATAAAAAAAAATCTAAAAAATACAATTTTCAAGTGTAGATGGAAATCCCCAACGGACTTCATCTGACAGCTATTGCATTACAAAACAGAATTACTATTTTAAAGCCTTGGGCACTGGCAGGCCTCTGATGTCGGCTATATAAAACCACACTGACGGACAGTCATCACCAAGGTTAATCTCTGAGAATTAGGACAAGGCAGTCAGTTTTAATATGTCAGAATCAGCTAGGGGCCCATCTGTATCTACTGTGGTCCTTACTTTCTTAAATCCAGTTATATAAAAAGATTTTTAGTCGGAAGTTGTAGGTGATTTTTCAATGAAGACACAATAAAGTAGCAATTGCCCCTTTATTATTAACTAAAGATAAACCCTCAAGGCCTATCTGTGGTAAAGAACTAGTGGAAATAAGTATCACTTAACTGATACCCAGCAGCTCTGACACACCATTTTTCTCATGCGTGGAGCTATTCCTTTTCCTACTGATATTTTTATTGACTTAAGTCAGAATGAGGAAAGGACTTTGAGCCTATTGCTGTGGATTGTTCTGATTCTGAGCAGCAAGACACCAGTGTAACTGGTAGCAGATCTTGTTTCAGATTACTGAGAGAAATGTTGACTGTAACAATCTTGGGAGCAGAAATGAAAATAAACAGTCATTTTTATCAAAATCACATTGAGGGAAAACTTTTCTAGATATGAGTTAAACAGTTAAAGTGAATCAATAAATCAAACATCACCAAACAATTTGAAACCGTCACAGAAGAAAGAAACATTTGCAAAGTACAGAAGGTTTTTTTGCAGGAGACAAAAATAGCCTGGCTCACCCTTCCCTGAAATGGTACTGAAGATTTTCTATGATGTCCTTTGGTGAAAGAAGGAAGCAGCCCCATGTTATCACTCATACACCTATGACTATACAGTTAATACTTGTGCTTGCATCTATCACAACAGGTTTGTGCAAGTCATACCATGTGCACATAGAGGGTGTGTAGATATGTACAACACAAATGAACATATTCCGCCAGTTACGTAAATAGCAGGAGGGTTCTTCTGCCTGTGCAGGCACTATGGGACATGGTGCTGGGAGATGCGGAGATTTTGTATCTCCCTCTGTCTTGCAAAATCCCCCTGGGGCTTTCAGCGTCATGCTCAGGGATAACATCTCTATGTCAAGGGTTGGCTCTCCCCCTGCCAAGCCAGGACACAGCAGAGCAGATGGATTACTAATAAGTAGCAGATAAGGTTACTAGTAGGTAACCAGTATGAGCTGTGCCATGAATACACCCTTCGCAATAAAAATGCATCTGTAAGGTACAAAGCTGGAGTAATAATTAAAAGACATTAATTACTGAAATGATATGACAGTTACATAAATGTTGAAGTAATAAGTGCTATTATTTAGGCAGTTTGTACTTACTGGCATCATCCATAAATTCAAATTCACCCCCTAATTCAGCACTGGTTAGATGGTACTGGTCAGGATCGGTCAGGGCGCTCAGCAGAATCAGCAATACCACTGAATTGATAATCTATGGAGAGGAAAAAGGGAAAAGGGTCAGGCTGCGACAGTAATCCATGGAAAAGCTCTGGGCAGGATATAACCACCACAGCCTGTGCCAACTATGGCAGAGGCTGTTTTCCAACTGTATGACTGTGGTACTTAACTGACACTACAATTAGTTTCTCTGGGTTTGTGTAAACAGGACCTATTTCTTCCCCATGTGGCGGCAGGAAAACGAAACATGGATTACACCTTTTTGTTCTGACTCTATCCCACACCATCAGACAAGTTATCATTGCTCTTTCAGATTATAAAACATGTCAGCACACCCACTTCTGTTTGTTCTGTTGCAAAAGCTACAATAAATTAAACCAAATAGTTTTGAGATTATTACAAATGGGTGCTGTAGTCAAGGGTTGTTAACGTGGTAGATCTGGTGTCGAGGACAGGCCTTGTGAAGTTGCTGGATGGTCAGCGAGGAGGTGATTTGCTGGAAGACGCTGAGTGTTGAAAGAGGTGATGAGTGATGAGCTGATTCACAGGAGCTGCTAAACCAGGAGGTACTGAGCAGATGAGAGCAGTTGGAAGCGTGAGCCCAGCATCTGATATGCACCTTCCTGTGTCATATGGCACATACGCTAAGGCTTTGGCTATGAAATGCAATAAGTGACTTAAAGACAAGAATATAGTATTGAGTGATGCAGTAGAAATGGATTGTTGAGTGTCAGGTAGGAAAGGAATGCAGAGGTAGACAAGAGCTATATTTTAAAACATATGAACAAAATGTTCATATCGCTTTGAAGTGAAGAGGGCTAACTGCAGAAAAGAAGGTTGCTCAGCATGAAGTAACACTTCACTAAAGATTTTTCTTCATAATAATAATAATAACCATAATAATAATCTTTAAAAGATTATTCTACAGAACTAGGAAGATAACCAATGAACAGGAAAATGGAGAAAAGAAAGCTGATACTAGAGTATGCTGGGAAAGATGGATTTTTGTTGCTTTGGTTCTCACTTCAAAGTCATCCTAATTTGATCACAGCTTACTAACAGCAACAAAAAGGTATAGGAACACAGGCTATATAAAACATTAACTGGTTAGAGAATTTCTTAGATAAGGTAAATGCTCTTTGATAGGCAAATTCCATCAAGTTTAGCTGATACGAGATCTGTTAGCAATGATCTTTTTGAAAAACTGTTGAGAATAGATTGAGTTCACAACACGGGGAAAGAGCAAGCACAGCTTATTCCTTTGCAAAGCAGAAAAACCATGTAAAGCATTTCTAGCTAGACTGTGAGATTTAAGAATAAAATAAACCCAAGAACAGATAATCAAACATTCTGCCCATTAGCACTTCAAATTTGTAAGGTCATAACCAACAACCATCATGGGCCTATCAAGGACAAACCATAATTAACTCATCTTATTTTCCTTCTCTGTCAGGCTAAGAGGCCTTGTGGACAGGGAAAAGGAGGTAGATACCATTTCTTTGTATCTTAGCAAGCCTTTTGACATTATGAGGTTTTCATCAGTGAGCTAAGAAAACCTGGTTTGGTTAAAAGTGCGGGAAGGTGAGTGCACAAACAGCTGGATATCTGTAAGGAAAGAATAGTTGTCAGGGATTCACAGCCAGCACAGCAGAGATATGGATTAGGATTTTCCAGTATCATTGAAAGATTTGGTATTTCTAGTCACTTGTAACTTGTATCTTTCTTTAATTTGCAGACGAAGCCAAGCTGTAAGCACTTTAGGAGATAAGACTAAAAAGATTTTGACCAACTATGGCAGAATGCAGACAATGGAGCACAATTCAGTATGAGCAAGCATAGAGCATCACATTTGTGACAAACTGCAGAAGAACAAGAGGAGAGATAACTGAGTAGGTAATGGTTCCTCTGAAAGGAGTCTGGGTATGATAGCGAGTAAACTGAAGGTGACTCAGTGGCATCCCATGAGCTCATCTTTGCGGCTGCACGGTGGTGGGCAGTACTGTAGAAACCTGGATATTAGACACACAAGTCATCCTCCCACTCGCCCTCCACGGGGCCTCTACAGGAAAGGTCCAGTTCAAAGGCCTTCTAAAATGTACCAAGAAAAACCCTGGGGAGGATCCTGCAACAGAACAGAGGGTGATCAGACACCTGGCTGACAGGGAAAAAAATGAGGTTTAGCAAGGAGAAGGTGGAGGGAGATGCTCTCACTCTTTTATAAGCAGAAAGATGAGGAAATGAAGAAGGCAATAGACTTTTCCCCAGATCCTCTGGGTGATGAGTAAAGTACAAGATTTAAATTACACCAAAAGGAAACTTAGGTTAAGCAGCCTGCTGAACAATAAGAATAATCAGACACCAGAAGAGGTTGTCTGGAGGGGATCAGAGATCTTCATTACTGCATTTTTTCGTAAAACAGTTAAAAAGCTCTGTGTTGGGAGTGCTGTAGCCGTAGATGGTTGTGTCTTGACTTTGAAGACAGATCAGATGACTGTCATGATTCAGTTATATTCTATAAATCCTTTTAATTTTTAAGATTATGTATAACTTTATATTGCAATCCAGTTCTTGCTTTATACTCTTTTGTGGAAAGCTAGAGGACACACACCAGTAATAAATACATAAGAAGGGTACTCAAAATAACCAAGCCATCAGAAGCTATAAATGTATACAGTGTTGCTGTTTTAAAGGTATACAAGTTTAATCTTTTGTACAGCTATAGTCAGGAAGATTGATAAAATACTGACCTAAGGCACTCTGCGTTCTCCATATGGGTATGTCCAAATTCAGATTACATGTTGATCAGCATTGCCTTTAGGTGTCTGTATAAGACTTTGTCCTGACAAGACTTTGTTTGCCTGATCTGAAGTCTGCTGGGGTCAGTAGGAATCTCTCTAATGCTCTTTAGTGCATCACTTTTCTGTTCTATCAGGTTGTACTCTCGAGATCCTCATAATTATCTCTGAGCACCTTCCAACTGTGCTGTCAGCAGCGCAAATGAAATACACCATGTATTTACTTGCTCATCTTCTTTCTCCAAGAAGAAATGTATGCACAGTTGGGAGTATTGTATTTGTTAGGGTTTTTCTTTTGTTTTGAAAGTGATGTGACCCTTGAATTTTGAAAACTGCTTTAATGCATAAATTTAATGTGCCTAAAAACTTAGTGATGTAGCATCTTCCAAGGACACATAATCAAGGGCAAGAGCATGAAGTGACTCACCGTTGATACATGCAGTTGGTATGAGTTGAGATCTCTGTTCTGGGAAAAACAAATGAGAGTTTTCTGCTCTCTCAATATGGCCAAGATTTCCTTCAAGACGTTTTACATTCCTTCAGCAACAAATAATGTAAAGACTAATTAACCATGCTTAGAAGGCATTTTCATTATGTAAAGTTTCAGTAAGCAACTGAGCTCTACACTTTCCCAATAAGACATGTTGCCCTCTTTTTATGGATGAAGAAACAGAAACACGTTCACGAACATTCATCAGGGTGGTGTTCAACGGTAAGAATAAAATGCAAAATATTGCACTGTCAAGTCAGAACTGTGACCACCGGGTCCTGCTGCTCGTTACGGCCATCATGCAACCCAGAGTTACAGGAGAGGAGCCCCAGGGGCACTAACAGGCCTTTCTGGCCCTGCCTAGCTCCACCTGGGGCCTGTCACACCCCTGCCATGGCCCAGGACCCCATTTCAGCTCAGCCTGGGATCATCAGTCCCTGCGCCGGTGGCACCATGGGAGTGCCGGTCTCCAGCCATGCTCCCCAGATGGACTGCTTGAATGTGTGTTCCAGCTTGTCTCCAGTTGTGTCCCTGGTCTCATCCCCTTCTGCTCCTGCTTGGGCCCCCTGGATGGCCTCTGGCCCTGGTTCATCACCTACCATGTTGGGGGCTGTTGATAGACCCCATTGTCAGCCCCCAGTTCTGCACCCGGCCTCAGCCCCTGCAGGGTGGTTCCCACAGTGCCCTAACAGACTGGACAAAGATCCCACTGAAAGTCCTAGAAATGCCCAACTGTGCTCTTATCCTGATACAGAAATAAAACAATAATTTTAAAAATCCACATATCTTGCTTCTCTGGCCACCAGATGGAATACATCCATCTTCTCATCAATGTAGAGGAGGAGAACAACACTGCTTTGTAGAAGCCCCAGAATGTACAGTGAAAAGGGGAAACCAGGAAATATTACGAAGGGAATAGCTTGTCCAAATATTGAAGCATTATTTGGATTTCCTGCTCTGGGCTTAGAAAACACAGTTTCAGCTTTGAGTAGAAGATACTTTAAGCAGCAACAACTGTGTGATAGAAGGGGGAGAAACAGACAACTGTGTCCAGACACGGGGGAGAAAGGCAGCACGTGCTGCAAGCAGGACCAGCACTGCCAGCCGCTGCCACTGCTTCCATCTGTACTGTGATAAAGAACCAACAGCTTACACACGATGTGAGGCAGCTCTGCCAGAGGGAACGTGCAGCATTGAGGATGCAAGGAAGTAACATCATGTCTTCCACAGACAGCATCCAGCACTTAGAAACTATTTAATGCACTGAAATTTCAGACTTCTGCCACCAATGAGTGAGTTGTCTTCTTTTCCACATCATTTGTTCCAGAGATCAGCAATGAACTGTGGTGACCCGTGGAGATAAAATGCAGGGGAGGGAACGTGTCAGGAACTGCTGTATTCACAGATGATGAGAAAATGAGTACCACTATAACTTCAGACCCTTCACAGGAGTGCAGCTGTATCATATCTATCCCAGCTTACCTAAAATAAAATTAGTTCCAGTAGCTCCTAAGAGCATGCCATTAACACAGATCCCTAACTCAAGCAGACAGAGAAGTGCTCAAGCTGGTGACTTACATAGATTTCTGTAAATACTAGAAGAATTGTCAGGATTTACAATGGCTTCGTTTGTCTCTGCCTTCCTCCAGCTTACAGTCAAGAGTTGAAATAAAATTGGTCTGATAAAGGAGTTTAGAAGAGGAAATATTAAGCTTACTTTATCTTGATACACTGCATTAAAAATACACTGATGTTTCTGTTGAAGTCCACACGGTCCCCTCTACAAATATTCTACTACAGTTCTCCCAAGACTTCCCAGTGGAGTGAAGAGAGTACCTTACATTTATAGGAAAAGGTAAGAAAAAAGCTAGCTTTATTTATGAGGGTTCATTTTACAACTGAATCCACGCATGTAACGCTCTGTATGCTGTCTATGTGGTGAAAGATGTTCATACACTGTTAGTTCTGGTTCTGTTTTCAGCCTGACTGAAACTCAAGAGAGATCCACTTAAGCACGCTCCTTAAATCTCTGCGTCAGTGGAGCACTAACTCACTGCCTGTGCTCCCTGTCGGGGGCCCTTTACGCAGCGGGCTGGTTTAATGACAGTGACCAGCCCAGTAATTGGCAGGTACAAAACCCCCATGCTTTTAGATCAGGGGAGAAAAACAGAAAACTGCAAAGATGAACTCTGGTTTTATGATACAAAAAACAATGAAAAAATAGATTTCATGAAAACTGAAAACACAGTCATTGTAGGTTAACCCCCAAGTTTCTGTAATCTGTATCAGTGAATTATGATACTGGGATCGATACAGGCAGTTACCAAAACCATCACTGCAGCTTACTCTATAGTCCAGTACCTGACAAAGTATGAGCTACCAGATGAAAGAGCAGATGACATTTGTGAACAAAAACGGTTGTGACTGATCAGCAAATAACAGCAGCTTTCTCTGAGGACTTTGAACTGCGAGCCATCTCAGCGTGTTGCTGACCAAGGCTCCTAAACCTTGGCCAGGTTTCGCACTGGCGCACACAATTCTAGCGTGTTTTAAAAACTACACAAAACTGGCAGGGTATAGTTTGTTGCCCTCTACAGAGATATTACTGAAGCAAACCACCAGTGACATTAATTTTGCTATTAAAAAATCCTAAATGTATTTAATGAAACTGAACAAAGTCTCAAGCAAAACCCCATACCCTCCATCCCTCTTAAAAAAACTCCGTTTATGACTCTAGATGTTAATTTTCTCTGGAAACAAAACCCCAATCTTAAAACTTTTTGGCTCCTTGAAACTAAACTAACAACAGTAGTCAATAAATACTTTAGAATACTTGGATATTTGAAGTCAATATTACTGTTAGAAAAAGTAAGAATGTATGGAAAATGTACATTTAAGGTAAGTTAACATCCTTAATTCTCTGCGTCTACCTTTGCCTTCCCACTTCACATCATCTTCACATTTTTCTTGCTTTTTTCTTTTAGCATAGAAGACATTAATAAAAGCAAGAATACTTTTGCTCATCAAGAGGACAAAAGAACCCTACAAAAGGGAAAAAAAAAGTCAAGTTTAACTTCATAGTTCAGGGTAGATTTGCACTATCATCCGGGGCGCCTTTCCCAAACTTCTTTTAGCACTGATGATGAGTTCAAGTTTATGATCTATTGCCCCATATAGGCATTTTTCTATCTATTGTCTCTCTCTCCCTGATAGGCAAAGTATATTTTTCTTCTGACTTCTGCTTAAAGAGGAAAGAAGGAAGCAATTTTAGCAATGAAGTTTTTACAGCTGTCTGACTGCTGCAGGGAGCAGGCAAACAATGTGAGAAGGGATGAGGTGTCCCCCTGTGTGCTCAGGTTTCTTTACAGATCTCATGGCAACGGTTCAGTCATCTTCACAGAATCACAGAATGGTAGGGGTTGGAAGGGACCTCTGGGGATCATCTAGCCCACCCCCCCTGCCGAAGCAGGGTCACCTACAGCAGGCTGCACAGGACCTTGTCCAGGTGGGTCTTGAATATCTCCAGAGAAGGAGAATCCACAGCCTCTCTGGGCAGCCTGTTCCAGTGCTCCGTCACCCTCAACGTAAAGAAGTGTCTTCCCCCTCAGGGTACATCGGATCCAGGAGCTACATCTGAGCATACGTCATTGAGTGGCTTGACCTTTTAGGAAAGGAGGAGCAGGAGAACCCTGGCTGCCAGAGTAGATATGTCTCTCTTTTTTCTGCTTTATAAGCTTTCAGCCTCATGCTGAAAAACATTTCAATGCTTCAGTGCTGGGGGACAAGCTGCAGACATGTTAGTGATATACAAAATAACAAACGGTCCAAGGAATGAAACCCAGACACATATAGTTATTTTTTCACCCAATGAAACATAGCAGTCTGAAGGGAAAGAAAGATGGCCACGCAGAGTTGGGTTAAAGGTTAAAGGAATCTTTCACCCCTTTGACCAGTGTAATTATCAGACACTGTTACTGAAACCAAAGGTGAGAGGAATATAGAAAAGGATGAGATGTTTATTCAGGAAATGCAAGTACTTAGTTGTATTACAAAGCATCTGAACAATAAAACATAAGCCTTCATGCTTCAGGTTGTTGCCCATCTTAAAATAATAGCAGAATAGAAGAAAATGTCTTCCTCGCACAAGTTGTTCTTTCCTACTTCCCTGTGTGGTTTCTCAAACCCTATGTTTCTGGCTGCTACCTGAAATACTGAACTGGAAGAGGTAGAGCATTAGTCAGATCAGAAGTAGCAATTAAGTTTTTATGTTCTTTAATCTAGAGAAGACAGGGTAGAGTCTGCAATTCTTGTTGCTTATTTTTCCAAATTACTCACGAGAAGTCAAAGATGATCCAGGCAGGCTCAGACTAGCATAATACAGAGCGCATATAATAGAAAACTGCGTAAAATATTTTAATCAGACTTTATATATAAACTCAACTTTTGTTATTATAACGACACTAAGCACTGAACTTTAAAGGCTATGCTAATTAAATTGATATAGGAAGTCCAGCATAATTTATCAGCACTCTTCTATACAAATGACTCAACTGCTGCCTGCTGCCAGACTTCTAACGCTCCTAAAACCCAAACCACAAGAGGTCTATTACTAATGAAATATGGCAATGATGAAATTTATAAAAGAAATATTAGATGGACAAACTGTGCAGGATGCACACTGGAGGTTTCTGCTTCCCTAGAGATAGATTTTAATTTGTTGTACGCTTCATCTTAGTCCTGTCACGGTTTAAGGAAATGGGATATTTGAATGCAAATTTGTCAGTGGGTTCTTTGTTACTTTTACATTGCATTTAAAGGAAGTTGAACTGTTTCTGAGCAAGGTCTTGAAAATGACTGTAGGGGTCTTCTGCCCAGCCTTGGGGAAATGTATTCATATACCCATATTCAAGCTATAACATTGCCAGACTGACTCACAATTTCTGCTAAAGTGCACCTCCATTCAGCATGATGTGGAGAGCTAGCAAAGAATTGGTATGCATTAAAACCTTACAAGAGAAAAGAGTTGTTCAGCTGGTCAGTTGGAATTTGTCCTTGACTTCCAGAAATTAATTTCTGAGTCTTGCAGGTGACTGTAAAAGTTTGAGGGCAGACCTGTGAAAGTGTTGCTGTTGGTGTGAGTTGTGACAGCTCCCATGGGTCTGAGCCTTTGTGTGGGGTCGTGGCAGAGGATGGGCCAGTTAACACAGCTGTAACTGAGCAGTTGAGCGTCTGGGCTGGATTGCCTGAGTTGTGTCTCACCCACACCAGCTCACGATGCTGTCTGCAACTCAGACTCACCTCGAGCCTCTTTGGACATGCATTACTGCACTGGCAAGAGGATTGTGCCCCAACTTTTGACAGAGAGCCACAGATGCCCACTTAATTAAAAAAAAAACAACACCCAAACACATCAAACCTTTGATCAGCTATACCTATGTAGTCATCACAGGCAATATCCACAGAAACCATGCAAGGGACCGGGGCTGTCAGTAGTAAAATGCATCCTTGCAACACTCTGCAACCCAAGGCAGTGATTTAGTTATGCAAGGAAGAAGTGGGCACCTCACAAAGGATGGTACAGTACAGATAACTACTGAAATGGTAAACAACATGATCACATGAATACAATCTGTCTGGGCACAGCTGTTTCACAGCTGGAAAATGTACCTCCGCCAAGGTGAATATCTGCCACAAATCTGTGTTTCTGCCAAAAGCATTTGCCCTGACTGTTTTAAGTAGCCTAATATATCTCCTGACAGAACAAGACCTTGCTCAGCACAAGCTGGGAATGAAATAAAAAACAGCCACAGCACTTTAAAAAGCTCTTCTAAGGCAGAGGGCTCGAAGGAGCGTAGCCTGAGCTGACTGCAGGCATATGAAAGAGAGCAGAGCCACAGGAGGTCCAGGAACAGTGCACTAGGCTCAAGTCCAGGATATTTCTTCGGTGATGCCTTGCTGGCAGATTCAACACCACTCTCGCACCTTCAGCAGTGAGCATGGTTTTTCCTCTTCCTGTTCTGCTGTTTGGGGATTTAGGGCTTGAAACATCCAGCCCAAATGCAGAACAGCACAGAAACTCCCGTGCACATTTTCACGCCTTGGTCACTTTAAGCTTCCAGGGTTTTAAAGTCAAAGCATGAGCCTCACAATAAAACCAGAGAAAAAGAAAGCAATCAAGGAAATTAATTCCTGGTTGTTTTGCAACATCCGTTCCACATGTCCAGGAATATATAAGACTAATTGCATTTTCACTGACGTCAGTCTAATCAACGATCAGTTTGCGAAGCTTAATGTGTTCTCCTCTGGCTCGCTAAGAGATACATATTAACCTTCAACAGAACTTCTAAACACATTTTACTTGATTAATGTATTACCTCCTCTCCTTTCTATAAATACATTCATTATTTTTGTATAAAAACCAAATGTGATTATAGCATACTAGACTCTTAATGGGTTTCTTCCTTTAACAAGCATTTATGTAAACTTTGCTCCTCTGACAACAAACCATCTGTTTTCTTACTGGGGGAAGACAACTGTTCTTTGTAATCCCAGTGAATTGATTATCCAGTTGAAGGCCTTACTAAGAAAAAAAGGGGGTATTCTAAAAAAGTTTACATTTTCTGAATTGATAACTGTGTCGATTAGAAGAGACAACTGTGTCGCTACCCTGGACAAGTGATGCAGATTATCAGCTACAGTAGCAATGATCCGTATACTCTTTGAGATTTGGGGAGGTAAGAAAACTTGCATAAGTAAGGAGATTAGAGCTTAGAGAAGTTTTCAGAAATGTTTGTGCCGTGTTACAGACTAATGAACAGTTCAGTAAAGCACGGACTGTCCAAAAGTTGCTTACAAGAACTTTTAGCCCTCCAATGCCATGAGAAGTTTTTACAGCAAAACATTAATAAGCACGCTGATGTGTAACAGAGTCTGGAGACGGCTGACAAAATGCCATTTCTGCTCCTCTCTGCAACACAGCAAACACACAAACCTGGCTATTTTCACTCAGAACAGAAAGCACAGATGACACTTATGAATCCATCCTTTTTTCAGATAATCTTTCCAGCCTGTTCATGGATTGATTATGTGATCCAGAGGTGAGTGATCAGGGTTTTTGCAAGCTGTCTTATTGATTGTGCAATTTAAATTCCTCCCATAGGGTACTTTCTTTTGTAATTTAACTGAAGAGGTCCTGAAACATGAATTGGAATGAGGAGGGAAGGAGGTGGGATAAGGTCCTGCACTGCAGAAACCAACCTGAGTTTGTGCATGGTAGGGACAAGTTATTCCAGGAGCTCTCCAGAAGCCATTCTTCAAGCAATTAATTGCTATGTTATTTAATACTGTCTCCCTAGATAAGTTACAATCAGAACGTAGTTATTGAGAAGGTCCTTCAGACAAGATACATTTTGTTCTTGCTAATGATTAGTGCTGGTCTTTGTTCTTTGCTGTATTATGTCTAAAATGCACCCGTATATTTTCAGTTTCTGAAGAAAGTACCGTGCAGGCCCTGAGCAGGGATTTGTGTGCAGGATCAGTCATTTATTTCCCACTGGTCTTGAAGAAGATGATGAAATGTATGTGATCCACTCCAAGAGCACATACCCTGAACCTCCTCTGACTCTTGTCTCAGTTGGATATTCAACATCTACTTCAATCACACAGGGAAGCCATCGAAAGTAGGATTCATATTTTTCTTTATTCGTGATGAATTCCAGGTTTCCTCTCCACTCTCCTCTAGAGCAAGCATGTGCACAACGCCACAAGTCTCCAGTGAGTTACTTGGGAATGCTACTGTTTTTTTTTTCAAGGTGTCAGATGTTCTTGTATGGAAGGAATTAGAGACAATAGAAAAGCTAATGATAATTTTACAGACATGGCATTTGGACCATAAATATTTAGTCTTTGCAGCCATTTCCACTACAAGAATTGAGAATCTCTAGTAAATTCAGATTATATCCCTGACCCCTTCACCTGCCAGTGGAGAAATCTCACCTGCTGCTGACACTGCATCTCCTACCAAGGGCCGGGAATTGGCCATGTTGTTGGCACCATCCAGCTCTTCCCCTGAATACACTGCCCAGCTCTGGGCATGGAGGGGCAATCACCTAGTGAACCCACAGCGAAGCCCCATTCGGCGAGGCTTCTTTCCCCGGTGCCACCAGTATTGGACTGTTAGTGGAGGTGGTAAAGGTAGTGTTGCCTGCAAGATAACCTGACCCAACACCCCAGCTATATCACACTGGCATGACGTTCCTGGCTGATGAGAAGAAATGGAGCCTTCAACAAGCTGGCTGAGGTACTATGACCATTCGTATGTAGATAAAGTTGGAGATCCTTTATTCTTAGCCAATTTCACTCCATATAAAAACAAATCAAGATAATTTTCTAAGTAAAACACAAGGCCTCATATTGGTATTCATGCAGATTCCCACAACTTGGCACTGGGATAACAGTTTCCAAGCCCCTGTAACATCAGGCTTTCTATTGATGCAGTTTCCCCCTTTTCACAACTTCAGTTCTTTTTTCAGTTTTCAAACTTCAGATTCTCACCAGTTTGAAAAAAATTAATAACTTGATCTTTTCTTAGAATTTCTTTGTTTTTGCTGAAAAGGCCTTTCCACCCTGGTCAACTCCTTACTTCCTTAAGTAAGCTTACAACTGCTTGCTGATGTGAGCAGCCTCAGACTGTGTAAAGGTTGCAGGAGTGGGGACAGAGCAGCTTGGAAGGACCCCAGGGTAGGTATATTTTGTTTACATGAGCAGTCTGTGCTGATCTCTACTGCCTGCCAAGTAAGCCAAGACTTCAGTAATCTTCTATCTGGTATGTAAGCACATCGCCATACATACATGAGCTTGAAAAAGACAAGGAAATAAGTGTGGCCTAATCACAAAACATATACCTTGATTCTCTTTTTGACACCAGGTCAAATGCACTCTACTGATCTTAGCAGGGTGTTCAACCTGTCAATCAATGAGGCCATAGCAACCAGTGCTTTTCTTTCGCTTTACAGTATAAAAAGGCCATCACCAGTACATTTTTTCATCCATTAGGATTCAATCCTCTGATTAAAAAAATGACTGGGATGCAGTCAGAAATTTTGCGTATCTTCAACTGTATGTTCAGAAAAATCCAGAACTGAAATATGACGACTAGCATTTCATGCTGAGCTTCCCACAAACAGCAGCTCAAATGCTGAAGCCACCCTGGCTGAAAACTTCGCTCTGTTTACATTCCTGCCTCATGTTCTTCAGAGGGAGCCACACAACCTGATACCTCTTGGCTGTAAAAGCTTCTCAGCCTTCCATTAGTTTTTATTTTTAGCCCCTCTCTGTCAGGCCCGGGGAGCATGGGCAGCTCTGGCAGGGCCCAACAGGTCCCACCATGGTTCCTGGGGATTTTGGGGACTGTGGGGAGGAGCAGCCCGTGCCCAGGGCACTGCTGCAGCAAGGCGGGTAGCAGAAGGCACTGGGAACACATCAAAACCAAAATCTCCTTCTTTCAACTTTTTTTTTTTTCCTGAACTGATGCCTTAATATTTTGTCTTCCCTCCACCCAAGTCAAGGGGAAATAATTCCCGTTGTCCCAGATGGTGCTGGAGGAGCCTGGGGGTGTGCAGGAAGCCCACTGCCATGTGCCGGGAGAGAGGGAAATCCTTCCATGGCACTGTCAGCATATCTGACGCTGCTCCTTCTTTGTGTTTTAGATAAAGAAAGTGGAGTCCATTTACTCGGGAAGAAGACATGTGGTCTTTATAAATGCTGTTACTGACGGGGATGTTCTTCTGACTCACCAGTACCGACTGGGTCACTTGGAACTGACAGAAATGCTGGCTTTCCCCTGGACCCTGGCACCCGGGGGAGAGGAGAAGGGAAGCTGGCTCGTTTCAGCAGTGTCACTGCCTTGAGCAGCATGCCAATACAGCTGTCTAGAACAAAACCAAGCTTCTGGAAGCAACTTTCTCATCTTCCTTAATTTTTATTCAAAATATGACACTTGTGAGACTTTCATGCCCAAAATGTTTCTGTATTATTACTTGTCACCTCTGACTTCATGTTTGATACAATGCAATGAAGTGTAGTAGAAGAAAACCCAAAGATTAATAACTAGCTGAACCAAACTGGTCCTCAAGCTTTGAAATAAATATTGCTCATGGCGGGGGGGTTGGAACCAGATGATCTTTAAGGTCCCTTCCAACCCTTACCATTCTATGATTCTATGATTACCCCCCAACCAGCCATATTACTGCCATTTTAATCTTCACCGTAACGTTCGTATTCAATCTCGCAGCACCCCCTCTCAAGCTTTTCTCCCCAAGGCAGCACAGTGGTTCCTGAAGTGCAGGCTATTCTGATCAGACATTCTTTTCAGGAAATTTCCTCTGGCTGCTCCACCCTTTACAAGTTACTTTTTACACTGAAGTGCCTCAGTGCTGTGTGATAGTATGTATACTGCATTATGTATACTATATTGCAATATCATGCAATGCTGTGTTATTCTAGATGCAGTACCTATGGCTCTGCCAGGAAGAAACTACTGAAACACAGGAGCTATAGAAACATTGGCATTCTGAGATCCATTATGTTCTAAAATAGAGCAAAGTTAAATATTTATTTCCAGCTATTGATACTTTATGAGACCATTGTACGTGTCCGTGGTTGCTGGGTGTGTGTTGGGAGTGCACAGAGCGTTCCTTCCCCTTCCCTGGGCAGGGAAGTGCTCTCATCACTCAGCCCTGCTGACTCCACCTGCGCCCAGCTCCCCACTCTGCCCGCTATTTGTAGGATCCCAAACATCCAATTAAAACGTTAAAACTAAAGAGATAGAACATCATCCCATAGAAATGCGCTACTGTTTCCACATTTACTCGGACACAAAGTTCTGCCTCCTGAGATTATACTAACTCAAAACTTGTTCAACATGTGAAAATGTTATTTTGAAAGCCTTCCAAAACTTTTAAGCTACTATTTCTTCCTCCTTCAGAGACCTCCACTACTGAATAGTTGTATTCATAGTCACAGAATTAATAAAGCTTACACGTCGCAGGTAGCAAGATATGAAAAAGCAACAAGAAAACTATTCATTCTCTAGGGGGATGTTTTTTCCTTGAGTAATTTCCTGTGAAGCATAATGGCAAACAGCATACAGAATACATGTTGGTGTGCTGAAAAATCAAAGGGGCTGTTACATGAACTTTGAGGTAATGCTTATAGGTCACGTGTGGTTTGGAGTAATGCAACCACTCAAAATGCGCACAGAGAAAAAGTTTGCCACCAGGACAGCATCTATTTTTATATAAACCCTCAATAGCACATGGTATCAAATCATGATTGTTCTTCTGAGATAAAACAGTATTTTTGTATATGACTTCGTAAACCAGACCTTTCAACCAAGGCAGCTATTTATGCAAGCAGCTACCCCTTCCTTATTTATTGCTTCCTAACTTTGCAAGCTAGCAAAAAGCTTTAGCATTTTTTATCAACATGCATCTAAATTTCTATTCTTAATAGTCAACCTTAAAAATCTAAAGATTTGCAACCGAGGAGAAAGTGCAGAAAAATATGTGCACTCTAACACGTTATGAGTTTTTGTCAGTTCGAAGTAATTCAGAAATCTGCCCTGAAAAATCCATGACAGCAAAAGAAGCAAAGTAGTAAGAGGTGTAAATCAGGAAATACCTGCTAGTTAGAAAAAAAAAAATTTAAGCAGATTTTTTTCAGACAAATACTATGTGAAATTGTGGCACTGGTATTTAATATTAGGAACTCAATAGGTAACACAGTCTCAAAAGCTGTCAGGCTTTTCTTTGTATCTAAGGCCAGCTGATGTACTTAATTCCCTCTTCCTCAAATACCTTTAGGTGCACTGAACAGCTAAAATATCTGTATCCCTGTCTAGCCAATGTGAAAAGGCTTCATTCGGCTGAAGGTGGAAAGAAATGACAAGCATCCTGGAAGAAATGTTCAAAGGCTTTCAGGTCATATTAGAACTTATCAAAACTTCGTTGCAGGCAGGCAAAGAGGGATGTCTTTTTCAGTACTGTCAGTGTTCCAGGTACCACAGGCTGTGGAGGCTGCATTTAACTACATTTTATCAAACCAGGAGCAAGAAATAGTTCAACCAATGCACCATTTTCCTCAGTGGTGAAATATGTATTTTATAGGACACAGAGCATTTTATATGATTTCTAGGACATAGATGTCAGCCTAGCCTTTTTATTACGGTGATTGAATTTATTTAATGAGCCATCCTATAATGGAGGCCAGCCCTGCATTTTTCACTTGCTTCTGAAGGGAATTTCAGTAGTTAGCAAATCAGCCCGGCTCTAATCCGCTTCCGTCTGCAGTCATTTGAAAAATGATGCTTGGCAAAGAGCTCTGCGTGGCCTTGGCATCGGACGGAGACTGATTTCTCACGCCAAGGGATGGGGAAGACTGAGCAGGCCGAGAAGTGCATCTGTGTAACCCAAAGCGACAAACCAGCTCCCTTTATTCTTGTGAGATGTTTGCAAAGCCTGTGCTACGGCAGGGCCGGATCTGGGAAAGCCGCTTTTCCATCACTGCTGCCCAAGGGATTGAGAAAAGATTGTCAGGCAGGAGAGGAACTGAGGGCTTAACGTGACTCCTCCTGCCCGAATACCTGGGTGCCAAACCACCTCTGGGGCTGACGGTAACCCCCAGACCACCTCTGGGGCTGATGGTAACCCACTAAAGCTGTGCCGCGAGGGTCAGTTCCTCACTCGTACCCCACAACCCTGAGGGAGGAAAGAAGTCTTCCCGGTGCCTGGCAGCAGTGGCTACCTAAAAGGTCCCAGCTCCCTGTCAGGCAGACCAAGACACTGCTGACAAGCGATTACCCGACAAACAAGGAACAGCGGTGACGAGAGTGCCCGACTTCTTCGTGAAGCAGCGACAAGAGCTGATAAACCAAGATTTTCTGCGCAGTGTGGTCAGGGTTTGGGCAGCCTCGCCAGAGTTACAGCACCAGTGGGGCCCCAGCGCTGGAGGCAACCCCGGCCTGAGAAACACCGCTCCGAAGTTCGGGGGAGCCAGGGAAACCGCTCGCACCCGGGGTCGGCACTCGTCACATCTTCATCCCCAAAGCGGCTTTTCGCTGGAGACCCTGGCGAGCCTGCCAGTATCTCCCTCTCCCCTGACCCCCGGTCATTCGGACACTTGCTTGGTTTCCCAGTTTGGGCAGAACCTACACGCCAGCCTCTGCCTCGCCGGGGGACCACCCGTGGCCGAGCCGCGGGGAAGCGCTGGAGCCTTACGCTGCTGCTGGTAACGGGGCTCCTCGGAGGGTTCTCTCCAAAAAGCGCCGGGGCTGCGAGGGGCAGCCGCAGCCGCTGCCATGGGCATCCCCCTCCGCGGGGCAGCCGGTGCCGAGCGACCCGGGGGGCGGAGGTAGACCCCCGGGGAGGGGGGGGCGGGGACAGCCGAGGGTCGCTTACCAGGTACCAGACGCCGAGGATGATGGTGCCGGTGCGGACATGGCAGCAGAGGCAGCAGCTGTTGGAGTAGAAGCGAGCCCAGGGCGAGCTCAGCATCTCCGCGGCTGCTCCGGGCTCCGCGCCGCTCCGCGCCTCCCGCCGCTCGGCTCCGCTCGGCTCCGCGGGGCGGGGGCGGGGCCTCCCCACGGAGGGCGGGACCGAGAGCGGAGGGGGGGCAGAGGGGGAAGGGCTATGAGGGTGGAGAGGGGACTGGAGCATCTCTCCTACGAGGAAAGGCCGAGGGAGCTGGGGCTTGTTCAGCCTGGAGAAGAGAAGGCTGAGAGGGACCTTATAAATGCCCATGAATATCTGAAGGGTGGGTGTCAGGAGGATGGGGCCAGACTCTTTTCAGTGGTGCCCAGTGACAGGACAAGGGGCAATGGGCACAAACTGAAGCACAGGAAGTTCTGTCTGAACATGAGGAAGAACTTCTTCCCTCTGAGGGTGACGGAGCCCTGGAACAGGCTGCCCA
>Ga0065711_1028407_pt1 | contig 41396 bp, 20 predicted proteins | sample Hoacrofraction12_FD_59098 | JGI IMG/M metagenome (GOLD analysis project Ga0065711, IMG submission 59098) | Hoatzin crop microbial communities from Cojedes, Venezuela - Epithelial fraction 12 v2 (version 2) | ecosystem: Host-associated > Birds > Digestive system > Esophagus > Crop | place...
AAAAAAAAAAAAAAAAAAAAAAAAAAGAGGGGAGATATTTTACACATTTAGACTGTGACTAGAACTTAAAGTCTTTGAAAGGAACAATCCATCTGAAAAGTGAATGTGGCAGCAGACCTGTAGGATACAAGGAAGGTTTCATCTTGCTATTCAGTGTTTCACTTACACCCGCCTATAACAATTTATAGCAGTAACAAAATGCAAAGATTGTTTATATTGAGTAGCTTGGTTTCAGCAAGTAAAAGAAAATGCCGGGCCTTCAGGATCTATAGCAAGTTCCTATTATCTATAAAAGCATGTGCCACAGCTTCAGTGTAATGGTTTAGTATGATTCTGGAATGATAAGAAAGCAGTTTGTTAAACTTCCTTGTAAAATGCTAGTCTGTACATACAGAAACATAAAATGATGGGTTTCTGATTTGGTTTGGTTTTGTTCTAGTTATGTCGGCAAGGACATGGAAGACCAGAAACATGGGAGGAAAATTATGTGTACACGTATGTAAAATTCTGTATAAATACAGTCTAGATATTCCCATAACCAGACAGAAGACTAAACTGAATGAAAATATAAATATTTAAGAAGGTTGGATTCTATCAAGATTCAAAGATGGGATCTCTTCTGAAAAAAACTCTAATAGATCTATGAAATTGTATCTGAATAAAGTAAAATACTGTGAGGGGCGAAGAATGGTACTTGTACTTCCAGCCAGCCTGGAATTCAGTAAGAATAATCATATAGCACAAAGCAGGGAAGGGAAGAGGGGAAAATGTCAGCTTATTTGAATCTCATCTTTTGTTCGGTTTAGGTCTATTTTGAGTTCTTGAGGCAGAGGCCTGAGCTGTTTTTCAGCCTTCTGAGGTGCCTTATCTTTCCACAATAGCAACTCCAGAAGAATTAGTTATTGCTCCACAGAAAGGGAAATATGCTAATTTTCAACTCAGTTTAGCAGAATACATGGCACACTTACATTTTTTTTGTCATCTACTAACAGCACAACAGTCTTCAAACAGGTCTGCCTGTCTGTGGAGCCACAGGGAGCCAGCTCTGCCAGGAGAGCATGACTGTCATTTACAGTACCCTACAACCACAGGGAAATAAATGACCGTTAGTCCAATCAAAAATCTCACAAGATGATTTCCAAAACAAAGACTAATGTCATCAGTTGCAATAACAATTACTATAGAACTTAGCTATTAAGACCATGATTTCAGCACTGGCTCTGGAAGCTGAATCATCTTTCAAACAAATTCAGTGGTACAGTTTCTAGTTCAACAAGATCTTTGTCATTCTCTAGAACAGGCACCAAATATTTCAGTGACAGATGAATGCAATAGCTTCCTAGCTCCTTTTCCTAGCTGACTTGGACACTCAGACACGGAAACGTCTATTACAGATCTAGCTGAGAGCTTCTGATCCTGAGAACTGCCAGTTCTTGCAGTCTACCTATCCATGTAGCCAGGGTGATCCTTTGATTTTGTATACATGCAGGACTCCACTGGATAATGACAGCATAGTCTACTATCTGATTAAGTTAACCACCCATTGCAGTAAGGGTCCAACTCCTCCCTAGGGCTATTACCGTCCATCCTAAATTTTCCAGTATAGCTTCAGCATTTCTGCTTCCCTCATCCCATAAAAATGGAATAAAACAACAATTCACAACTGTTACATATCAGCACAAAGACATTTATACATACTTTAAAGAAAAAAGCCCTACCTTGGCCAACACATAGTAACAGTCTCCATGGAAGGTGTATTTCTTCCCATCAAAGGTGGTAATATGGGAACCTCCTGCCACTGAACATGTGCCTGGACAGGGTAAATCTTTGCACGTCCATCTGCCTGAACCACAGGTGCTATAAACAGACAAATTAAAAAAGTGCTTGTAGATATCACAGGAGCTGAGAGCACTGAAATCATATGTATACCTAGCAGACCGCAAGATATCCCCAGGTGTTTTAAAACTGTATCTTTCACCTTTTCCTTAAGATTTCCTGTCTGTCGTATGCCATAGATACAAGAAAACTTTTCAGCAAATCAGTTGTATAGACATGCAACACAAACGTTAAGTTCAGAATGTTTTCAGGAAATCTTCTAGGACTAAGTGGAAGATTGAAAAATGCAGTCCCATTTACAATCATTCAAAGAGAGGTGTATAAACAACTATGACCCTTACCATTCTTCACATTCGTTAGTAATGTTTTCTCCAGGTGAATACTCCTTTCCATGGAGTTTGCAGTGGCACTGGCTAACAGGTATGCAGCCTTTCTCAGTAATATCATCATACACAGTTCCTATAAGGCACAACAGTAAACTATTCCAGCTCTTTCCGAAATAAGCAATTACCACAGAGCAGAAACTCTCGGAGGAGGCATGCTCTCAATTTGACACAGAAAGCAGAGGCTGAGATTATTGAAACTGTGAAGAACACTGTTCGTACTTTTTGTAATATAAGACACATGGAAAACACTTTTCTCTGGCTTTGAAAATCTAAGTCTACCCATTTATATTACTATACACAGATCCAAAGCTTAATTTAAGTATACAAGTAGAATCATTGAATTTTACACGTTTAGATTTTCAGTCTTTCTGGCATACTCTGTAGACGTATCATCATAATATTTTTTCCTAAGTTTGACAGTAAGTCTGAGAATTTCACTCACTGTGCCTCATTATCACTCTCTGAGCAAATCATGCCCATTTTCTCAGAATTATTCAACCTTTAAAGCATTATTTTCTATATAATAGCAGAAGTCCACTTGCTGAGAAGTAAAAAGCAGATCTTTTACCTGTCATTGTGTTCATATGATTTAACTATAAAATCATTGATTAATTAAACAATTCTGACCTCCTTTTTTAAAAACCTTTTGATTATGTTCCCCTGGGGTGGAAATCATGAGTAGCAGTACTCATTTTTAAGATATAATTTGACTAAATTTAATATTTTGGCTATGACCTCCTTTGCCAGAGCTTTTGGTTTTGTTCCATATACGTTAGCTAGAATAACACTTGCCTTCAGGGCAGAAACAACCATCCATGTAGTGTTCCTCACAGAGGCTGCTGATCTCCAAGTGTGAGCAAGTATCCATGCAGGGTGAGTTGCTTTCTTTATAGATCATGGTATCAGGACAGGTCTTGGCTGAAACAATGAGAAAGACAGCACCAGTTATTTGAGCATAAACTCCATAATTCCTCAGAAACCACTGACTATATCCCCTACTCCCCTCAAGTCAGTGGTGTCCCAAGCCAGACTCCATCTGCCAAAGCATGTTTGTCTGTTTCTGAACTTTTTTCCCTGCTTTTTACATTTTCTTCTTTTGGTCTTGAACAGACCAAATTATCCCAGTCGTCTGCAGCATCAGAACTCACAGTTTTTTAATGGGAATAGAATTTCTACTTGCTAAGAAAGATTTCTTAATAAGAAGGGAAGTAGAAGAAGAAAACAGGAAGAACACAGTGTGTAGTTTATTGCACTACTGGTATGAAATTTATAATATATGTCTACAGTTTTGTAAAGAAATAATTAAGTTAAATGTTTCACAGTGCTACATTTGTGAAATATTTGTTTCTTCGTAAAATTTATATTGCTGCTTACGGCAAAAGTCCTGTGTCCTCCATTCACCCGGCCGGCCACCCGCATGCGAACACTGGCGAGAATACTCAGAGATGGTACTGCAGAGGCAGAAGGAGTCCTCATTTCCATTACATGCACACTTATCCTGCATGCAGGCTTGGATGTACATTTCCAAATTAAGATGTAACTGACAATCAGCAAATGCAGAGGAATTCAGCAACGTCTCACACTCATCACGCTAAGGAGGAAGAGTAATAATATTCAAGAGATTTGTAAGCACCTGAGCTTCTAGGTACTTTCTGTCTTGTCATAAAAACTGTTGTCTTCTGAACAGCAATAGTCATTCAAGACAGGAAGAATCAACCCTTTGCCCTGGAAGGGACAAAGCCTTCCTAGTTCCTCACACACTAACTCCCTGTAGCACAAGGATGTCTCCATACACCCATGCAAATGAAGCTTACCACTAGGAATACTCACATGCTCATTACAGCTTGGAATAGCCTGAGTTTCATCAGGATCTTCACATTCAGCATTGGGTTTGTTGATCTTCTGTAAATTCCCATACGTAACTGAATTGTAGCTTGCAACTGTGAGAAAAAAATTACAAAGAGGACTTGCTGAGTCCCAAAAATTGACAATACGGAGCATCTGATTCCTGGGACTCTACTGATCAAGGAAAACAGTTACTATGGCATCAAACATGCCTGTCAGACATGGGTATCTGCTCTGAATTATGTCTATTATGTCTAAGTGTTCTTAAAAATTTAAAGTGGTAATGAGAAAAGAAGGCCAGTAGAGAAAAGAAGAAGATGATTAATCTGGAATAAAATAATCTTAGACCAGGAATGCAGCACTGGAACATAATTTTTATTCTGGGGCAATCACAGAAATCTCTCAGGTGAAATTTGCTCTCCTGTGATGCTCACCTGCACAATGCTTATCAGTCTATCTTTTGTAATAACTCTCGGTGTGGTAGGATGACTCACCTCCATCAATAAACTCATTGTAGATTGGAACTCCATTGTAATCCCCACAGAGACCACATGTATGGTTATTAAATTTGCTGTCCAGCTCCACCTAGGTAATGAAAAGAAAAAGCAGAAAAGCATTATATGGCGCATGAAGACATTCCAAAGCAAATATGTTTACTTGAAAGGGAAGTTGTTAAATGACAGAAATGAAGGTGAACCCAAAAGTCTTAGAAAAGTAGCTATTGCAAATGCATTTGTAACATAGTTCATTAACACAAAATTAGATCTAAAAAGTATCACAAGAAAACCAGAAATAAATGACTGAAGCTCCTGTATGCCAATAATGACAGTAACCACCATGGTGATAAAGATGAAAAGGAAAGCATTCTTAAAATCACAGGACTATTTTTTTCCCTCCTTTTTTTTCCCCACTGGGATGAAATTTAAGTCTTGCTACAAATTAGGCAAGTTGATGATGGAAGTCCTTTAAAAGACAAATGAAGGAAAATGAAGATTGGATTGTGGGGGTACTATAACAAAAACATTAGCTATTTTTCAGAAAGCTCCTTCTCCATTTCTTGAGACCAGTAAGATGATCTGCATGCTGTACTGCTACCTCTATCACATTCCTCACAGAAGAGGAAGGAACTTTATGTTTTTAAAATGAGGTACAATGAGTTTCAGTTGGATAATCAGTCAACTGAAACTCTAGCTCTGTTCAGTTCAAGAGATTCTACTTCTGTTCAGTATATAGTAGTCTGTTAAACCCAGGGAATACCAATTAAAAAGACTTGGATGATACATACCATCAGCGCATCTTCATGATTCCATATCAGAATCAGGCCTAATTTGGCATAAACCTTGGTGTAAATGTCATTGCTCTCGATGAGCACATCAGAGCTGTAGTAAGGTGTCTTCACACTAGGAAAAAAATCAGAGACCTTGCATTAGTGCAGAAACATAAGAGGTGACGTGAATGTCTGTAATAAGTCATATATCTTAATGAACAGAAAAATCAGTCTCTGTCTATCTGATCCTAGCAGCACAGGATGGCTTATTTTAACGATACATAAAATCCTCTCTCTCTGACACTTGACGCAATAACACATTGCCTTTAGCAGGCAAAACAATTTCAGAGGCAAAGAACCCCCGAATGTACGGGTTCCTTAAGAAAAAAGCCAAAATGTCAGATGTCTTCAACTCAATCAAAGGAAAATCCATCATCATTGTGTTATTAACAGAGGCTATTCAAACACTCACTAATAATTTATTTCAATGAAAGAAGTAACAACATAAGTGGAAGCTTTTATTCATCAAAAGATCTGACAACCATTTCAGAGAGAATGAGTGTTCCTTTGCAAAGATCTTCCTCCTCAAGAGAGAATCCAAAATGCACAGGCACACACAGGGACTGCCAACAAAAGTTTGAAAGGAAAGGAGCATGTTAAGAGGAATTCAGTAGTTTCAGTAGTTTATTCATTAGTTTTCGGTTGACAGGACCAAGCTTGTTAATGGTGACAGCAAGGCAAGTTAATGTGACAGAAGATATTTTGCAGAAGGCTGACCATAGATACTTCTGTCTGATAAAGAATAAATTCACCAGATTTCTCTCATGTTCTTGTAAACCTGTGTTATAGTGTACTATGTAACAAGTCACACCGCTGAATTTCACTCAGCAATAAAGGGACTGTGGCAAGCAGCCTCGTCCTGTAAGACTGAAAGAACTGGAGACTGTTCCAACAGAAGCAGTGTAAACTGGAATCCAGTCAAACCAATCAGTTCATCTTCTACAGATCTGCTGACACAATTTTTACCTATCAGGATTCATGTATGTCTGCGCACATCTCCTCTTAACTAGTCTCTTAACTGGGAGAACTTCATCTCCTAATTTCCTGTCACTGGGATTTTTCTAACTAGTTACCTCAGGCATTTTGAACATTGCCAAATGACTTACACATCTAAATACTAGGCAGAAACTCAGAAGCTGTTATTTCTACTTCTGGCTGCATTGCTGATCCTCTAGACAATGAGGCCTTAAGAGATCACAGCTTTGGAGAGGGATTATAAAATATTGGGCAGTTTTTCACCTTTCAGCTATCACAGCATGGAATGTTTATCTTTTTTTCTAATACTAGGACATTCAACCAATCAGTGGATCAGGTACCAAAAGGAAAATTCATACATTCTTCTATTTTAAAGATTTCACTTCAGAAGTGTGAACTGCTCTTTTACATGACAATGGATCATATGTCATTTTAAGAGCAATATGGGAAACTAAGCTCTATAAAAAAACTAAATCCCTCATGCAGCAAAAACCTGTTCAGAAGGATCTATTGTTTTATGAACATAACCTAAGACAAAAAGAAGCTTAGTTTAAGAAAAACAATCTTTAAAGTATTTCTAAACTTGTTTTCCATGGAGCTCTTTTTAAGACCTGAGTACACAATAAAGGTTTTTTTCAATTTGGGGCAAGAATGCATTTTTTATAACTTCATGTCATTTTGTTACTCATTCTGGTGTGATCCTTGGAAAACTGAATGGTATTTTCTTTCTTTGAACAGATTTCCATTGCCGTGACTTCCAAATTCCAGAGCAAAAGCTGAATTTTGGGCAAAACCCAGTTCTACAACGACAATAAAAATGATTTTTTTTTTTTAATTGTACTAAGGCATAGTAACAGCCAGTATCTTCCATCTTCAGAACTACATCTTAGCCTATGTGTTGCTTCACTTGTTTCACTGCATATATATACACACACTGAAAGGACAGGCTAACAGTAGGAAAGGTTAAGTTAAGACACTTCTTGGCATCAGTAATGGTGTCAGACTAGTTCCTTGTGTGACCATTTTAGAGGAGAAGAAAAATACTACAGCTCACTGTGAAAAAGTACTTATTGCCACCTACAACCTAGTGTAAATTTTGACCTGCATTATATCTGTTTTAATCCCTTGAGGAATGGCCATCGGACCTTAAAGAATTATTTATGAAGATCAGAAAAAAACACTTCTTCCACAAAATAACAGAAAAAGACCTCGGAGAAATGCATCTTCATTTTTGAGGATATGCTAGATCATCTTCTAAGATAAACTCCAGGTGATGCCATAAAACAATGAAGGTAGTCATTTTATGCCAGTGAAAGATCTGGCTCATGAGCTGCATTGGTTCCTGCACAACCAGAAGAAGAACAATTCACTCACACCTCTTCCTGACTTGCATTTAGATCATAAGGGATTATGTCAGTGTAGAAATGACAATTAATAACAAAGCCACTCCCCAAAGAAATTTTTATGCTGGATTTCAAAGGGCTTTTTCTTTGCTTGTGGAAATGCTTGTAGGTATACAGACAATTGTGTAAAGAATCAACCCCGCTTTTAGCTATCCCAGCACAGTTCTCTGAGATACTATTATACTAGAGGAACTTACATCTGTCCATCCACCACAGCCAGTTTTGGTCTGAGGTACACCGTAACGTCTTTGATTGTTATCAGAATATACTGGATCTCAGAGTGGTTATTGCTGTTCAGAGCACGCTGAATGTGGACAGAGAACTCCTTGTAAGCCTCTCGGCAGTCAGAAGCAAAATTATACTCGCAAATGCCAGGGAACTGATAGATGTCGCCATCAAAAGTTTTGAAATGGTTGTTTCCCCAAGTGCTGCAGACATAGTGGCCATGGCTTCTTGTCCTTCCTGTTGAGTAATGAAAAAGAAATAGGCATGAAAAAAGTGAAATGAATGATCTAGCATCAAGAAAATTAAGTGTTGCATTTTACTGTAGAAATCACTTGCAATTTTGTGCACAGTGATTCCACAGTTCTCAAGCCTCATCAAGTATCTGCCTGTTAAGCAGAAGAGATGTGAATCTCTAATGGAAAATACAACATTAACAAATACTGCTGAGATCTGTGTATATCTTATAATCCTCTCTGACATGAAGAAACTTGTCTGCATGAGGTAGGGAAACTTAACCCTCTCACGACTAACAAGCTAGTGCATCAGTGTAATGGAGATGCTTTGTCAAACACATTAATTTATTCTTAACCACAGTATTATTTTTAGGAATATTAAATATTTCCAAAAGCTATTTTCTTCCCTGATGCAACATGCACTAGAAAGGAAACAGAGTTAAGAAACCAAGGAAGTACCGCTCCTACTCTGAAAGGCAAACAGATTATATGTTACGAAAGGACCTGTGTACAACAGGAGTTTTTAAAGAATTCCTTCTTTTCCTAACAGAAGTAGTGATTTCTATTACTACAGAATAGAAATTCTTCAGAAGATAGGTCAGAAAATAACAATGGTAGAAGAAAAAAAAATTATAATAGCAAAAGATGAAGATGATGATATTTGTTCCCTTCCCAGCCATCGATATCAACAAAAAACACAAACTAACACAGTATCTGAAAAATCACAAGATGCTGTAGATCAGCAATGAACATAAAAGCTGTGCATACTTGGGCAGCTTGCCAAGGTACCAAAAGCACACATGCCACTCATCTTCACAAGATTTTCTTTCAGTATTTAATTTGAGAAAGAGAAACTACCAAGGGGTCCTCTAAGTTATAATACTTTGATGGTATCAATCACACCAGATACATCGACCCAAACTGGTATGCTTCTCTCCCCAGAAGAAAGGCTACACAGAGATTCCCCACAGCTCACAGGTGGGATACCAAATGCAAGACAATGCTTTCCTTCCATTGCTGAATTCAAGCAGCAGCAGACCAATACCCCAAACCCGACCACTGCACAAATTTCATCACCTATTCCTCCAAAAATAGTTTTCAGAATGAGAGCTCCATTTCAATAGCTCAAACAAAGTTGATAACAAACTGAGTAAATTAGATCTTTTACAGAAGGATTATTACTGTTCTGAATGACAAAATGAGCTTTGTCCAATGTTACTACATTCACTTTTGAAGAAAGTATTTATGCCATTCGGAAGTAATGGAAGGCACAACCATCCACTTTCTTCATTGCAGTAACAACAAACCTCCCAAACTCCGATAGCTGCATTCTGCCAAGCAGTTGCCCTATGCCAAGCAATTGCCATATCTAGGAAAGTCTCCACACATGGAACGAAAAGTAACACTGAAATATTTTCCAAGCACATCAAACTAGAGATTAATGCAGTAGATATAGATACTAATCTCTTGAAAGAGAGCAGTATCTATTTATGTTGGCTGAGCCATGTAACCTCAGTATTTCAAAGTTTAAGAAATATAAGGCACCCTAAAACTCCAGTGCATTATTTAAATGTACTGCCTCCTTCTACCTCGGCAGTGGTATTTTAATTCTTTTTCTCTCTTCGAGGAGGCAATCTGCTACCATGTAATTTCTAAAGCTTACCTTTTCTTATTTCATTTGCATAGGAAAGAGCCAGCCAGAGCATAAAAAGGCTGGCAACTCTTAGCCTCATGGTGGCTAAGATGGGTGAATGGGGAACTCCACTGAAAACATTTCTTTATATAATAACTACTAGTGCAATTAATTCTGTCACAGAGGAGGAGATTCAAAAGCAGAAGGAAAGAGGAGGGGTAAAAAAATAGGTGTGATATTTACAGAAGATAAGAGGTAAACAGACTGGTATTTTTCACCATAAATGAAGGAATTCAGTATACAGGAAATGGTATAATATTGATTCAGTAATCATGCAATTTTTTATTGCTCTGTTTCATCTACAGGATGCCATGCTTTTAAATCCTTCAAATGCTCACACCATGTTTAACCTTCATTAACTCCTACAACAAATAGCGAATTTTGGAGTGGCTGAACAAAGAAAACCCTTGAAGGAAGTTTAGGATGAGATACCCTCAAACAATAGCTTCAAAACTAAAAGATTTTTCAGTTTTCACCATCACGTAGAATGAATTCTGTAAAAATTAAACAATGCTTGTGAAGCTCCTTGTAGACAACAGTAACCCTGACAAATAAAAATGATACACCATGTATTGTAAAATTCTTTTGCAGGCAATTGTTGGATTCCTTTCATTTGTAAAGCTCTGGAGATCATCAAAAACAAGGTATAGCCCATACTTCATATTGTGCCCAAAACATAATTGAGATGGGGTGACAAGATAAGTTCCAGGAATTCACAGCAAAAGAGATGCTCTATTGAACATTGTCATGGTGCAAAAGACAGTCCATCAAAAAGGTTGTAGAGACTCTCACAACACACTAAGCTGGGGCAGGGGGGAGGGAGAGGGAGAAGGAAAGGGGAAAAACATTAATGTCCAGACTGAACAAAATTGCTTTCAGACAGAATTCCCCTAAATAGCTCATTCTTGTTTACCTTCTACATGAACGATAAATTTACAGTCTACTGTCCCACATCAGATCCTACAAAAGCTATAAGGTCAGCTTTGCTTATAGATGAAGAGCATCCTTGGGAGAAGAAGAAAGCAGAAAACAGAACTAGGAACCAGTTGAGAACGCTGCTGCAGAAACACAATATTTCCACATGCATTGTATTTTATCTGAAAAATCCTTCAAGAAGGTGTATCTGAAAAATTATTTGAGAAGCGTGTTTCTGCAACTCTCTTCAGAAGGCAAAACACAGGCTCCTTGAGGTAAAATACACTTATTTCAACAGATCTATATTTTGTCATCAGAAGTTTTTCAGTGCAGTGTCTCAAAACCTCTAATCCTCTAAATTGTTCAGAGTGTTACTTCCTTTTATTGCTCAAATTACAAGTAGAACTTCTATATTTTGTAAAACACCAAGAAAACTCTTCATTTAGCTCTTTTGGCAGCTCTAGTCAACTAGAGATGCCCTTTTGTCATAAAGGCATGGCCTTTAGCTGTTGTTTTCTTTTACTTGCTATTTTCATCTCAAGTACAGCCTAGCCTCAACCTGAACATCTTCCTGCTTTCCCTCAATACATCTCAAAAGGTTTTAGACATTCTCCTTTTCCTGTCTGAGGATATAGATTTGCACTTGTCTCACCCTTACATAGAGCATCATTCACTCAACACTCATGACTGAAATTAGGTAGTCACCCTTTTCTCTTTTGGGATTCTATCACTGGAGGAATATAGAATTAAATTTCCTTCTTGGAAAATAAAAATGAAAACATTATTAAGCAGTTAGAACAAACTCTTTAGAGAAAAAATAATTAAAAAAAAGATAAAAGAATAAAAACTGTCTACAGAGACATTTTCCTTACAGTTACTTTAGCAGGTCTAACTTTTTATGACACCTCAGAGACATCTCCCATCTTGGAATTTTCTATCTTTTATGCCGTAAAACTCTTAGTTCAGATATGTTTTCTAAAAAGGACTTTATTTTGAGCTTTCCTTTTCCTCCTTGTGTGTTTCCAGATAGTCTCCTGCCTGGAACTACTATTGCCCCAGAAAAAAAGAGTCTCCATGACTTAATGCAGATACAATCTTTGCAAACTGTAACAGTAACTCCATGTAGACAGCAGCCCTGATCCCTTTTTGGATTAAATTGGATATGTATGCTCACAGGTGTAAGTTGGAAACTTGCATATTTTCCATTGAAGTTTCTTTGCCATGAAACTTCTAGATCTGGAACCAGCCTCATTCATTTGCTGGGACTGTGAAAATTAACCACACTTCCCTAAAAGTGCACCATCCCTCAGTTCAATATGATGGCGTTTTTCTCCTATGCAGGTGAGAGATGCACCTTCCGTTGGGTGATATGGACAGATCTAACCCCTTGAAGAGCTACTCTTAGCCAAGCATCAGAAAATTTTAGTAACTGATTTTCTCTGCTCTGGCTCTGGTCTGCCTGTACAGGGACCATGACTCCTTCTTGGGCTGTAAAGTTAAAACAGGACTGTTTTCCTTCCCCATTTTTTAATTCTCAGAACAACTTCTCATTGACCCTTCTTCTGACATAGAGGAAGCTGTGGCCTGCTGTGACATCCCAAACTGGAGAAGAAGGGAAAGCAACATGCCTTTGAGCATTGAGACCACTCTTACACAAATTGCACTCAAGCTTACAAGGCTGTGCTGATCTGAGGAGTAGTGAGTATAGATTCTTATCTTCATAATTCGTAAGTATTTGTACTTCTGCTTGCATTAGAAAGTGTCCTAAAATATACCACCTCTGTTTCTTTATTGCCGGAAGGGTAATGATCCTGTCTACCAGCTGCTTTATATGGCTTTCAGAAATAATTGGTCTATGAGGCAGACATTATAGCCTGTTTTATTTCATGATCAGCTACCTTACAGCTTATTGGATTAACATTTTAATCCAGAAGAATCTTACTGTTAATGCACAGATAACTCTGCATCCATATATATGCATTAATTCATTTACTATAAATTGTTCGACAACCTGAAGTAGTCAACTCATTTTAGAACAAAGATAATTCTGCTTTAGCATTAGCATCTTTGCTTTAAGCTTGCATCAATTCTCTACATCTGAGTTGACCTGTTTGTGGAACATTATGCCATTCCTTGCTCCTGATCATCTTAACCAGAAGCTATTTTCCTCTTTCCAATACCAGGTGTTCATTTGCCTTTATACCAATAATACTTCCTCTTCTAATTCTGCATGCATTTCAGTTCCCTCCCAGTAGAGACACTACAAGTGAAAACACATGCAATCCTAACTGGGTAAAAGCTATCACTGGGCAAGTGTCACCACTAGAACAAGCGATGAGAAGGAGTGTTTTCATATTTACGTCCCACCAATGAGTTTTAACAGAGATAGTTTTTTAAAAGTTCCTGAAGTCCATGAGCAGAAATGCAAGTTCCCATAGTCTTTCACTATATGCCTGAGCTAGGAGCCCCAATACCAGTGCTACAACAGCCAATGCTAAAATTCAGTGTTTGAAAAAAAAATCTGATTGCATGGCAAGAGTGTTTGTTATAGCAGCAGATGCAGAAAGAGAGATAAAAAATGTGTTTTGAGTTATAGCTGTGTCAATGCATTGCGTGCTTCCCTACCCTAAAACTTTCATGAGACTATTTCTAATCATTCCATCAGCATAGCTAACTTCTAATGTTCATACTAATTATAGTGTAAATTTATTTTGCTGTATACTTCCTATTAAAAAAAGAACCTACACAGAAGATAATCTTCATTCTGACTCCAACTGCAAAAGAAAGTGGCCTATACGGAAAATTTATATCACTTTGAGATAAAATTAAGCATACACCTGGCTACGCTTCTTGTTTTAGGAAGAATAAGTAATTTTTCAGGAATTTGGGGTCTATCTGTTAACATGCCAAGAGGAAATGCCATTGCAGTCTTGTCACAGCAATCCCAGGATGACCACTGTACAAATACCTCAGAAAGTACAATTATTCTGGGTGAGTGAAATTTTTTCCATATCTGCTTTTATATTCCTGACATGCTGCTGATCAAACCAAGAAGCAATGTTCTATTAGTGACGTTGCTCTGCAGAAGTAACCATGGCATTTTGTTCTTCTACTTTTCCAACCTGCCAGCATTTCATCAGAGGACACAAAATCTTCCACATGACCACCCAACCGCACGATATACATATTCACTCCTTTTATCTCAAGCACAGAGATGGGTTGTCTGAACGCCTTGATAGCAATTCTAAAATAAGTCTGGCAAGATATAGGCAGATTATTAATTAAGAGATGTCTGACATGCAATCACAGTACTGCCTTGACCAAGGCACCAGTAAGCACTCCATAGCACAACTTGACAAAAACTTAAGCAAGCACAGAGACAAGCAGCAGAAGGCTGAACAGTGCATGAAAGAGAGTGTTAAAGCGATGATGTAGAAGTAATAGGGATGCGTTTCCTTTTGATATCTACACTGTCATCAGATTAACCTAAAATTATCAACACAAAAGGATATAGTATTTATATGGATGTAAAAATGATACAAAACTACTGAAACTATTAATTTACAGGGTTTATGTTATTCAGTTATTAGAAACAAGTGGCAAAAACCATGGCTGTAATAAATTTATTGCTTCCTTAGACTTTCTAATGGGGAGTCACTAGTTACTATTTTTACAAAAAGAACTCTAATACACAGAATAACCATTTAAATGTATTCAACAGTCAAGCTACTATTTAAGGAAATGTTACAAAAACCCACACACTTTTGATTGATCCTAGGTCCCTTCTGGAAATCGGCTAATATAATGTAATTCATTGTCCCATCACTTTACCCTAAGGTACTGGATTTCTGATTGGACTAATCTCAGCTCTATCACTAATTTCATCGCTGTGACCTTGAGCAAGTCTTCGGGTTATTTGCATTCTCTTTTATTCAAATAAATACAATAGTGTAAGGTATCTGCTAATGCCAGCTGGAGTATAACACTCTCATATGCTCTTCCTTAAATGTTTTGCCATAGAAGTTTTACGATTAGCATCTATTTTCCACTCATAATACTTCCTTCTTTTTGTTGGTAGCTCATATTCTGAGACTAAGGTTGCAAAACATTTCTTTCCTTTCCAGTTAAGTACAAATGGGGATAAACACGTGACACACAAGTACTAGATATTAGGAATGAATGTATTAAGTAATAACTTAAACTAGCAAACTTTCCTACTAACACTTATCTTCTAGACAAGGTATGGCTGCAAAAAGCCTCAGCACCACAGTTTCTATATCAATGCACATGGAAAAACATTTGACAATTTAAAAAAAATATTAGAACAGTTGTCCTTAGCTGCAGCATCTACGGGATTTACTACATGGAAATGGACAGATCCAAGAACAGATGACATAGAAAAAGCATCAAGGGAATTACACTCCACATTCCTTTTTCTCTGGCAATCGTACCCCAGTGGAGTGGGATTTTCAAAATCTTTATTTTCTCGCTAGGAAACACTGAGAAGAAAAATACTAGCACAATGCGCATTTTTTCCTCTGTCCTCTGAAGAAGGATTTTTTTTCTGAAAATACAGTTCATTAAGAAGCTGGGAAAGATTCTAGGCAAAGTCTGTGCACCTAAACCTGCGTTGTCTCAATGAAGTTCACATATCAAGGACATGTTCGAGAGAGTTTCAACAAGAAACAAAGTGTGTGTACATGCTTATCTGCAATTTTCCTCTACGGGCACAAACTGAAGCATAGGAAGTTTTGTCTGAACATGAGGAAGAACTTCTTCACTCTGAGGGTGACGGAGCCCTGGAACAGGCTGCTCAGAGAGGTTGTGGAGTCTCCTTCTCTGGAGATATTCGAGACCTGCCTGGACAAGGTGCTGTGCAGTCTGCTGTAGGTGACCCTGCTTCAGCAGGGGGGTTGGACTAGATGACCCACAGAGGTCCCTTCCAACCCCGAACATTCTGTGATTCTGTGATCTCAAAATTCCTGTTGACACTGATGGTGGAACTGAAGTAAATTTGCATTTAATTATTTATAAAATTAATATTTTCAGGTGCCATATGGGAAATCAGACTCACCTTAATGTCACAAACAAAACTGGAGAGCAAACCTTTGTTCTTCCCTTCCTTTTTGCAGCAGTATATGGATATGGCCTCCGAGTCAACATTTGCTGTAATTTATTTTTTAGCTTTCAAAACCAGAATTTTTGACTGACTCTCCAAATGTTACAATGAATGCCTGATTAATACAGTATATTCTCCTATTTTATGAAATGTCCAGTCTAGTCACTAGGCTGATAGATTAAACTTTTCCCATTTTGCTCATCTCTTGATGGAATGGCTTACTTAATGGTATGTAGCCAACACTTCTACTGACCTGACAGAATTTCATAGATTTAAGATTTAACATCAAATAGCTGAGCTAAACGATATTCTGAGCCACAACATAACTATGGTGATGGTTCCACAGGACGCTACGGAAACTTGAGTTCACTTACATGAACATTTAGCTAAGAATCTTTAGTCTTCCTCCTCCTGCCACCAAATATTATGATCCTGCTGGTACCATTTACTACACTTGCCATAGTTATGGTAAATTTTAACTTTTTTATGTTATATAAATAAGCAGTCACGTAATTAATAGTGCCTTCTGTTGTGTGTGAGAGGGAAATACTACGTCAAATGAAAGAATACATCTGACTCATATCCAGGTCTTCCAGCTGCCATGCACAGTTTCTAGCAACATTACTTTATAATTAACTTTTGAATCATCAAAAAGATAACATTATCAATACAGAGCCCTGTATCACAGCAACACTGTGAATATAGCAGCAGATACTGAAGAACACTTAGAGAACTGCTAACTCCCACACAGCAAAGGAGAGGGAAGAATGAATTGGAAAACCTTGGAAATATTTTCATTAATACACTTCCATAATATTTTGCATTGTTCATACTTACTTTCCATGTGTTTTCAAAATCTGAGTCTGTTCAGTCGTTAAGGTGCCTTTTGAAAGAAAGAAAAATGGAGAACAAAACCAGAATAAAAACAAAAAAAAATACTTTTGAACATTCCTTAATGCTTCTCCTTTTCAGTTACTGCTTTTTAAAATGTCATTTCTCAGAAACAGATCATCTGCACTATAAAATGCCAGCAGTGAGACTGACAGTGCATGCCATCTAGTGATGTATTTCATCTACCAGGACAACATACCTTCAAATTATGGAAGGGCTGGATAAAAGCAATTTGGAAAAAAAATTCTAACTTCAAATTATAGGTAATTTGTGTCCAGAAGAACTGTTTCCCAGAGTATCAGGACACCTCACAGTTTTGATGTATGTCCCCACAAAATTCCTGTCCCAATATTTACAACTGCAGAATTAAACACACGGAGATAGAGAACCACGAAAGTACTTAGGCAACGTACATCTAGGGCTCAAAATGAGATGTACACATCCAGCATTCTGACCAAGGAGCTGCATGGACCAGGCAAGAGGAAAATTTCAAAAACAGGAGTATGTCTAAATTTCTTCTCTTTTCTGTGGATCATGACAAACACCTTCATAGGCACAACTCTCTTCATGAAGATGGGTCTTTCATGCCTTTCAAAACACCAAGCCTTTTCTCAAAATGATGCCAGAGGAGGATTCTTCTTTTCATTCTACAGCTCACTGAGTACTCACTCAGTGAAGGCTGACATCCCTAAATATGTATTGGGTCACATGTGAGAATATAGTTGGACTAGATGACTGTTTTAGATCCCTTCCAACTGAACAATTCTATTCTAATACTGGAATCCCTGGGCTCTAAGGCTCCCTCTTCCTTTTGAAACTCTCAACTTCTCTTTCAACTTTGCACAGAATACTTACGAGCTTCATTGTTCCAAAGACAAAGTAAGCAGGAGTGTGCATGACTCTACAATGCAGAAATTAGAGGGATTTGCTGATGAGACAATGGAAGAGGGTCGTGGTCTCAATTAATCCAAACACATCCTGGGAATAGAAATTTTGGTATGGCTATAAGCCCGAACTGTTTTCAGTTTATGCAAAGAGAAAGATTTTTTTAAAAAGTTAAATTCTTATCTTGAACTGTACAGTAAGACTTAGTGGAACATACCACAGCAGAATGTTGCTGATGTGTAAGAGCACACAGAACATGGATAATAGAGTAAAATCATCTTTCTCTGCCCAGTCTGAAGAACTTATTTTTCCAGCAGTGCTTCCGTATATTAGAAGCATTAAAAGTATTTCATAAGAACTCTGTAAAAAATGTTTGCTGTAAGCAAATAGCTTAATAAAAAAGGCTAAATCGAAAGCAGGTCCAGGAGATAAGTGATAATATCTTTTCTGTACTTTCCTGAGACAGTGAGCAGAGTAAAGTTTCCAGTTCAGAACAGTACTTCATCAGTACTATTGTAAGTGTTGCTCTAGTCAGGCAAACCTGTAATTAGATAAAAAGCTTCTTCATTTTTCCTGCTGTGGTGGGTTAAGATTGGCTGTCTGCGAACCCTCAACCAACAGTTCTCTCACACCCCCTCCTCAATAGGACTTTTCTTCCTCCCTCCTCTCTCTCACTGCTACACAGCATTTTACCCTTTCTTAAATATCTTTCCACAGAGGCACCATCAGCTTGGCTGATGGGCTCAGCAGTGTGCTGTGGTGGCTCTGCTGGAGCCAGCTGGCAGCATCTGTGTCCAGCACAGGGCAGTCCCAGTCTCTTCCTACACAGACCTCGCTTGCAGCTCCCCGGCTACCAAAATCTTGCCACATAAATCCAATACACCTGTACATAAACTATTACAGAAACATCTCTCTATCATCTTAGAGAGCCACAGGTTTCAAAAAAGAGCTTCTTCTAGTACTTTAGACCAGACTGAATATGACTGGTCAATCAGACATTTACTCTGCAGGTACTGAATCCAAGTGCTAGCACTGTCTCACAATAGGGGAGCATTCCTCTCTAAATCGTCCATTGTCGAAAAAAGCTGTTTAAAACAACAAAAAAAAAAGGTAAAAAACAGTCAGACTTTAATGCAGATTTACAAAATGTTCAAGGTAACTTACGATGTTACGGAAAGGGAAAGACTGAGACAGTCACACGAGCTCTTGAAGAAGACTATCACAATAAACCAAAATGTGTATCATACTTCTAACCATCACCTGAAAAATTATTGTTTTCTGTTAATGTTAAATATATTTCTGGGTAAACATTTCTCTTACTTGCCAAGAAATCTATGGGAATAAAGCTATGTCAAAAAAAACCCCCATTTTTTAACTCTTTCTTTTCTTGTCCTAAACAATTTGTTTTCATTTTGTCATTACAGGAATCTTTTCAGATTGAGTCATTCAAATCTGAGCAAAAAATCCCCCTGAACTGACTGAGGCTGTATGAGATTTTAATTTACTACTAACTATACAAGGGATGGTATTGATTATACACAACTCTGTATCAAACACACACAATATGTACTGATTAAACATACAGACTACAAAACACAGATTATTTGATTTAGAATAGGAGCTACTTCATAGCTGTTGTAGAAAAAACTTCCTCTTTTAATGAAACTGCTGTTTCTTGTTGTGACCCTGTACTTGCCAGGTCTCTCTCATACAAGCTAGTATGTGGAACATAGCCAAAATAAACCGCTAACAGAAAAAATCATTTTTAACTGAGGGGAATTCAGTGAACTTGGAAAGAGCAATTCACCTCATCCCAAACTGGGATGCATAGGTGAGATTTGCATGAAGGGTGCAGGTAATAATTTTGAACTAACAGAATTGGTTTTATGAAGCTAAACAGTATTTGTATAATCCTGTATGTTATCTCGACTTCTGTTATATAAATAATGTTAAAACAAGTCAGTAAATAAAGCACACCTGAATGAACTTCGAAGTGATTGATGTTTAACTTCTGGCATTTACCTTCATAATAGGTTCTCTAATTGACTAAGGTGTATCCTCTTTGTGTGATTCCTGAGAAACTACTATACAACCTGGTAACTCCCATTTCACAAAGTAAATTTAAAAAATATAAAAGGAGTCTGATGTGAACAGAAGATTAGTGTATACTGCTGCGTCACTGAGCATAAGTTAGTGTAAGAGTATACGCACAGTCTACATGAGTCTTAAGAAAAAGCTTTCTTATTTGATTAGCTGGAAGAGAAGAGAAGAGAACAAAACAGAGATGCACAAAACCCCACAACAGGATACACAGTGAAAATGAAAATAATAGAAGATCTCAGTTTCTAACTTTCTACACAATCTATAAACAGATATTTGCATTCAATCCACGACAGGTATGTCAGTATAATGGCTGCTTAAATATTGTCATTTGGATAGAAAAATGCACTTCCTTCATATCTTTCATTGCCACCATTCACCTTTTCATTTCCTATTACCCCATGTAGTAATCAAATGCATCTCACAAAAGCTACTTCATGTCTTGAACTGCATCAGTACAAAAATCACTAAACAAATGAGAGTCAAAAGTTGCAAAAGAACAGTAAAAAAACAAGAGCTATTTAAAAAAAAAAAAAGAAGAAAGATCTGGTCACTACTGTAAAAATACCATGAGCCATAGAGCACTCAAGTTGTATTTCTGTCATGGTTTAACCCCAGCTGGCAATTAAGCCCCACACAGCTACTCCCTCACTCCTCTGTCGGTGGGATGAGGGAGAGAATCATAAGGGTTAAAGTGAGAAAATTCATAGGTTGAGATAAAGACAGTCTAATAGGTAAAGCAAAAGCCATGCACATAAGCAAAGCAAAACAAGGAATTCAGTCACTACTTCCCATGGGCAGGCAGGTGTACAGTCATCTCCAGGAGAGCAGGGCTCTGTCACGTGTAATGATTACTTGGGAAGACAAACGCCATCACTCCAAAAGCCTCCCCTTCCTTCTTCTCTCCCCCCCCCTGCTTTATATGCTGAGCATGACGCCATATGGCATGGAATATCCCTTTGGTCAGTTGGGGTCAGCTGTCCTAGCTGTGTCCCCTCCCAGCTTCTTGTGCACCTCCAGCCTACTCACTGGTAGAGTGGTGCAAGAAGCAGAAAAGCCCTTGACTCTGTGTAAGCACTGCTCAGCAATAACAAAAACATCTCTGTATTATCAACACTGTTTTCAGCACAAATCCAAAACACAGACTCATACTAGTTACTATGAAGTAAATTAACGCTGTCCCAGACATAACCAGAACAATTTCCCTGGACCCTTTTTCTTGACTCTGGAGAAAACCTAATGAAAACATTCAAATGATCCTGAGCATCACTACCTGCAAACATCTTTCCACGAGACACAGTCTGATCCTTTCTATACCTCCGCAGTTCTATGACTAATCAGTCTGCATACCTCCTCTGTAACATAAGTCACAGAGACAGAGTATTAAAAAAGACAGTTTGATCTAGACCATCTACAGGCGTAATACCTCTATCCACATGCTACATACCTACTGCAGAAAGTTGACACAGTAGCCTCTTTCTGTTGCAGGTTTATGGCTTATCCTTGTGGGATGTAGACTGTTCAGCTACTAAAACAGCAGTAGTGTTGAGTCAAGGAGTATTTTTATCTACATTACCAACATGCCTTTTTAAATGCACCTATTTTTTTACTGGGTAGATTCACAAATTCTACTGTGACACATTTATAATGTTGTTAATTTATTTTTCTTTAAATGTTAGGGGGCAGGGTAGTTTAGGGGGATTTTTGTTTGGTTTTGTTGCACATGGACATTAGCTAAGAACAAGATATGCAATAAGGCAAAGACTACTAGAGCTACAGTGCTGGGAATCTGATTATGAAGCATAAAGAGAACTGGGATTGCAATGTGTCTCTGTGCGGACTTGTCCACTATAGGTAGGAATGGAGGTATGAGATGGTATAATAATGCTTTAATGTACATAATTCAACACCTATAGAAGTAACACTGCCATTAATACCAGATTAATATTTAACTCTAAAACCAGCAGATGCCCATGAGCAAGTGAAACAAAATAAGGAGTGACCTGATTGCGGTTTGAAGGCACCAGATTAGAGGCTCAGAATAGGTGAATACCTCCAACCAAACAGACCTAAAAAGACCATAAATTAGAACAAAAGCCAGCATGGCAACAAAAGCCATAGAGGCAAAATAACATCTTAGTACAAATTAACAAAAGGAAATGAGACCCATATAATAACAAAACAGTATGAACTTTAACATAAGACAGGCTTACAAAGGCTTTAAGGAGCAGTTAACTCCTTGAATCATTAGACAACAATAACATACTAGTCAATACATTAGCAGCAGGAAAACTGCTAGTTAATGAAGTGGGAGATGACAAAAACAACATTCATGAAAGAAACTATAACAGCTGAAGAGTTAAATTAAATTTTTCTACCACTGTTCACTAGAGAGATGATAATTCACTATGGAGATACGCTCCTATATAACAGCTGCTTTTTACAGAGTATGAGTGAGAAGTGTTCTTGCAATTCAAGGTATGAAAATAGGAGATATTAGAATAAACTGATAAAATGAACACTAAAAAAACTGCCAAGGCTGGATGGCATTCCTTAAGTGTTCTAAAGAAGCTCATGTATAAAATTGCTGAAGTTCAACAAAAGCTCTTAAATGGACAAATAAGTGGTCACCTCTTGTATTAGCAACTTTGTCAGAGATTTAAGCTAACTGTAGGAAAGTCGGTTGTCACAACAGACAGAAATAATTGATGGACTCCATCAAGGTTTAAGAGCAGTGAACTGTGAAGTTACATTGTTTGTTAAGATCCTAGATTATCCAGGAGAGCCAAAACTAAACTGAAAGAGACTTACAGAATTAGCCTGCAATACTGAGAGGGAATAAAATAATAGATGCAAGTCAGTGACTACCGGTGTAAAGCAGTGAATGCAAAAAAAAAATTCCAGTGTGCCCACGCTGTCTTCCTATCTCACATACACAAAGGACACAAAGCGTACAACGTTAGTCCTCAGCTTTCAGAAAAAATATTTTGAAACCAATGTGACAAGTATCAGAATAATACCATCTAAGTGACCAGAGACAGTCAAAATGTTAATACAGTGTTAGTAAAGGCGTAGAGAACAAAACACAAAGTAACACTGTGCTTTATATGCATTCATGAAGGGACCACATTTTAAAAAAAAACAAAACCTCCCATTCTGATCAATGCATTCCAAGAAGCATATTTTAAAACTAGAAAAAGTACACACAGGGAAAACAAGTCAGGATGGGATGCATTCCCAACAGTGTCAAAAAGCTCACCCGCAAAATTCTAGTGATGGTCTGTTAACCACTTACAAGCACCCTGGATGTCTTCAGATGCATCTCATGGACTGAATATGGACAGCTATGGACATGGATGACTATGGCTGTCTGTCACCTTCTACACCATTTTTTCTACCGCTAAGTGTATATGTTATATATTAAGTGCCACTGAGTGTGGGTTACACCATTAAAAGGCAAAGATTTCCAGAACTAGATAATGGTGAAATCCACTAATGTTCCAGTAGCCTATTCTAAAACCTCAGTATCGGTCTTAAAGACTATTTTTCCTAAAGAAATTCAAAATCAAGTAAATTCACTTTAGTGTAGGACACAGTGGGCTAGTGGGCAGAGGCACCGTATTTCTTGTCATGTATCTGAAACAAAATTACTAAGTAATGCTACCAGGATAAGAGACGCATACTAAACAACATATTTAAAATGGGGACATGAGAAGCATTAAGTTTTCAAAAATATTATTATGTGCTTGGCTTGCTCACCGTGAAACAGAGTCTCTCTTGCTGAGTACTCCTGAGATGCTTAAATGATGTTTCTATCCTGAAAGGTATCATAAAAGCATTAGCAAATTCCTCAGACTTGCTCTTACGTTTGTGACACTGTATTTGTTCACAGAGCTTTTTGCTTATGTTGGCCATGGACAGGCAACATTGACAACACGGTATGCGAGACAGACAAATGCCACAACCTGACCAGAACAGAAATGACTGTAAACTAGTTACGACTCTCCAAAAAAACTGTTCAAGATGACAGATGAAAGTGGTGCAGTTGACACACCAGAATGACAGGATGCCATCGAGAAGGACCTCAACAAAGCTTGAGAAGTGGGCCTGTATGAATGTCCTGAGGTTCAACAAGGGCAAATGCAAGGTCCTGCATCTGGGTCGGGGCAACCCCCGCTACCAATACGTGCTGGGGGATGAAGGGATTGTGAGTAGCCCAGCCAAGAAGGACTTGGGGTTACTGGTGGATGAAAAGCTTGACATGAGCCACCAATGTACGCTTGCAGCCCAGACGGTCGACTGTATCCTGGGCTGCATCAAAATTAACGTGGCCAGCAGGTCGAGAGAGGGGATTCTGCCACTCTGCTCTGCTCTGGTGAGACCTCACCTGGAGTACTGCATCTAGCTCTCGAGCCCCCAGCACAAGAAGGACATGGAGATGTTGGAGTGGGTCCAGAGGAGGGCAACAAAGATGATCTGAGGGCTGGAGCACCTCTCCTATGAGGACAGGCTGAGAGAGCTGGGAATGCTCAGCCTGGAGAAGAGAAGGCTCCAGAGAGACCTTACAGCAGCCTTTCAGCACATGAAGGGGGCCTATAGGAAAGATGGGGAAAGTATTTTCAGCAGGGCTTGTTGTGATAGGCCAAGGAGTAATGGCTTTATACTATGGGAGGGTAGATTTAGACTAAATATAAGAAAGATATATTTTACCATGAGGGTGGTGAAACACTGGAACGGGTTGCCCAGAGAGGTAGTGGAGGCCCCATGCCTGGAAACATTCAAGGTCAGGTTGGACAGGGCTCTGAGCAACCTGGTCTAGTTGAAGATGTCCCTGCTCACTGCACGGGGGTTGGGCTAGATGGGTTGGGCTAGATGATGTGTAAAGGTCCCTTCCAAACTAAAGTATTCTATGATTCTACGATTCTAAAGTGACAATCCAGTTCAGCCTAATAAAACAATTTCAAAATTAATGACGCATGATTTGGGGCTGGTATGAATGGGTATGCAATATGAACAGAAATGTGTATGTGTTTAAGCACTGGAAGAACAAGCAGCAGAACAAGGGTTGAAAAAACAGAACACAATTTTAATGAAGAACACTGTTCCAAAAGACGCTGCTCCCAGGGATAAACTGGAAGAGTGTTGTTTACATCTAGAAAAAAAGGCCTGCACTCTGCTAAGAGCACAGCACAGATGAGTTGACAGCAGAAGACCCTGCATCCTGGTATCAGGACGGCAATAAAGCAGCAGCATGTTACATATACCATTTCTTTCCCCATTAGTTCACCAAGGAAACAGACTAAAGACATATAATTCAAATAGAGAAAAACACATAACAAGCAGTAATCAGATCTAAGATTTAAGAAAGGTCAAATAAGCCATATTCTGTGGCAAAGGACCATGTCTTAACAGCCAACGACTACAAAACGATATACAGATCTATTAAAGCAGTTTGTCATCACCAGTCAAGAAGAAATAATAAAAAAAAATGCAGTGGGGACTTGACAGAAGTGTCTTTTGTCCTCTACTTTGCACACCAACAATCCTGGCCAAAACTGTCAAAATTTGGTATCCCAAGCTTGATTCTTGTAACTCTGTGGGTGTGCAAGGGCAAATGAGTGAAATTCAGGAGAGAAGGGACATAGAAGGATAAAATCAACTCCTTTAGAGACTTTGTAAAGAAGTATAGTGTTCCTTTTCCATAAGATCCAACATTTAATTTTATTACATAAGTTTTGCTACAGAGTGATATGCTGCTGATTACAAACTGATTGGGGGTTGTTTTGGTTTAGCCTGGAAAAATGCCAAATGCCCACCAAAACCACTCTATCACTCCCTCTCCTCAGCTGGACAGGGGAGAGGAAACATCATGAAAGGCTCATGTGTCAAGATAAGGACAGGGAGATATCACTCACCAATTACTTTCACAGACAAGACAGATTGAACTTGGGGAGGAAAAAAGTTTAATATATCACCAATCAAATCAGAGTAGGATAATGAGAAAATAAAAACTAAATCTTAAAACAGCTTCCCCCCACCTCTCCCTTCTTCCTGGGCTTAACTTCACTCCCATTTTTCTACCTCCTCCCCTCCAGCAGCACAGGCAGATGGGGAATGGGGGTTGCAGTCAGTTCATCGCACACTGTCTCTGCCACTCATTCCTCCTCAGGGGCAAGACCCTCACACTCTTCCCTAGCTCCAGCATGAGGTCCCTCTCACAAGAGACAGTTCTCCACAAACTTCTCCCAACGTGAATCCTTCCCATGGGCTGCAGCTCTTCACAGACTACGCCAGCGTGGGTCCCTTCCACGGCGTGCAGTCCTTCAGGAACAGACTGCTCCAGCGCGGGTCCCCCACGGGGTCACCAGCACTGCCAGCAAACCTGCTCCGGCATGGGCTCCTCTCACCATGGGTCCACAGGTCCTGGCAGGAGCCAGCTCCAGAGCGGGCTCCCCACAGGGTCACAGCCTCCTTTGGGCATCTACCTGCTCTGGCGTGGGGTCCCTTCCACAAGGTGCAGTCCTTCAGGAAAAGGCTGCTCCAGTGTGGGTCCCCCATGGGGGCACAAGCCCTGCCAGCAAACTTGCTCCAGTGTGGACTTCTGTCTCTCCACGGGTCCACAGGTCCTGGCAGAAGCCTACTGCAGCACGGGCTTCCCATGGGGTCACAGCCTCCTTCAGGCATACATCTGCTCCGGCATGGGGTCTTCCACAGTCTGCAGGTGGATATCTGCTCCATCGTGAACCTCCATGGGCTGCAGGGGGACAACCTGCCTCACCATGGTCTTCATCACAGGCTGCAGGGGAAAAAAAATTTCTGCTCCAGCGTCTGGAGCACTTCTTCCCCCTCTTTCTTCACTGACCTTGGTGTCTGCAGGGTTTTTTCTCTCACATCATCTCACTCCTCTCTCTTGACTGCCATTTCACTGCAGGTTTGTCCCCTTCTTAACTATGCTATCACAGAGGCGCTGGCACCATCGTTGATTGGCTTGGCCTTGGTCAGCAGCAGGTCTGTCTTAGAGCCAGCTGGCGCTGGCTTTATCAGACACAGGGGAAGTTTCTCGCAGCTTCTCACAGAAGCCACCTCTATAGCCCCCCCACTACCAAAACCCTGCCACACAAACCCAAAACAGGGGTGCGGGGCATGAGTTAAGAAGACCATTTTTATACTTGCGATTCACAGGCAGAAAGAGAAGCACAATTATGCACATCCTTCATATTCTTTATTCACTCCATGAAACTAAACTACACTTTCAGATTCAGTTTTGAGTTTCTTACACTTACTGTGTTTTTCTCATACTTGCAATATGTTTCCTAGAATAAACATCTGAACTCCTGACTTGTAGTGCTAAGGAGGAAACCAAATAAGACACCACTGAAGACTGCATAAGTTTAGTTCCCTTTGGGTCTGATTTAAAATATAGAAAAATTAATAACGTTTTTCACTTCTGATTAAGAAATTATAAATAATGCTGCAATTTAGTTGCTGGTGGCTCTGACTTACAAAAGAAACAAACATACTGTTAATGGTGGACTATCAGAAGGACGAGGAAATCAAGCAGCTTCATGCCTGGCAAATCCAGCTGACCATATGCGGATCATCCACTGAAAGTATAGCCAGCAACATATCCATGGTAAAATTATTTTTTATTACAAATGATTTATACATTCTTGTTGTCTGTTACGTACTCCTTACCTTGTGCCCTGGCCATGGTGCTGAAATAAAAAACTAGCTCAGGCAAAGGTTTTTACGTGTTTCTTTACTGCAAGAGTGGTGCCTAACTTCTTCACCTGTGGAGGTACGGGGCCAAAATCTCAACTGAACTAAAACAGTAAAGTCCATTGAACCTATCATCAAATCAGTTGGACTTGATGATCTCAGAGGTCTTTTCCAACCTTAATGACTCTATGATTTTAAACCATTCCACAACCTGCTGCATTCAGATGCCTTAAGAACATATATTAAGCACGTGCTAATAGTCTCTAGTCAGTATTCTTCTGAAGGAAGACTTCAGAATCATGTACAGTCACTTGCACATAAAGAATAATACACTGCAAGAACAGAGGTAATTCAACATACTCTAAGTATCCTGTCTTGGCCATTTCTATTTATGCAAGTCCCACAGCCTCCCAATAAAGGTAGTGATGAATACAGACATCCTAACAGCATAACACAATATTTGGGACAGTCCTATCTCATATAACAATGGGATTTTTGATCGGTATTCCTTTCATCAAGACTTCTTCAGCAAGCCAGAATACAGCATTGTAGCGTTTGCAGTACAGTCCTATAGGTAGTCTTGACTGGTTTAAGAACTCACAGAGTAGATGAACGCTCTCCAGAAAGCATGTTTAGTCACTCACTCATTTTTTCAAACTCATTTAAAAGGTTTTTGGTTTTTGCAGGTGGTGGTGATTTTTTTCCCAGGTGTATGTTTTCAAGGGCCATTTCACCATCTTCGAAAAAATGTGTGAGAAAAAACAGTGTTAGTTCTTTTGAACATATAACTGCTGTTCATGTACACTACTAAGCAGACACATACTCTGTTCTCCCAGTCTTATGTGCTTTCTCTCCTTTTTCTAACTCCTTCCTCCACTCCTGTCTCTTCCTATGTTGCTTGTATAATCAAAAGTGCATCAACATAGTCTTAACATGTAAACAGCATCTTATCTAAAGTAGGATAGGATTCTGTGTCTACAGTTAGTGCTCTGATTTCTGTTAATACAGTGATTTCTGTTCAGTTTTAGACACCATTCAGTGCAGAAGAAGTTCTGAATTCCTCTTTGGGATTATCAGAAAAATGTGTTATGTAGGAAGGGAAAAATACACCAAGATTCAGCACTTTCTGCCAAGATTGGACTTCTGAAATAAAAGCCCCAATTTGGCCCACAATTAGAACCACTAATTAATCCCCTTACTCTGAGGGCTTGACTGCTTATCTTTCTATCAGTTTTGCAGTGAGATGTTATGTAATATGCGGGCACCTGGTAGACTTTTTTAACAGGGTTCATTTCTTAGACAAGACTTGCCTTTTCACCTCTATTTACCTACTTTATTTAAACGTATCCTGCTTGCAAACTAAACTGCTTATACACACAATAGTTTTACAGACACTAGTGCTAGTTCCTTCTTATCTCACAAAAGTTATTTCAAGCCATTGCAAAAAAAGACCATCAAATAAAAGCCACATTAAGAAAGAGTAATATAGAATCATAGAATAGTTTGAGTTGGGAGATACCTTTCAAGGTCATCTAGTCCAACCCCCCTGCAATGAGCAGGGACATCTTCAGCTAGATCAGGCTGCTCAGAATCCTGACCAGCCTGACCTTGAACACTTCCAGGGATGGGGCATCTACCACCTCTCTGGGCAACCTGTTCCAGTGTTTTACCACCATCATTGTAAAAAAAATCTTCCTTATATCCAGCCTAAATCTACCCTCTTCTAGTTTAAAGCCATTAAAAGTCAAAAACATAAAAAATAAAAAGCCATATTTGATCCATCATGCACATATTTGCATTTCCTGTCAAAGAATACAGACAAATGTGGTATTGATTGAAACACATTGCCTAATTTATCTGAATACAGAGACACGTGCTTCTTTTTATTGTCTCTGCTCTTTGCAGACATGCTTGCCTTCTGGGGTATATGTTTTATTTTCTTAGATCTACCTGTAAATTACGCAAATGATGGCATTTCCAGGATTTTCCACTGTATAGTTTCCTTTTCTTATTTTTGAATTCCAGAAATAATTTATATTCCACTTCTTGACATCTATAGGCTTTGAGGAAGTGTGAACAAGGGTTAAATTTGCCTTGGTAGCTATCCACAGTTCTAATTTTTCCTTATCCATGTGTTCATCATGCTGGTACACTGAATAGTTATGCCCTTCTTAAATGTATGGCCAACTTTAGTGCATAATAAACACACACATTTTGACAGTATCAAAACCAACATATGTTGTTAATACTTGCATGGCAATAGATTGTTGGGGACAATCTAACATTCACCATCAAAAAGAGAAGGAAATACATTGATGACTGAAATACAACAGGATAATAATTACTAGAAAAAAGCCCTGCAATCATTATATATGCATTAATATGCATATATAATATACAGATTAACCAGTCCCTTCACATTTGGTATCACTAGTACTACCTGCCTTCTAGTGCATTGTACTGACCTCAATTTTTTAAAGAGTGGGAAGCAGAGTTTAAGGGGTAATAAATAAGAGCATGTCATTACAGCTTAGCCTTTTCCTTTCGTATACCATCCTAAAGTCACAGTAAAGTCACTGCACATCCAGTTTGAAAAGAAACCTTAACAAATAGGGCAACTTTTCTAGAAATCACACATAAAAGTAAGTACGATCAGAAAAAAGGTTAAAAGATAAATACCAAGAAAGGTTGCACGTAAGAAGCAAAAGCATGAAGCCTGAAGTACTGCACATTGTAGAGCATTAATATTCTCAGTAATTGTTAATGGGATTTAAAGTCTTCTTATATCTTGGCCAGAAATTGAAAACCGACTTAGATAATTGTACTGAGGTTACATGACTACAGCTTTAGTAGTATGCATATGAATGTGCTGTTTTCTTTCTAGCTCCTGTAGGCAGGCATTCATCTGACTCAAATGATAATGAAATGCAGCAATTATTCATATATTTTTCATTACTGCCAGTGGTCACTCTGCATCACCAAAACTATGATGAGATAGGATGAAGAAGCACGAACTGGTACTGCGGTGTATCAACTCTGTGGTTTTATTAAGTGCTTTATGCCCCACAGTGCAGACATTTATTCTACTCCTTAAGTACTGAATTATTTTCTCAGTTCAAAACTAGATACTTTGCACTGTGTTTCAGTGCACACATTGATCTGCAGAACAGTGAAAATCAGAAAATAATTACCAGCCCTATGCACTGAGTGTTCTTCCAATCCCACAAATACGGTCCACTGCTTGTACAACTATCCTACCAAACGCCATAACTCTATCCTCAGCAACGGATTTCTACCTTCCAGAATTGTATTATAACAAGCTGCTCTAAAATGCAGCTCAACACGTGAATGATGTTTCATTCATCACAACACAGACATGCACTTTCAATTTATTGGACATAACACACTTATTTTTCATTAACTGCACTCTCCATCAAAAGATAAGGCCATTAGTAGTCAGTGATTGCTCTTTGTGGAAGAAAGTATCTCTGAAATTGGATGACTTTGTTAGAGAGAAAACTCAGACTGGCTTTGGGGAAGAACGCTGATGGTTCTGAAGAAGGAGTTGAAATTCTTGAATTTCAGCTGCAGTAATACTCAGATAAATGAAAATGAAAACTCTTTTCACAGTAAACAAAGAACAGCACTCTCATTAAAGTAGCTGCCTGGCCCAAGATAAACAACCAGTAAGGACAGTCGTTGTTTAATCTCTGCCCAGTTTCTGAAGGGAACAAAACAATAAATGTTCTGGGAGGAGCTGAAGAAATAACAACAGCTGCTTGGCACAGCTGATAAAAAAATAACGATTATGAGATTGCATATATGTGGAGTTTGCACCCACTTTCATGTTTGTGACTTGACTCATGGCAAGTTCCTGGTGCAAGGACAAGGAGTTCCAGTTTTGTAAACAAATGTCCTTCTTACAACTGTACGAATACAGGATTCTACTAAACCATTTCCTAAGAAAATTAGCCTCTTCCTGTAACACAGAAAGAGACAGTTCTCATACATGATAACACAGTGATATTATGTCATATTTGTATGCAATGGAGCACATCAATGAGTTTTGACTGTGACTTTAGGTTAAAATGCCACATATTCTGTTGCCCAGTGTATTTTGTTACAACCATCATACTGAAATGAAGTGGCTGTTAAAGCATCTGGGTGGCTATAAACAGAACTTTAAAATGTGAAAAAAACCCAATATTATTTAGTTTATGTTTCTACATTTAGGCTTGATAGTACAATATATTGTCCATATAAATATAAATATATAACAGTACATTCATATAAATATGCTTTACTTAATAAATGCATATTTTATTTTCCAGCATTTTAATCTATAAGCCTTATTGCTATTAATTTAAAATAATTTATAGTCTTAAGTTTATGAGAGATTTACCATTATGTTTTTAATGAATGCTTTGCAACCACATTCGTTGGGGACAGACTTAGACCAAGACAAAGAACTTTTAAAGATCTGGCTCTCCCATTTTGTAGCAGTAGAATAGATCTGCTAACCAGATATGAACCTGTTGTGCTAAGAACTAAATAATCTCTCATTCAATTATATTCTGCAACTCAAAGACCATTTAATTCAATATTCAAGTTAATGGCATTCACACAGAGGCAACATTGTCATTATAAATGTCAATTCATTAATCTTTTGGCAACTATCACCACTGAGTGTAAAAAGATTTTTGTACATTCAAAATAATCAAGTAAAAAATCTTATTTTTTTCGAACAAACTATTTTTCTCAAGTAGGAATGAGAGTGTATTTTGGTTAGATCTATCCAGGACAGTTTAGCTGTTGTGGCCAACAGCTAAAGACATTGAGAAACTTCATAAAAGATTCAGGATAAATACAGCAAGAGAAGAAAACTGGCAATCTAAGGTCATGTAAGGAGCTGTGGCAGAAATTTCCCTAACAAAAATATAGCATATTTTGGAACTTCTCACATCTTACATAAAAAGAGCATTTGTCATTTGGAGGAGTAACCATTTTGGCAACACTAAATTGTCTTGACGATCCATACATGGATTCTACCACTTAATTTCACCACTTTTTACAAAAAGCTGTTAGAGTCAATTTCAAATGACTGCTATAGAATTTGGTTTGAGATAGCATAGTAGAGAATTAAAATTCTGAGTGTTTGCATGCAATGTACTTACAAACCCACATGAAAAGGCCAGAGTAAAGTAAAACTTATTGTTCCACAGGTATGCTTCTACTGAAGTCCCACTCAAGTGGGACACAATTGTTTTCAACCATATGAGAAGTGTAATGGTAAACACAGACATTTAATATGATTTAGAAATGCACTCATGTTGATAGAGAAACTAAGAAAGCTTTTCAGATTATTTTTCATAAATCACCGTGTTGAAGAGTTCAGAGTCACTTTGGCACTTGCAGTTACTGTGCATTACATTAGGATCACCAGGAGGCATTAGATGCAAAAAACAATGTATGCTTTGTATTCACGGTCTCTCCACTTCCCAGCAGTCAGGACTCCCTCTTTCCTATTACAGCTCTGATTTACTAGCTGACTTTCTCACAGTTATTTAGCCTCAACAGGAGCGGAGGGAAATCCACGACCACATTCCCACAGTTTTGGTGGTGAAGACACTCCCAAAACTTATGTTTAAACCTTCACAGGCTGCAGCCACATTTTGGAGTCAGTGTTGGCCATAGTCTGACTCAGCACAGTCAGATGGAGTTAGATGTGTTCAGAGCATGCCAAACATACCAGCCTTTTCAGAAAGTTTAAAAGCAAGGTCGGTTAGTTCCTGGATTTATACTGCAAAGGTAGGAGATGGGACACATAGACAGCTTAAAGCTAAGTCACTCATTATGAAGCATGTACATTAACATATCTTCATGCACTTCAGGAATTTTCTACTGGAAACCTCAGGCACAACACAGCTTGTCAGGCAGCACTTTTTGGACTGATCTCATTTAGAGGTCTCTGTGCTATTTTAGACTTCACCCTCTGCTTTCTAATGCCATTTTATAACTTCACAACAAACCTCAGTAGAGTATAATTGAATGTTGCAGTTCACCATGTAAGCTCTTTAGGCGCTATATTCCAACAAGTACAGTATTTCCAATGAAGAGAATGAGCCTATCCACTAGCCTGCCAAGAAAGAACCATTTAAATTGTTGTACTTGAGCGATTACCAGTTCCCACACTGTTTTAGCAAAGTGGATGATACTAAGCATGCCTTTATTGAGTGTAGAGTCCTCCACATGTAGGTGAAGAGTCCACATAATAAGCATATTCTGCTGATGTGAGTTATGGATTAATTTCTGTGTCTGTCTCTTCTCCCAAGTAACAAGCAATAAGACAAGAAGAAATTACCTGAAGTGGCACCAGGGGAGGTTTAGATTAGATATCAGGAAAATTTTCTTCACCAAAAGGGTTATTAAGCACAGGAACAGGCTGCCCAGGGAAGTGGTTGAGTCACAATCCCTGGAGGTATTTAAAAGATGCGTGGACATGATGCACAGGGACATGGTGTAGTGGTGGACTTGGCAACGTTAGGTTTACAGTTGGACTCAATGATCTTAAGGGTCTTTTCCAACCTTAATGATTATATTATTCTGAAAGACAGACAAAACAGGAGCAAAGTCGAGCCAAAAGCTTAAGCATGTAGCCTAGCTTTGCTAGCGTTGGCATGAGATACAAGATAAAAGTACAGGAAAATACGTAATATGATTAAACTGTCTTTCATTCATATTAAGACATTTTGATTGTTTCTCACAAGAGTTTGTCCTTCTCAAAATGTTAATATAGGGAATCTGCTCACTGAGTTTGTAGTTCTTAATCTCACTGATGTTATTTCTACTGTAACAGATATTACCACTGCTAAGCGTTGGAAAGATCCTGTCTACACACACATAGAAGTAATCCCATTAGACTTCACATTAAGGTCACACATCCTTCAGTATATTCATAGTAACCATCCCTAAAAGTTTAACTTTGCTTGAATGGGAAAACAAACTAAATAAACCTGAGTGACAAGCACTAACCGAAACCAGCTGTGCCTCCACCTGAGACAGTAAGAAAATCACCAGAAAATAAGAGTATTGGCTATGCAAGGATTTCAACTGTGGTATCAGTTCAGAGGTACATGGTATTGACAGTTTAACCTATTGAGAGCCCAAACTACAGAAAAGTTCATGGGCAAGGTTTTTAATCACTCTTTTGGTCTGTCTTTCTTTTTCCCACGGCCCCAGTACTCAAATTTAACACAGCTGAAGAACAACCGACTCTCCAAAACACAGAGAAATAAGATGACTTAGATTTTAATACAAGACCTCTTAATAGAAAATTAGGTTACAAGAAGTAACCTAGGTTACTGAAAAGTCTGCCCTAGGATTCAGGGCATCCAACTTCGTGTTAGTCCCCTCCTTCCCATCCCCCAAATTGCAATTCATTCCTTTTGTGTTTACCTCTTTCCACTCCTTCATCCCCCCAAAATAACTATACATGCTTTAGCTTCCTGCTTCAACTCCCATGCATGCTCCCTGTTATGCTCCTTCAACCTCAAAAAACACCTTCCTTCTTGGCCTAAGTAGGAAATGTCAGGTGATAGCTTTATCCCTCAGCTATGTCCAGGGAGTTCCCTCTTCCCCTTTCCCTTGCTGCTGTTACAAAACTGAGAGGATGAAGAAGCAATGAGAAGTCTGATCCAGTTTCAACTGTACGGGGCAGGGAGAATTAGCTTTCAGTTTCTGCATTAATACTCTTTTCTTCTACAGGAGTTTTGACAAATACTTTCTCTCCAGTATGCATTCATCCAAACATTATTCTGTTCATTAGAAGAATGCCAGATCGCTCTGTTATCTGCAGCAGCCCTAACAGGTTTCTTCTCTCTGGAGACAGGGAAGGAGGAAAGCTTTCAATTCAAACAACGCCTGCAAGTCATGCAAAGGCTGAGATCTGAGATCTCTCAAGATCTGGCCACACTGGCATCAGCATAGGCCTAAACAAAAGAGGCTTCTTTCCAAATTCTTAACATGTTTCCTTCCTCCTCCTTCCTTGAACTTAAGCAGAGTTTATTGCAACTTGGCCTTTAGAGTCTTTCTTGACCCTAGAAAGTCAGAATCTTTTCTCTCTAGACACCCGTGCTATTCTCATTCACCATCCTGTAAGACAACCTTATCATATAAGTGCAGTTATTTCTATCTTATGAAAAGCAACTAATATAATGAGGATCATATTATTAACATTTTGGTAAACTTCTTTAAGACAAGGCCGATGGGCACTTTGAAGGAAATTTCTGTGTACATGGTTTACTGATTTAACTCTTCATAACTCATAGACCTCACACAGAAATAATTGCCTCGGTGTGGTATCTATGACCAAGTTCAATGAATTAAACATGGTGGAAAAAAGCAATTTGTAACTCACTAGGGGAAGACACAAGCTTCATCAATAAAGTACCAGACTCCAGAAGCGGTCTGTCCTCTGCCAGCAGGTGGCATCAATATTTCTCTTTAGCAAAAGGGATCGCGAAAAAACATCTGTGTTACCAGCAAAAGTTATGGCCACTATGTAGGTATTTTTTCTCTTTTATTTTCGCCTAAAATAGAATCCTTTGCCTTAGGTGCTGTTTTTCTATTCCAGTGGACAATGACAGACAAAAGTAAGACCATACACAACTTGACCACACCAGGAGGCTAACAGAAAGAGACAGAAAATATTGAATCTTGCTGTAATGGCAGACTAAAGATCTGGTACCTTGTGCCTGTGAAAAAGTTATATAAAGAGAATTTACAGAACCAGTCCTGCATCTAATTCAAAACCCATACAAATTTCTAGATACTGAATAATTCATTATGATGATTTCACAAACAAGAACTATTTTGTACACTTTTTTCTTTTAATGCTCCCACGCAGATAGACTCAGACACTGAATCACGGTATTTTAAAACAGCTCTTCTGTTTCTACAAATATGTGTTGTGATGCAATAATTCATGAATAATCCTATTAAACAGAACTACAGCCTCTACGTAATACATAATGGAATAAAGCTGTGTCAGGGGAAGTTCAGAAAGGACATTAGGAAAAGGTTCTTCACTGAGAGTGTGGTTGGTCACTAAAACAGGGTCCCCATGGAACTGGTCATGGCTCCAAGCCTGTCAGAGTTCAAGGAGCATCTGGTTGACCTTCTTAGTCATATGGTTTAGTTTTAGATAGTCTTGCGAGGAGCAGGGAGTTGGACTCGACGATCCTTACAGGTCACTTCCAACTCGAGATATTCTATGATTCTCTGATATGTATTAATATCTGTTTAATACGTAACACTACATATTAAACAACTACAGCTCTCTACATCTAAAGAGGTTTGCAACAATCTTCTAGTATAGGTAAATTTTAATTTGAATTGTCTAGGTTTGGCTCTGTATAAAGCAATATTTTATAAAGAAATACACACTAGAAAAGTATTTTTGGAAATAAAATTGACACTTCAATGGAAATAGTTTATACATATGTATCAATGAAATAAAATAGGACCTCAGAATCACTTGGATAAAAAAAATGGCTGTAGTGCATAAACTACTTCATTGTCCCATTGGCCTGGAATTTTTCACATAAAATGTTTTTTCTCTGCTGCTTTACAGAAGATACAGTATAACTGCAGATTTTAGGATAAAGGTATTTGCCACTCAGTCTGAAACTCAAAGGTTTCTTATACTTGACAGATATTCTTTAATATTTTCTAGGTATTGTCCTGTACATTACAATAATATAATAGACTGCTTAAAGTTGGCATACTATACACAAAGCCATATTTTTTGCACTATTGCATAATTATTAGTCTGTTATCTCCTGTTCTATTCACTACACAAAATCAAGCAAACTTTAGTGATGTTCTGTACAGCAAGTTCTATATTCAGGTCATAATCACAAACAGAGAAAGAGTAAGAAATATAGTTGATTTGGGAGAGGTAACAATCCTAAATTGTGCTTGCAACCAGTGGTAGAGAAAAACAAACTACATACAAGTTGGCATCCCTTAAAAAAAATTTAAAAAGACCCCATTTTTTGCTCACATCTCCACAAACTTTGCATCCTGATTTTAAAATCCAGTGTCTCAACTGCCTTATTTATTTTCAGCACCTGCCACATCTGAGGACCATCAGCTGACGTTCTTTCCTGACGTCCTTAGAGTTCCAACGTTTTGTCATATATCTCAGTAATGACAAGTGAGTATGACCAAGCTGAACATTTCAAATAACTGATGTCTTTCTAGGGATGTAGCCTCACAGTATTCCTGCAATATTCAGGAGCTGTTCCAAGCATTGTTAAATACTAAACATACATTGCTGTATCCAAGAACAGAACCCAGTGGAGATTAGCACACCATTTATTCCTTTATATTTAATTTTCCTCTATCACAGATTGATCAGAGAAATTACTAGAACTGAGCCTGTGCAAATACACAAAGCCATCCTAAAATGACTGTTTGACAACACTGTTCTGAATCTGTTCAAATACTTGTCTAAGAGGTGTGAAAATCTGAGCCTGTCAAATTCCCTGAAAGATTGAAAAAAAAAATTGCAAGCCATCCTGGACAAAAAGGAGGTGGGATAACTATGCTTTTATGTCATGCTCTCCAGAAAAACATTTTATATTAATACTTGCATCTAATTTGATCTGATACAAACTACCGGACAGCTTTCTGCATTTCAGCACTGAAATAATTTCCTAGCTACAATACAGGAAAAGTCTGCACGCATGCATGCAGCTGAAAAAATGTACGTTCAAAGCTGGATGCACACAGTTGCAATTAACCTTTTTGCTTACTATGTCTCAACATTGGGTGGGACCAATAAAATACGCAAATACAAGGGAAATCATAAGCCTTTTTTAGATTAGCTCCTATATAACTTTTTTTGCTTTATAAGTGTGTATGCATGTGTACATACACACATAATTCTCCAGAGATGTTCAATGAAATCCATTTACAACTACCTTTTATCCAGATATCTGTAATTCCTCCAGCAGAACTACAGCCACCACTTTTGCTTAGAAGTATTAGGGCAACTATCAAGAAGGTAGACAGAACACATTAAAAAAGTATACTTCATGCTAGGAGTAATTCCTGTATCTTAAAATTATTATTTACCCACCACTGAAACATAGTTATATCTGGTATGAAGCGTACAAGCTATTTAAGCCAGAAGAGCAATAATACAAAACAGCTCTGGCAGTAACAGGAAAACGTATAGTCATCTGCACGATTAGTTTGACAGAAGAATATAATGCTCCAGAAGACAGAACCCTATCAGGCCTATTTTTCGGTAGACTGTGACACTAATTCACTGCTCAGAGAGAAAACATGTTATTTGTGATGTTTAAAGATCATTCCAGGCCAAAGGTTCTTGAGCAATCAGTTCCATCTGTCTCTGCATACCAGAACCGGAGTATCTGCAGCTCCTCCCCAGACTTCCTGGCTCCAGCGCTGAAGCCACTTCAAGGAACAGTTCTCAAAACCCACACACCCTCTTGACTCGCAAACTGAACTCTCCTGCAGCCACCCTGGTTTGTCTCTGCAAACTGAGAGGGACCCACTGTGCAGGCGGACGCAAGAGCTGGGGCTTCCAGTTCTGCTGAGTAAGAACTGGAAGTCCATCAACAACTGCAGCCGAGTCAGGGTATTTTCACATGTAGTCCAAAACCACACTGGTTCACTGTGACTAGCTGTTCTTAGTTTGCCAATCCACTGTGGCACTGTGCTTGCTGCAGCAGCTGCTTCCAGCTTCTCACTGCAACAGTGTTCACTCTCTAGGCAGCTTTTCAGTCACCACTTCTCCATTATGCTCTTTCATCCCTCCTACCCACACAACCAGCAAACAAAGTACAGATGCCATGTGACAGTATAAATTGAATTAGTGAAGTTGCAGTAACTGACTGACAGAAAGGGCCTGAGCACTTCGGCACTCACATCTAGCAGCTACCTACTCTGCAGTGCACACATCTCATCTCAATAGATATGAAGAAAGCGAGCACATGGAGCAAGTGAAGATGGATAAAAAGGCTAATTGGAAGAAGACAAATACCAAAAGCATCACTGTAGACTGAAGCCCCAGTTTCAGCAGAGGATTAGCTGTGCCAGCCATCTGGGGATGGAGTTCATTAGTGGGGAGAGGAGGATCTTGAAAGGGTTATTCTAAGTGATCAGAAGACCACTACTTTCCTAAAGAAAAGGTAGATTTCTTTCCTATAGGTACCATTTTCAGACAGCTTTGTACAGAGCTCTCTGTTTAACAGTAATGTCAATTGACTTTGCAGTCTTTGATGACTGACTTCTCCATTTTTTACAGCAAAACTAGCACCACTTGCCTCCCTAGCCCTATGACAAAGTGCAAGCAGCAGCCAGCCTTTACACCCTGTTCCAAAGATGAAACTATTTGAATAAACACTAAGCAGTAGTATCCTGTCAAAATTCACTAGCAACATATGGTGGTGGTGGTGGTGGGAATAGAGACATTGCACAGGAAATGGAAAATAATAGGAAGGACCTTCCGCTGGTAGGAATTCATTGACCAAAGAAAGGGGCAAAGGGCAGGAAGTCTGTGAACAGTAATACTAGTCTCTCTTCATCATCATGTTTGCTCCCTTAATTCCTGAGCAAGGCCAAAGAATACAGACCCAAGTTTGTTCCCATAGGAGGGTGGCAGTTGCCAATCGCATGCCCTGTGTGTGACCTCTGACTAGCTCCTCTGTCAGACAACTGTGCTGCCCAAATTCCAGAATCCCCCCAAAAAAGCGCAACAAAACAGTCTGTGACCTCTGAGAGTTTGCTATTGACTTTTCTGCAGTAATGTACATGAGCTGCTGGTTTCCTATTGGCTTTTCACTGCATATATTTCAACATACTTCAAAGTGGGCACTCAAAACAAGACACTGTGAACTACTGCATTGTAAAGCATGTACCACGATCCAGGTCACTCACAATAAACTAACCTGAGGGCACTGTAACTTATTAACGAACTTTCTCTCTTGGCATTGTTAACAGTTCTGCAGCCACAGAACTGCTGGGAGCCTGTTGCAATTGGCCAGCAACCAGACTATATCTCAGACTGTTACTCCAGGGTACTACCAGTAAGAAAAACTGATTTATACAGATATCTTTGAAATAAGAGTAACACGATGGCTTCAAATATGGCCTATTAAGGATCCAGAATTAAGCTTTGCAGACACTTGCCCATATAATGATTCATCTTTCAGATTCAGTGCCATGAGACACCTAATGAGCGTTCATTGAGAATTTGTGATCTAATTTGGAGTATTTTCTTTAAATTAGAGAATGTAATTTAATACGAAGCATTTTTGCCCCAGATACATGGAAGAATAATGACGACTGCAAAGTTTTAAATTTCTCCTCCTACCTGAAATAGCAGGCAGAAACACAGGATAGCTGTTTCCCACAAGAAGCGAACAGTACAGGCTGCAGCTTGCAGCGAGTGCCCAGACCCTTCTCCTGGAGCACCGGTGAGTGTCTGCTCAAGATGCAGGCAGGTTGAGGGTCTGATACGTCAGGTGGCTGAGCTGCAGAAAACAGTTAACAGGCTACACAGTATCAGAGGAGCTGAGTTGGAGATAGATACATGATTCCAGAACCATGCTCCTGTGGAGACCACCACTGAGAAAGAGGCACCTTGGACCCTGGTGACCCGCAAAAGCAGGACTCCGCTCCAGCCTCCACCCTCCAGCATGACTACCAAAAACAAATACGAAGCTTTAACAACTATAGATACCCAGGAGCAAGATCTGCAAGAGAAATCTACGCCAGCAGCACACAGCGGGTACCGTAAAAAGAAACCACGG
>Ga0065711_1004331_pt1 | contig 41391 bp, 25 predicted proteins | sample Hoacrofraction12_FD_59098 | JGI IMG/M metagenome (GOLD analysis project Ga0065711, IMG submission 59098) | Hoatzin crop microbial communities from Cojedes, Venezuela - Epithelial fraction 12 v2 (version 2) | ecosystem: Host-associated > Birds > Digestive system > Esophagus > Crop | place...
CCCCCCGTAGCTATTTACTACTGAGTATCGAGGCAAATATCATGGTAAGAAATCTCTTTTACATGTTGTCTTGCTGTTCTTTATAGCTGTGGACTTCAAAATCATGTGCCAGTGTTTGTGTTCCCCACTAAATAATAATAATCAACAACAGAGAAAAACCCCACAGGGTTTATATAATGTGAGATGTGGCTTTCTTTGGTGCAGACACAGTTCTCGGTCTGCAGTTCTGCTGGCACTGGATGGTGCCCATAATAGCTGTTTCAATAGCTGAATTTGTTTTCTAGCTCCTCATAGCACATAGGCATCATCAGTGAAATGTTTTGCTGTGTTTTATTGACACGATGCAGTTTTGCACGCTGTCCATTTCCCAACACAGCATACATTTGGGCAAGAATGAATATCTTCAGTAGTGGGAACAGTGTCTCTTTGTATGAAATTATGCACCACAGAATAAAACCCCAGAGGATACCATATACCCATATGTCAAGGCTGCATGAGGCTGTGTACAGGCACCATTAGGTTTGCTTGTTCAGCCAGTCTCTGCTTCCAAAGAACCTGGTTTATCTAAGATTTACTAAACTATTTTTTATTAAAAGGAGGTTGAAGAAGTGAACTATGAAACACTTAATCAGGAACACTAAATACAATCAGTGCATTGGTCAACTGGGATGGCTCCAGGCAGGTTTTGAGGCCTCCCTAAGCTCTGCAGGGCTCTTCATTGATGCTCTGCCTCCTTTCGCAGCAGAGCAGCTCCAGGATGGGGTGACCCATTGATGCTGTGCTTCTCATGGAATTAGCTTGGATGAGAACCACCCCATGCTGAAGGAAAGAACAGCCACTTCTTGGATTGAGGGTCCCCAGCCTCACTGTAGTGGAGTTTTAATTGAATTTGTAGGCTGCATTTCAAAGGAACCTTAATCTCTTTAGGAACAAAAGGTCCCATCAAGTTACGAAGATGGTTAAGATGCTCACACACCTACATGTTGTGGGAAAGGGGCAAGAGGGAAGCGAGAGGCGTGAAAAGGTGGAGCAGGGGACAGGTGCGGAGAAGCAGAAGCAGCAGAGTGGGGTGACGCAGGGACAACGGCTCCTGGGAGTTTTATAGGACCGCACAGAAGCACGGGAACCTGACAGTTGCAAACACGAGATCACCATGCCAGTATGTTGCTGCAACCGAATAGGTCACCTCTTCTTCTAGCTCCACGATTCTCCCTGCACACAGTGCTCTTTTGGGGGTTTTGTGGTAGAGACCAGAGGAATAGCAAACCAGAGCTTCTGTTCTCCTAGAAGAATGCCAAAGGAACCAACCGTTGGAAAGAGCAGGCACTCAGGCTGCCGTGTGAATTCCCTCTTGCTCGGCAATTTTATTTTCCCTTCTTGAGCACAGCCCTGACGTGCTTGACTTGGTCAGGTGAATCCCTTCCAGACCCTTGTCTCTCGGCAAGACTCCATGCAGCTCTGGGTGCCACAGGTTTACTGCAAAGCCCAAGCTTCACGCACTCCCATCATAGTACTCAGAAATACTAACCCAGTGCTCCCTCTCCCAGTGCCAAACAGAGAGTTTCATCAGGTTAATAAAAACAACCTTATCCTGCTATCTTCTCCCTCTGTTTCCTCACAGAGCTCCTAGCTGGGCTCTGCGCAGCTACTCAGTGCAGGTATTCATCTTGAATTCTGCTCCAGACTTGAAGAAATGATACAGAAAATCTCATTCAGGCATAAGCTTTCTGGCTGCTGCTGCTTTCATGGCATCGTTCTGTTTTTCTTTGCCGCTGGCACCAGGCTGGGCAACACTTCAGAGGGTGGAAGGAAAATACAGCAGACAAGTGGCAGATTTTGGAGGAACGAGGCCCTGGGCCAGGGGAAACATGAGGATTAAAATCTTAATTTTTGTATCAGTTATTTTGTCTTTTTTCTTTCATGGCTCTTTTAAATTGCTGCCATCGTAGTCTGTGTTGTCCTGGAAAGTGCCCTGACTGCTTTCACTGCTGTGCCGGAGGCTGATTAGAGTCTATGGTTAATTTGGGGATAAGTGCTTGTGGAATAAAAACACAAAACATAAAAAAATGTTGAGTCTGTCTGAGGAGAATAACACAACTAATACCGTCTTGTAAAGCTAAGGTAAAAGAATACCAGATGGCAGATTTACACCTGTATGCTGGTGCCGAGTACTGCCTCAAAAAGGGTCTGGTGATGGAATTGGGTATTTTATGTTACAATAATTAACAGAATGCATCTTGTAATGAAAAAATCCAGCAGGAGACATAGAAAATTACAATTAAACATTCTCTTTATTGGGGCTTTGCTCTGAAATGGCACAAGTGATAAATGCTCAGAGTGCCCATGAGTGCTGCTAATGAAAAGACCCAGAGTCACGTTTTACACTTTTATTTGGATTTAGATCAACACCACAGTAAGATACTTTGGTCAAACACAAGAACAGGTTGCTATGCCGCTCTTTCCTGGCTGCAATAAGTACAGTAACGTGGAAAAAAAAATGCTGGCTCTCCTGGAACACTGAATGTAAATCTTGGATTGGCACATACAGCTAATAAATACGTTGTTTGCACTTAGCACTTTGAAACGGAATTGCACATGCAAGATGTAACCAGGCTACTGACCACCTTCAGCATTGTCCCTGTACTATTTTTACTTTTTAAGCTCTCTGCTTGCCTTTTTCCCAGCAAGCAAAAAGAAGATAATTTGCTGCTCTACTCAATATTTCAGTGATTAGTCTGCTGATTTTCACACATTTAGCAAAGGTCACATTGAAGTCCTTCCCGATAGAATTGGTATCTCCTCTATAGCTTGACTTGCAACACTATAGCATCGCAGGTAGCAATGGAAATCCACCAAAGTGAGGTGAGAGGTCTGCCCAAAAGCTGACGAGGAGAGGTTAATACCAAGCAGACATAGTAGAGGGACCAGCGTGAATGCAGTTCTTACAATATCAAGAGTCAATACTACTACCACACAAATAATGACCTACCAATAATATATTGTACAAGCTTATACAGCAACACATGTTGATTTGCAACATTGTACAGTTTAAATCTAAAGTGCACAGCCTCAATCTGAGGTGACAAAACAGTACTATCAATATAATAAAGGCAACACAATTACAGACACAATTTATTTCCTCTTACTGCATGTCCTCATGACGTTACATTGAATCAGTACTCCATTTATCTGTTTTAGATTAAATTAAACCCACATTGCACTTCTTTTTTTTTTTCTCTTCAGGTATTTTAGAGAGCAAACCAATATTGCTTTACAAACACAGGTTGGCCGTTTAGCCAAAGTTAAAACCAAAACTTCAGGAGGGTTATAAGTAGACAGGCCCGAGCCACAGAACTCTTACCAACACTTCCAGATGTTGGGGGGAAAGAGGTTAAATTTCAGTTTCCATGCCAGAGTCACCGCTAATGTCAAGGAATGATGCAGCAAGTGAATTCTGCAAAAACTCTGCCTATGGTTTCTAAAAATGCTGTGAGGCTCCACGTGGGCTGTTGTAGGCAAATGTAGCCTTATCTCAATTTTTTCTGCAATTTCAAAAGCCGTTGCAGACAAGGATGGAGTTCAGCACTGGGAGAAACCTTTGGCAAAGCAGCTTGTTACTTAGACACTTTCCCTGCCACTCAGATTACAGTCACATTTAATTTAGACCTGTACATCTGTAAGAAGTCTTTACCCCCTTAATGTAGCTGTGAGGTTTCATGCTATTTCTTCTGTAAGAACTTCAGTCAATTTTAATTTTCAGTGTCATTTTGGTCTGCTTATAGCAGAAATGAGATATGCATTTATTCAGACATGACTTTTTTTGAATAGGCTTTTTTACCACAGAACACAGAAACCATCCAGATACAACCGTATTTCAGTCTTGGTTAGCACTGTATATTGATTGTGCGTCTGCTTAGTTAGGCCAAGTGGGAAACATAATTAGGAATAATAGCATCCTATTGTTGTACTGTAATTGATCTTATTAAGTGGTTTTAAGAGCTGCAGTACTCTTGAGGTTTTTCAGTAATCAACCCTGGAGATGTACAATCCATATGACATGGAGATATGAGGTATTGGTACCTCTTAAGAATGTAGTATGTGGGTTTATATTTTAAAGTAAGCAGTAATAAATATTTGAGGTACCTCCATCAAAAGAAAAAGAATCCTAGTTAATTTTCAGCTTCTGTGCTTGCAGCTTTATAACCCATATAAAATAAAAATATATAGTTTACAAAATAGGATTCTTTATATATATATATTTCCTTTTGTAAAACTATACCTATTTAAATACATTTGAAATGTTGCTATAGGTAAATTAGAAATTCTGTCCTAATACTACGAAAAAGGCAAAATACTTTCATTTTTAAACATACAGCTTGTATACTCTGCTTCTCACTGCCCCCTCCCACTTCCCCCAATTTGATTTTGTCATCATTTTGGGAAAATTTGGAATAATCGTTTGGTTGCTTTTAATTTAAAGTAGTTGCTGTGTTAAAATTGGGGATAAAATTTTAAGTTATCTTCTGTTCTTCCTTATTTGTTTCAGTGCAGCTTTTTGTGCAGCTAATTGTAAAGGAGGTATTCTAAAACTCAGGAAAGGACTTTAAAGGAGCCATGTTTCTTGATTTTAAACTGTACTCTACTCCAACGCCACAATATAGAAATAGGTTTACTTTGGAACAAACTACAGATACATTCGCACAGTTTGTGACAACTTAATTGTCTACTTAGAGGTCCAGAAACAGACTTTCACACCCCATTATTATAAATCTTGCCCCAGGCGTTCTATTTCATCAATCAGGAAATCAATGTCTTGGTGAGTTGCTGCGGGGTTTGAGATGACCATCCGGAAGAAGTTCACTTTGTCTCCCAGGGGCTGATAGCTCACCATGGTCGTCCCATACTCCATCATCCTGGCTTTTATCACTGGTGCCACCTGCAATGTAACAACAAGCAGGGGATGATGATCATGATTATTATTATTATTACAATTACTATAATTATTTTTCTTATTTTTATTATTACCATAATCTTTATTATTGTTATAATAAAACACAGAGTATGTTTTTCTCTTTTAAAAAAGATGAAGAGCTACAAGAAGCAGTTAAAATGAAATTACATCCAATATTGATAAAAAAAGTTAACCTCCATTAAGGAATAAATAGCTCATTGAAAAGATACTGGGTTTAACCTGTTTATTTGTCCTGTTCTTAAAATCACTGGGGAATTTCTGCCCCCCACCCCTACTTTCTCAATATTGGTGACAGCCACAGTGTAGCTGTTTTTTTGTAGTGCTCAACACATATTGTTACAATCGTTTTCCATTTTCTTTTCATAGACCAGAGTGCCATGTTATTATCAAGCTGTTGTTGCACTTGCTGGGCTTAGCAATTGCAGTCTACAGTAATTTCTTCTGTAAATACACACAGAGTAAATAAGTACTCTAGAAACCAGGCAAACCTAGGGAGTACCAACCTTGGAGACCAGAGTAAGGTGGTGACAGCCTCACCTCCAGTAAAATGACCACTGAGGTGTCATTTGCTGGGATATGGCAAGGTGGCCTTGCCATGTGCCCTGGGTGACCACCCCGAGGATTGCCTGCCTGCAAGGATTTCACTGTTTGCTACATGATTTCCTGGAGGATGCTGCTTACCTTCGTAAGGCGGCTCATTCTTTCTTCGTTGTCTTCCATACTGCGCAAGCTGGGAGGTATATACCAGAAGCAGACGTTTGTGTGCTGAGGCTAAACACAGAATAATAACGGTTTACACAGCAAGAAATGCTCATAATATCTCAGTTGCAATTAAGTTTCTGCCTTTCCCCTCTCTCATACATCATATTGTGACAGCAGTCAATGGTTTTCATTATTGTGGTCCACTGAGAGTCATCATCATTATTAATGCAGAAAAGATAATTTTAGGCAATTTATTCCCAGGGTGTCAGATGCAGAAACACATCAACCAGCTGTGCAAATGTATTTATCCTCTACTGAGAGTCATCTAGGTTTTGTAGGTGCTGTCCTCTTCAGAGGCTGAAGGGATCATGTGGCTAAGGCAAGAGTCTATTACAGATAATTTAGAGGTGAGGACTGTGTCATTTACTTTTATTACATGACAGAATAATATAATATCTGGTTCTGTAAACAGGATTCACAGGTGGTACAGAAGACAGTCTAAGATTTTCTTACATTTAATGAAATTTATTACTTCTCAGTGTGATTTAGCTAGCTGCCGTATTCATGTGCATTGCACCACAGCATCTTAGCTAGTTTCACTTCCATGGGAGCACCGAGTAGCAAGGCATAAAGTAAGAACCAGTTGACATTTTGTGTATTTTTGCAATCTCCCAACAGCTGCCTGCCTTGCTACGTTCCTCTTTGCTGGATGCTAAATGTGTGAGTTACAGCAATCGCTACTGCTATCGGTTCCTCTACTGATCATCAGAACCAGTGGACCAAATTCAGTGATGGTGTGTGAGGTGCAGGAAATAAATCACATAGTGAGATGTGGGTGTGAGCCTGTGATCGCTGTTTGAAGAAACATGGTGACATTTATCCTTGTGCTGCAGAGAACTTGGGCACGCACGAAGAGGTCACTACCAGGGAGCAATGTTTTGAGAGACAAAATCTTCCAGGACAAGTAGAGAGAGCAGAAACCATCACAAGTAGGAGCAAAAAGCTAAAATGAGGTACTTTTTTTCTCTTTTACAGGTAAAACACCAGTTAAATTTGCAACAGAAGTCTCTGCCAGGCCTGTCCCCAGCAATGGCAGCTGGAGAGGGCTGGCCAAACACTGGCCAGCCTGGTGCGGTCCTGAGGTCCAGCCACACAACCCAGGCTGCACTACCTTGCCCTGGGCACTCTGCTCCAGCCGAGCACCTGGCACCCAGGGGTCCTGTCTCAGCTGGACTCCCTCCACAGAAATAACACGCCCAGAGATATCCGCACCCCATGCGGAGGTGTCATCTCTGCCACCTACGCCAGCTGGGCTCCCGAGCACCACCAGCCCCTGCCCGCTGTACTGCACCCCGTCGCAGCAGGGACTGCAGTGCAGAAGGCCTCCCTGGGTCCCCCCGGGGCCCCTGTGACTGCCCACCTGAGGATGCCGACAAAAGTGCTTTGCACAACCGTCCTTTCAGAGCTGTGTGGGGCACTGTAACCCCCTACTCGTAACAGACCCTGCTATTAGGAAACCACTACTTGTTTTTATTACTTAAGAGCTTGTTCTAATTGTGTGTGTGCTGTTTTACCCTGAGATGCCAGAGTTTAGTTTCAGTGGGGTGACACTGTGCAAACAGAAACTTCATGCGCAGCTGCCTCATCTCCGTTATCCCTGGATCCCATGAGGAAGAGAGATATTGGCACAACAACAGGTTTTGTTACAAGGGACGCTGCTTTCTGTGCTGTTTGGTTTGACCTGTTGGTAGCATCCCAGTAGGTGATTAAGGCAAGAGCTGTTAACCAACAGCGGAAAAAGAAGTTGCAATACATACCTTTCCATCAAACACCATCTCATACCCTTCTCTGTTCTTTATTTTATTGTATAGGTATTCTGCAAGTTCCAAGCACTTATCGATTTGTGCTTCAAATCCTGTGGTTCCCTTTAGAGATGGAGGGAGAAAAAAAGTTACTTGACTATCTGTTCTGTGAATCGAAACAGCGAAAGGACCATGCAGCACATGCCAAAGCACCAGCACAAATCGCTTCTCAGAGGTCTCTAGGACAGATTAAGGATCTGATTCTACGAGACGAAGGACACTTTGCTAAGCAGAGCTCATTTGTCTCTAGCTCTGGCCGCTGACTCCTCTATAGCCACCTCTGCAAAATAAACACCAGGTATTAGCTCGGTTCTCACAAAATATTGCTAACACCTTCAATGCAGGGTGCCCTCGTTGGTAGATTTTGCAGAGGCTGAGCATGGTTTCAGACAGCCTGAGCTGGCAGAGGAGGGTCTCTAGAAGCTGTTGAGTTCCAGACATGGGGGGGTCTCCTGCTATTTTCAGAATAGGGGATTTCAATCTTCCAGAGGTGATGTGCTGGGGGCTTTTCCAAGAATAATTTTTCTTTTTTTGTTAAACACAGTATGGGCAGATATGCTCTTAGAGCCCAGCCTGATGCCTGTGAAAATGCACATTTTGTTTAGATACTTCCCTGCCTCTGTAGTGGTTTCCTCTCCTCTTTTCTAATCGACACCATATAAACTCAGAAGCTGTGTTTTGAAGAGCTGCAGAAAATCCTGCTGCTTCTTCTCTAGCAGAAGTCATAATCCTCTCTCTGTGACATCATAATTGTTCCTGCAATCACCAGCTGTGATGCCACAAACAAAAGATCCAGCTTTATGAGGGACACAGGGGAATAAACAGCTGGAATAGATAAACTGTTTAAGAAACACACGTCCCATTTTGTAATGTTAATATTACAAGCGGAGCGTGAGACGAGAAAAAGCAGTACAAGGCATATTGAAAAAATGGGGTTTAGAAGAAGAAATGTCTCTGAGTAATGGATGCATGTCCCTGTTAAATCTGTTCTGGCAGTGCAGCACTGACTTAAAAGCCCCTGTCATTATCCCTCTGTGTATAACCCTCTGTGTACAGAGATTTCAAAACAGGGTAGAGCTAGCACAGCCCTGGGAGAAAGGCTTGGAGTCAGAGAGACATGTGGCTAAAATTGCCTGCCACTCTGGAGACCCCAGTTAGCACAACAGCTATTGCGACCACAGAAACTTCCGTCCGCCTTTACAGACCTCCAGCTACATTTGATGTCTGTCTCAGAATTGTTTTCAGAGTTTTAATGAAGCACATGAGGATCTTTAAGGCTTTCTGGAAATGAAGAGAGTGATGTCATCTCCTCTGAACAAACCTGAGGCAACTTGACATAATAGATTGGATAACTATATGGAAGAACTTATTTAGCAACATTCTACAAATACAGATGGATTAATCATTAGAGCTGGCGTTTTCAGATTTCCCAGAGAACAGCTTTTGATTAGTTTTCCTCTGCTCCTTCAAAAGATGACTTTGTATGTACTGCATGAAATGAAACTAGGTATTCCAGTCTTGATTTGCCATGTTTAATTTCTGTATGTCATTAAAACATCTTTTTATTGCCAGAGATCTTTGTAACAACATTCTTAGGTATATGATTTATGCTGTTAGACTCCTACAGTTACACAAAGCAAATGCTATGCAAAGCCACAGAGTTCAAGTTTCAAAATCATGTGTGCTGCTTTGAAGCTGAATTGTTAAAAGTATAAAACCCCAGAAAAGAATAATGTTCTTTCTTTCATGTTATATATGGGATTCAGGTCAGATATTCTCTAAAATGATGATTACAGAACAAAAACCTGTATCTGGTGTGCATTATTTTAATGCAAACAAATACATTGCAGGCAGTCTTACCTTTGCCCTCCACATCAGCCATAGCTTGAAGACATCAACATGCCGGCCACACTGCAAAGCCTTGTCTCCCGTGTCGTAAGACAGGTCGTAGTGCTTGTCTTGTTGAAAGAGGTAGGAAGCATGCATTTGATTGCAACTCTGCATCAATCCCTTATAGAAAGACACAAAAAAATGATATTGGCACAGATGTGGCTACTGTTTTGAGTGTTGCTTTGGGTGAAAAATAACAAACACCCAAACTCAGTGGAATACATGTCCAAGTGCAAAAGGAAGATCAAAAAAAGGACAAAAAAAGGACTTGGCTGCTCAGTGAACGAAGCTTTTAATGTCCCATTCAGTGCCCAGGACACCTTGGTACCTCACCCAGTAATGTGCAATCGACTCCGAGAGCCAAGGCATTTTTTTTAAAAAAAGCTGGACATTGCACTTCCTAGCATCATTATGATGAAGTTAATTTTTGGATCTCGCTTCTTATTCCTTGTTCTGGTTCCTTTTCCTCCTTTTCTCAGAAGTCTTTTTTTCTGGTTGAGTCACACCAAGTGAATTTGATGACTAATCTAAATAATATCACACCACTTTTCTAATTGCTTTTGTCTCTAAAATTCTGATTTTCATTGTTTTCTTTCTTTGTAGTCACAGTTCTTTTCTGCAAAGCCCTCAGCTGCAGACTGGATACTTAAGGGGTATAGAAAGCTTTGAACAGACAGAAGAGCATATGGCCTTTAAATCGCCCGCTAGAGCTATTTATGGGTTGTAAGATACCATTTTGAGAGGCAGCTTTGTGGGAGAGCCAGAAGCCAACAAGGTGAAGAAACCCGGCTCACAAAAGCATGAGGTTTGCTTTTTAGTATTTTAAGTGAAATGCAGAGAGTCATATTCTGGCTCTAGTTAAGTTCTCAACCAAGTTGAAGGTATAGCTTAGGGCTGTTGCCTGAAACTGCAGTTTCCAGTCCAAGAAGAATGAAAACTTGGCTGTTTATCATTAAGTCTAATCTTCATACGTAACTCCAAACTGAGATAGTTAAAAGAGAGGGGGAAAAAAAATTGTCTTTCTCCTAATCTGAGCCATCTGTTCTCACTAGAGGTCAAGGGTGGTACTGACTTCAACCAGGCAGGGTTTGTCTCAGGGAACTGACCCAGAGGGCAAATAAAAGCCAGCTTCTCTCTTTTCTAAGTGCAATCATTTTGTATACAATCTGTTGTACAGCTGTTAGAAAACAGTAACCAGCTTTCTGATAGCTGGTCTAGTAAGTGGTGGTTGTATAGCAGCTGTCCCAGTAACTGATGGCCATACGAAAATTACAGGCTTGAAGGGTAATTCAAATTCTAGTACTAAATGGAATGCCTACTTTTTTATTCCAAGTGAACTTCCGTGTGCCCTAAAATGGATATATGGGTCAGAGCTGGGCTGAAATATCTATCATAAAAGTCTAGAAAGTGTAATAATGCCTAGATTCTGGACCAAATGTCATGCTGCATGGATACCATACCATACCATTCATCCTAAAAAGACTAGAGTTTGCCTACAGTTACATTTCATGCTGCACACAAACAGTGGGGTTACACAGCTATATGCCCACAACTCAACTATGGACATTTTGAATAGAAAGCCACAAAACTCTGTAGACACATTGCCATTAATTTGATCTATCATTCCTGCTAGATAGCTGCTTTATTTCCTTTTGCAGTCACAGCCTGAGCACGTAACTAGATGTCTACTTCTGAGTTTCTTTTACAATCCTCGTCACATTAGCAAATATTGGCTATATTGGTTATGAAGAAAACATCCAGGATTTTCAGAAGCAAAATGTCAGAAAAGATGAGAGAACTGAGTATATTGAGACATACCTCTTCTCTTACTAGCAGGGCTGAACATTGCAGTGGGACGCCCATCATCTTGTGAGGGTTCCAGGTCACTGAATTGGCCCTGGGACAGCAAACCACATGAAACACACTATACTATGGTGTTGAAACCATGGAGACATGTAGTAATACCAAGAATAACAATGAACATGTAATTATGCGCACGTTTTTCTGAGCAAGCAAAGCTGAAAATAATCATGGCAGATATTAGGAAAGTAATGCCTTCATAAGGGACCTAATCCGCTCTAGCTGGTTTTTGGATGACAATTCTGGCAACTTACTGCAGGATAATTGCTCTATCCACTAAACTTAATCAGTACAAAACTTTCTAGCGAGTCATCTATATGTCATAAACACAGGGCAAACTTCCTAAAAACACCCACCTGACTGATGATCCTTCGAAAGTCACACAGCTGACTACAGGTGCAGTTAGGAAGCTTGCAAACTAGCATATTCCCTCCCATTGATTCCAATTTCATGAAGATTTTAGCAAGTGGCTCACATAGGTATTTTTGAAAATTTCTTTAAATACTTCTGGGTACCTCTGAGTCTCTGAGTAACTTGGACAACATGACCCAAAGTAATTTTTCTCTAATTGCTCGACTGATAGTAAATTTTCATAGCTCCTTGATTTTAGCTTGGCTATGCTGATTCACACAACTGAAGGACTGGGTCCAAAATCACCATAGTGAGAAACACAGAACTGATCCACCCTTTCACAAAAGAGCCTGATCCTGCCTCCTGTCAGGACATGTTCACTGCAAAAATAACTGTCAGCCCAGATCTTGTGACCAAACAGGGTCCTGTCACAACACAGCTTAGAGAAGAGACATTTGGGACTGTGGCAAAGGCTGAATGGAAGGTTGTCCAGTTGTTTATTATTTTAATATTGTGTTATGCTTGACTGGCTGTTTGTTAATTACTGTTATTACATACAATGATCAGCTGATAGATGTATACATTTGCATCCTATTCGGCAAGCTGTCAAGGATGCATAGTGCACAGGATTTCATGTAGTGCAGTGATTTGAGTTTTGATGGTATAAATCAGTCAACTAGGCCATGTAAAAACCCAAGACACAATTGCAGGTAATGTTTATGTGAACGGAGGTGAGCATGTTGGAATCTGGCAGTATTTTCCTTTGTAGGACTTGGAGACAGCACTATATGTTTATGCATGTCCTTATTGTTTCCTGCCAAATTGCTTTCACTTCTTCAAAGCAAGCAACTCCAAAATTCACATGGACACCGGGCAGCACTTCTGTGCTTTCTTCTTTGCTATTTAAACGCGACTGCGCAAGTGTCTGATGCAAAATCTGTAGGGAACAGTCTTCCACAGGCAACATCTGGCCACTTGGCTTGGCTTTTCAAATATTTGGCAGCTTTTAATCAGCTCAGAGTCAGTCATCTGATTGCAACACCAAAGCTAATGATTCTGAACATGCATGCAGGTCTACGAATTTCCTTTGATATGATACTTTTAAATTTTTATCTGTGCCTATGCAGAATTAGGCAGAAATTCTTTAAAAGACTTCTAAGTAATAGTAGCGGTATGGGTTTTCTCAAGCAAAAGGATTATTTACTGACACCACTCAGATGTTAATTATCTGGCTAAAATGTTTAATTTACCATAAGGTCATTTATTTCCCCAATTACATCCCAACTGAACACAGAAAAAAATTAATCACGTAAAATAAAAATCCACAGTTTTTCATTTGTTATCAGTTCTTCTGGACTTCAGCCATCAGTATGTGCTTAAAGAAATTGCTGACTGAGACAAACAGTGAAGGAAAAAAGCTTCATGGATCCACAGATGTGCTTTTAATGCATCTCATGTTCACCCAAACAACAGAGCACCAGACACCTATGGGATATTTTGGCTGTGAGTCACAGGCAGAAGAAAATAGAGGAAAAGTTTTCCTTCAGAGATTTCAAATGGGTGACAGGAGAGATTCAAGACTGGCAGAATTTGGTCCTCAGGCATCATTAAAAACAGACTGAGGTGCATTCACTGACCAGCCACAGCCCTAGGAAGGATGCCCAGACACTGCATGGGAGCACTCATTCAGCGCAAACATACTTTTCTCACGTAGGTGTCACACCCTGGCTGAGGCTCTGGAAGAGGGACACCAGACCGAAACTCCTGATGGCAGCCAGGCTGATCTGCTCCAGACACCAGGTGACGAGCTTCCTTCAGAGTGCCTCAGAGCAGCTTGAAAACTGCCATGTGGGGATGGGAGGGCACCGTAAGGACGGTCCTGCAACCCCTCCTGCCTTTGACAGGAATGTTTTTGCTGGACTGTCTGTTACCAGAAGGATCGAGTACTCAAAGCACAGAGTGTTCCATTTAGTGCTCCCTCCTTCTCCCTTTATCCCCGATCAAAAATGAGTAACAGCTCCAGCTCTCTTCTATCCAGACCTGTAATGACTGGGCTGTACTCTCGTATCTACCAAGAAACAGGAATGGCCATAAAACTTGGGTCTAGTAAGTCTCCTCTAAAGGTACCCACATTTGAAATCTGGACAAACTGGAACGAGCCACTGTGCATCGAGAAGAGGAACAGCATTGGAAATGACAAATTTCATTAATTCTTTGCCAAACATATGGAGATGCTGCTTATCAAAGCACTAGATAAAATCCAGTGGTGCTCTGGATCCAAAGCATGTTATTTGGAAAATTCTCCAATATAGATTCAACCTGAACTTCTCCTTCCAGTAGAACCTGGACAGCAATTTGGGAGGTAAACTCTTTTTTTCATACTGTCCTTACAGGCAACTTGGTAGATTTTTCTAACTTGCTAGATATTTGGATGTATATCCTTTTAATGCACAATATCTAAGTTTGGAGTGCTGGAGGCAGTCATAACTTAACTAAATTGAGTTCACAGAACTATTGGCTGCTTTCCAAATTTTGCATGTGAGATGTATGAGAAAGGAACTGAATCATCAAGGTATCCTCCTAATCTTCGGGAACAGGATGAGGAAGTTGTTTGTAATTTTAATTGGCAAGGAGCAGCAATTTGATTTCGAGATAAAAAAGGCCGAATGGAGTAGTAATTTACTCTTGAACAGTATGAGCTTCAGAAAATACAGAAATGTGAGAGTGACTCCATCTAGCCCAGTATACTGTCTATAGCAAGTGGTCTAAATAGGTGCCTGGGAAGAATATGCAACGGAGCAAGCATATACGACCTTCCTCCAAACGTTCTCTGAGCACCCAGTCATTCATGGCTCATAGAAGTCCCAAATGGTTTTTGTCTTCCCTTGAATGCTGGTAAATCTTAACATCCTCTGGCAAGGACTTCCACAGCTTAACTAGAACTTTCTGAATAAGCAGCTGTTTGTAAGTTTAAGTTCAGTCTTTCCAGACTCTGAACTGGCATCACTTCTGTTCATCTCTGTGTATGTGCAATGTTCATGAGCTCATGACAACAACTGTGTATATCCAGGCACAGGTTTACTGAGAAGATGTCATTAACACAGCCTGGAGGGGGATATTCTCTCCAGAAGTGACAGAGCAGTGACTGTCAGGACACCCATCAAACTGCAGATGCTTCCACTTTTTATACTTAGACTTCAGCACACAAGACCTCAGAGATTCATTTCTTAAGGAATGCAATTGTTAATTCATGTTGGACACTGAATCAGTGGATGCTGCAGAAACTACTCTGGAGCTGCAAATGTATGCTGGGAGGAATGAAATGCAAACAAGAAATCTCTGCTGTTTGTACTACGGAAGTAGTGCCACCCTACCGCAGCACTGAACAAAGGCACTTAGCAATGCTACTGCAACTGGAAGGACAGTTTGCATAATTTCTTCATACTGTATCTTGCAGATAACATTGATTTTTATTTATAGAAATTGCTATGGTAATCACAAGTGTGTTAAAATGTATTTAATAAATGTGTTTAATTAATGTTAATAAATCATACCTTTCAACGCCATTTAACTTCCATTTGTGTTTTCTTGACATCAGGAGCCCACCACCCCATGCTCCCTAGAAGGCAAGACACGTTATCTTAATGAGAAGAGAACTCAGCGTTTTTCTGTGATGACATCTGTGCGTTCACATCGGTTTGGGGTCCATCCTTTCTTTTTGCTAACGTGGCACGTTCCAAAATGACCAGGCAGATGGGGCCTGAGGCATTAGCTGTACTAACGGTTTTCTTCCAGTAGCTTGGAAGCCATGGGTTAGAGTCCATAATCTGAGTGCCAGCCGTTATCGGTCTGCTAACCCCCCTGTCACCACCTCATCCGATACGGACACACTGGGCTGCCCCACACTGTAATTAATGACTTGCAGAGCTGCCTTTTCTCTTTCAGTCACTCAGTGGTGACAACAAACCAGACCGGGATCTCAGCTGCTCTGGTGAGTTTTCACCATATTTCAGATGACTCCTGCTTGCCCCCTAGTCATTTGCTTTCGCTCACAGAGATCTGGGACAAACAGGAATTTCACGTGACTGAGAAGCAGTTTAAGGTAAATATGAATTCCTCCTTCGAATTGGAGTGATTTTGGCTGACACAGTAATCCAAAAGCAAGACACCCAGCCCCACGGAAATTCAATTACCAAGCCTTTTTGGAGAAAGGATTTGCAAAAATGACACAACAGCCATTCTAGGGCTGAAAGATGATCCTTCAGAAAGATTTACTGCCAAGAGCCCAGATAAAGCTAAGTAGCCAATCTGATAAATTTCTGTCGCATTTGCATTAACCTGTTCAGCAATTTGCGGTACTTTATTCCAGACACGTTGCCCTTTCCTTATGTATTTATTTCGCAGCTGCTGCAGAAGCTGAGCCAGTGCTCAGTATAGTTCTTATGTATTTCTTGTACTAACAGGATTTAGACATAAAACTGAAGGCCAAAAGCACTCAAACTAGGTCATCTTAAGTGTTCCAGTTGCTAAAACGACTGCACAGTCACAGCTCCTAAAACGTCCCCCTGACCTGAGCCTTTCAGAGGAGTGGTAAGTCAGCGCTTGGTTGTTAGACTTAATTACAAGAACAAAATGCATTGGGTTTTGTGCAAGATGGCACTGTCCAAAATGAGTAACTTAATGCTAATACAGCTTGTAATCCAGCCCCCCACATACAATGATACTTACATCCACGTGCATCCAGATTTTGTATTTCTTGCAGATGTCTGCAATAGCTATGAGAGGATCAAAAGCCCCGTACACTGTTGTCCCAGCTGTGGCACTCACCAGAAAAGGAACAAATCCCTGCAAGAAAGCCCAGAGGTATTTGGCAAGGTCAGGGAGCTGCAGCCTCCTCAGCCTGCAGCAGCCCCGACTCCTCCTGTGGTGCCTCCACAGTGAGACCACAAGTGTCTCCTAGAGGACATCTCTGCTCCATTACACTGGTTTTCTCCTGGTTTAGACGCTAGTGATATTATAGTTTCTACCTTCAGGTGGCAGCAAACTTCCAAACCAGCATCCTCCATTTATTAGGATGCATGAGACAGGTCAGGGCTCAGAAGAACAGTTCTGCTCCATGCCACCAGCCTGAAGCAAACAGGTCTGCTCCGCATGATACTGCGCCACACAAACCTCACCCGGGCACCACAGTGCAATAAGCCCTGGGCTGTTAATTAGAATTATCCCAGCAAGCGTCTGAATGTGTGGTGGCCCAGTCCTGCCAGTGGGAGCATCTTGTCTGGGGGTGTCTCCTGGGGGCAACACACAAGGGAGGTGTGGGGCTCCCCTCCAGCCCCATGCCTCATGCAGAGCGGGGAGACAGCAATCTCCACGGAGGCCAGGGACCATCTCTCGGATTCCCTCTACCTCACAGAGGAGCACTCACTGTCCATCACATGCCGTAATTTATACCAGTGTTTCATTTTAAATTCAGTTGTGGTTCTGTTGATCTCATGAGCAATACTCGGAGCAGCAAAGGTAAAGAGTGGCTACATTTCTTGTCAGTAGGTTTGGGCGGTGCTCTGTTGCCATGTTGTCTTTCATTTTAATCTACTTTATTGTTTTTCTCATACAAAGTAAGCTTTTAATGAAGATTTGTGTTATTAATGAGCTTTGAATGCTGTGTTTCTGATGATTATTTACATAAATGTTAGTGAAGGCACAGGGCTAATTTCATTGCATATCTCAAGCTGTTGTTTTAATTCTAGCTTCCATTAATGAACACATACAAAAGTAGCACATTTTTAGAGATGTGTGGATTTTAGTTTATCTTCCATTGTTCTGATGACTATGAGGAATACTTTCAACATGTTAAAATACATACAAATTACCCAAATACCCAAATGATTACTCTGTTTTTGCCAATCTTCAGCTGAGGAACTGTGTGATCAGCTGATAATATAAAAAAGGAGGATGTTATCCAGGGAACACATAAAAAAAGCCAAACAGCTCATGGAGATTATAAAGTAGCTCTAAACCTATCTTCTCAGCAATGCTTGCCTCACTAATTGCCGGGCTACACTTCTGAGAAATAAATCAAAAGTTAATGGGCAAGCCTATGTTCTTTTACCAAGGAAAGCAAAACAACTAGCTGTATCATTCTTGTTGTTTTTTTTTTTTTCTTTTCTGGAAGCAGAAAAACTAGTAAACTTACTTTTTGGTTGGCTTCAAGAATTCTTCTTTCAAGGTCTGATGGGATCATTTTCCCTCTGGAGCAAGAGAGAGTTATATCAGAAATTTGAAACTTGAAATCAGCTCTTGCTGTTACTTCTTCACTTAATAGGAAACGCAAATGAGGACCAAAGTGACTTTTTTTGCCCAAGGCTTATGCAGCATTGAAAAGCACAGAAAAGACTCTTACCGTTAGTCTGAGTTTTTACCCTAATTATTTTGTCAACAAGTTTGCATCAGTATGGTGAAGGTAACTGAGAGAAGTTATGTCCTGGCCACCCTCCTTAAAGACTGATGCTGCTCCATGGAGCCTCCTGGTCCTCTTGGATGTTACAGCCCCAGGAATATGCTCCAGGCTCAGAGGGAGAGGCTCAGCCCAGGGTCCCAAGAAGCTTGCTGGGTGCCAAACCCCAAGGTCCCCTTCCAGCAGGCACAAGAAATGCCAGCTGAGGTGCATGGCCTTGAGCAGCGTAACCCAGCTCTGGTGTAAGCAGTCATCTCCATGTTTCCATTTGAGGGAAGAACTCGTTTCAGAGCGACTATTCCACAATTTTGTGCACTGAACGTTCACATCAGCTTGAAGCAGCATATGAGAAGAAGCTACCAGTCTGGACCCATTAAATGCACTGTCAGGCCCTCTGCATTGACTGTGCACTGATTTTGCAACACATTTAGTATGACCCATTCACCTGAGATTCAGACTCAGCAGTATACGACTTGAAGGTTAATCTATAAAATCCTGTAAATGAATTAGGCACAAAGTAAAACAGTGTTGATATCGAATATTGAGGTGAAGTTTTTTTTTTTTTGCTTTAGCCACAAGCAAGACTTATTAAGAAGGGAGTATGCACAACAGCAATATAAACATGACAGCTCTGCACACTACAGGAATAAACTCTTCACTGGATTTAAGTGTTGTCCATTTAGATTTTTATGTGTATATGTACTTGAAAGGACTTTTTCAGCTTTTAGTATAGTTGGACATATTTTTTTCTGTCACTAAAGCAATGTTTCCTGTTGCTATAAAAATCCTCCCTTTACTAAAGCTCAAAATAGCAGGTTTAGGGAAACAAGTAAAATCATGAGGTTTAGTTTTACTTTTATATATATATAAAAAACCCCTGAAGTGTTTTCATGACATTTGGATGGATGTAAATTTTTTTCAAAAATTACTAATTTCTTGTAATAAGGTACTGCTAGGTTTTAGAAGTTTTCATCCTTACACAGCTCACAGTAAGCCAGTAATTATTTCAGTAGAAATTGGTTTGCACTTCTGAGTTTTTTACAAAACCAGTCTAAAACTTAGCCCTGAAATTTCTCATAGAAGTTTAAGGTCTAAAGAGTATTCAACTCATTGTGAGTTCTCCCAGTTACATGACACGGTCAGAGAAAAGCAGTTGTCTTATCTTCAAAAACTGCTTCTGGAATCATTAGAGGAACAAAGAAAAAAAAAAACATCCCAAAAGAAGGCAACGAGTTCCTCCTCCAAATACTGTTTAGATGTTGGTCTCTAATAATTTATAATTAGTGGAGCTTGTGCATACAAAGATACACAGAGTTGGGCAGAATCCTTCATTGCCAATATTTTTTTGCCAAGACAAGTGATTATCCAGCCCCTGGTCATGTTGAGTATGCCAAATTTACCAAGGGCCAAGCAGTAAGTTGGCTTAGGGAGAGGCAGAAGAGACTGAGCAGCAAAAGGACACAGGATAAAAGAAGTGTGTCAAAGTCTTCTCATACTACCCTCATTTGTACACAGCCTTCACTGCTGTCACACCATACTTCAGTGTTTTGACCCCAAACTTGCAGGTAATAAGCTATTGCTACCAAGGTGTTGGCATGGTAGTAAACAAGGCAACAGAAATATATGTTTGTCCAGTCTGGGGTATGAGCAAGAACATGATTTTCTCTGTTCTGGCTTGAAATTCGCCACACATTACACAGTCCCATGATACAGCAAAAAAAGGCAAACTTGGTGGGTATGGGTCAGGATGGGGAAGAGAACAGTGACCAGAAAGCATGCTTGGTCATGCTGGAAGCATCTCCTGGTGGTCCTTCACCCTCCCACAGGTCCACATCTTGACAGTGGGTCCTCTCCACTGTGTAAGCCCACATTCTGTGCAAACAGCCCACTTTGTCCCGGTGGCGTCTGCTGGGATCTGGCGAGACATGCAGTAATCCTGCTTTTTACTTCAGGGTGGGCAGGGTAATCATTGTGGTCTTCACAGAAAATAATCATGCTGGATTTGCACAAGAAGAAAAGGAAGACACGACTTCATCGATCCATGTCTGTGTTTAGTGAATAGAAATAATCAGAGGTTTATTTTGATGCGTGTTGGTCATGTTGATGCTGTCATTAATTCCTCTTCAAGGTGTGCTCAGTCTTTTGTTAATAAAGAGATAATAAGCCCATAAGTCAATACGCAGGCACTGTGATTAGCACTGTAAATTGCTTAGTTAATACTCTTCTTTTAATGTGGGAGCAGAGTATTCTGATAGCAGTAAAACCTTCCATTTATGCTAGAGTCATAAATAATTCAATACCTTATAACAATATTATTTGGGACTCATAGGAAAAGCATATTCTATTGAAAAGATTCTCAGTAGAACTGGTAAGGACTATCATACTCATTTTTGGCCCTTGGAAAGTATGTTTTCCCTGAAATTGAAAATCTTCAGCAGAATATGTTGATTCTGTTAATATTCATTTGCTTTTTAGAAACAGGTTTTCATAGAGAATAAAAACCTTTTAGTTGGGTGAGTTAAAGAAGAAGTTGTCTGCCACCAGTTTTGTACTGCTGATGGAACCTGTAGGTTAGGTGCCTGCGGTGCTCCTCCTTTCCATGGCCCATCCCTCTCCCTGGCCTACGCTGCCCACGATGCTGCCAAGACCCTTCTCTCCACATCCCATTGCAAGGGTGTCCTCATCAAGGGCACTGGGGGAAATATAGCCTAGCTGAGAAGGATGGTGAGAGCGTGAAGCAAAAGAATATATTACTGCTTTACAAGGCCCACTTCACGTCATTTTAATGGATCAAAATGTGAGCGTTTAAAATGCTCCACTTTGACCAAAACAAGCTTCTTCTTCATTTCTTAGTGGAATGTGTAAAGAGTGATTGTTCTTTGGACTTCTTGTTTCACTTCAGGATGAAAGAAAATGAAATACCAGAAATCCCTGAGGAAGGGAACTTTCAGATTTTTTATAAGCTCCAAAAACTGCCTTCTAAAGAAGCCACTGACAGAGCCAGTTCCTCAAGCGGGATAAATCACTGTAAGGTGCTAAAGATAATAGCGCCGTGATGAATTATACCAACTGCTGACTGCATCCTACATGTTCTCTCTGAACTGAGCACCTGATGACCTTCTTCTATGTACCAATAAAAAGAGCTGTATTTGTCATCTTTACTTACCTTTCATCACATCTAATCAGAATCACACTATCTGTACCAATACCCAAGGCCGCAGCTCCTTTTTTCACAGAAAAGTGACTCTGAAAAAATATATTTATTATTATTATTTTTATTATTATTTCTTATCCAGTATAATACAAAACACTACACCCTTGCAAGCCCTTCAGCTAGTAGTCCCACACAGGCAATAATTTTATTCATAGACTTTTTGGAAACCAATCACTGTAATTTGAGGCTTTGTATCAGGTCACTACAGTCAATTTGAGAAACAGTAATCACTCTAATCTGGATTTACTCCTAGAATATTAAATACACAACTGTGGCTGATGATGGACCCAAATTCTGTCCTTGATGCAGACCTGCAGCTTCTATTGCTTGAACAGATTCAGCTATGAATTTGATTCACTGAAACAAAAAATTTTCCCCGAGAGAATTCATTTAGTTCGTAGCTTCCAGAGTGATGAGCTTCTGCTATACAACTTCTGGCCCAATAATATACTGAGAGAAATTAAAATAGGAAGCCTAATCGTGTTCTCATGCCAGTGAACGCTAGTAATAACTCCCATTAACAAACAGAGCTACTGCGGTTTAAAATCAGAACCGGGCTCTTAATAAGACTATTAGTTAATCTGTATGTACAGAATAAAAAGTGGAAGTTACATACTGGAGTGCAAGTCAGCCTAATTTTCGCTAGCTCATACGACTTAACTCCTGAGCCAGTGTTGGTTTATAATTCTAATTTAAATCCTAGTGATTATGATAATGAAATAGTTTTATATCAAATTACACCATCTAAAATCTGATTTTTATGAACTCAAGCACAACTATCACAATGTTGTCCAAAGTAATTTTAACTACAGATTATTAAACCTTAAAAAAGTTGAAATTCTTTCCATATACTACAGTACCATTAGCTCAGGCTGTAACACTATAAAAAAGATCATGGAGATAAAAATCTAACAGGGTTTTCTAGGTGTCTGAGATGTTAAAAGAAGAAAGGAAGACTTATAGTCTGCAGGAATAGAGAAACAGACCGCAAAGCAGAGAAGTAATCACCGTTGCTTTGTCAAGTAAGTATTTGGGTTCAACTGTAATGAGCGCAGTAGAGAGCTATAGCGGAAGAGATGGACACAATGGTTACACACGTCTGCTTCACTTAAAGGCTGTGAAGTCAGTGGGAATTTGCTGCATACTTACAGGCTCCCTTCATAATAAGCACTTTGAGAAACGAAAATCAATTCTAAATCATCTTTATGAAAGAGAGGAAGAAGAGTTAGAACTGCAAAATGCACCTTCAATTTAGTAAGCAAAAAAATCCTGCGTGTTTTAAAAATCGCTTGGGTGTAATTATCGTTAACAGTCCTGACTACTCTGGTTAAGGTTGCACAAGAGTTTCCACTCCAAACTCCTTTTTTCACACGCCTGTATCTCACCGTTTTGGCTGAAATGCCTCAAGTTTTCATGATGCCCATAGAGTTTTTAAATGTTCAGACATTTTGAAGAAGTTCAGATTGTTCAGATTCATCCGTGAATCATGATCAGAGCCATGATTCACTGATGACACGTGGACAATTTGAAAATACTTCTTCAAGTGAATGGTATTTTTCATACTACTTTTTTTTAAGACAGTGGGTTGGTATAGCTTCCCCTCTATTGGGCAGGCTGCAGTACACCAACAATGCGTAATGAACGGCCATTGACCACCTTGTCTAGAACTAAAATCAGTCTTTAAGGCCCAAGTACAACAAAACATCCTAGCCCTTGAATTAGGCACATTTTGAAATGCAAACATGCGCATCGGACTGACTTCGCACAAGCTGATGATCAAATGAAATGCACACCCATGCGCGTAGATGAGCAACAAGGGGTCTGTGCTGGTGCTTCAGCATTTTGCTGAGTTAGACTGGGTTCATTGCAGCTAGCCTAATCAGGCTAAAGTCATCATGTAGGCTTCCTCTGCGGTCAGGGGGGACACAGGCACGTCCAGGGAAGGATTCATCCAGCATGCGTGTTGCTGGTTTGGAGTGAGAGCCGAATGACATCAGGTGAGATTTCTACCCCTTCCCTATGGACCAAGCCCTCTGGTATCTGCTGTCTGTGAGACTGGAAAGTCTACAGCACCTGCAGGCACCACTGCTCTGGAAACCGGCAGATATTTGATTTTGACACATTGTTATTGTCTAGCCTATTAAAACCACAGGTTAGTGATATGCTCAGATTAGATACGGAGTTTGCTCTGCTGTGTTTCTAGCTGGAGTCACAAAGTGCTAAGAAGTATTTTACACAGTGAACATCATGGACCTGTTCAGCATCACACTGGTATTTTTCACGGCATATTCTTTATTTCATGAAACTGAATTTTTGAACAAACACATTTCCACAAGCTTTATTATCTTCACCAAAATTGGTGGACTTATCCCAAGTACAAATGCACTGTAGATTAAGTCTTGGACTGGGACCAATCCACAAACCTCTGCATGTGAAGGTACTCAAGTCTCTTCTCAGCCTCGTGGGTCTCCCTGAGCCCCATGGTGCAGCAGTGAAGCTTTATGAGAGCAGGGAGGAGAAGTGGCCATGAGAAGCCTACTGGCATCAAGAGGCTCACAAAAAATGCACAAGCTTAGGAAGATATCTTTGAACTTTGCAAAAATTGAAACAGAGCTAGAATGTTGCCAGCACAGTGACGGTTCATTGATATGCTATGTGAAGCTCAAACTGAATTTACATACTCTTCCGGCTTCAGCTGGGATAGAGCTAATTTTCTTCCCAGTGGCTGCTGTGTTTTGGATTTAGTACCAGACGAATGTTGATAACACTGACATTTTTAGTGGTTGCTAAGAAGTCAAGGACTTTTCTCCAGTTTCTCACGTTCAGCTAATGAGAAGGTGTGCAGGAGCTAGGAGGGAGCACTGCCAGACAGACAGCCAGGCTGGCCAGTGGAAATATTCCATATCATAGATGCCATGCTCAGCTTATAAAGGGGGGCAGGACTCTGTCCTTCTGGTTTCTGGGAATTCAAATCCTCTTTTGGCTGGGAGTTTGAACTTTTCTGGGAGTTTGGTCTTTTTTGCAAATTTTGCGAAATTCATGAAAGCCGTGATTTCCAGGTTCCGCGATCGCTGCTAGGGGACTGGCTGCGAATGGGTCATTGGGTGGTGAGAAAAACTGTATTATATATAGATTGGTTTGCATATTCAGTATCATCATTATTATCATTACTATTATTAGTACTATTAGTAGTATTAGTATTTCCTTTGTTGCCTTATTAAACTGTCTTTATATCAGTCCGCGAGTTATACCTTTTGTCCATTTTCCCTCCCCATCCCGCTGGGGGGGAATGGGAAGGAAGGGGAGGGGTAGGCGAGTGGCTGTTGGGTCCGAGTTGCTGGTTGCTGAGTTAAACCATGACATATACTTAAAAAAATTAATCTGTTCTTTACTCACATATTATACAAACTCATGCGCGCACAGCATATTGGGTAGCTTAATATATAAATACTGGTAGAGATGTAGGAGTGGAGTCACCTGTATATTTCACTGGGTTTTGAGTCAATAACATTACATTGATGAATTTTGCTCCCTATTCCATACCAGTTAAGATAAATTTACTATTGCAATTTGTTTTTCTAATAACAAAGAGAACTATTCAAAATGCCTTAAAAAAGAAAATCCAGATTTGAATGGTTTACTTTGAGGAAGAAAATTAAGCTCATGTGCTCAAAAGCATCCACTGGAGTAAAGCCAAACTCAGCTGCCTCATTGAGAAGTCTCATGGCACTGCTAAAAGAGTATTGGGGAAAAAATTAATGTAGTGCTGATAGCTCAGTAGCCTGAGGGCTCTTTACAGACTGAAGGGAATTCAGTGGTCAGGAACTGAAACACATTCAGGGATAAACTGGGAAGAAATACAGAAGTCTGTGCACAGAAGGGCAAATGCAATTACAGTTTCTAAACAAACTGTGAATACAAAATTGCTCAATCTGTGTATACAGTCACAGATATATATGACTGTTGCTGTGTTTTTGTGTTTCAGGGTAACATCAGACTCCAACTGTCCAAGCAGCTCTGAAAGAGACAGGATGAAAGTAAATATGAGGAAAAAAAGAGTTTTAAGAGCAAAGAAAACTTTCCTGATTATGATGCATATTAAACTTTGTTTTAATATTCCTGGGATGGTGCTGAAAATTTGGTTGCCTGTGTAATACAAAGGTAAACATAGAAAAATATAAAGGTCAGAGAGAAGGAAAAGTTTGCAGAAATAAGCCTCTGCAGAATAAGAACTACTGACAGATTCAGCTGGGCTACCAGCGGGAAGAAGGACATTAATTATGACCCCTTTGGGAAAAGGGGGGGCTACAGACTGTTCAACCATGCAAGGAAGTGATCTTGAACACCATCTTTCATGACACAGCCATGTAGTCTTCTGGTGGGAGAACTAGGGTCAAAAAGGGAGGACAGGGGCAGACTGACCAATGCCAGTCCTGAAGGAAAAACCAGGCTAGGAGAAGCTGGCAGGACCAGTTTCACCACTGTCCCGTGCTGGCCAGAGGCAGGAGGACATGCAGGTGGGAGAGGGCTGTCACTGCGGCTTTCTCCCTCCCTCCCTTCATGTGGTGCGGCACTGCAAAAGGGTGCATGGAAGACTACAAATATATCCCCAATAGAGAGGAACCTCAATTTGTCTCTGAAAAGAAATGTGGTTAAAATTCAATGGTGAAGGAGAAGGCACAGAGCATTAGTCAGTATTAGTGACAAAAGCATATTATTGCTCAGGGAAAAAAATGGTGGTTTTGAGAAAGGGGAATCTTCTCTTTGTCTAAAATTTCAAATGCTGTTAGGAATAAGTTTGTTTGTCTGATAGTCATTTCTTCATAGTTAGCTTTGTAAAGTAAAAACACCCTGTAAATTCATTACAGGTGCAATAATGAGTACGTCTTTTGGAAAAAGTAAGAATTAGATAATTAAAAATGATATGATGCTGATAAGTATGGCATTGTTACCTTAAATAAACAGAGCTTCAATATACAGATCCTTCTATTTTTATAGCTTGCTAAATTAATTGCTCATAATCTGGCATGGCTGAAGCTGCCAGGAAGAACGATCCTAATGCCATGAGCCCCAAAGGCCATGGCTGGTTTTTCAGATTGCGGTTTCTCCCTGCTCACATAAATCCAGGGTGGCGCAAGCTTCGTAGAGGGAGCTCATCAGGAGCGCATTCCCAAAGGCTGAGCAAGCCAAGCCATCCAGCAGCCAAAACCTCTCCCAGGTCTGCAGGTTTGGTCGCTGGCACCCCGGTGCTCCACAGCCTGCTCCACACCCTGGAGCTCTGGACCCCCAGCCTCACCCCATCACCCACACACCAGTAAAGGAGACACACATGCTTTCCCCTCCACATCCCCTGGGCTTCAGGCAGTGTGGGATTCCTGGAGGTGCAGGCTGGGCTACTTCTATCTTAATCATCTAAAAATGTGTGTCTGGTCTAGGCTTGTTGTCCGGGCTCCCTAAGTAGTGGGGACGAAAAGGTGCCTCCAGAAGGCACTTCATCCCCGAGGCTTTGGCATCCTTTTTAGACTAGGATGAGTTGCTTTCTGCAGATCTCGCTCTCTTTTTATTGGCTATGAAAAGTGCATAGACTAACACAAATTAAATGTTTACACTTCAGGTGGTTAAAGTTAAGTGACATGAATCCTATCTTTAATTTCTCATTGTAAGCTATAGCTTTTCCTTCAATTATCTACAAAAAGAGTATACTGTGTACTATACATTTTTAAATAGACTGTAATGATATTTATATTTGCTACTGTTTCCTTTAGCTACTGCTATTCAATTTTGAAAGTTCTTCATTAATGGCAGGGGAGAAATTAATATATTGTTTCTACACAACATACTAGTGTTTCCATCTTTTGCATTTTTGAAATCTGTAACTTCATACTGCTTTCCTAATCCAGCAAGACTCACAACTTGTATTTTTCCAGTGTAGATAGTTTTACAGCATTATCTGTGGATAAGAAACTCTGCACTGAGTTCAGGAGGATCCTGTGGCAGTGTAAAAGTCACAAGCTACCGACTAGATGAGGGATTAGAACCAAATGCTGAATGTCTCCTTTAGGACAGACTCCCCTAGAGCATTGCTTTTCTGGAAAATGGTTTTGCTTTGATTTGAATGGAGTTACTTGAATTCAGTTGCTCCTCAAGTAAGACCAAATTTTTCACTGCTTCCTTCTGGCTTCAAATGCCAGCAAGCAATACTTCTCTGGTTATTGTGCATTAGGTAACGCAAAGAAAGAACGTGTGAATCCATAAGTTTGATTTTTAGTTTCCTTAGGTGGAAATGAAAACATTCCCTACTAACTTTGTGTGCTTAGAAGTATAACTTACAGCTTCATAATTTATGCCACCAAATGGAAAACATCATCTCCAGGCTCCTCACATCATTCCCTGGAAGCCCCACCACACAGGTCACCCCTTGGACAGCTTCTTGCAGGTTCTAGCCCTGGACGCTGCCTCTTCAGTAGCCTGGCTAGAGGGCAACACTATGTGCCACGAAGTAGTGGGACTAGAGATCAGCTTTTCATCCTGCACAGAAACCACACCAAAATCTTCCAAAGGCTGTGTGAAATAGAGGTCTGTCAAGCTGTCTGCTTTGAAACACGTCACTTTTTAATTTCCTTCTGTCTCAGAGCCAAGAACCTCTATTTCAGATTTCAGAAACTGTTCAGACAAAAACTTTGCCAAAACCACTCTTCTCCCACAGCTACTGGTGCAGTTTGCTGTATTCCCTGCCAGTCATAAGGCTTGTCCACGAAGGGAAATCACCATGCAAGAAGCTGAAGTGGTGATTTATTGCAAACTGCCTCCTCCAACTCAACTGATGTGCAGATGCTGTGCATGCTGTGGCTGTGAGGGTGCTCCCCTACCACCGCAGAAAAGCCACCTCTCATAGATGCTCCTGGTGCTTCTCCAGAAAGCAAGGTCCCTCTGAGGGCATCCAGCTGTCTCCAATGCCGACACCTTACACCTGGGCTGCCAACAGACCCTCCCTTCACCGTCAGCAGCTGCCAGAGCCGTATGCCCAGGGAAGCCTTGGGCAGGAGCTGTTTCAGCCCGAGAGCAGTGCAGAACGGGGGGACGCCAGAGGCCGAGTCACCCTCTCTGTGCTCTCCTGGCTTTCTAACTGGGTGAACTGCCAGTTCTTACTCTGTGGTTTCTCTTCCAAAACCAAGATAGGAGTTGTGTTGCTATTTCCATAGTGCGCACCTGACAAGGTGTTCCTCCTTGCGGCAGCTGCTAGAGGGGATAGGAAATCAGGAAAGCTGATGTGGACTACATGAGCACAGTCTTGCTATGTTGGGAGAACAGCAGAGATGAAGAAATCTCTATGTCTCTCCAATTACATCCAGCTTTTTCTCATTCCCTGAACTGTGGATTCAGTCTGTATCGCCCCTAATTAAACATTGAGTCCATACTGTCAAACAAAAAGGCCAAGGACTGTTTTGTAACCTGAACCCAACTAGTTCTCTGCAGCTGAACTTTTCCCCTCTGCACCCACATCCTCCTTAGAGTACAATGACTTTGTCCTTTTCGCCTGCCAGAGGTGATCCCTGCTCCATGCTATTCCCAGCTGCTGCTGGATGATGTCTAAGTGAGTGCTAGCCGGCCAGATCAAAATCACAACAGAGAATGGGTTAAAATTCAGTAAGACTTGCCTTGTAGACAAGTGGATCAATGAAAATATTCTGAGAAGGTAGCTCTTCCTTTCAGTTGCTTTCTTCACACTGAAAAAGGTATGTCCTCAGCTAACACTCACAGCAGCCTAACACTGATGCACTGGGACACAGGAGGAGGCCTTCGTCTTAGATTTGTCATTGTATTTGAAACAATAGACTAAAATAGGTTTTTACAACTGGCATCCATCACTTTTACCCCTCTGAGTCAAGGCCTTCTGCGTCACGTGCAGCTGCCCTGAAGGATGTCACTTTGCTCCTGCACCAGTGCAGATGAAAGAACCCCTGACGATGCACTGGTGAATACAGAAGATTGAATTAAATCCTGAGCAAGCACATCTCAGTGAAATTCTACCCAGGACAAGACCGACCTAAGCAGACATAGTGTGCTTCATAATCCTTGACGAAACAGAAATAAACAGAAGCAGAGTGAGAGATAAGTCACGGTCCTACTGAACAGCTCGGGGAAGATCTGCTTACTGGGAACATGCACGGCTGGAATAGTCACATAGCCTATTTTAGGCACCTAATGTAGGTTGCATATGTCAAGAGGCTGATCTGTTATGGTCAATGCACAGAATTAGGTGAACCCCTCCCACGGGTGATTTAGAACATCTAAATTAAGGAATATTTAGGTTCCTAATATGGATGCTCTGAGTTTCCTCCAGAGGTGCCTCTCTTCATTGATTGTGCAGAGAGTGAGGCTCCTAATTTGGGAACATGATGCACTCCTAAATTAGGAAGGGAATTACTTAGGAGCTGTGAATTACTCCTTCCTTCCCTTCTCCTCCACTGGCAGCTGAACCTACCACGGCATCACACTGAGGCCAGATCCTGATTACAGTAATATTGGCGGCAATGGTGAAGTAACTTCATTTGTTTATAATAATGGAAGCTCTAGACTGGTAGAAACGGAGCCCAGTCTGTGATGTTGACATCCTTGTCTGAGAATTGCTGATATTGGAACCTTTACTTCTGTCTGAAAATTTTGAGACAAGAATCTCAATGTTTCTAAAAAAATAGAGTAACTTTAAGCTTTGTTTACTATCATGCCACACATACAGAGCATGAGGAGATGATAGTATCACATTTACAGATTGCTTGTTCCATGGCCATCGTCTTACAAGAGCATCCAACCATGGCAGAGAGAAACCACAATCAGGCTGGGGAGTCTAAAAGGAAGATCATCGTGATGTGATAAATGAGACAAATGACATTCTTGTATCTTAGTGTCTATTCAGGCTCTGCAGGACATTTCCTATCTAAAAAAGGATTGTACTTCTGGGCCTCTGCAATTCCTGTAACAGTCTCTGCTATTTTGAGGGTTAAACCCTGATCCCACATCCTTTGGGCAATTAAGGGTTAGAGGATCCTGTCTTCACTTAGTATGGTTTCTTAACTTCCCTAGAAGATGTGCCATTACATACTTTACAGAAAGCCTTGATTGAAGAAGCAACAAAATCGTCATTTCAAGATACTTTTAAAATGTAACAGAATTCAGATGCTGTTCTATGGATTTGCTAGTATATTTGATTTTGGAATGTTTAATTTGCTAGGGGAACAGCTTCTTCCCTGGCATGAAAACACAATTATTAAAGCTCATTTCATTATTTTGGACTGATAGCACAATTTGGTTCATTGTTTAACATTCCATCGCTACGAATACAATGAAATTCTCTAATGATTAATAGGATTTGTTATTTTAAATAATCATGCTGAACCTTATTTGCAAGACTTCTTAGGTCTGTAACTTCTATATGAATAACGTATCTCTAGCTGTACAGCCAACTTTGGAGAGCTGCTACTCCTTTGTAAAATATCCTTCTCTCTGACTGCTTTGGGGACAATTACTTTTCAATGTGGAACCCACAGTTGTGTATCGCATCTCATCCTACTGCCACGAACAGCATCCTCAGTGGGATTTCCTCCCAGATGTTTCTGATCAGTTTGTAGGACACTTTGCTCTTCACACTTGCACAGAATGGAAACACATTCTCTGATAAGTCAAAAAAGGCAGCCAGGAGATGTTGTCTCCTAACATGGACAGCATTTTGCTGAGCACCAGCCATGAAAAAGTCCTTTCTGGCCAAGCCCACACAGCTGGAGAGAAATTTAGAAGGGGACCGTGAAGCCTGAAGAGAGCTCACAGACCATGATGGCTATAATCCATCCTCTTCCCCTTCCTCCTGCACACACATTCTCCACTATAAGCTGCAAGCAGGTTTAAATGGCCGTAAACCTGAAACACTCCCCCCAATACAGACAGAAATATGACTTCTGTATGGTGGTTCAAAGAGCAAAAAGCTGTGTTTCTCCCATGAAGACCACTCTGACTTCTCGCGTGTCCACCTCCCCTCACCTCTTGCACTGCCAGATCTCATCGGTGCCTGTGATGAACCCCAGCGTGCTGCAGCTTTTGCTCACAGACAGAAACCCAGAGCAAAGCCCAGTTCCCCACTGCATACCGCAGCTGCTCTGCTGCACACACACACACAGCATTTCCATACTACTGTATTCCCGTATGTTATCACCCTCTTATTAAATAACAGCAGGAGTGGTTTCAGCTACAAATGTTTTGACTTGCAGTGATTTTCTGTTCCTCTAGTGACCCAAACAAAAGACACTCCTGGCAGAAAGCACTGAAGCCCGATGATGAGCTCTCATGGTTTGATGTGGTCCTTACCACATCGACATTTATACAGATGTGAGAGCAAAAAGATGGCAGTGGTTTGTAGAACCTGCTCTCCCTGTATTTTAGTTGCAGATAACTGTGCAGCTCATCCCTCTTTATATCCAAAAGCCATCCCCCTCCCATTTTTTTATTCACAGTGAAGGAATAACAGAACTGAAGACAGTTGGCTACTAATTCCTTTTCAGCTATTTGCTTCATCATAAATTCATACAAGCAGATGTACCAGATAGGAAAAAACAGAAACACATACATGTTCTGATGTGAAGGCAACCAGTCTGGGAATAGCTGCCATTCCTTTTTCTTTAACTTCTGGGAACATCTTGAAACGTGCAATCAACATAGCATACATGTTAGATATGGCACCACCTGGAGTCCACAGTAATATACTGTTACTTTTTCTATGCATTGTAATATTATTGCAGAACAAACTATAAGTCTTGCTACAGTTCTTCTAACTCTAATGTTAATGTTTCTGCCTAATGGCAGTTTCTTCTTCCTGATGCTCCTCACAGCTGGATTGCGTAAGAACAGGATCTACTACATCCAAGTAACAATTTATGCAAAAAGTACTGCTGCAAAAAATGATGGGGGGTTTCCTTCCATCCTCTTTTTTGTTACTATTTCTCTTTTAGTCCCCAATCTTATCTTTCTGTATGCCATCAACAAATAACCCTCACTCTGTTCCACCTCCCAAGCGGACGCCACCACAAAGCAACTTCCTAAGTGGCTTCCAAATGCAACCTAAACTGTGCTCCCCCCTCCCAAATTGGGGTGGCGTTTCACGTCCCAGCTCTGAGGAAACCCACACAGTGAAGCCCAACAGACGCTACCTTCTGGAAAACTGGAGTGGGAAGAGGGAAAAGAAAGGAAAAAGGGTAATTCTAACAAATAATTTTCTTGGGGCAAAGGTTACATGTCCCTAACACTAGACTTAAAATGACTGGCATACATTGACTTAAAATACCCATTTCAAGATGGGTATTTTCGCCATTTCAGGATTGGTATCAGATGACAGCTCTACAGTACTCTGTTCCCATATTCAGTTATCAATGCATAAATTAAAAACGAGCACTTCATTTTTCCTTTTTGAGACTTTTAGAAACTGAGCCTCTGTGTCCATAGTGGAATAGTGTTTGGCTACGCATCAATGCTGCATGAGCACTATGGGAATATAATGCAGAACCTGAGGCAAAGTTTGAGTACTTTTACGTATGTACACACGCAAATACACACACTCTCTCACGCACACACACACTCCATTAGTTTTATCCTGTATATATACTAAATATATATATACAGATTGATTACAGATGGATGTTTATGCACATATATTTATATAAAGCAAAGGTGTATACTGATCATGGTTTTAGGCTTTTAAACAAACAGGTTAAACGAACAGGTCAGAGTGCAGCTGAGGTAGGGTTCAACTAACCCAACTTTCACCCATCTAAAAATGGAGCGAAGAGCACAAGACAGGCACTTCCAGAAGATGGTTCAGCTCACCCTAAGGTAGCTGCTTGTGGTAGGTGGGATGATGCCCTGCAAACCCATCTTCCCCTCTCCCTCGAATATATGGCAGCTGCTGTAACTAGCCCAGGGTAGGCACCCAGCGCTTGGACAGCCAAAGTGAGAAATGTAAAATCCACCCTTGAAGCAGACCAAAGTAGCTCTGCTGCAAGCAACAACGTTGCATGATGTTACACTAGCAGGGTGTACGTGCTAGCAAATTTAACATCATTTTGACTTTTATAAGATTTGTTTTCATCCCACTGGAGATATATACACTGTTCTATAGCCCATAGAAACTGTGCCCTTCACTTCTAATCAGTGTCCTGGCTCCGCTCTTGCAGTGAGGCTGCCCCTGCTCTGGGCTTTCCCTGACTTCACCGGCCCTTCTGTGGACCCAAGGGAAAATGCCACAGAGGGAGGGCATTGCTGGCATGGGGGTCAGCACAGACTGGGCTTTGTCTTCCCCTTTCAACTGTGTTGAGAGGTATGAACATATTTCTACACCTCTTTTCACAAACGACAAACCAAGAAATGGAGAGATTAAGAGGAAATGCTGGGGTGCCTGTCCCTAAAAGCAGATGTCATGTAATGGCTGCCTGTCGATGATTTAGGTGACTGAACTAAGGTGTCCAAGTTGAAGAAATTTGGCCTATCATCTTGTCCAAAGTTATTGGCTCAGTGTCAAAAGAATCAAGACTGAAATGTTAAGGTTCTTCAGTACCAGGCTTTCCTATTGGTATTTATCACCTAGCCATTTCACCTGAAGCTTATTAATAAGCCCGCATTCTGCCTTTAAATCTGCAGCTGTGTTTATACCCACAGTTAATTGCAGGCAACAAAACACACCTACAGAATTTGGAGAACCTAATCAGGCCCTTGGGCTTTGCAGGTATTGATACTGTGTATTTCATTCCCGAGAATGCAGAGAGCGAGAACCTTTTCTTCGCAACAGTAAGGACTTCAGCTTGAAGCCATGACAGTTTGAAACGAGAAGACAGCATAGAGATGATTTTGATGATTGCCTAAAACAGCAGAACCTGCACAATGGGTATTGCTGTCTTAAGAGAGTGAATCAGAAAGATGCACTTTGCACAAACCAGAAACTGCAGAGAAAGGAAGGATGAGAGGGGGCGGCACCGCAAGCGGCCAGCACAGGCACACACCTGCCAGAGCCTGGCCCCGCGCAGGTTTCAGCTGGATGAAGCGAGCCCCAGCCTCTGACACACCAGCAACTCCCCGGCCCCCAGGCCAGGCAGGGACCCCTCGCTGACCCAGGAGGGAGGGCAGCTCTTTGCGAGGCACGCACCACTCCCGACTGACGCTGTCTCGAGCAGTTTGCCAGACCTGGGCAGACCTGGTGCTTGCACTGAGGCTTTTACCCCCGCCTGCCGCCTGCGCCCAGCCTCTGCCCACCACTGCTCTTCCCTCCCCTCTTAGGTCCCTGACCAGCCCAGCGGGGCTACTGCAGCTCTAGCCTGCAAGGTGAGGAACTGAAGACCAGCCCTACTGAGTCAGGCCAGGGACTGGACAGTAACCAACCACTGTCCAGTTCTCCAAAACATTGGCTAAGGTCTTGGGCTCATGATACACATTTAGATGCTGCCCTGTGTGATGGACACCACAGGTTTGGTCAGGACCTCTCATCACTATCGTAAAAGTTGTCAGAGCTTTTTCTCTCCGTGCTTTCTGAATAAGGACTCAACAAGAAGTAATGTAAATTGTTCTCATCTTTTTCGCCACCTCTGTGGAAAAGCCCAGGACAAAACTCCTGCGCCACTTCCCATGCGGATGCAAGAAGTTGAAGATGAGTCTTGCCTGACCCTCTCCACAGCATGAACGTTACTGTTCACGCCCTCGGAGAGCTGAACATCCTAGGCTGCTATCAGTGAGGTCTTTCCTTTGCTCGACAGTACAAACACTCTTTCCCTCTCCATTAGGTCAATGAACTTTCTTTCCAGAAGGGCTCCTTCCCCTCCGGCTATCAGTCTGTTCTCTTTTGACAAGCCAAGATGCTATGCCCAATGTCAATTCTTACAATGTTTTGCAATTTGGTGAGATAGGCCAAAATTTTTAGCAATGAAATTCCAGAGTAAGATAGGAGGTGACAAAGAGTACAAATCAAAAGACTAAGTGGAATGATTAAAAAACAGAAAGTCTTAGCAACGTAGTATTTGTCAGAGCAAATGATTTCTCTACAGTTAATAGCACTCATTTTTTGCCTTATTCACTTGCCCTGAAGGAATGAGGTTTCTGAGCCTTTAGGCACTCAGATTACCTAGCCACCCAAGCACCCAATGAGCTCAACAGGCCATCTCACACATGGAAAGCTAACTGCATACTGTAATGTTGGCAAGATCTTACTGACCCCACTAAAATTACTTAAAGGCATGCTATGTCTTTCCTCCTTTGCTCCAGTTTCCCCCGTGGTGATGGAGAACATTGTTGTGTTTCTTCCCTCCATTATTAATACAATAGCCTTTCTATTTCATGTAATCCGTAAAAAGTGGGGGCAAAGCAAAACTGCAAGGCAAATGTCTCTTCTGATTATGTTTCCCATGTGCCATTACAGCTGCTCATAATGCAGTGTAATTTGCTCAAACAGACCCTCATAATCACATCCCTGAAATTCATAAACATGCAATATTTTATCTCAAAGAGACCACTGGTGGTTACTAGCAAGTGCCCTCTCGAACATGCATATTTAATTATGTTTACTCTTTACTACAGGGCATGTCATATAGCATAGTCTGAAATACAAAGAAAGCTTGAAATATCATGTACCAGGTGAAAATATCCCATCGCCACAGCCCCCTGGCCAGCCAACCATCTCTCTCATTTTCCTTAGTGTGACATATTCCAAAAGTACAAACACTGGAGCAATTTCATAGGTGAACCTGAAATGTAGTAATGTCCATATTTAATGCTTTCATCTACAATACTAACACATCTTTTTCCAGTATTACATTACATTATAGCCACAATATTTTGCACTGGGTAGAGTTCTGTTTTACAACGCTTTTGATAATCTTCATTCTGGTTTGAATTCGAATGTCTAGAAGGAGAAATGCTGACAGCGCTCAAGACTCCATTTCCACCCATTTCAGTGAAACAAATCTTGCCCAACTCTTCCATGCTCGAGGCTTTGCCCAGTATTCAGTACCTGCTGGGCAGAGCCAGACCTTCGCCTGGCAAAACCCTGTGTTCCTGTCTAGACGCACACACATTAGCAGTCCTATTCATGATGAAAAGACTGTGCATGAAGCCGTGCAAGTGCACAAAAATGCTTCCTAGTCTCAAAGTCATCAAAACCCCACGCTTTAAATTCTCCACCTCTTTGTTACAGAAAGCAATGGCTCTAACTGCTCTGAGTATGGATTGTACACAACCCCTCCACAGGAATGCAGCTATTCACTTATCACACCTTTCATTTTACGTATTTATGCATGCAAAATGCTAACATATTTTTGTCTGTATATTATTTGGGGTGGGGGTGTAGCAAAATCGACATCATATTAGTATGATGACATTTTATAGAAGACAGCCCACAGGACAGTGTTGAAACTCTTCATGTAAATAGCTTTAACAACCATGTAAAAAGCAGACAATTATTTTTCCAGCAAGCTTAACATTAAAGTATTCTTTCTTTCATTCAGCTACAGCAGTTAATATTAAATTATATTAAATATTATTATGGAAAAAAATCTGCTACTTACATATTAGTATTTGCTGCTGATGTCAGCCAGTCTGCTGCCAATCCAACCATGTCCAATCCAGTTGAAAGTTGATTAAAATATCTCGGGTGCCCTGCGTAAGATGGAAAATGTTATCAAAAGGCTGTTGACTCCGAATGAAACTATTCAGTGCTGAATGGTGTATTTATCTCTGGATTCCTATAGAGAAGGAAGTGCTTTCAAGGTACGAAACAAAGCAAACAGCAATAAATAAATTTCTTGGAAAAGGCAGGACTTCTCTTTATTTCTCATTCCAAACTCCGTAAAATCAGAGTAATTACACTGAACGCAGAATAACGAATTCCAACATTCCCTATTATCCTCTCAATATGCCTTGAAAATTAGCACAACGCTGCCTCACAAAAATAGCTGTTTGCTCCCGTTAGTGTGTCACATGTTGTCACTGGATGTGTTTTTGCCTGGCTAGGTTTGAAAGGCACGCACGAGACACCATCTGAAGAGCTTGCCAGAACATATAACATCAGTGATGAATGGCTAATGATTATAATAGACAGGGCGAAATGAGAAAATGGAACATTTTGGTGACTGCTTTGCACATGACTCAAAGGCTGATGATTGTACAAAGATGGCAAGGAAGGTGGAGGTCCTTGTCATTTCTTCCCTGTCAGAGTGCAATTACAAATAGCCTGGCTGTTCACAATTACGATTTTAAACAAGCCGTGAAAACCAGTACTGCTGCCCCAGCAGAATGATGCACAAGATATACTCAGTGAACTGACAGTCCATTTACCTGGTTAATCTAATTGGCTCCTGATTTTCTTCTAAAATCCTGCTAGAGATTTTTCTTAAAAACATACCTAGAGCCATTAAACTCAGTTTTCACCAGTTGCTCCTCGCAAGCCTCTGTTAAGAGGCATAATTATCCGTGCAAATTACGGATGGCTCACAATTACTCAAACACCACTGACTCAAAGGAAGGCAGCCTCTGCTTGGGAAGCACCTGTTCTGACCCACAGACAATGACGTACTGTTATTGCCGTCACGCAAAACAAAAGATAGAGAAAGATGATTGAGGAAATGCAGACCCAGCACCAAGAGAAAACTTATCTTTGGTCTCCGGAGGCCTCTTATCAGGCGCGGACACATGGCTGGCAGAACAGCACGGGGAATTGCTCCCCAGCTCCCACCTCACAGCACACAAAGGCAGAGGAATCGGGCTGTGCGGGCAGACCAGAGCAGGGGATAAGGGGCTGGGACACACACACACACAAAATCCAGCTCCCCGTGCCCATAACCCGAGATGAGCCCCAAGCTGCTTCCATCTAGCTTGACTGAGTTTTGCCCTGAGCCATCCTCAACAGAGACAGGAACTGCCACCTTCCCCTGGTGCAGGCTGGCCAGGACAGGCAGCCAAACCCGCTTGGGTACGGAGGGATGCTGCAAGATCCAGGAGGATGAGCAGGATCCTTCCCCCACACCTGCACGCTCTCAAGTGGGGTAGGTGGGCCTGGGACACACGTGCACTCTGCTGTTGCCACCAAAGCTACAGCGATCACGCGATGGGGGCTGGCTCTGCCTGCAGAGAACTGCATCTCACCTAACGATGGGATTTTGAGAGATTTTGGTATTCATAGCTTGGATTCAATCTTACAGCCCGGCTCCAAGCGGGTTCCCAAATTCCACCAGAAAGCAACAGAAAATTGGGAGCTGAAAGCCTTTGATGAATCTGAGCCACAGGAAGGCTCAAAGAGCCCAGAAAAACTCTTGCTTTGGAAATAAATCCACGCTGAAAAGCTGGGGAACAGCAGAATTCGTATGTGCAGCTGCGGCGTCTCCGTGGCTCTCTGTCAGCCCCGTACCCAGCCCCGGGCGACAGCCCTGTTGTCACTGCTTGTTTCTTCAAGGAAAGCCCACAGCACACCTTCTGCTTTGGGAACGGCCGCGGGAACGGGGCTGGTCGCATGCGGGGGTCGTGGCAGCTGCAGCCCGGAGCCAGCGAGGTGGGGGAGCAGTGTTGTGCCCCCGCAGGGATGTTACTACGGGGAGAGCACGGACTGCTGCTCGAGCCCCTCATGCCTACACCTGTAACAAGGCCCCCGCCGCTCAGTGCCCGTCCTTTTGCACCGTGGCCTTACCACGCACCGGCAGAGAACGCAACGCCCCAATCTGACCCCAACCTCTGCTGCAAGGGTTTGTCCGTCCACCTGACACCTGAGCTCTCGTCCCTCACCTAGATGGCCGTGGCAAATTGTGGCTTTGCTTAAAAGACCGGCTCCGCTGGCTAGGTGAGAAGAGTTTGGGAGAGATGCTCAAAAATCACCGCCTGGGTGCCGTCTGCCTGAAACGCACACCCTTTGTGTGATTGTTGTCACCGAACAAAGAAGTGACTGGAAAATAGACTGACAGGGTGCCGGGAGGCGAGGGCGGGAGGAGATGTGAAAATAGGAGATTACCACTTACTGGTTGGTTTAGCAATACACAATGTATTTCTGTGTATCCCAGAGTAAATCGGGAGGTGATGGGCAAGAGCTGGGGCTGAGGCACCGGGACAGCCTTGGCCCCACGCACTCTCCTGGCAAACACACTCCTGCTCGCGCTTTAGGCAGAGACTTCCCCCGGCATTAACAGGCAGCCTCCGCAGCCTTGACAGGGAAGAAACCACAAGGGCCGGGCAAAGCCGGACTGCACGAATAAAGGCACGGCCGGCAGCACTGGCATCGCCCTCGCTCGCAGCCCCACCGTGTGCACAGCCCGCTGCTGGCACTGGGGCCTGCCAGGGAGCAAGGCTGGACCACTGCCAGTTCCTCGCACCCTTCCTGGGGTTTCCAAGCCAGTTTTAAATGTTCGCATTTCAATTCCCCTGCGAGCACTGCACAGGAATCGAATTTTGCATCCATCTTCCCCTGCATTTGCAGACGCTGCCTTTTGTATTCTCTCAGACAAAAATCTTGCCAGGGGTGGATGCCGGTGGCTGGCGAGGGGGCAGAAAGCCATACCCAGGCACCCCAGCAAGCCGCGGCATGCAGGCAACACCCGGGAGCATCCCCCAGCCACCCCCCAGCCGAAAAATCAGCCATCCGGCTCCCCGAATGCCAACCGGGAAACACTGCTGGCACTTGGGGATCTGGTTTGCACGGCTAATCTAAACAATACAATTTATTTTCTAGTTTGCCTCTCGCGTCTCCGCAGCCAAACGCAGCCCAGGTCCGAAGGGCTCCCGCGGCGGCAGCGCAGGCAGACCCCCGCCGCCAGAAACTGCACTGCTCACTTCTCCTTTGGAGGCAATTCTAGCCGTTCACCCCCAAGCACACGCCGAGGGGCTCCGGGTTAACTCCCGGGTGTTTCGTGAGCCCCCCCGGGCTGGGGGGCCGCCAAGCGAGGTGGCTTCCCGGCCCCCCCCCGCTCCTCACAACCTCCCTCACCGCCAGTCCTCGGTCCTTGAAAACATTATCTTCACTAAAACAAATCAAAAAATGCGAAGAAGGGAAAACCTCACGTATTTACTGTGAGGAAGAGAAACGGTAACATTGTGTTGAAAGATCTTTTTTGGATGCACTACATGAAACAGCTCCATTACGTGAAACAGGCTATAACAAAAAACAAAACAAAACGAAAATCGCTTTAGAAACCCTATTCTTTGATTTCCCACATTCGTAGATCCTGTGTTTCACAGCATTCTGTGAAAATATCTTTCCTATGCCCTACCCAGACACATCACATGGATCACTGGACCGATCGACTTCGTTCCTGTGGACATCATTTATCTAACTATTTATTCCAATATTTTACAGTCATTTTGACAGCACCCGACTCACGCATCGAAAAACATTCAGCTGCACATTTCCACCTCCAAACGAGGACGATTGCACAGATCCCCCACAATCTTTACTGGGATCAGTTTGTTCTGTTCCCAAAAGGTGACAAAACCTGGTTTTTGTTTTCCCCTCACCCCCTGTCCACAAATCAGCTTCTTGCCTCGTTCAGTAATTGCCACACATTTATTCTTAAGCAATTTCCCGGTAATTGAAATTCCCACTCAGAGCCCCCGCACTCTACAGTACTTCTGAATCCCAGCCGTAATTACAGCCACGCGTTTTGCCCGCTCCACCGCCGCTTATTTAAGGTGGCCCTGGGCGCGGGGCCGGGGGCTTCCCCCCTCCCCGGGTGAGCCCCGCGCTGCCTCCGCGCCACGAAGCCCACGGGGGGGGCCCGACTGACGGGGGGTCGCAGACAGGCGGGAGTCAACCCATGCCCGCCCCCCCCACCCCAGTGAAAAATAACAACAAAAGGCCATTAAAACGATTCGGGCTTTGTTTTCATCGCTTAAGCCTAAAGTTGGAAAAAAAAAAAAATCTCAGTACTCCTGTGGGCAGTTCTACCAAATTTTCCTGTGTTTCTGTCCTGCAGGTAAGGGGAGCGACGCGGCAAATGGCCGCTCAGAGCTCCCATTTACAGGACATTTATTGCGATTTTGGCTGTTAAATAGGGTGGTCCCTGCTTCCTCCCCCCCCCCCCCC
>Ga0065711_1028408_pt1 | contig 41386 bp, 17 predicted proteins | sample Hoacrofraction12_FD_59098 | JGI IMG/M metagenome (GOLD analysis project Ga0065711, IMG submission 59098) | Hoatzin crop microbial communities from Cojedes, Venezuela - Epithelial fraction 12 v2 (version 2) | ecosystem: Host-associated > Birds > Digestive system > Esophagus > Crop | place...
TAAAAAAAAAAAAAAAAAAAAATAGCTGCAGCTTCTGTCCCCTGCCTTCCCAATTAGGAGAATGAACAAGATTTCATGGCACTATAGCATACTGTCTGGGCTTGCTATGCACTAGATCCATTAGTTGTTTGCTGGGGGAAATAAAATTAGAAATGTTTTATTATGATTTCCAAATTACTGTGTAACAAATGCTTCAGTAATCCTTACAGCGCAAAAAAGTCTGTTTTGCCCAACAAGCAACTGACAGCTTTCTAATGCAGTTACATTAAAGTGCTTTCCTGAGTATGCGAGGCACTTTTTAACTAGCTCCTTAGGGCATTGTTAGATATCATTGCTTACAGCCACTGTGAGCCACTGTGCTGTAATAGCGCTTCCCACTTCCTCCTGATCAGTCAAATACAAGAGGTGACTTTAAACATGAGAAAAAGCCTCAACCAGTCAAGATACCAGATATACGACTGTCTCAAGACAGGACCACAGAGTGAAAGCACAGCCTTCTGCAGAAAGATGGCTATCGGGGTACTAGAAGGAAATAAAGAACTTCTATGGGTGCCTTTTCTTCGGCTAGTTATTCACAGGTGCTTGGAGTCGCTTTAAAATGGGAAATATTAGCTTCTTATTTTCTGCTTTAAGGATACAGTAGTATGCTAAATGATTAAACTTGAAGTAAATCTCAAAGTCATCTTCACTAAAGGAGTGAATCCATTTAATCTAAACATGAAGAATTAGATGAGAGGGGAACAGAACACATATTTTTTAGGTAGAGATTACTAAAAATACTTTATTAGGTATTTATTTAAAGAAGCTAACTGTCATGAATTTTACAGCTCTTCCAAGTCAGAATTTCTGCAGATCAGATTCAGAAAGTATTAAGTTACCTTCTACAGTCAAAGGCACACAAACAGTTCTTGTTGAATAAATCCTTGATTGCTATCAAAAACTGCATGCAAAGTTGCTTCTTTGCAACAAATCTCAACCCTGTCAGCTCTTATTGCCCTGGTATACTGGGAGACTGCTAAAGAGCAGTGAGAAGCAAATGTGAAACCTCAGCCAGTGGGACTGTCTTCAGGACAGATGAGAGACAGACACACAAGTTTCTAGACACAGATAAGACATAAGACCAACTAATCAAAACCATTCCAAAGGTATGTGACTACCAATGCTTCAGTTCAGAAAAGGAGTGAGGGAGTAAGTCACCCTATTCCTCTTGAACAGATCCTGAAGTTTCTCACCCTGCGGTGTTCCCTCCTGCCATGTTGGGGATCAGCTAAGAAACGCTGGGCATCCTCTCAGCAAGGGCTGTTTGATACCTATGTCTGAAGGCAGCCTTCTACCACAGTGACATAAGGAATTGATGCTGTTGATCCTACTTCTGTCTGCTGGCTTTATTTTGTGGTTGTTTGTTCTTTAATTCCTCAAAGTCACAAGAATCAATCTACATTAGGGCAAAATTACAAAGATAAATAGAAACTCTTCCCTGATTCTCAGCCTCATAAGAATGCGGGACGAAAGATATCACAGATACCAACCGGAGCTAGAGGAGCACATGGTAGCAGAAAAGCAAAATATCAGGCAGCTTTGGAGAGTAAGACTGATATGATTACAACGTAATTGAGTTCTCCAGAATAGAGATAGATGGCCACTTACTTTCTTCATTTATTTACACACATCTGCACTTTACGTTTCAAAGAAGCTGAAACTCTTGCATCTTCCCATTTAACTAAGGGACCAAAGGCTGCACAAAACCCACATGGAAAAAAAAATCTGGCCCTGGGATATACGTTGAGCAGTTTTTCAGTAAATCTTATTTCCTCTGAGTCCTCAATATCTAAAGCTTTTATGTATTCATTATCAGCAACTTGTCAAGTAATGTGATAACTTGACAAGGTTCTATTGAAGCAGCTTAGTGGGACATACAGTACTTATGCTGCCTGATAAAAAAACATTCAGAAAGGTCATATCCTCTGTTGTATTCCCTATCTCTCTGGGCAGCAGCAGCTTGGGTTTTTCTGAAAACTAAAGTTTCAAAATATTCCTGGTAAAAGTGAGTGAAAAGCAGTTTGGCTGCATTAGCACAATGGTGATCAGTTTCTGTTAACGTTCATGTTATTTTCTCAAAACTGGATATTAAAATAGAAATCATAGAATGGCTTGGGTTGGAAGGGACCTTACAGATCAGCTGGTTCCAACCCCTCTGCCATGGGCAAGGACACCTTCCACTAGACCAGGTTGCTCAAAGCCCCATCCAGCCTGGCCTTGAACACTGCCAGGGAGGAGGCATCCACAGCTTCTTTGGGCAACATATTCCAGCGCCTCATCACCTTCATAGTGAAGAATTTCTTCTTTAAACCTAATCTAAGTCTACCCTCTTTCAGTTTAAAACTATTACCCCTTGTCCTATCGCAACAGGCACTGCTGAAATATTTGTCCCCTTCTTTCTTACAAGTCCCCTTTGAGTACCAAAAGTCTGCTCTGCAGTGATGACAGGGGACCTCAAGTAGTTCACTTCCACAAACACCTCAAATTCAGCAGAAAGGATTCTACTGCTGTTTGTAAAACTGACCACCCTCTTAGCAAATCCAGAATCATAGAATGGTTTGGGCTGGAAGGGACCTTTAAGTATCATCTAGTCCAATCCCCTGCAATAAGCAAGGACATCTTCAACTAGAGTAGGTTTCTCAGAGCCCTGCCCAACCTGGCCTGGAATGTTGCACCTACCACTTCTCTGGGCATCCTGTTCCTGTGCCTCATCAGCCTCATAGTGATGAATTTCTTGCTTATATCCAATGTAAATCTACCCTCTTTCAGTTTAAAGCTATCACCCCTTGTCCTACCCACTACTTGCCCTTGCAAAAAGTCCCTCTCCAGCTGTTTTGTAGGCCCCTTCAGGTACCAGAAGGCTGCTATAAGGTCTCCCCGGAACCTTCTCTTCTCCAGGCTGAACAGCCCCAGCTCTCAGCCTTTCCTCATAGGAGAGGTGTTCCAGCCCTCTGATCATTTTTGTGGCCCTAATCTTTGCCAAAAAATTAACCACGTTGGTGAGAAATTGTGAAATGAGGAGCCGGTCAGCTCAGCATAACTGTTAGACCTGGGATATAACATTAATATCCCACTGACTGACTCCTGTAACAGCAGAACAGGCTGCACCTTGCCTGCTCACCTTGCTCCCCCACCATCAGCTGCCAAGTGGTGTAGAAAGTAAAATCCAGTTCAGAACTATGCAGACCAAAACATGCACCCTGACTGTGCCTGACTTGGATTTATACAGATAGCAAGGAACAACTCTATTTTGAAAGACTTGTGATGTTGGAGACCTACAAAGCTTATTGTGTGCCATTTACTGTGCAGAACCAGGACAGAACTCAGGGAAAGGGTGTGGTCAAGTTTCACTGGCATTCAGACATGATCTGCTGCCTGAACACACAGTGCTTGGGGCCATCTCAGGATGAAGAAGATGAGCAGCAATGCTTGAGCCCTTGATCTGCCTCGCAACTGGAGGTTTTCAAAAAGACACCCTGCAGCCCTGTTGGTCACATGTCCTCCTTAGCTGCAGTTTCTGTGACTCCAAGGCAAGCTTGGCCAGACCAAAGAAATTCTTGCCATTCAGGTGAATAAACACAGATGACAGCCCAGCCACTTATGATAACATCACCGGTTATAAATAAGCTACTTTGGACCTGTTACTCTACTTTGGGCACATACTGTCTATATGATATGACGTGTGATATTATCAGGGATATGGAGACACATTCAGTTCGCTTTGTAACTTAAAGCACACGTTCTTCATCACAAAATTTTTATATACAGGGCCACTACAAGTATTTAAAAAAAAAACCAAAAAAACTATGAAAGACAATTTCTCTAAGCAGTAGTTTCTAGTAGTTAAAAGTCTTTTATGTTTTCCAGCATGTCACGCTGCTTATTTCATTGAACAAATTAAGCTGATCAGGTCATCTTTATCGTTACCTTCCTTGGTCACTTATTTTACCTCCTGCAGGCAAAGCCCTTTCAAGTGTTTCACATACAGAAAAATACAAATGTCATTATTGGACTTTATTAGATACAATGTTACCTTTTGATGAACTTGACTAAAAACAATGATCTGATTGTAAATCTGGATCACAGCTGAATGCCACAAAGAAAACAGAGAAATGAATAATATGAGGAAGGAAAAAAACCCCACTATTAGACAAATTAAAGAATTATCATTTACCTAAACACCTGCTCATACTTAAATCTTTTGAAAGACAATCATTTTAAATCCTGTTAAATATGGCAGCTCAGTTTGCTAATGCTCAAATACACTTGTTTTTTTCCCTTCGTTCAGAATGCTGTTGGGATCAGAATCAGCAGATTAGAGAGTTGCTGTCAGCTGTTCTGCCGGAGGGAGGATTTTCCTTGTGATGAGATGAGGGTTTGCACTTGAAAAAATGAGAGAAGTGGAGGGGCAAACACCCGTAACAATCATTTCTCTAATTCTGATTGAAAATCAGCCTGAAACATCAGCTCTCGGTATATTTTTATAAAGTCTCACTTGGTAACAGAAGCCCAATTATTCTCCCTATTGACAACTCCTATAAGTAAAACTAAAGTTTAATTCTTGGATGCTGTCAGCAAAAGGCAGCAGATTCAAGACAGAAAGAGTGAAGCAGTGCTCTTAACTGGTGATGTCAGGCCCTCTATGGCCACAACTACGAGGCAGTTAATCAGAGATATCATCTCGGGTAACGTAGCAGCTTCTGCTTGCAATCAAAAGCTGCTTTCTCACCGAGGTACAACTCCACGTGAGCTGTAACTGAAGACAGAATGACACTGTGCACAGGAAGGGGTGGGGAGCAGGTAGGAGAATTGTCCCATATTTTAATTGGCAAATAATGATTTTATCAGATCTGAGGACAAATTTTAGCTCGAGGTGAAGTTCATATCATGCTGCTTTTGAAGATGAATGGAAAAGAATCTGACTTTGCCTTTGTGCCTGGCCCTCTACAACATCTCACCAGGATACCTGGGACTTTAAGAATGTGTAGATTCTGATTTAGCCCAAAATCTTCTACTAGGGGTCATCATTGAGCTTAAGACTAAAACTATCTGGCTCTTTAGCAGCTTCATCTGTGGTCCTGTTGCGATAATTACCTACTGCCTTTTTTTTAAATAGAGCTTAATAATAGACAATTAAAATCCTCATAACTAGGGTCTTACAAGCGCAGACACAGTTCTTATTCAATTAACAAGTCTCTGTATGTTCCATACCGTGGAAAAAGAAAAACCAGGGCAAACAACCCTTCCATTGATAACACGTTTTTTTATTATTTTCAGAAACCTTGCATGCAAAGAAAGACATATCTTAACCCTTAGGGTCTGAGCAGCTACTCTGCAAGGTGCAGTTGCTTAGTTCATTCTGCATTCTCTCTTGCTCCGCAAGATGCGAACTCACTTGAAAACTTTCTTAACATAAAAAGATGTCAGAGACCAATGTCCAAATTTATACTGGTAAGATGTTAGTTTGGGATTGAAACTGTTAATAAACCATATCCAAGGTAGTCTTAATCACATGAGGAAGTCTAATGAAATGAAAAGATTTTCACAGGGAATGTCTTTGACCTGTTTGTTCAAAGCTAAGACCAGTGACTGAAGTGTCACTGCAGGGATTCCAGGATTTGAAAGCATTGGGATTCCCCTCTGGCCACCTTTGGTTCTTACTAGATTCCCTACCTCATGCAAAAACATCACAGAGGGAGATCTCCAACCTCCAGAGTTGACCAGAGCTTTACTGTGAAGCTGCTCTGCTGCCCACTTAGGAAAAGCAGCCTGGAGCAGAGGGCACCAGGCATAGCGGCAGGCAGCTGCCACCACAGACAAAGCCTCGAAGGACCAACACCACAGCACTGATGCCTCTTCCCTGCCAAGGCTCCTTTCTGACTTCTGCTTGCATTGCAAGATGCTCGCTACCACACCATGCTTCTGCTGCAGGGAAGAAGGCTCCCAGAGAAGAGTTAAGTTTTTTGTTTCCACACAGAGTAACTTACAGCAGCTTTTGCTTCACACACTGCTCTGCCCCAAAGCATTCCCCATTCAGAGCCATAATCTTTTACATCCCTTCCAGAGTACAGGTCCTCTGTAATGAGATGAATGGTGAGGAGAGGAGGGAAGGATACTTGTCCTGAGCATTACTCAGTTTGGATACACTTTTGAGATGCAACAGTAGGGCCCTGAAAGCTAGACTGGAAAGGAGATTCTTTGAAAGGAAAGTGACTGTAATGTAAAGACTGCTGCACATAGTAATTTCTTGAAGCAGAAATGTTTCCCTGGCTTCATTTCCCAAAAGATTGTCAGAAAACCCAGTATTTGCTTATGCTAGAAGTTTCCCCTTTCTCCTACCACTGCCCCATGGCTTATACTATTATTTTAAACATATGGCAAGCTCCATCTATGTAGAAGGATCTTTTTGAATTTGTACAGCTCAAGAAAAAGACATGTTGATGGAACTGGATTCAATTTCCCTTCAAGAAACTTTATAGTGTAAGTCACCTACAAGATCCTGAAGATTTTTTTGTTGCTTTAAATAACTAAATCTGAATTTGAGAGTCCAAATTTAACTGAGTTCTTGAGCAGAGTACTGAGCAGGTGTAAGTCAGCCCTGCTTCACCAATCCCAGCATTTGCATTGAAACCTTTACATTAAGGGACAGAAACCCTAAAGCACAGTCAGCCATCATCTTAGGAGTTATGGCTCTTTGGAGAGCAACTGTCATAATATGTTTGTACAGCAGCTAGCATACCCAGGCTATGACCTTGACTAGGATCCCTACACCATTAGAAATAAAAATTATGTTAGGAGGCTATGGAAATAACATTATTCTACTTAAGGTTACGAATAATTTAACCTCCTAGAAATGAGTGCAGATATGCAATTCTTAAACAGCAGAGTGGGAAGAAGTCATGTACTGCAGTCATGCACGCACTGTAAAACACGATGTAGGTAAAACCTGCCTCCTGACTTCCAGCAGGAGAAACAAGAGTCCCAGGACAGAGCTAGGCTGGGAGGAGAGTGCCGACACATGAAGGTTCGAACTGTAAAGCAAACCTCACGCAGCCATTCTTGGCGATAAGCTCATAGAGATGGAGTGCAAGAAGGGGCCCTTTAATGTGCGTTTCTGTGTGTATTTGAGGTTTTGTAGGGTGCATCTCAAGGAATACAAAACATGAAGTTTTCTGAACACGTGCATTAAGAACCTCAGGGAGCAGAAGAAATATCGATTCTACACAGTATGCTGTTCAGTACAGAAAAGTACAGGAGATAATCATCAAGGGTAGATGCTTTCAAACGTACATGAAACCCCGGGGTAGAACTTTCAGCACCTATTAGCAAAGCTGATAGTGCTCAAACAATTGTCTCATTCATTTTAAAATGGCTTTACAGTATTTAATTATGACAAATGTAGAAAGGGCCGAACACCTTCATCCTGACAAAGTGGAATGCAGGTCCTGCAAGATACTCTTTGACAGAACCAGGTCGATCCTCAGTTTATAAAAACTGTAGAAGAGCTATGAGATTTTGCTTGTTTTGAAGTAAGCACGGGCTATTTGGTTTGTAGTAGGGAGCAAAGGTTTTCTTTACTATTTGTTTCTAAAGAAAGAAATAAATTAGAGAGAAAAATCTTAACCAGAATTTAAAAAAAATAGTTTAGCTCAACTGTATATGACCTATGTTATAAACCGGTTTGTTCTTTCTCACCAGAATCTCAGAGAAGACAATTTCTGATGACTAGCCTCAAGTTTGACAGATTCCTAATAGCATGTGACTGTCAGGCCATTTCACATGTATGTATTTACATGTATGTTTCCTGGAGAAGAAAAGTAAAATGAGAGTAATGGAAACCTGAAGAAAACGAGGAAGTTGATGATGAGCTGAACAGAGGAAATAAGGCAAACTATTCAATTTCTATTTTTTAACTATTTTTCAGCAAGATCAAACCAATTTTTTTCAGTTTTTTCATTTTTGCATTATTCAGAAATAAGTAGGCATGAAAACTGGTTGGGAATCATATACAGAAAACTTCATTTTAAAAATTAATAAGAAGTTACAAGCACGTGAAAACAGAAGCTTGACACAGTAGCCAAAAATACCTCAACCACAGTAATAATTCTCCAGAAAAGCCAAACTAACAGACTTAATACCATGTACTCCCTATAAACCACACAAAAATCTGAATCTCTTTGAAAGAATAACATCATTAACATAAAAGTTTAAAAAAAAAAAGTTCTCCCTCCTATCAGTGGTTACTATAGAAGTCAGTGAAAAGCTAGGGTTTCTAAACTGATTCTAAAAATGTCAGAGAAAGAAAAGATAAGGAAAACGCACTGGTGTAGTGACTCTGCAAGATCGACATCAACAGGAAATCACTGCCAATTTTCAAGCAGAATCCTATAAAGATTTCTAACAATTACCAAACAAGGTCTGAGTGCCTAATCTACTTTTAAAAATTGAATTAGATATGCCAAAAAGCTGTGACAAAAATTCCAGGCCTCCATATCTCCTTACTCATGGATCAGTAGAACATTCATGAATCCAACCCTCTGTGATGGCAAGGATCTGAACGTTCTACATTGTTACTGTACTGTAGTTCATTTAATGCTGCAACTATAGTTCATTTAATGCTGTGCTGGCTTCTCTTGCATTTTCCTCATACAAAAGTTAAGTATCCACTACAAAAATGAATCATCTAAACTCCAGGTAAAAGCTATCACAGTATGAAAGTAGAGATCATGCTGTGAAAATGATATCAAATGTTATATAAAAAGAGCTATCCTATTGAAAGTGTTTGTGGTTTGTAGTTTACCTCCTGTTAGCGGCTCTCTCTGTATTGATTTCAAAAACCTGTTCAGAAAGCTATATTCAGAATTTTTATAAAAGTATTTGAAGAGTGCAGCCTGTTAGCATCTTTTCATAAGTGAAAAAACAATATATATTAAACACATGTACACGCAAACTACACTAGAAGAACACTAAGGGTGCAAAGCAAAGCACTCAGAAGTTTTAAGATGCCATAATTAAGATCCTCTGCACAATCTTAATTCAGCCCCCACCCTGTGCATGTCTGTGATGATACACTGTTTGACTGCACAACGACCCCTTCCCGAGACAGTCCGGACATTGTTCATCCCAAACCGACACTCGGAATTTGTCCTGAGCAGTGAGGCAGACTGCCTGCATACACAATCTGCGTTCACTCATTGTGACATGCGGAAAGAAACCAGAAAATGAGAGATAAATAAGACAAGGGACTAAATCAGGGAATCAATGGTCACAGGATTAGCTCTCTCGAGTTCTGCTCTTGCAGACTACAGCTAGATTTCACCACTGGTTCCTCTAAAATCTCAGGCAACTCATTTGCGCTCACCTTTTCATAGCGTTCATAATGTGTAGTATCTTCGCTTTTTCTGTGTCCTGAGAAAGAGTACCTGAGAAAAAGTTCCATAAACAAAGCTCAACATGACCTGGCAATGTGCGCTCACAGTCCAGAAAGCCATCTGTGCCCTAGGCTGCATCAAAAGCAGTGTGGGCAACAGGTCAAGGGAGGGGATTCTGCCCCTCTGCTCCATTCTGGTGAGAGCCCATCTGGAGTTCTGCATCTGGCTCTGGAGCTCTCAGCACAGAGAAGAGATGGACCTGTTGAAGTGGGTCCAGAGGAAGGCCACAAAAAGATCAGAGAGATGTAACACCTCTTCTGAGCAACCTGGTCTAGTGGAAGGTGTCCCTGCCCATGGCAGGGGGGTTGGAACTAGATGATCTTTAGAGTCCCTTCCAGCCCAAACCATTTTATGATCCTATGATTGCAGAAGACTCTGCACCCATCAGCTACAAACTGGAGTCAGTGGGCAGCCAAGTATGAATACATAATATGACTTACACCATGGAGAGCCAGGAAAACATCTGCTACCTCAGACCCAGCCACCTTGCATTGCCTTTGTCCACATGCAGGTGTAGGAAAGCCTTACCACGCATCTCAGAGCAAGGGCATTTCAAAAATAAGTGTTATTGTTTCCTAAACGGGTAGCAATGGAAAACCCACAAGGAAGTTAGTAATTCTGTGCTCAGTCTCGGTCTTGAGCAGAATACAGTAAGGCAAGTCTGGGACTACCCATGCCACAGTGAGAATAAAACAACTTAAAGCTGCACTCATTCAGCAAACACCTTCTACTTAGTGCACAGAACGAAGCAGGGGTCCATGGGAAAAAGCAATGTGTGACCATGTAATTAGAGACAGTATCAAAATGTGTACACACAAGGGGGCCCAATTAAGGCTTCATGGACAGCATTATTCTTTTTTCTTTTTCTGTCCATTTTTTTTTTAGTGCTTGGTTTTATTGCAATGTCCATGGTTTTGTACCCTTTTATCTATAATTTTATAGGTTGTTAAAAAAAAAAAAAAATACGGAAGGGGAGAGAAAAAGAAAGCCTGAAAAATCTATTGTATGGAATGGCACTGTTACTGAAATACAGGGCTGGCACTTCATGGTCCATAGCAGAGGCTTTGGCCGTGTGAGCAGTAAGAACAATGGTAGCCTGCACATAGAGCAGGCTGCAGGGAGGGCTGAGGGGCACACAGGTTTCCCAGGGACTTGCCGCAGCACAGGAACGCAGGGCACTGTGTATCTTGGCTTTCCCTCTCAGTTCTAGAGATGAACAACCTTTGGTCGCCATCTACTATTCCCATCGCAAACACTTTTTCTTTCATGTTCTTCCCCACTCCCAGTCCTTGCCTTATGGTGAGATTTTTGAAAATGCAACCCTAACTCCTCCAGTCCAAATTTCCCATCCTAGCCTTCTATTTAGCACTGTAGTCTCTGGCTTGTTCAGACTCACCCTAGCAATATTTACTTCTCTTCTTGATTTGTTAGTTCTAGCCTCTGTCCTACACACTACCTTCAGGTTCCCAACCCCACCTCTTTTCTTCCTGTCTCCTACCCCAACCCATATACACACTCCTCCACTTTTCTTTCATCTCTTATGCCAACAGCAGCATTTCCCGTCCTTATTTCCACACAAGTTCTTTCTTGCTCACTTTTTGGTCCCAGTCCTAGCCAAGTCCTTTTACAGCATCTCAGCTCCGCAGTTAAGTAGATCTTCTTCCTCCTTGATCTGGGCAACAGAGTAAAGAGAACCACGCAACCCCAAGAGCACCTCATTGCTTTCAGCCTTGCTGGCCTGCACTGCGCTCAGAGCAGGGAGCCGACTTCCTCGCCTCAGCATCCGCAGCAGCGCACTGTGCTGTGCCGGGTAGGCATATGCTTGAACTTCCAGCCCTTGATGCCACAGTAGCCTAAAAATCTACAAAAAGTAATCCAAACAAGATTTTGCTCAACCCCTGCAATATCATGCTTGGCATGTGCTGTACAGACAATAATTTCAGGGAATTCAGCTACTAACAAATCTCTACTGATCAAGTGAAAAAACAGATTTTTCAGACTTTTCCCTAGTGGATTTCCACTGGAATAGCGAAAGATAAAGATCTCTCAAAATTTTTAGATTGAGGCTAAAGAACAGTGTGATGATCTTATCAAACGTGTACAAGAACACACAAAACGTACTTTGTTTTCTTTTTTTCTGGAAAAAATAAGAACTTTTTTTTTTTATTTCAGACAGACAGAAGCTGGCTGATGCAGGCATCCAGGATAGGAAACTTCAGATAGTGCTGAGATAAGAAACTCTAAGTAAGGTTTTAAAATAGGTCACTTATGACAACATTACCTGTTATGCCATTAGCTTCTTGTATTGTATGTATAAACAGGGGGAAAAAAGACATAGCATGTGCATTTATAGATTTACATAAGAAAAAAATGAAGTACCTAAGATAGGTTCCAAAAGCTTATATTTAACGTGACTTAAACCTGGTCCGAGACGCGTATGGTTCATCACATCAATTAAATATGCAGGTCAATGCTCAATATGCCAACGTGAAGGAAGCCCAAGCACCACCTTTGGCTTGCACTATGAAAAAGATTACAGGACTTCTAAGCAGTAAAAAACACTGGACATGGATACTTGCAAACTCACATCATAAATATGAAGGAATTTCAGTTATCAAAAATGGAGAGAAAGAAGGAAACAGGTTACTTCTGTAGATGAAGACCTGGAATGTGCAAGATCACTGGTATTTGGGCATGTATCCGAGGTGCTCAAGAGACCCCACGTGGCCCCACTTCTGAGTGTAAAAAATGACAGCTGCTGTAGTGACAGACAAATGCACACAGCCAGTATGAGCTGTTCGGTCTCTGAGCGAGGCCACAGCTGCAGCAGCTGCCTGGGCCACAAGAAGCCAGGATATCAGCTGCTCAGATGGGATGGCCAGAGTAGCTGCACATTGGTGGGATAGTGCTGAGTGGAGTGAAGAGGAAAACCTGCAAAAAATAAGATGTGAATTCACAAGAGCATTCAGGCAACTACTCATGGTGAAAGAATTGTGCTAGATCAAGACTCCACGTGCACAACTGCTGGACTATGCTGTAGTGATAGGACAGCAAAATTAAAGATGTTGATTCATATAAGGAGCTAAACCAAATGAAACAGTGGAGCTTCTGTGCAGAAACAGACCTTGTACATCTAGAAAAGCAGCTAAAGCACACCGATGTTGTCTTCACCAAAGAAGAATGACAAAAAAGCTGCAGTAAAATATTGGAAATTTTCTGTATGTCAAATGCATGCTCCAGAAACAAGCTCCCCTTCACTCCTGCAGTCTGCCTACAACAATTGCATGTGCCTTTTCCCAGTGTATCTATTCATTCTACCTCTCCCCTGCCCAGCAAGATCCCATAGCTAGCCAGAAAAGCTACCTCCAGTGAGCCCTCTGCTCCTCCAAAACACTGTGATCCAAAGAGCAACAAGTGGGATTACACAACTGGACCTGGGAGCCACTGCTCCTTCTTACCTGGCTGCTTCATCACACTACAAGATAGCCAAGTGCTTAAAAACAAAGGAAAAGGTAATTTGTTTTCATTACAGTAACTTACAGAGTACTTACAGAGCCTCCATATAGTGCCCAAATATTTTATATATTACACATCCAGTATTCTGAACATTTCCTGTATTAGAAAGCAAGCCATATGCAGCTATGCTTAGAGCATAGGCAGAGTATATATACAAATGTCAAAAATACATGTACAACACGAAATCCATTTTCCAAAACAATCACTTCTTAAGGAAAGCTATTAGGAGTTCGCCTGCTTGGAGAAATGAGATATCACATCCTTGAAAGACTAGCATTTACCTATGTCCACATCTATGCACCCGAAAATCACTTCCCTGCTCCTTCCATGTGTTGGAAACACCAAAATTCCTCAGCTACTTCAATTATTTCTACTTTTAGCTTTGAAGTAGTACTTCAGGCTTTTATACAAAGATGAACAAACTGGCATCTCACTTTACTGAAGCCAGAAACTCTCTGTTCCTCTGAAGAATTTGACCCTCAAAGTATTCTTCAAGCACGCCTAATATCTCCTAAAAATCAGATTCCCCAGTAAATGCAGTGTACAAGGAGACAAGTTCATGCCTGGAAGCCAGAAATCAAATGAAGCACAACGAGGATTCAAACAGCAGAAAGCCTGCAGAGGCAGCCAGACTGAATCCAAGCAGAGTGTCATCTATGAAGGTGGAAGCCTGTGTGCTGAGCTGCTAGGATTCACTGCTCCATATGACCCACGAATTTGCAAAGGAAACTAGAACTACACAGGAACTCAAGAGATACGTTCATAGACAGAAGGTTTGGTACAAGGATAACTCAGTCCAGCAGGGAATCAGCAGGGATATTTTTTTCCCATTCCGCAGCTAGTGCACTGCTTAGTCTTTAACACCACGTCAGTGTTCAGCAGCACCGAGTGTCTGCAGAAGACAGGAGGGCTGAGCAAAGAGCAATGTCCACAATAGCGCCGGGTAACGCAGTCTAAAGGAAAAGGTGTTTTATCCAGTTAGCCACTAAGTGGAGCTACTAAGTAAGAAAGGTAAAGGAAACTTTTTGTTTGATTCTTAAATCACCTTTGATGACATGGGACACCCTGTTTACATCCCCACTCAAAAAGTTTGAAGCGTTAAAGTAATAGCTCTAGTTGTCCTGGTCACACACTTCTATACTGTATTACCTGCATCATCTCACTGTACTTAATAAGTGGTTGAATGATTTTATCTTACAAGGAATCCTTTTATTCCAGTTGATTCACAATCCTACTTCCAGTAATTGAGCTGTGTCATGCCCCGCTGTGTGTACCTACAAGTGCACAACCATGACTATCACTGTTATGAGAACTTTACCACAGCTGAAGCTTTTGAGAAGTCATCTCTGGAAAGCAGTTAGAGTTGCTCACTGGAAGGTCAGGAGATGAAGTGTTAGCTCAAAAAGTGGAACTGCTTAGCCACTGACCTGTTGAAAATGCCACTGTGCTTTCTGACCAGAACTAGTAACTCTGCGCATCTAAGGCATAGGCTGAGTTTTTCCCTGCCTGTCACTGTGAAATTATCAAATAGATCTTCAGAGGAATGTGTTTTGTTCATCTGTCTTCCAGGCTGGAAAGAGAGGCAGAGAGCGGGTATCAATGTATTACATCAGGTGATCCCACACAGCCTTCTCTCTGTTGCTCCCAATGCAGAAAGCACTGTCATCCAAGCCCAGTGGCAAGGGGAGAGCTCTACCATGGCTGAAGATCAGTCCTAGTAATGCCAAGGCGAAACAATCTGGAAGCTGTACCCAAATCCAGCTGCTCTCTAGCAGCAGCATGGAGATTCCTTCAGCTCTCTCTCTATATGGCCAGTGGACCAAAATCATTTACTTCATGGACGGTGCTCATTTGTGCTCACGATACATTTGGCAGAGCTTTTGTGCAATCTCCTCTACATGGGGCTGCATTTTAGGGCTATCTTGAAAACTTCACTTTTGCAAGAAATTACTATCTATAAAGTGCAATTTCTCAGATTCAGCATGCTTCAGTAGATCTATGATCTATGGTAGTGGTTCCACAAGATACTTGATGCTTTTGCTTAAACACCGAAGAACTGAGGAACTTGGAGCTGTTCTCTCCATTCCCCACAGCCATCACTGAATTCACGCTAGTTGCAACTCTCTTACCACAACCATGAGATATGCGTGGTATTTGTAATGAGTAGCCCTCAGTGCTACAGACCCTATCTCTTGTCAAGAAAAGGCAAACACCCTTGATCCTCACAGAAAGCTACAAGTCTCTTGTATTTACAGAGAAATGGGGTCTTAAGGAAAATTGGATTTATCTAGTGGAGAGGACGCAGTACTAAGGGACAGGCTTAATTTCATGTATAATGAGGACATTTAGAAGCATCTCATTCAGACACATTGAAAGGAAGAAGTAATAAGCAAAGAGTCACAAATGGCCCTAGTTTAAAGCATAATGAAATCAGTTGGCACTGCAAACACATTGCACAGCTAAGGCAATATCAGCGATTGTGGTCATTACCTCTTCTCAGGAATGAGCTGAAGGAATGTCTCCATCCACCACAGTCAGTAGGAAGAAGACGTAAGAGCTGTGCCTGACTCAATGTTAAGGACCCAATTAAGGTGGACTATTTCATTAGAAACTCAGTTCTCTGTGCACAGTTCTACACAGAATATTTAGGGATGTGAACCTAGCTATTTTTCATGGGATTTTTGATTAGTCATGCAATAAGCTAACTTAATACTTTGTGATTTCCATACTCGCTAGCCCATGACAAGGCATTCAAGTTGTGACTCTACTTAGCCAAAGAATATCTGCAGTTCATGTGAATGGACAGAAATGCAAAATACAGGCCCTTTCCTCATTCCCACTTCAGGTGGGAACATGAGGAGAGTTCATGAAACACTTTGCTAAACATACTCCCAAGTTTTGGGATTGGGCTTGGCTGCAATGCACAAAGGAGTATGTTTTCCTGTAATTATGCAGTGCTCCAATAATGCCAGATCATTGATAAAAGCCCTAACTGGAATTAGTAGATAGTTCATTGAAACTATTGTCTCGTCAAAGCTACTGTAGCACAATCTTCCACTGACTAATTGCACAGAGCAAGACTTTTGACTTTTAAGATCTCTCCTGAACATTCCCCTACAGTATTGCCATCAGTTCCACAAGATGCTAGCAATTTGGTTCATGAAAGATGGCGAAGTTAAAAGCTTCTTTCATCAAGATAGTTCTGTTAAAATTAAGTCATGTGGCTCCCAAACCTTTTTTTTAAAAATAAAGATATTTCTCAATAGAGCTTTGTAATGTTTTCAAATACTAGAAGGTCACTTATGTTTTCAAGGCCATTTAGCAAGGTCAGGTTGTAATGAGCTGCAACTACTTTATTTGTGATTTGTGGCTCTGAGGGATTAATTGTCCCCACTCTGTCTCATCCACAATCTAAGACCGAATTGTCAAAATGATCCATGGCTTTCGTCCCCAGGCCCATGGTTTCATTATTAAGGTGCGTTCTAATCGATAGTAGCATTTTTAACATTTTGCCCCTTACGTTTTATCAATCCTTATTATCTAATGACCAATACTGAACTGGCACAAGGTTTTTCAGAAACACACTGACAGATTACAACAGGCAGTCACATGCATTTGTAATTAGAATTCATTACCATTATAAGTGCTGAATGGGAGCAGAATAGAAAGGTAGAAGGAATGCATCCAGTTCACAGAGCTTATCCCACTTCTTAGAGCCCCTGCATGAGTCTGGCTTAACTTAAAAACAACCCTCAACCACAAACAACAAAAATTTGGGATATTTTTCAGGTTATTATGTTCACGTTATTCCACTCAACTGGCCTAAGTGATATCAGAAGCTTTGAGAACTAGCTGGCCATCTAGAAATTATGAAGTTTTGTTTTGACAAAGAAAACACCCACTGTAAAATAAAGCAAGTCTGTTACATTTAGTGTTCTTAAATTTGACTATTTGAATTACCTGAATTCTTTGTCATAGTTTAATCTGTTCTCATCTTGATGAGGTAAATACCAATGTTCATTATCTTTTTCCCCTTTGCTGGAAACTAGAACTATGACAGATAATGCTGCATGTTCTTATCTAAAATCACTGCTGGTTTAGAAAGCAAGCTGACGGGACAGATCCTCAAATGGCGTAAGCTGGCCTAGTTCCACTGAAGTCAATGGAAACACAATAATTTACATGTGCTGAACATCTGGCCCAGTAATGGTCATTAACAGAATATTGCCCAAGAGTAACATTTTCCAGGCTACAGAAGAGCTGAAATAGTTATTTTAAATTCCATAGCATTCATTCTCCCTCCTTTTCTGAGAGCAGAGAGTCCTGAACTGGCTAATGAAATGGCACGCCCTGGCCTTCTGGCTTTCTTATTCAGGGAATGTGGCCACCTTTCCAACCTGACCTTGTCAAAGCAAGCAGCTTCCATCTCTGGACAGCATGTTAAACAGCGAGCTACAAGCAAGCACATACAAGAATGTCACTAGGAACAAAACACAGCACTTAGCATTTCACTGGCAAACTCAGAGCACGCAGTTGTTTAGAACTACAGCTAAATCTGGGCAATGCTCTTAGTCATATGGCTTAGTTTTAGGTAGTCCTGCAAGGACCAGGGAGTTGGACTCAATGATCATTATAGGTCCCTTCCAACTAGAGATATTCTACAATTCTATTCTACGATTAAAGAAAAAAAAAGCCACACACAATATTAGGTCCAAACTGAACTTTCAAACCCAAATCTGAATGAAGTACTAGTTTGTCAATTCTGTAAATATGAAATTGTTGCTGGCTTCAATAAACCTAGAATATTATTGTCAATTCTGTAAATATGAAATTGTTGCTGGCTTCAATAAACCTAGAATATTATTTGTCAAGCCTTCAAATCTGGTATCTTTGTGAGTGTCTGGTCTGTATGCTTTCAATCCTTATGATCATTGTAGAGTCCATTATTGCCCAAGAACTTCTAGAGCTGGCTGGGAAGAAAGTCTACACAAACGTAGTTTGCACACACCCAAAACAGGGGAATGGCTGGCGTGGCATTCTTAATCTCAGCAGAGACTTAGCCATGAATTCTAATACTGGTATCTTAATTGCTGGTCAATGCAGCAAGAAAGAAGTGTACAAAGACCTAAATGACGTATCTTAACTGGCATCTCATTTCCTGTCACAGACTGGCACTACCTAAAAAAATATCACCAACACTATTTTTCAGCTATCCTAACACATTAGTGGATGAATAACCGGTTCAGACAGATTATTTCAAAGGCCCAGCAGTGTTTCCTTTAAGCTGATGGGCTGCAAAGGCCTCAGCTAAAGCAAAGGGAGTAATTTCTGCCTGTGGCAATTCTGACTTTAAAAGGATACTGTAATTTTATGAGGTTTTGCTCTTAAAATCTGTCCCATTTGTACTATATATGGCTATGGGCTCATTTTCTCCAGTTCAAGGTGAAATGTTACGTATATAGAATTGTACATGTGACTCTGTGAATACATACTTAAACATTTTGAAATATACAGTGAGGTCCTACAAAAATTTTCTGTGTTACAAGTCAGCATAAGCCCAAGCTATCAGTCCTGTGTTTGACGAAGGTGAAAAATATCAAAAAGAATAAAGACGAACAAAATCAGGAGGAATTATTTAGCAAAAGAGTAAGAGCAATAAAAGTGGAAGAAAAAGAGGAAGAGGAGGAGGAAAAGCAGAAAAATGAGTAGGAGAAGTAACAGGAGGAAGAAGAACAGGAAGACTGGGAGAAGTGGTTGGACTCATAAACGTAAAGGGTCTTTTCAACCTAAATGATTCTATGATTCTAAGACCACTGCAGTAAGAAGCACGTAGCTTCTCACCCTTTGGCATTGCCGGACAAGAAGAGAATGACCGTTTTCCTGGAGAACATACCGATTCTGCTCATCCCTCACCATCACTCTCAGAACTAAGTCCAACAAATTGGAAATATTCTTAACACTCATGTAACATAATCAAACTTTTCTGCTTTGCAGAAAAGGCCACAGACACATTTCAGTGCTCAGATTCTCTGCACCCCACCACCCCAGTTACAAGTCAGTGTGGTCATCACAGAGGCTTCCTGAATGACACTGACCTGTTTCACAACTCGCACTGTGCCCATGGATGAGGGAATTGATCATCCCTTATTATAAACAGCAAAGGTGGTCAAGAGCTCTAGCCAGCATTAGATTATGTTTGTCAGGTAGACAGCAGTTAGAGGTCATTAAATGCCTATAACATCTATTTTTAAAGGAATTACTACTCTTCCCAGCCAAAAACTTGTTTCTATCCTGTATCACCAATGTATGCCCATTTCCATTTCTCTCACTATGGACAATTATATTATGTTTCAGCTATTGAGGTCTTCATTTAACATCTGGTAATGTACAGCAAAATTTTGCACTACTTGCAGCAGCAACCTCATACAGAATTTAGGTAATGATGTTGAAGAAAAATGTTTCAATAAATCAACTTTGCATTCAAAGATTTTCCCATAATATGTCATTGTTATTTTTTTCAAAGCTCACTTGGAAATATATTTTAGTCACATGTTAATGAAAACCAAATCCAGTAAGGAGAGGAGAAGGAAATAAGGAAAGTAAAACCAAGCTAGGCAGTGCCTGAGCAAAACCAAACGTGTTTGGTAAGTTAATACTAGAAGCTCACTTTATATTGCATTGCCTTGATGAGGCACAAAAGGGAATGATATACAGAGAACATCAACCCATCGCAGCTGGCAATGTGAGTTTTGAAGAGCATTTTGGGTAAAGATAACTAAGTGTACTGACAAAGATGTCTGTCTTTCAAAGAGGTTATTTGCAAAGCACAGAGAGCATGAGATATGACAGTTAGTATCCATGCAGTAAGGTGACTTTTCTTAGTCCTTATAAACTCACTTTGGCCTCTAGGCTTTATTCTGAAGCCCTGACACCCACGTGGAGGTGCTGGGCATTTCACTTCCAGGACCTCCTCACTACAACCAAAGCAGGGCAAGTGAGAATGAAGCACACTTTTGACTTGAAGTAAAACATTGATGTAAATGTACTCTTAGAGAAAATTATGAGACTTAGAAGGAAGACTCCCATTACTTAAAAACTGCCTTCACTAGAACGACTAACATAAGCAGCTGTGTGTCCTTCCATTTCACTTCTTGTCTTATTTCTTCAAGAAAATTTCCATTGTGTTTGCTTGAGTCACTGTCTATTACTAATGACAGAATTTGAATTCAACAAGAACAAGGTAATTAGGCCAGCAGCCATGATGTATCAAATTTTTGCAGGGTAACCTTGTCAAGTCTGAGCATTCAATTTCTACTCTTACTTCAAAATATAAGGCATTATTCTTTCCTGTAACTGATAGAGATAAATCCACTTAAACAAGGAAAGAATTTTAAAAGAAATTTATGGGAAAATAATCACATGCAGTCACTGAATTAACACAGAAGAATTTGAAAAAAATTTCCATCAACAGAAAATTGGGATAACACCACAAAAGACAAAGTTTTCTGGTGAATGCAACAGTGATGAGTATTTTCTCAAAATGAGGAATATATTAACTCCTAGAGGGTCATAAACAAAGAAATACCTGCCTAGTGATGTCACGGCCTTCTTAACAGGCTAATCACGTCATCATTCCTGTGAGCGCAAAAATTACCATGACCTGGCATCAAGTGAGCTTCTAAAAGAGTTACTCAAACTAACCTTTCAACAGCCTCAGAAATTTCACCGAATGTCAGGTCCTGAAACACCTCTTAAAACCCATGCAAACACATATTATTTTCAAAGCATAACAACACTGTGACTATTCTACAATTGAATTCAGGAAGATGCTCAGTAAAACTCAGAATATAGACCTTTTCTGATCATGTCAGTCCTGGAAGAAAGCCATCAAGACTGCCACCGTGTTGAAATTCGGAGTAGCTAGAAAGGCTCCACTACATGTTTCCATATAAATATTTTCCAAGTAAATAAGTTACACTCCAAGTGAACCAAGTAAAAAATAGGTATAGAAAATCACTTGCTAACCATCCCAATCTAGGAAGACAATCTCTAATTTTTAGTTAAGGTAAAATGCTTTTCTCTAGTCTTGAAAGAATTATCCCACTCCCTCAGTTTGAAAAGTGAATGTAGGTAAAGCAGCCCACTGTATGGAGATGATTCTGCTGAGCATTTCTACTAATGCAAGACTTTCTCACTGAAATCCAGGACTTCCTTTGTGAACATGGTTGAACCCACAAGACCAATTAGCAACATGCACACAACTCCTGGCACATGCTCAAAAATACCTCATTTCTGAATTGGTCAAAGAGGGATACAAAGTATTATACAACACACTTAGCTAAATTTAAATTACACAAAGGTTTATTGATGTTGTCTGTTTAGAGATCCTATCGCTATTACTGAAGTCAGTGCACAAGTCCAGTTCAAAATATGAAGCCTGCCTTTTATGCATTTTCCTCATTTTTTTTGTAAATTACAAGTGGCTGAACTCATACACATATTTCGCCGTAAAAAAGCATTTGCTATAGTAGATAATACTGGGCAATGTTTAAATAAGAAGGTATTTAGTTTGTGAACATACAAGCAAGAGAAGGTGCAAATTTTCCAGAGTTGTAAAAGTTTAAGCTATCTTCCTTTATGTCTGGTTGGACGTTTTAAAAAAAAAAAAAAAAAAAATCCTCTGGTACAATCAAGGTACTGGGACAATCTATGTTTGATTTTCAGAATTTGTCAAAACATGAAAAAAAAATTAAAAACGGATAAAGGAGGGTTACAAGCATGTAACTGAGCCACTTTGCCCCATCTATGACTGTCAGAAAATTCAGAACAGTCTGTAACTGAAAACATCAGCTCAGGTATAAATTCACTGAACCAGTATAACCTGGAGCACAATATTCTAATTATTATATGCTTGACAGGTTCTCTGAACAACTGAAAATATAAAAGAAGTTGTAGATACTACTGTAACTTTTTCTGTCCTCCCACATCTGTGGATTTCTGGCAGAAGAAAAAGCCCTCTAGCTCCTGTTGTGTTCAAATTGATTTGTATTTACAGTAGTTTAGTGTGAAAAGTATCCTGTGACCTAAAATGTTGAAAATATTCTATCACAGTATAGCTGAATACTCAGGCCATTTCCTTTTTAAGCAAAGGTCTTCTGATCTTGTTTTTCTGATTTGTAAGCTGCACACAACCACAACTTTTCTCTAAATATTTTCATAACATTATATTCTTCCTGGATTAACGGTGTCAACAGCGTTATCTAAAATAGAACCACCACTCATTCTCATATCCTTCTCAACATTTAAAATTCTTTTTAACAGATGTGTTTTCTGAAATATGGCAAGAATTTTGATCACAAATGTAGCTAGGTGTTCAACTTCACAGACATTCTGCAAGACCGGCATACTTTGCCAGCCTTTAAAGAACTCCCTCTTCTCCCACTCAGTTCTGCTATGCTTACCAGACTGACACGGTATCCACTATCTATCTACACTCTGCAACACAAGTGTGGAAAGAAAATTTGGGCAACACATAATATACAGTCATCTGCTTTTGAAAAAGTCCCACAGCAACATTTAATATTGAACAGAATAAAATAAACCTTCCACAGGAAAAAAACCAGGATTTACTTTTTTCCATTTAAAATAAAACCAGCTACTACTAATGAATGTAAAAAGGAAACAAAAACCTAAAACCATCATTGGGATCATTCTGCTTGGGGACCCCCAGGATTTCTCAGACAGACCTTCTGAATTCCCTCCAGAAACAGCTCCACTGGAGTACTCCTGAGGGAGCTGTTATTCAACACTTGTATGGCTGGTGGAACCTGTCCTTATTAACACATGGTGAGATTCATCTAACCTAGCTTTAGACATCAAAAGGTTAGACATTTAATTCCGAGTTTGTCACTGTAGAGTTTTCTACAGTCAATGGAGAGAAACTGATATCTCCAGGGGGCAATTTGTCTGACCTGCCTACTTTAGGCTGAGATGAATCACTCTCTGAAGGTGCCTGTTTTTCCTCAATTGTAAAGTGAAGTTAGGGTGACTTCCCAAGACTTTGATATCTGCATTTCTGATATCTTGGTGAAGACATCTGAATTTCACCGACAACTTTCAGAGCTCAAATCCAGCATCTCTGACATATTAGTGATGTTAAGTTCTGTTCCTTGAAACTGAAATTTTCACATCAAACTCCCAGATTATATTTCAGTTGACTTTCACTATCTCGTTCCTTATAAAAAACCTGTCTTCATTTAATCATAGTTTCAAGCTAATAAGTTGACACAATAGAAAAAATTAAAAGGCAAAAATGAGTTTGACTCTGCTGCAGTAATAATGCTTTGATGTGTTCTGTCCCGTTCAGAGCTGACTTCCACAAAATAACTTTTCTGAATCCATCAGCAAAGCACTTTCAGTACAAACACTTTTATTATTATAAACCAAAATGCAACAAGCATCTTTCATCAGTAACTACATTTTTCTGCCCAACAGTCTGACATGAAATTTCAGTTTTTAGTTTTAAGCCTTCATAACTTCATCGCAACATACAAATTAAGCATAGGACGCCACTAAAATAGAGAGAAATTGTTCTGTGTGTCTCCCCTTCATAACAGAGGTCTTTGACCTACTCGTTTTTCCCATGGGATATGCTAATGTTACAAATTCAGAAAGGTCCTTTCAATTATTATTTTTGGACAGATGATCCATTAGAGCAACACTCACCATCAGCACTGTACTCACGGATATACCCTATACCTTAAGGCTAAATGAGCCCTCAGATAGAATCTAATCCATGATCCATCCACATTTAACTTAAATGACAGTCCTTTATGTTTTCCCTTTAGTGAGAAATTCTCACCATATATGTCTTCTTCCACCGATGTATTCCCATCTGTCTCTCACCAGATCTGAACTAGCAACATTGTTTCTGTAATACATAAACATTAGATATTCTTTTAGGTATTATATTACCACCTTGTTTACTTCGCTTACATTTTGGATGTTTCTTCTTGTTTATAAAAAAAGTTGTAGCTAATAAAATCACTGTTAGAATAGTAGTTAAAATTATATACATGAAAAACAAAATGGGAAAAACAAAAGGAAAACTAAGATGAAATATTCTATTTACTACTAATGTGAGCTCCTTTATAATATTTTTCATTTTTAATTTATCAAAACTATTATCACTAAATAAAAGAAAATTAATTTTGGCACATGATCAACTAAAACAATCAAAAAACTAATCAGTTTCATTCAACTCTACACAATTCTTTCAGGCTGTCTAATCTACATTATTGGTCTATACTGTGTTGCTATAGTGCAATCTATTTGCTAAAAAAACATGCCTACAGCAGTCAGTCAAGTTATTAGATATCTCATTACTGATCTTTTTGCAGTTACCCTGCAGCAGATTCTCCTCTCCTGCTCATGCAAAGGCAGAATCCGGACTCCAGCACGCGCAAAGCTGGGGGCAATACTAGCTCTAGACGCCCAACTGAAACTGGAACTATCATCTACCAACTCCTGTTCACTTCCTGAATTTTATCACATTTTAAACATTGTTGTGCTTAACTACCTGCAATCAGATGCTACACCTAACAGTACTTTTAGGGAAGCATGCTGCAATTTTTTTGCCGTGATTCATAACAACAGTCCTACAAAAGAATGCAGTTAAGCATAGGCTTAGCTGAAAGCCTATGGCTGGTCTCAAATGGGAACGGCACAGTGTTTTTCTCAACAAAGACAGTGAACACTCTACAGACAGATCTAAAACATAAATCACTAACAATTTATTTCCCAAGATAATGTATTATTTAGCTGACTGCTTAGTTAGCATTGCGAATCACTACCACTACATCCTGAAGTTAAGAGACTGGATAGAACAAAAATAAACTCTTCATTAACCTGGATAGCGAAAACATGACCTGTTACATAAAAGGCAGAGCTGTCAAGCACCCGCTCACAGCGCAGTCTTCAAAGCAGTCGAAACCTCCCTGAGGAAAGTGTACAGCAACCTCTAATTGTCAAGGTGGTGCCTGTAATAACGCTGAGCATCAGGCTCTGGCCAGTCTCAAAAGCGATTAGGCATTGTATCGCCCATTTAGTGGGTCATATATAATAACAATTTCTGTGCTCCTGAACAGACCTATCAGCTGAATTTAACATAAACAAAACTTCAGGTGACCAGGCCTGAAAGGGCTCCTGTTCACATCAGGCCAAGGCCTGAAGAACGTATATCCAAAGTCTTAAAACAGTGTGAGCTCTCATAGCTCTTGAAAAAACACTTCAACACAAAGCTTCATTCCTCACTGTATCTTAAAGAGCCATCTCAATTTTGGGAGCCAGAGTCTAAAAGATCCAACAAGAACAGAGGCAGCAGGAGACAGCTTTTCCCCAGCAAAGGCCCTATAGACTGAGTCTGCCAGAGGTCAGCACAAGCAACCAGATAACAGTGACTAGGTTGTAACGGTACAGCCCATACTAAACCGTAGTAGAAAGGAAGTGTATGCTGATTAACATTGCCTAATTAAAGTCAACAACTGAACTTGACAAAATTGCTCTTTTGTCTGGAGGTCTCTCATTCCAACACATTCCCAAATCCCTAAGCTTAGTTCTGTCTCTTGAAGAAGGTGTTACATTCTCTGAGCCCTAGTGCACCGTCAAATATTTTTCTTAAGAAAAGCAGCAACTATTTTGTTCATAGATTTATTTTTATACATGAGTTTAGGTTTGATTCCCCATCACACTCTCAACACAATAGTAGCTAATGGCCTACAAATTTCAATTAAAAAACCCCACAAACATCTCTGTATTAAACACAGAAAAAAAAAAAAAAGACTATGTTTCTGGAGGATGGGGGCAAGACGCAAGAATTGCTTTTCAAATGCAGTAAAAATAACAATTCTGCCATTATGCAGAGACCTTTCACAGCAGGACAAGTTTTTATTACTAAGATGTAAAGTCCTGAGAAAGTAGATTTATAGGGGGCATGGTGACACTAAGTAGAAATCCTTACGAGTGTCCACAGAGCACAACTTAAAGGCATTGAATGAGTCCACAAAATTAGTCACAGGCATTTGGAAATGTTTACCCACATGCTACTGGTTTGGTTAAAGTCAGCCAAATTTTAGGAGCAGGCACGTAGTTTTTAATATAACCCTTTGTTTCGGCTACTGAGGACAGAAAAGAGGAGGCAGTATCTGCCCAGGTATACATGTCCTATAAATCACACCCCTTGGAACTTTGGCTCTCATGAAATAAAATGCCTTGATATAAAATTAATAGTGACTCAGAGAAAATACTTTTTCTGATGGGTGTTGGGAGGTACTGGCACAAATGAGCTAATGGTCTCTGTTAGTTTTCTAAAGAGAAAAAGGTCAAAAGCAATTTGTCCCCAGTTCCCACCTTCTCTCCCAGTCCAAACTGCTTTCATGTTGGCAATACCTCAACAAAAATAAAGATGTGAAATAAAATTTGGCCCCACAGAGGTCAATAATGAAGTTTCCACTGAACTTGCTAGAGACAAGATTTCACTTGCGGAGAGTAAAACATCATCTCACATCAAGGTTTGGTCTGCCTTGCTCAAGTCTGAGATCAAGCATGTTTATAAAGTGATGACTGCAGGGTATCTGAACTAGCATGTTCCACGCTACGATTTTCCTGTGCATGCTCAGGAAAGCAAGGTGTCTGTTCTGCTTTAGGCAGTTTGCAATCTAAAACCAAGAGCTGAATTTAACATAAACAAAACTGACCGATGAAAGAAAAAGGCATGTCCCATAGGAGTAAATATTGCACTTGGTGGGTGGATGCTGTTCCCAAATGAAGAAAAAAAGACCAGCTATATTGTTCTGCTGTCTAGAGTTCTTAAGATCCCTCCAGTATAAAACTTTTCTAAGTGTTTCACTGAAGAATTTTCAGCCCTATGAAATGTTATTAAAGTCAGAATTTTGCTTAATATGAATATATGCAAAATACAACATTTTCTCTTGAAAATATATTAACTTATTTTGCATAGGAGAATGACAATATATTATTCCAGACTATCAAGCCTAGAATTCTGCTCCATGGAGTACACACAACACTTAACAGCAGAGAAATATAAACCCCATACACTTCATACATCACCAATGTTACATTATGCAAAGTTGCAAAAGAAGGTAAAAAACCCACCCAAATTCTCTGTCCCTTAAGCTTTCAATTTGCTTTCTGAAGCATTAAGTATTTCACTCTGTTCTTTAGCAAGCACAGCTAGAAACAATTTTACAATGTTTTCATGTATGTTCAATAAAATGGACAAAATACAAAATCCCTATATCTGAGCAACAACTTAGGTTGATGTTTACTGAATATCACTTGGAATAGACTACAAACAAGAAAGATATGAAGCACATTTTAAAACAATTCCAAGAAAACACTATATTCTGTAGCTTTTGAAGGGAAGCTGACAAGAGACTGACAGATTTTCCTGCAGATACATAATTCTAACATCTAGTTAGAAGATATTCATGATAGCCGCTTCCCTCTTCCTTAATAAGCTAATCCAGCAAATTCAAGACCTCACCAAACAGGCATCAGTGACTATCAGCAGATGGAAGAAGTTGTCATAGTCTTTTTCAAAGATCTGCTGTTAACCAGCTTCAATGACTTTCCAGGCAGCCTACCTGGTTTGTTTGCAGCTTTAATACACTGGTGGCTACTTATGCAAAAAAGGCGAAAACTAATTAAATTTGTTTATGTATGTTATCATGTGGAGCACTCATTTCCAGACATCAAGCTATGAATCATTAAATAAGCGCTAAATTGATCTCCTGGGATAGATCATGCCTCAGAGTTGGGCCGGCCCCCATCCCACCAAAGCCAGGTGTGCTCTGCAGCGAGCACGCATTAAAACTGCTTTGAAGGCCATGATTTGGGTACGCAGCCAGGTCTCACACTGTGAGGTGAGTGGTAGGAAATCATGAAAACAGTGACAGCCCTCCTGTCAGAGTTACTCCTCTGTTTGATTAATGAGGGCATTTGAAAGACAATTAGCCAGAGCAGGTTTGGCTGCAACTAGCTTATCAATCAGGCACCCCCTATTCAAAGCACTAGTGCCTTCTTTTGTTTTTCTGTTGCAAAAGAATTGTATCAGCGATACACAAACAACAAGGGACCTTTACGTGATATTTAAAAAGAGAAGAGCAGAATGTAGCAAATCACAGCTGAAATAGTAACTATGCACAACTATGTCAAACACTTCCAAGTTTCACAAGAGCAAGTTTAAGCTAAGTTTCCAACAATGAGACCCAACTACAAATGATCACATCTGTAACAAAATAAAACCTTTCTTCATTGGAAAGCCTACCATGAACCCTACTCTCTGAGCTTCAACGTTTCAAACATGAATCATTTCAATTTAAAAAAAAATAAAAATTGTTGCAATAATTCATAAGTTTGATTTACCCATTAGTAATACAACCTTATTGCTTTCCAACTACCAGTATATGTAGAATTTCATGTAATACTGATTTTTCTTAGACAGCTGCTCTCCTAGGGGTATGTTTCATGTTTTGGTTTAACAGAGAGCTTTGCTTCAACTGGGGTAGTCCTTGGCCCCATGTAAGTGATCAGAAATACACAATGGAATATTTAAACCGTGTCAGTGCTTTTCCTGAAGATTTGCATTTCCATCGAAACAGTTTTTATCAAACTAAGAAAATTATGCTTTTTGCCTGTGAATGCGTAAGAACCAAATTACTGACTAATGTACTTAAATTACTCAGCCACTAGATCTGAATAAATCCAAGACTGAAAGAGCAGGATTGAGACTGAAGTGTGATGCACCACTTTTCAGTTTACAGTTAATTTTCCCTGGTAACACCAGATCAGAGCCATTTTTAATGCACGACTAGTGTACTACTAAGTGCATATATATGCAATGCTAGGAGGCTAATTTTTTTTTTAACCTCGCTATAATCTATTTCAGAAGTAAGCTCACAAACTAGCTACATTGCGTGTGTCTGAACATGGAGCTAATAAAGTAAGAGGCAAATTAATCTCCGATTAGATTAGCTAGAGTACAAAGACAGAGGGAGCTTCAGCATAGCCAAAAAAATCATCTGTCAAGCTTCCCTGTGTTGGAAGTACACAACAGTCTGGCAGACATGGCTAGGGAACTCTAATTGTTTTTAAAAATTGGGAGCATTTCCCACTGGGAACACATAGCTTGTCACAGGGTTAATCTGTAAAATCACTTTTGTTAAATTTTCAGCCACCTCAATAAGCCCCAGCAGTGGCACCCAGAATGGGAGCACTGTTATAAAGTTGCCACTAGCAGTTTATACCCCCGGCCCCAATCCAGGATCCACTACAGAAAGCCAAAGGCTCTTTCAGTGGATTTTAAATTGGTCCCTGCACTCCAAGTTACAAAGGTAGCAATAAAATATTGGGAGATGCTAACATAAAAAAAAAAAAAAAGAAGAGGATCTAGGGTGGTGGATAAACAGCGATTGCCCCTGTTCTTACTGAGAGAGTGAACAGTTTCTCATTTGTCTATGGCTGTAATTGTAAACAAAAAGGGACAAAGGCCTACATGGCATGGCACGGCTCCTGTTTGTGGGCCAAATCCTTTCCACCCCCACCACGGGCGCAACCCTCATTCATTCTGCTGATTAGAAACAGCCTCTGGCCCAGGCAAACCCCGAGCTGCACCTGGGCATCATGGAGGAGAGGGATAGCTGGCATCAACAAAATCCATGCCGTAAACGTGACAGCAGCGAAGCCCTATCAATGCTTGTAGGGCTGCATTCGAGTCCACCCCGGCCTTGCTTAGTTTACTACTGCGGACACAGCCACTCTATTCTACTTTAACTGGATTCAGGACGCACTAATTGGCTCCTTGCAAGAGAGTAGTAGATGCTATGACCGTGCTTCAGCAAGGAAGTGGGAGTGCTGGGATAAATGCAGGCTATAACCGGCACTGATAGCTTGTGATCATTTCAGGGTAGGGGAGATCAAGTGGACAGAAATAGGGCTGCTATTTTTATACAGATTAGTACAGACTGCCAGCTTCCTCCAAATAACAAAAGGTGAAAAGGACCATGGGCAACAGAAAGAGACTTTGGGTTCTGTCATCACCTCTAGGAGAACAATTGCCTTCTCCTCCTCCTATTCCTCAGAGTAAGAAAGCATCCAGATCCCTTGCATTCTCAGCAGTTTGAGGAAACAATGGCATGAACAAGAACAAATATCCTGCAACATATCCCTGGTATTTCAAATTTGGTGGTAATAGATGGTAAAAAAAATAAATAGGGCACTTAAAAAAAGATATATTCTTCTGTTTCCCATCAGTGACCCACAGTCCAGCCACTGCCTCCTGCTTAGCTGGAGAGAACAGCTAGAAATGCCTTCTGTAGAAGCAAGGAGAAATGTTTATGAAGTAGAGATGATTAGACTACAGGTTTGACTGTTACATGGCTTTTGATGTGTTATCTTCTTTTCCATGATATCCGTGGAGGATTTTTGCAATGCATTCTGTCTCAAAGGCTGGAATCTAAGAAAGACTTTAAAGAAAATATCAACAGTTATAGTAAAGAAACATCTCTCCCTTATCTTCCAAAGGCTGCTTTCCAGACACAACTGCAGACATTTTCTTTTCCCTGCAAGCCCCTATGTGCTTTCCTTTCGGTTTATTCTTCTCGAGCACACTTAGGGAGACTTCAGTGTCAAATCCAGAGACTCTGAAGTCTTTGCTGAAGAGTATCATGGTTTAAAATGTGCCCTGCTATCCAAGTCAAAGAACCTGGGCAATCAGAAGCAGCAAAGAAATTTTGTCCCTCCAAGTATGCTGAACAAGATGCAAGATCTGCATGAAAAGGTGGGCTCTTCCTGAGGAAAAAATGTGAAGGCTTGTTGTAGCCATGATTAAAGAAATTTATTCTTTCACTGTCTAGTTATTTGAACCTATGGCTCAGGCCTAGTAGTTTAATTGACTTTCATAAGTAAAAAAGTCAATCCTGATCACAAAGTGCATGAAAATGACCTATATCCTTCTTCCTTGTGAAAAGTTGGAGAAATGCTATCTATCTAGGACAGATGGTTTTCACCTGCGCAAAAATGACAGAATATGCATCTTGGTTGACATTCCATTAACTACAATTTGGAAATTCTTCCTCAGCCTTACACATTTTTTAATGCAAGTAAAGTTTACCTTGCTAATTGGTTCACTAAGTAACACATCATTGTTACTAAAAGGAGAAATGAAAACTTGCTGACCTAACATCTGCGGCTATGATTATTCTTGTCAATTATTTTACATTTGGAAAGCCAAACAAATGTTGTATATAAAAACTAAATACTGCATTTGGCATAACTTCAAATTAGCTGTCTCACCGTGCTTATAGCATGCAAATTAAATGTCCTGAATAAGCATTAATCATCATAATAGGCTAATTATTGTCAGTTAGCTATCAAATAACTTAGCTACTACACCTTGCAAAGAATTTTGGAAAAATGTTAATAAGAATATTCTGGCTACCTAAAAGCAAGAAAGGAACATTAGAATTTTTACCAGTAAACAATTGTTGTAACAAATCTATACTGTATTTTGACCATTTTCAGCATTATTCTGGTTTTCCAACATATATAGGCTTACCATCTTTCAGTAAACTATATTTAGTCAAAAACCATTTTTGTATGAAGAAGTCTTTGCATCTATGTCACTTTAAATTACTTGCCAAGTTAAAACATGAATTAACATGTTAATAAACAGCTAATCTTTGTCTTCCCTGGCCATGTATATGGCTACCACAGTACTTACAGATAGCAAGGGATTTAAATGTTTTACACAGAACTAAATGTTTTAGAAGGGATAAAGTATACATGAATGTAGAATTCCTACTTGGAGCCAGTACATTAGGACCTCAGAGTATATACTTAATAAAAGAGTGATACATTCTTGAATATAAGTAGATATCTAATGCTTAAACAGAACTGAAGCACTTCTACGAATACACAAATGCCAACACATTCAAAATTAAGCCCTAAGCATTTAAAAATACCTTTAAAACAATCCTGCAGTCAGGTTTAGGGTAGACTGGTATTTGTCTGCAGCATTTGTGAGTAAGCAGTTCCTCTTAATAGATTCATTTATATCCCCCTAGATAACACATTTGTCTCATTTACTCAAAAGGCTTCCCCAAGGTGCTCAGTGCTGCAGTATTCTTACACTGTCATTAATATGTTCACATTCAGACTGCCTCCAGGACTGGGAAGAGGTGTTGGTCTTATTTTACAAATGGGAAACCAACCCAAAGAGTATGATTTCTACAAGGTCCCAGAGGAAACCCACCTCAAGAGTAGAGATCAGAACCTCCTCTCCTTCACCACCATTTTTTGAGGTTATTAACAGCTCAGTCCTGCAGAAAAGCTGCGTGAAACCAGTAACAGCTCAAGGATACATGAGTCTTCCTTCACTGCCTTGACCACAGACCACCTCAGGGGCATGCTTCTGTACTTTTTTTTCCCCCCTCAGAATTCGCTTGTATACCTTAGTTTTTCTGCTTCATAACATTTTGCCTATAACACTGAGCCAGAGAAGCAACAAAGACAATGAGACAGACAGGATTCCTCCACAGATAACACAAAGGGTCTGCAAGAGAACAGTTAGCAAAGTGTTGATCAGGAAGCAGTTACTCAGTTGTATGAGGTAAATATCACTTCCCAGCCCACAACGGCCATTTAAACATCCAGGGAAACCACTGGTGTTTCCGAGCACAACATTTCCCTAGGAGCTCCAGTTCAGCACTCTTGCCGCTGTGACTTCAAAATCTTTTAAGACAAAGACTGTTTCACAGGATGCAGTTGCCATTTCTATTGATACTTGTCTCCTTTGTACAACCTTATACTTGAGTATATCAAAATTGTTTTACGAGAAGCTCAACATGACCTGGCAGCGTGTGCTCTCAGCCCAGAAAGCCAGCTGTACCCTGGGCTGCACCAAAAGCAGTGTGGCCAGCAGGTCAAGGGAGGGGATTCTGCCCCTCTGCTCCGCTCTGGTGAGAGTTCTCCTGTAGTCCTGCATCCAGGTCTGGAGGCCTCAGCACAGGGAAGACATGGATCTGTTGGAGCAGGTCCAGAGGAGGGCCGCAAAGATGATCCTAGGGCTGGAATACCTCTCCTGAGCAACATGGTCTAGTGGAAGGTGTCCCTGCCCATGGCAGGGGGGTTGGAACTAGATGAGATTTAAGGTCCCTTCCAACCCAAACCATTATATGATTCTATGAAAATGCATTTTATTCCAAGAAGGTAGAGTCTATGTGTTACGAAGTGACAAAAACATGAGGATGATCTCCCTTGTAATTTGCCACCAATCTTTACCCAAATGTTGTCTTGGCCGTGTTGTTGTGGCTTGGCATCCGGTGAAAATGACACCAAACTGACAGAATCAGTCCCTGCAGAATGCCATTGGAAATGTCCCACACAGTAAGGGCTCTTCACCAAAAATTAATCTTTGGCATCTGCCAGCGAGGTAATTTTCAGTTTGTTTGTTAGATACTGCAGTGACAGCATGAATTGCTAGTATTCCTTTGAATTCCAACATGGCATAAAAAGTTTTTTGAAGCCTGGATACTCTATATGTCTACACGGTACTTTCATAAGACTTGTAATCACATGAGAAAACCGAAAGCTTTTTTGGCAAAGTCTTTTCAGCATAAAACTATGTTGACAGCCATTAATTAGGCTTGCATTCTCTAAGTCTTTGTCTATTGAATTCACTATCAGCTTTTCCATTAGTTTACCTGCAATCAATAGCAAGCTGACTAATCTATACAGATCAAAACCATTCTGCTTGCAGTCCTGAACACTAGCACAACATTATCACTTGTGTTTTAAAATATGCACAATATTCATGCACAAAATTCATGCTTTAATTAAAATAAACAGTTTGATCAGAAATCATCTCAGCAAAGTCCTTTAGGTCTCTTGCACTGAGGTCACCTAAGCCTGTTTGAACCAAAAGAAAAAAAAACAAAATGCTTTTAAAAAGACCTTCTCTAACTAAGCTACTAATTGGTTTTAGAGTTGTTCATTGCATTGATACGGTATTTGGACACAATACCATGTTTCTTTCTAAATACAGCATAACTATTTAATCGTATCTGAGGTTTTTTCTGCAACGTGAAGAATTGGAAGTTTCCATCTAGTAAACTATCTGTACAGTTCTTTGGATTTGTGGGTAGTTTGAGGATTTTTTCCCTAAATATGCTACAAAACCCTTTGTCCTTGATCCTGTCAGCAGGATCCCTCATGTCTTAGCTTTCCTTTTCAGTTTTTACACTTCATTACTTCTAGTTTATGTGAACTTTATAGAAATATCAATTGATATGTAAGCATATATATAGCATAAAAGTCATTTATTACAGGTGTGGCTTCTATTTCGCTCTGATATAGAACAGAACTTCTGGCTTTTTCAGTCTCTCGTACTCTTAAAATAACTCTTAATTTTCATTCCCATTTTTCTACCTGCATTTTTCAATTTCAATTGCATCTCATTGTAGCTTCACCATTCTCCCTGGATTAAGATATTCCAGTTTAGAGTATCCTAACAAGGAAGCAAGACTTAAGTCTAAAACACATCTATTTTGTCCCTTTATGGGAAGGCAACATTTCAACTTGCACCTCTGCTATGCACCACCAGAGATGTCAGCCACCTGACAGGCACATACTTTGGCATTAACTATGTGATTTAGGACACTTCTGAGGCATCCATTTTCTTCTGTGACCTCAGTTACAGTCTCAGCTTCAGCCAGGATGAAGTGCAGAGAGCAGTAACATTCAAACACCAGGTCCCATTGAACGGTGGCTGCTGAATTACCTAATTATTTAGACTGATAAGGCCAAGAAAGTATTCTTCCATAAAAAAAATAACCTTTTCTTGCCTTACAATTTACTACTAATAGTAAGACGTTTCCTAGTGCTAATGGACTAAAGAGGGAAGAGATGCAATCGAAAAGAAAAAGAAGAAAATTTGTGCTTAGGAACAAAAGGAAAAGGAAAGGAAATTCACTTAGCTAAGTGCTTTACAGCATAAACTTCCAGATGAGGATCCTGGTTTTGCTTGTTAATGTAACTGTATTTGAGTGTAAATTGTTCTCTTTTGAACAAGTTAATGTCAAAAGACACTCAAGCAAAATACAGCTGAGGGCTAACCTTTCTCCTTCACTCACATACACAGTTTTTGATAATAAAGTATTTTTAGTTCATTTTAGATCAAAAGTCAGTCATTGCAGAATGTCTGTGCTAAAATATGTATTGCAAAAGCCCTGTAGGAAATGAGTAGGTTTACAGTGTCATTGCTGCTGAAATGAATGTGAAATTGAATGTAGTCTGATGTTTCATAGACTTTCTGTAGTGAAAAGAAACAGGACCAAGAGGATTGTGGAGTATTTTTTCATAAAGAAGGTGTCCCTTTGTCCTGCGTAGCTGTGTGTACTCATAAAATCCCCTGAAAATGGCAGAAACTAGTACTTGAAAAGATCAAGTAGTTTAAAGTCAGGGCTTTCCTATTGCAAAATATGTTGAACTACAGAGAACCCTTTAGATGGATAATAACAGCTGAACAGATCCTAAATCCATCCTGCTCACACAACTCTGCATGATCATACTTAACCTCCCCACAAGAAAGAAGAGTTAAGTAAGTTCCTGTCATTATATAAAACCATCTATTTTGGTATTTTTTTTACAAGTCATCATAAAAAATCCATTCTAAATGCACAGCTGATTTGTAAAGGGTGAACGGCTATTTTGCAACAGCTGTCAAAATAATTACAATAAAGGCATATTTTTCTTGCTGCTCCAGCAGAACTTGACATCAGTAGGAGGAATTATATGGTTGGAAAAGTATGAAAAACAATATGAACAAAGTATCGATAGGATAAAATCTACAGAATAATTTTTCATCATCATGATCATTAGAAGTCTCAATAGCTGTTTTCCCACTTGTTAAACTGGTCAGCAAGAATCACGTAAGACCTGACTGGCTTTCTGAAATATCAGTGCAACCACAAAATTATAGGCAGTACATAAAATAGAACTGTAACAACTAGCCATTTATTAAGAACTTTCTTTTTAAAAAAATCCTGCAGTCTATTATGCCATGCACACTAGAAGAATTGCTACATACTTCGGCAGACAAAGTACTTTGATAAGATGGGCATATCTGATCGACAATTTGTCGAGTATTATATGTGTTCAACTAGTGAAATAGACTCCAGCTGTGCTTAGTACCTCCTGGGTGATATAATATAGTAAGTATTCATTATGACCTTTAGTCAGCTGCTTAATGGTAATACTAATGGACCCGCAATAAAATTTAGTTGACATACTGCTTAAGAATATTCTTAGGCCATTTTGTGGCATTAAGTTGGCATATGTAACTACATTTAAACTCTAGATTAAATAACAAATTTTCAATTATGAATAAATCTTACAGTTAAAGGAATTTTGGTAGGTTTTCATGTAACAAAAATACCTGGTCACAAAGAACACTTTCTAGCTCAATGCTAGCATTCAAACGCTAGCAAGCAAGGCTAGCATTTTCAGACGTCGAAGCTTAATGCTAATATTACCGTTTATGTAAATGGTAGCCCATGAAAAAGCTTGGTTTACAATTACAGTCTGATACAACAAACCACGCGAACGCACTAACCAACACAACAGAGGCAAGGCGATCAGGCTGCTGTGGTCAATCTTACCAAATAACCCTCCAGAAGAGCCAAACCTTTTGTAAGAGAGATTGCTGCATTGCAATTGCCCATAGCTGAGGTGCAACTCAGTAGAGACTCTGTTATCCACAGACCTTGCAGTCTTGTCCTGATCTGTTCATCTCTGCCATCTTTGCATTGAGATTTTTCCCAAAATACCTCCTGTAGAGCGACAGAAAAACTCACTAAAACTCTGCTTAAAATGCAGGGAAGTATTATAGACCCAGCCTTCTTCAATTGCTGCCTTTCCTTGTCACTATGACCTTCAGAAATTTTAGATTTTCTCATTATTTGCTCCTATCTCTCTCTCTCTCTTTCAAATATGTTCTTCATATGCCTTGGTAATTTATGTTACATATTCTTGGGTTTGGATCACCTCCAACTTCATCTCCCCGCTTAACCATACAGTTAAAAAAAAACATCTCACAGAAACAATCTTCTAAAGATGTTTAGTTCTCTGTCCCAGCTCCTGGGTAGTGTATGAAAGGCCATTCCTTCTGTTATGTCGAAGTTCAGTCTTCCCGCTCCGAGATAGATATTTCCGTAAAACAGAAGTGGACTGATCTGGTACAGATACACTACCCACCTAAAGACTGGAGTTAAAGAGATTTTTTTTTTTTTACAGCTTGAGGATAGCTTTCTGCAGAGAAGCTGAATAAATTATTGAAATTGTAGTCTCTACATAGCCATAGATATGAAAGCAATAATAATTTATTTTTAGAAGGCTGATTGGAAAAATACATTTTCTTCCAACTTCCTATTCTACTCTAGTATTTTATGTCTATTAATATGGTACAAAACCCTATTCATTCTTTCCAAATTTTCACACAGGCTTTTCTTTCAATGTTTTATCTGCATAATATTACTTTAGGAACACAAGTTTTTCAGAATAACATTGTGTGTCCGTTATCCTTCCAGCAGCATCCTCCATTCTCCATTTTGATATCCCATAGCCTACATCAGCCCTATATTAAATCTAAACTAACATAAGACCCCAGCAAATGTTGCTTTGCTTCATATTTAGACTATATGATACGAAAATATCTTTTTCCCCCTACAAAATACAATTTAAGAAGTGTTTGGAGAGACCTGAAGAATCTAGTTTGTATACTACTTACAATTTTACACTCATGCATTTGCCCTTCTGAGCATTCAGCAGTACACCTTCCTTCTGTGATTCTGGTTTCCCTGCTACAACCATTTGTACCAATGAAGTGTTTTTAAAAGGACTTATATTCACAGAAATCCTGATAAAGCCACTGGCACAGATTTTATCTTTTATATTTCTAATCCTACTGTTTGTTCATGTACAACACAAATTTAATTGGGGCCATGAATCCATTTTATTTGAACATATTCAGATGCTAAAGCAGACCTTATCAGAGGGGATCTGGAGAACAGAGGAGTCACCCAAAATGTTGATTTTGCGTCCGAAAGAGAACAATGCTGAAAGACAATCTTTTTACTACAGCACTGTCTATGAGGCCAGGATAAGCAAATACGTACAATGAATGAATATAATAAAATATTTTACATGAAGGATTTTTGGAAATGCTGAAAACAGGCCTAACTTTGTTCCCACACAAACCTCACCACTGATTTCAATAGCAGTAAAGCTAAAACATCCTTTTACCAAGTCCTTTTTAAAATTCTGTCTTATGCATCCCAGCTTTAGGCACAAAAAACGCAACAGAAACTATGGATTGTTGAGGCAATATTACAACTCCTGGGATATGTAGTTGAATATTAGTTACCCTGGATACTGAGGGACATGGTAAAAGTAGGCAACTTGCAAAAGCAAGGTCACAGGGGTACTAATAGACCTCAGGTGAGACAGCAGACAGATTAAACGCACCTCAATACCAATCTCCTCCTTACTTCCCTACATCCCATTTTTCTTTCCCTGGGACAAGAAGACTGAAGCAGTCCCATAACAGTCACCCACTTACCAACAGAGAATCACGCTCTTACTACAAATATGTTTCCTCTTTGTGAGCACAAGGCATGCTACACATACTGCTATATGCAGCAACAGTTGAGAAATAACAATCTTCTCCCATTCACTACCACAACCTAATCTATTTTGTGACACATGATGGAGACAGACAGTGCTCAGCAACAACACTGTTTCCATAGTTGTCACAGGGAGTGACTACTGTAGTTTCAAAATCCCAGACTACAAAATAAAGGTTGCATCTACTCTGCAATTCTCAGAAACTGTGGCATAGCACAGAAATACCCAAACCAGCTGCAGAAGAAGTAAGCTCATCCCAGCAGCATGAAACTCAACTGACTTTGGTGGGAAATTACTGCAGTATACACGCACCCAAACAACAGAGAGTCTGTGTACAGTGTATGTGCTTCTGTTAACAACACATAGATCCGTCTTATCCAAGATACACACAGTGAGGGTTGTGGTAGGAAGAGATACTTGCAAACTTCCTTGCTAGAAAAGCTTCATCTCCAGGTAGTGTCCCACAGGCTGTACCTCATAGGCGCCATAAAACTTTAGATTACACATGCTGCTGTTCAATAATCCAGTATAGATTATTGCTATACTTTATTTGTTCCCCAAATAACATATTTCGGAATGCGTATTGTTTTTACAGGTGACTGGTTAGCCAGCACACTGCAAAAAGGCTAGGCAGCAAATCTCACTGTAAACTTGCTCCTCCGTGCAATCTTCTCAGCAGAAGCCAGATGGGTTCTCGCCTTCCTAAGAGGTATGCAAGGCAAACCATAAGCATCTATGCCTCTGATAAGCACCTGTAATAGTGCCGATGCATTCCAGTAAAAACAAGGCTACATGCAGGGTCTCTCAAACACAACAGTGCCTACTGTCTCTGCTAAGAGTAAATTACTCAGATCACACACTTCCCACCACAGTCTCTTTTGACAAAGACCCATGTACAGTATTGCTTTGAATTGTTTTCTCCTTTTCCAGATCAGCAGCTAGAAACTCACCCATTTTCTATGCTTTGAAAGTTTTCTTTTTCTGCAAAGAGAAGGCATTACCCCCTATTCTTTAAACTAATTAACTATCCCTTTTAGCTATAATTTCTCTTCATATAAAACATTTGTAAAAGGTCTGTTTTTCCCCATGCCCTCTTTTCCCTCTTCTGGCTCTTCATTATGACCAAGCCTAATTGTGATAAGCTGTCCACCATTTACTCTACAGGATTGTATAGAGCTTTGTAATGTGCCTGCCACTGATGTATTTACAATTGGAAGCAGTTAACTCTTTAGTCCTGCTTCCTTGTTCAAAACAATGAACTGCATGAGGAACTAGCGCTTAGCCCCAATTAAAGATTTTTAAAAGTCTCCATTTTAAGCCTGAATACTCCAAATTGAGCATTTGTCAAATGCCCAGTCACAGCTCAAAATGGAGAGAGGGAAATCCTACCGAGAAGAAGAAAAGGACTATCCCATCAGTTAGGGTGAAAGTCTATCTCAATCAGCATCTTAAACGTGTAATCAGTATGAGATCTATTAGGTCTGCCTTGCCCACACAAACTTGCTATCAGTGTTGTTATCAAACAATGAATTTGCTGATATTCATAATTTCTACTTTATTTTTGTCCTCAAGAGAATCTCACTCTAACTCTTAAGAGGAAGAAGAGATTTTTTTTTTTTTTTTCTTTCGGTAAGGATATGAATATGAAAGCAGCTCTTCTTTCTGCATCATGAAAGTTTTTCAGAGCTGCTCTTGACATAAACCAAGCAAAATACATTAAAATATCAAGCGAAATATCTCCTTCTCTTCTACTTCCCTTTCCAGTTAGGAGGCCACACTCAAGAGCCATTTGCAGTTTGTGCAGTTCCAAGATTCTTTTTCCCAGCACGCAGCAATTCTAAACTCTAGCTACTTCACATTCCCATTTCAGAGTAAATTCCCTCAAAATTACATGAGGGTGGTTCTAAAGATTCTTGTATTCAACTACTTGAATATTTTTATTATTTTCATACAAACTACATGCATCTTTAGAGGTGACATCTATGGACAGATATGAATTAATGGTTATGCCTGTTGATCAGCTTTGCACTGGACAGTGATTGTAACATGATGAATGATTCTTTTTCCTATAGAAAACAGAACATAACGGTTGACAAATGTGCATGGACAGCTACCTTTCTGAGCAAAAACGTTTGTATTTGATATCTTGATATTGACAATCTGTCTAAAATGAATCTACTTAAAACTTCAGTGCAGTGCTGCTAAACCACTTCTTTGTATGCCATCTTGTCTTACACATTTTATTTCTGCTAAGTATCTCTGTACACATTGAAAGAACACAGCTTCAGAATACACTTACAAAATGGGCAACTATTATCTATACTAGACAAAGGCAGAAAGAAGAAAAAGACCCAGTTTACACCTCCAGAGAAAAGAAATTTTAATGAGATGCAATTATAGAAGAACTGCTGAAAAAACGAACTTCATTTCTGATCAGCATCATAACACCTAAGCTGACGCAGCAGGGCCATACACCTTTCCTACATTCATATTTAAAAAAAAATTAAATGTAAGTGTGCAATGTTCGTCCTGTATCACTTTTTGAGACTAAGATATTAAAGCAATATTTATATAAGTACTTCTTTTTAAAAGTATACTGCATATATTTTTATGCAAAAAGAAATACCTCACTTTCAGCTAGG
>Ga0065711_1028409_pt1 | contig 41384 bp, 23 predicted proteins | sample Hoacrofraction12_FD_59098 | JGI IMG/M metagenome (GOLD analysis project Ga0065711, IMG submission 59098) | Hoatzin crop microbial communities from Cojedes, Venezuela - Epithelial fraction 12 v2 (version 2) | ecosystem: Host-associated > Birds > Digestive system > Esophagus > Crop | place...
TTGCAATTTCCCACAGAAGCCACCCCTATAGCCACCTCCCCCCCCCGCCCCGCTGCTACCAAAACCTTGCCACACAAACCCACAACAGCCTAAATCAAGTTTTTCAACCGTTCCGTGACAGAAAAAAACAGTATTTTCAAATAACCATTAACCTTGTTATATCCCCTTTGTAGAGCCCAGACTTCACTTGATGTCTTTAGCAAACAAGGCTTCCTAAGACAACCTGTGATGGGCACTTGGCTTATTAACTGCTGTAGAAGGTCTTGGCTCAGATGTGGCAAAGCTTTTCGTGACCAGTATGGACAAAATCACCCCTGCTGAAAGAAAAAAGAAGTTTAAAACACAGGCCATTAGAATAAAATATCTTTTTTTTTGTCATCTGCTATTTGTGATGTATTAGAAAAGGCCCTGTTATTCCTGTATATGCCGCCCTTCGGAGACAAACAACACTCAGGGCTGAAAAGATGGCAAGACAACAGAAGACCAAGGTATCCATCTTCAAGAGACAGCTAGAAGAGCCGAGGTACCTATTTGTCAGAGGTTTCTTCTTCCACAGGACTGAAGTAGACATCTCCTCTGCCCCGTGCCCCTCGTAGGCAGCTCGCCATCAGCACACTCCATCCCTTCACAAACCACCCTCTTTTACAGGTCGCCTGAGCTGAGCCCAATTTTGACACCCGGGGAAGCCCATCTTTTTACCCCATCAGTTGCTGGCGTTTGTTCTTCAGCAAAGGGAGCTCTCTTTGGTTCTGCCAGCCCCAGTCCTCTCCTGGCTTTCCCTTCTTCACTCTTTTCTCTGCTGATGTTTAAGAGCCTTCTCCCCGAGTGCCACAGCAGAGCTCACTCCTCGGTGAGCATGTGCACCTTCTCCAGGCCCAGCCCGGCTGCGGCTTCTTCCCACCACGCTCGCTGCCTGCGGGGAAGTGCCGAGTACAGCCGGATTGCCAAAAGCAGTGGTAAATTGTGCCGAGAAACAGCATAGCCTAGCAGCACCTTCCAGCAATTACAGTGGAAAACAAAACAAAACAAAAAAACAGAAATTGGTGAGGCCTAAATGATTAAAAAAAGAAAAATATTTCTCTGCATCAGGCTCCGAATAACTCTCGGGAGATGGGTCCTGGCTTTTTTTGCCTTGCTGAGTAATAGAGATGGAGAAAAGTATGAGTGGTCATCTCAGGGCACGGCAGAACAGAGGCAGTTATGATCTTAAGATGAGGAAACTTCATTTAAATGGGCAAATAAAATAACGAATTAAGGTATCCTGGTGGCAAAAGGGCTATTACACATGAAGTAAACAGCTTTAATGAGGTTGTAACCCTAGATTTATAGTCTCATCTCCATGCACGGGACTTCAGGTGCATCAACTCCATTAGCACTAATGGAACGTGCACAATTAAAGCCCCACACACCAAGATGAGACTGGTGCTATTAAAATTGGCCACAAACAAGCTTTAGAGAGGTTCTCCTGTTCAGAGTGCTCCAGACGAGAGATGCTCATTTGTAGCTGATCTGATCACTGTGCGGGATGGTCAAGCACAAGCACTCACCGTGAATTCTCTGTACGATGGATACGAGTGTGTGGATAGTCTGTCTTTTCTGGGTCAGCTGTCACTCCTGTCCTTGCACATTTTCTGGGACATCAGCTCTACTGTGCCAGGAATAGGCTCCTGCTCTCCAGGCAACGGTCAGTGAAGCTCTTAACCTCAGTCATCACCACCTCTTGCTTCCAGACTGGGGAGGGGATGGCACAGACTTCCCACCCAAGACGTCCCAAAACCTCTCACCTTCCTCTGTACTCCCTGGCACATTGTGGGGAACAAAGCATAGGCTGAGAAGAGCGGCTCAGCTCACAGATACATCCTATCTCGCCTGCAGGGATCTCGGGCTGAAAGCTGCCCATGCTGTGCATGGCAGAGCAGCGCGAAACTACTCCAGCTAGCTGGGACATGGCAGCAGTGCAGCGAGGTGAGCTATCTCACCCCACTGAACTACTCGCTCCCAGAGGCAGCTCTGGTCTGGCCCTGGCATGGCAGGATTTAGGTCTGAAAAAGAACTCTGGGAACTCAAAACCAACACGAAACAGCACTGAAGATAATCTAGACTTTCATGGGAACGAAAAGATTGCCTAGCACATACAAAATACAGGACAAAATGGCTCGGTATTTTAACTCTGTAAATGTCTTATCTGTATTTAGAAGCACAGAGCGTATTACTACAGCCGGGTGGCAATATGCCAGCTGAGACCCTGGGATGCTGCTTGTTTACCTGCTATTTAATAGTGGCACCCGGCAATGATCACCAGTTGAAAAGGGCAGCAGCTTATATTATCACATTTTTTTAGCAAGCAACACAGGCAATATTCTTGGAATGGCCTTCTTGCCAGAGAGTGGCAAAAGCTATTTAAATCTGAATAACGCCACAATATATCTGAGAGGGATGGAATAAGGTGCAGAGGCTGCAAGCAGAACTACACAATGATAAAACATTAAATACCAATATGACTTCAGATATTAGATTATGCTCTCCTGAGAGTTGTAAGTCTTCAGATATATGAAACATTCAGAAAAATGGAATTGAACCCTTCACCAGACAATTTTTTTCTCCTACAATATTAAAAATGTAATTTTACCACAAGCCATGGGGACTCTGATGTTCTTAATGTACTTAAAGATCTTTACAAGCTAATGTTAAAACTGACTGAAGAGCCATATGCATTCTTGTTCACACTTAAGTCTGGTCTGAAAGCTATTCACTTCAGGTTTGCATTTTAATGTCTATATTCTTGTGTTCTTAATACTCATAGATTTCAAGAGGACAAAATTCTGACATCATTCCTGAAAAGTCCACGTTCACACAGAATCCAACAGTTTTGCCATCAGCTTTAGTGGCAGCAGGCTTAAGCCCAGAACTCTTAAATCTGATCGACATTAAAGATGGAGAAAATTTACTGGTTAATCTAATTTAGCTAGCACAAGAACATTCTCTACAAGGCCAAGGTTATTAATGGCAGCACAAGTAGCCGCATTTATGCGGAGGCTACTTAACATTTTCCATTGTAATACTCCGCTTCAGGACAACTTTGAACAATTCAGGCTAAACATTGCTGATGTTAGCTGTCTGACTAATAGGATCTTTTTTGGGAAGCTTTTGCTCAAGGGACTCAGCTATTTCCAAGACTGAGGTTACAGAAAAGGGAAGGAAAAAAAAAAAGGGGGGGGAGAAAAACTACAGTTTCACATGAAAAGCTCTGGTGCTTCCACTAAGTAAAACAAGAGTTTTGATCATCATCATGCCGAAAAATCAAAGAATAACCAAGGATGAAGTCGAAAAAGAGCGCAGAGTATGGCTGAAAATAAATACTGCGATGAGCTAATTACGTGACTTAAGAAATTAAAAGCGGGTGCTAAGAAGAGACTAGAAAGAAACAGCCTTGTCTGGCTGGTAGGGTCACAGGGCTGGGAGCGTTCATCACATCTGCGCACTTTGGCCTCAACACTGCTTTGCTGTTTGGCGAGTGGCAAATGAGCCATGAACACCTCTCTGTGTCGGGTACATACAGCAGGTAACTGCATTGTGCTGCCGCTTTCCGCTCGCTCAGCTCTGAGAGAGGATAATCGTGCTTCCAACGCGGCCTCACGAGACAGCCGGCACGGCAGTCTACACTGCTTCTTCTGATAAAATCTGCTTTACTAAACTTTGGAAATCTGAGCCCTCAAGAGACGGGAAAAACTTGATTTGCCAGTGCAATCTTCAACCAGTTACCCAGCACACAACCTTTCAATGGCCTAATCATGTCCTGTTTTCTCCATAAGATGTAATAATCAGGCAATTACACTTAGATTCTCCAAATGATATCAAGCACCTGCTGAGCACGGGCTGGATTGAGCACATGCAGCACTTCAAATGCGTATGACAGACACAACATCTGTCTTACGGGACTTGCACTCTGAAAACACAAAAGAGGCAGAATCACTCCTTACCACAGTGGAGGAGTGAAGCGCTGGGATTTGAGGACCTGCTTAGGGCATTTATCCAGATCTACCAAATCCAGGTTTGGACACAGGATTCATTGCTAGGCTCATGCCCACCAAGCCAGGCAGTTGTGAACGAAGAAGCAGCTCATGTGTCTCCTGCCAAGAAGAGCTGCCGTTCACGTAAGGAAATTATTCACCCATGGCTACCAACACCGCTGCTTACACTCTAGTAACAGGAGTGGTAAGTTCACAGCTGCTGCCTGGGTGACAGGCAGAGATGGTGACAAGGAGAGCTCGTGGGACACAAGACAGCGACAAGCTTCTCTCTGAGTGTGGTGGTTTCCTCCTTCGGGACTGCTCAGCCCATCGCCCAAGTCCCCTTTTGCCTCTTTCCATGAGGAAAGCCCTCCTACGTTATATAGGAGAAAAGCAAAGCTTCGGTTGTCCCAAGAGAGGAAGCAGCAGCCGCCTACAAAGTGGATGAGAAATTTCAGATGGATGTTTGATTTGTACCACTTCAGTCACTTTAAAATAGCTGAAAAATCATAAATATACAAAAGAAGTTTCTTCCAATAATGTTGTGATCTAATGAAAATTTTTATGAATTAGGAAACTTTCACACCAACAAATGCTATAGGACTTTACTTTTATGCCAGGAAGTGCCATTTGCAGACAGCCACAATGCAGTCACTTCATGGCCACGTAACTGGTTTTGCGCTTGTTATGGGTTTGCGTGGTGACTATAGGGGTGGCTTCTGTGAGACGCTGCCAGAAGCTTCCTCCATGTTTGATAAAGCCAGTGCCATCCAGCTCCAAGACAGACCCGCCACTGGCGAAGTCCAAGCCAATTGGTAGCACCTCTGGGATAGCATATTTAAGAAGGGAAAGGGAAAAAAAAAACCTGTGGTAAGATGGCAGTTGAGAGAGAGGAGTGAGACAATGTGAAAGAAAACTCTGCAGACACCAAGGTCAGTGAAGAAGGAGGGGGGAGGAGGTGCTGGAGGTGCCAGAGCAGAGAGTCTTCCCTTGCTGCTCGTGATGAAGACCATGGTGAGGCAGGTTGTCCCTCTGCGGTCCATGGAGGTCCACGGTGGAGCAGATCTCCACCTGCAGCCTGTGGTGGGGACCCCACGCTGCAGCAGGAGGATGCCTGAAGGAAGCTGTGACCCTGTGGGGAGCCTGTGCTGGAGCAGGCTCCTGCCAGGACCTGCGGAACCCTGGAGAGAAGAGCCCATGCTGGAGCAGGTTTGCTGGCAGGGCTTGTGACCCCGTGGGGGACTCACGCTGGAGCAGCCTGTTCCTGAAGGACTGCACCCCATGGGAAGGGACCCATCCCATGCTGGGGCAGTTTGTGGAGAGCTGCAGCCCGTGGGAAGGACTCACATTGGAGAAGTTTGTGGAGAACGGTCTCCCGTGAGAGGAACCTTCACGTTGGAGCAGGGGCAGAGTGCGAGAAGTCCTCCCCATGAGGAGGAAGGAGCGGCAGAGACAACATGTGATGAACTGACCGTAACCCCAACTCCCCATCCCCCTGTGCCCCTGAGGGAGAGAAACAGGAGTGAAATTGAGCCTGGGAAGAAGGTAGGGGTGGGGGGGAAGGTGTTTGAAGATTTGGTTTTATTTCTCACTATCCTACTCTGATTTGATTGGTGACTTTTTTTTTCCTCCCCATGTTCGGTCTGTTTTGTCCGTGACAATAACTGGTGAGTGATCTCTCCCTATCCTTGCCTGGACCCTCGAGCCTTTCATCAGATTTCCTCTCCACTGTCCAGCTGAGGAGGGGCAGTGATAGAGCGGTTTTGGTGGGCACCTGGCATTTATCCAGGCCAAACCAAAACAGCACTCGATTCAGAAGCCCCTTTTCTTCTCATAGACCACCTTATTTGCCTTCTACAGACAGATAAAGTTAAAATGTCTAGGTACCCTTCCCAAACAGAAAGTTTTCCTTTCAGAGTGAGGTTTAAAGATTCATTAAAGTGTTATGAAATTCAATTAGCAAATGCGAGAGTTTTTCATTTCCAAGCAGCTTGTTCAACTGCAAGCTGTGTTATCCACTGCAGGACAGATGCTGACGGTCCATATGAATCCAGATCCGCACAGCTTCCTCTTCAGACACACACACCGTAACATGCACAGCTGTTGACACCAGCGTAAGTAAAGGGTTATGTCGAGCTTTTCTAAACAAACAGGGCCTATGCAGTTATGCTGTTACTTAAACTCACCTCTGATAACTTCTAAACCCACCGGCCAAGTCCAGCGACTCGTGATGAACCGGTGGGCCGAGCCGCTGAGGTCCCCAAGCAAACCCACCCAGGAGGGGCCGGGAGCGGGCAGCGATGTGGAGCTGCTCGCTGGGCTGCCAGGAGCCAGGCAGTTGAGCCAGGGCGCTGGACCAGCACACGGTCCAGAGAGAAACTCCTGAGAAACTCCTGGAGGGAGCTGAAGGTGTAACGTGGCAGCTGCGTGTGGGACCCGTTGCGAACAGCTATTTGTGGTTGAACTAAAAAGACCAAAAAGCCACAAGAAACCAAGTCCACGACTGCGTGGGCTCACATATGTAACTGTAGAAAGTGCTCTTGTATAAACTGAAAGCTTGGGGTTTTTTTCCCTTAATTGTACTAGAAACCTAGACAGTCTTAGAACATGACTTCAGGAGTCCTGTTAAAACTGATTACATTGAATATGACCTTGTAGTCCACGTAAACAAGTTGTTAAGATCGTTGAAGATTGTAATTGCTAATCCTTTTAGAAACTAGCTTTCTCATAGCTAGTAACAACGGATTTGCTTGACTACTGTGTTATGTTAAATGTTACAGCAATTAACATGACCACGCTTTCTGCTTAAGGTAAGCTAAAAAAATAAATATCTCTGTGGAAGTCACACATTTGGTCCAAAGCAGAAACTGCTCAAGTGTTACAATACGTTGTGAGACAGACTAGCCTTGATCATCACATTGCTTACTTCTCCTGAAATACATAAATTGGTCATTATTAGTTAAACTTCACTTTCAGGCATATTTATTGCTACATCTTGAAACAGGCAAGTCTGTTGCATCCGGTGCATTCTAATTATATAGTTTTCCTGCCTTAGATACAATCTCTAAGCTATTAATTAAATTTGCTAATGTTAAAGCCACCAAGTGAAAGATTTGGGAATGAAAAAATGAACCAATTCTGTGATAGACAAAACCTACCTTAAATTCTTTGTTTTCAAATGTCAGCATATGCAAGCAAGCACTGCATGTGGGATGAGACCCCTGAACCTTTCGAACCTGTTGGATGAGACTCTCCATCACCTTCACAGAGATGTAACAGACAAAAGTAACACACTGAATGATGAAAACAGGACACATTTTTGCATATAATACTAAATTTGTATTGCTCAAACCCAGAAGAAGAAAAACAAAGATCAAAAGCTTGATGTATTGTACAATATTTAAGGAACACGACCCTCAGTAATGGTGAGAGAATAATAAATCGATCATTTAAACCAGAATGGAAATCCTTGTCGCACACATTCTTTTCATCTTGTAAAGTTTTTGAAGTCTTTAGCTCTGTTTCTGCTGGATAAATACATCGCTACTCTTCCCTGTTTATTTTACTGACGCTCTAATGCCTTTTAATATCATTGTAAAACGGATCTGGCCATTTTTCCTCATATATAAACGTTTGCTTTAATTGAAATAAGACATGAACTTTTCTCTCGCTAAGGAGCCTCTTGCCAAAGCTGCTGTTTTTTAAAGACATCCTTTACAGCTCCATGCACTTTGCTACTGCTCAGCACATGATGAGTTTTGTCAACAGCAATCTGGTCTGTCAATTAAAAGATCAAAAAAATCAAACGCAGGCCCAGCTTTCTATAAACCTCTTTCCAGTTGGAAAGTTGGTATGAAAAGCTTCTGAACGGCTCCCTCTGAACTGGCCCCAAGGAGCAGGGCCATCGTCTCCCGAGCAGTGCCCACCCTTTCCCTCCCCTGCAGCTGAAGACCAGGGGCAAGAGAAAGTCAGGACCATACCCGACACCTGAGCAACCAAGACTTCCACCATGGATCTGCTGTTCAGTTCACAAAATTTAAAACCTCTCTCCAGCTGCAGACAAAGTTTTCCAGAAGAATTCATGGAAAAGTAAAGTGCATAATGACAGAAGGCATTGGAGTTGGAGCAGCAGGCTCTTTTTGCTTAAAAATAAACAAGCTATGGGCAAAATCTGAAGAAGATTAAAAAGAAGCATAAAATCCAGGGGAAGAAAATGCACAGGCATGGAAAATCACAAGGGACGTATCTCTCACCCCAGGGCTGGCAAACTGGATGAGAAGCAGTTCTACAGAGAGCAATTTGATTCCTCTTACTGCACACATTGCACATATTTTGGCTGGTGATATTCTTTGCATCACCAGCTCCTAACGACTTCTTAGCAGAGCACCAGGAGTCCTTTGACCATCAAGCGAGAACAATTAAATAGCACTTGCTTCTTAAAGATGTCTCTGACTGTCACCAGTGATCTGTCATATCAGAGGTTTATCAGAAGGCAAAAAAAAGCAGGCAAGACCAACCAACAAGATTAACGAACGACTCCATGCTCAGAAATTTGCAAAGCATAAAGAGCACAAACACAAAGACGCCAGATGTTCTTTACAAGTGTTATTGATTGCCACTGCCAATCCCATCCAACGTCTTCGTTACCGCCAAAGGGGACATCTGCAACCTCACCCAGACCTTCTCCAGCCTGTACTCTGTGCAGTTGTCTACATCTGCCCAAACACCACCCGTTCTTACTCAGCAGTACCTTACACTCACGCTGCTCAGCCCTGCACAGAAGTCCAAACTCAGACAGGATGCAGAGGTGTAGAAATTCAGCCTCTAAAATGTCCCCCTAAAACTATTTGGGGGAACATTGTGCAGAGCTAAGGAGGAGGTGGACATGACAATCTCTGTAGAAGGACGGAAAGAACCCCAGGTTTCCTCCATGTGGGCAGTCAGTGGCAGAATGCTTACAGCTTAGATAGAGCTTGGTCCAACTTTGAGAACACAGAAAGGAGAAGGGACATAACACATGGTATCTTGATGTCGAGATAAAGGCACACCGAGTATGTTTGGGTTACAGAAAAGCTCTCCCATTCAGTTTCGTTTTCCTTAAACATTAATGTTAAGGATCAGTCTCTGACAACATCTGTGGCAGTTAACCAGATTTGAGGAATTTCACTTCTTCAGTTAAGCAAGTAGGTAGTCCGAAGTTTCGCATCCTTTCTTATGGCCTGAAGACAACCGCAGGGCCGTCACTACAACCCGACGCATTTCAGACCGTCAGAGAGGCTCAGAGATGAACCTCTTCCACATCGCGTTGTGACTGAGTAGGAGCACGCACCACCCACTGCTGTGACTCCTCAGTGAGAACGTTACCTTGAGCTATAGGAGCACCAACTTTTTATCTATTTATGCAACACCACATTGCATCCACCCCACAGCCCTTATGATTTGGGAGTTAGACAGAGGACCACACTCTTCATCAGTAGACCATCACGGCACTATGACCAAGCGAGTGCTACGATTAAGGGAGACAGCACTTCACATCCCACATAGGGTCAAACTATCAGCACAATTAGAGCATTTTACACCCAGCAGTGGAACACCGGCAGTAAATGTAACAGCAAAATTGGAGCTATACTGGTGAAGATCCCAAGTATCAACCAACTACAGGAAACAGTTTTTCTTCAGCATCAAGACTAAAGTAATCGTCTGCTTTTTTCTCCTTTGAGACCTCACTTTTGAAAGCCTTGCACAACAGAAGACTTGCCTATAAGACTCCTGCCAATTAGAGCTGGATTGCAAAGCAACATTTTCTCTTACAAGGATTACAGTTCTGCAGAAATAAAAACAATTACAAAACCGTTACCTCAGCGCAGGCCTGCATGGTGAGGAGCGTGCCAGCAGAGACGATGGCTAGATGTGGACTATGCGTACAACTAATGACTGCAGGGAAGGCTTTTCCCGACATGCACACTTTGTCTCCTGCGTGCATATGCGTTACCTGTGGACACAGGATAGAGATGGAAACATGGGGCAGAAGCCTTGCTCGCCTCCACAATGACAATAGGCTTGCTGACCAAAAAGAAGTTCTCACTTCTTCACAGGTGATTTTTAAAGACTCCGATATCACTACATTTTTATTATATACAGAAAAGCCTTTCACAGCCAAGGAAGTAGAAAAAATAGGTAGTGCTACGATAATTAGAAATGGAAAGGACATGTCTTACAGTGAATAAGTTGCCAGATCGCTCACATGAGGAAGATAACATGTAAAAGCAAAGTTCCAGGAATACAGAGATAGTGGTGAAAGCTCACACCGAACCCAGCATGGAGACACAGCCCCATCCCTTTTAATTCCTGATCTCCACCGCCATTGATTCTCATTTATAGACCAACAGCTTCAACTGACTCCACCTGCCTCGCTCAGGGAAGCTTCTTCTAACTATTGCCACCATGACAGAAGACCAGAGTGTGATTCTGAACAGAAAGTCAAATCATCTTCAAAGTCTACTTACACCTCCTTTTGTTTTCGTTCCTCTGTCTGACTCATATCCACACCTGTAGAAGACACAAATCTCTACTGAAGTCTTCCATCTTTCTTCATGGACTTCAACTGGCATTTAGCACATTCAGTCTAGCTATACAAAATTCACCGCTCTTGTTAAACTCCACCACAGTAGCAGATTACTGCCCTCTTTCTTGCATTTACACCCTCCATCTTAAAGAACTAATTCAAAACACACAGCTTGTTTTTAACCTATCCCAAGTATTTATTTTGCTAGCACCTCCTTCGCAGACCTTCTAGTATGTATAATGTTACTGCTGCCTCCTTCTATACACAGTCACTACAGAGTCAGTCTTCTATTCCCAGTTATCCAGAATATCCTTTTTTCTATCTCAAACGTCTCATCTTAGTCTCATTATCTGTTCCTACTTCTGCTCCCTGGTGGTTATTTAGGTCCTTCAGAAAACTAGAAAATTAACATGGTTTGATATTAGTTGTATAGGAAACGAAACTCAATCATGTGGCACTGTAGCGGGATACTTAACTGGTTTTTCATTTCAGAGAAGTTCACTGTATGAAAGCGAACACAAAGGTGCCCAAAGTTTCCAAGGCAGAAGATCAGACTGGCAATTTGCCAGGTATGTGAGGGCTGAACAAAATTTGCATCCATATTTACATAAATACTGCAATCACTATAGTTTAGACTGAAAAAGAATAAGTTCTTAGTCTAAGCCCCAGTTTTCAGACTTCTGACTTTCTAAAACATTCACCTTAGAGGCTGAAATATTCCACACTAGCTCCATATTTAGAGGATGTTATTTATTTTAGAAGACCAAACCACACTCCTTCAGCCATTTCAGGCTCTCAGAACTCATCACACAGCAACATGCAAGAAAGAACAAGAAAAAAAAGATAGAAATGACAGTAACATGTGTGAGTTGCCACGTATTAAACCTTTAAATTAACATTCTTGCTAAAAAGCTAAGTAGCCCCAAGTTCAAGAATAAAAGCATCCAGATGGCAAAGGTAATGCAGAGCAGGTATGGCATCCACTTACACCATACTAGCTGCTCCAGGTTAGCTACTTCTAGAGTTTCTGTCAAAGACTTCAGCAGCATCACTGGATTTCACTCCAGCTGGTGGCGGCAAGAGCAAAAGGGAACACAGCTTGGCACGGTATGGTGGGGATCAGTCTCTGCCTAACACTAGCGGTGTATGTTCCGAATGCGAAACCTGTGAAATATTTGTGACATGGAAGGTCCCCATTGCACCAGACTGTCCAAACAGACTGAAATAAAGATGAGCAACTGCTCCAAGTGACTAGCACAGTATGGTTGCAAGTTCTCAACCAAAACTGGGAATTCTTAAATTTCTTCGGTGAAGTCAGCTATATTGAACATTTGTAATAATTTGCTTTTATTTCAGATTCCAAGTTAAATACAGCCTGTATTATTTGCTATGACTAAACATGAATAACTGCCAAACATTTAGAAAACCTGAGTGACCACAGAAAATTCCAGCCCAATAGGGCCAACAAATAAGGAAATACTAAAATATCGTTAAAATTTGCCTTTATTTTTCTTACAGGAGAATTTGACACAAACCAAAGTAATTCCGTTTTACAAGACTCTTTTCCTAATATACTAAATTTTCAAGAGGATCATGAACAGTATAAAACTGTAAATAACGTCTCCTGTTGAGGGCTACAGCAACGTTTCTTCAGTTGCTGTAATCTTGGAGAGCCTGAGCCATGAACAGCTTGCCCAGGTTCTGTGCGTTGAACTCCTTAATATTCTGGCAGTAGGTATTAATTTGACCTGTCAATAGGAAAGAAGAGTAAACCCTTGTCAGTTTTGAAATTCAGAAAGACATCCTAGAATATCATTTTTAAAAAGCCAAATGTGCATGAATCTTTCAGGATTTATACAGAGAAGCAACCAAAACAACCACTCTACACTTGAGAATTTTACATTTTCAGTAGTCCCAAGTAAGTCAGGGAAGAAGAAGAAACTCAATTAGCAGAATAGGTAAACTGGTATGCTCAAAAAAATCCTTCCTTTTCCTACAATTCTATTAAATAGAATTCCTGAAAAGACAAATGACAATAAAAAGAATAAACAATGCTTGTTGCTGTACTGGAAGCTTAATCACATTAATTGTGCAATTTAGTTGCTCTAAAAATACTAAAAGACTGATTTTCAGTTTTGTTCTTATGCTTCTGCTGTCCCTATTGAAATATTTGTAACAAATATTTTTCTGTAGCAGATAGAAAATTGTGGTACTCCTGTTTGACACTTTGCTGGCCTTTTTTTCCACCTAATATTTCACTTTATTAGCTATTTCAAAAATCATCAGGGTACGAAGACTTGTCAGTGCTTTACAAATCAAACGTGCCCATCAAAACATTTTTATACACGTACTGCTACAAGTTATTTCCCTTGTTAGCTAGAAATAGCAAAATATGAAGCCAGTTTAATCAAAATTAAGACTGTTTAGAAGGCCAGTAAACTCTCAGTTTAATGCTCTATCTGAAAAGCTTTTAAACGCCCTAGAGACAAAAGAGCTAAGTTTTATTCTTTATCCACAAACTTTACTTCATCTAAGTTGAAGTGGATGCTTTCAATTCTTCCCCTGACTATGGTAAAAGAACAAACAAAGAGAGTGCTTTGGCTGAAAACTGTTTTTTCCTTTAAGTATAATAGTTTTCAATTACTCCTCTTATAAGACATGATTCATCCTAAGCCATCACTTTCACAAAACACACGCATGTACACACATACACACTTCTGTTGCATTTTTAAGCTATGTTAAAGCTGAATGTTTAAATACTATAATTCTGCTAGGATTCATTAACTGGTAAAAACTATCAAAACAACAGGTTTTTTGAAAGACTCTGGAAGGAATAATAAACCAAGAACATTATTCCTTCTAAAAGCAGCACTTACTACCAGTGTAAAACAGTAATAATATTAAAATAATAATCTCTTGGTCACTCCAAAATTTAAAACTTAAATTTAAACACTTTTTAAAATGTCAAAGTACTCTTTTTTGTACACTAAATTACCAGGACTGGTTTAATTTTCTCTCACTACAAAACAAGGTCATGTCTAACCAATCCAAAAAGCCCGCTGTAGTTAAACAATTTGCTTTCTCATGACATTTGCCAAATTAGATTACTTAGAAGGGCATCTAGGTTTTCTGCAATCAGTTGCCACTGTAAGGTCCCAGATATTTTTACCCTCCCAGAAGGCACAGGACAGGCACTGACTTCTGTACCAACCTGTGGCTACGTACTGCAGCATACCAGTAAATTGAAGAAACTGGGGAGGGCGGGAGCTACACTAATGCTTTACTCCTATTCCCATTTTCATTCACCTTGGGGTGCAGGAAGATAGGGTTATTTTCCCTAAAACTCTGGCCATAGAAAACAAAGAAATTATCCTGATTCTGTGTGAAATTAAAAGCAAAATCTTCTCAGCTGCTGCAACCACCAGTTCAACAGCTAGGGATGTTACTGGTAACTGAGGGCTGCAGACAACTGCTCTGCTCTGACCCAGTGGTTCCAGCCCACCCAGCTTACTGCTGCCTCTTGTCTGGACAGCCCCCGAACACTGGGAGTCAGCAGAGGGCCTGGGGGATGAGTGCAGCGAGCAGCTTACCGACTGCAGTGGTCACTGCACCCATTCGTGCAGAAAGCCTGCCCCGTGGGGCATTTCCCCGGCTCTCCTTTAAAATCCCATTTCACCCGCTCAGAACGGAGCCATGAAGAGGGTCTGGCTGCAGCTCCTGCCCCGTCCCACCAACCCAGGAGGCACAGATGAATGACGAAGAGCTAGGTACCATGGCAAAATAAGAAATAAAGACAGAAAGTCTCCATACATCAAGTTTAAAGCTTTATGCAGCCATTTGGGTTAAACACAGTGGCTTGTTTTCAAAAAATTACACATGTTCCGATCTGCATGGGTCACATGGCTCTGTTACTTACCTAGATAGTTTCAAATTCTGTGTGGAAGCTCACTTTCTAACAGAGGCATGGACTGCCTATTAGTAATAAGGTTGTTTTTCTCAGCTACCTTCCTTTTTTCCCACTACTTCAGATATTAGGGCTGTAGGTCACAGGTTGAAACCACTGCCTTGGACCAAATGAGAGGCAGTATTTGGAATACTACCAATGCCAAAATATCACACCATAACAGCAAAGGTAACCAAAAATTAAGATGATTTCTAAGGCAACAACTGCACTTCTTCCCAAGCTAACATTCATATATGAAAAGACGAGTTGAAGAGGGTGCTAGGAACGTTACCTGCAATAAGGAGTGACTCCATTCTTGGAGGCGGCTGTGGTGGTTTAAAGAGTTTATTGATGTCCTCCTCAGGAAGAGGGGCTTCTCCTCGGCTTTGACGCTGCATATTTTCTTGCTGACGTCTCTGCTGGTACTGAAAATAAAGCAACAGAAACAGAATGCAACAGGACTTCCAAAGCAGCAAAAAATTTTTCTTTTCAGATGCTCTTTACCTAACCAGCAAATATGTTTTATGAATTATAGTTACTCAGTGCAATCCAGTTTATTTCAAATAATGCAAATGCAATTCACATTTTATTTCAATTCAATGGTAACAAGCATCTCCCCCCTGCCCCCCCCCCCCAAGCTGGCATCATAAAATGAGTGAGGCACTAGGAAATATGTAGTACTGAGGTGGTAGGGTTAATTATAAACATTTTTTCATAGACACAAATACTGTATCTGATGGAAAGAATACAGCAAGATAAATAAAGTCCTCCATTTCCCCACTCAAAAAAAAGAAAACACGCTTGTAACATGTGGGTATGAGAAGCCATTACCTCAAATAGTTACAGCAGAAATACTCAATTTTATAGAAGTTAAAGGTCAAAATAATATTAATGTGAAAGGCAAAGAGAACTTGATTGAACAAGGTATTTTAAGCCAAACAATATTAACTTTAAACTGAGAACAAAGTGGCAGCTGAAACAAAGCATAATGGTTCATTATTCCATTCCAGTTATTTAGATGTTCTGCCACTCTGAGGGTATTTCTTTGTGGGTTACCAGAGGATAAACTAGAGTAGCAGTTCATAGAAATTATTCTGCTATTAAAAATAAAAAAAAAACAACAACACAGATTTGTTTTCAGTGCTTCCCTTTGACATGTAGATTACTCGAACTTTATAAAAATCAAGGCAGACCATTTCTTCAGCTACTGGATAAACATTTGTTCTTGCAGAAGTGCATACATTCAGACACACATATGTGAGATTTCGTACTGTATGTCACAGCCAGAAATTAGTTGTAGGGTTTGTCTATCAAAGCCCTTACATTCAACACAAAAAAAAAAAAAAAAATCTTTAAAACTAACAGGCCAAAGAGTACAGGATGTTTTCTCTCACTTACTTAAATGTATCTGCACACAAGAGTCTTGAAAACAGTTCATGCTTGGTGGCATATTCAAATGAAGTAATTTTTTTTCCAGTAGTACTGACAAATACATGTTTTTGGACAACGTTAAAAATAAAATCTTAAATGCCCATATTTGTATGTGAATTGCATGTAGTTTCTTCTTTCTGTGCATTACCCCACTCACTTCTCAGCAGTCTGCCTATTATTCTCTATTGAAACGGCTTGCTCTTAATCACAGTTGCTCCATTTTAAAAATAAAGTTAAGACCACTAACTATGCTGCCATGAGCCACTACTAAAGCAGCTATAGTTAGTAAAGAAATGAAGTGAGACACCATGGAACCTACTTTGCTCTGCTTTTCAAAATAAAAAGATCCCCTCATTATTAACAAAAACCTTTGAAGTGGATGCCATCTTTCTATTCAAATTAGGCAGCAAAGCAAAAAAAGCTTTCTGAAGATAACATGCATGAAGCTTTCTATGTCCTCAGGAACTACAAAGCCAGGAGAGACCACTGATCATGTGCGGCTTCCCTAGAAGCTACACTTAAGTGATAAAAGCCAATTTTGATTTTAAAATAGTCAGTGATGAAGCATTTCACATGAAACACAGGTGCTCTTTTTAATAATTATCTACTTTGTGTAGCAATAGCTGCAATACTTTATCTTTAAAATAGCCTGGTCCATTTTCAGTTGGCCGATACTGAATCTTGTCATATCTCTGTCTGCTAGATTAAAGAGTTCAGATTTATTTTTCATGCAGGTACTTCTTGAGTAAGCAAGTCACTCATTAACTTAATTTATCACGTGAAGAGAACTGTGTTCACTAAGACCTGCTTTCCAGGCTTTTAAATCATTCTTATAGTGCTTTTTTCCAATTTACTAGCATGCTTCTATAATTAGACACAGTACTGCTTCAACAAATGCAGCAACAGCAAATAAAGCAATACTGTCTCCAAATCACAGAACGGTTGAGGGTGGCAGGGACGTCTGGAGGTCACCTTGTCCAACCCCTCTGCTCAAGCACAGCCACCTAGAGCCGGACTCCATACTCTGTATTCTCTAGTCAGACTATTTTGGATTATGAGAGGCCCTTTGGCATCAGGAATTAAAAGTCAACATCACCTGACCAGTATCACTATCTACTGATACAAAACATGACTACAATGTCATCTGATCAGAGAACAGTTCGCTGTCTATTACATACGGACTATGCTTCTTTATCTCTAGATGCATGACTACATGCGATGGTATTAAAACACGGTTTGTTTTGGAACAATTCACTTGTAGTTTCAGCTCTTTCATTTCATTTACTAAATCTCTAATCCCTGTGTCCACAGTGTATTTATCAACGATTGGTTTATCATAAATCACTAACAAACACATAAAATAGCAAAGAAAGACCAGTCTACACTACGTATCAGCACAATTGAATCCATTTGATAATTCCTCACTGACTAGCACATTTTATAAATCTACTTAATGGATAAGTTTCTGTAAGAATTTTATCTTGCTTAGATGCAAATTCATCTGTCTTAGATAACACCACCAAAACCATGTTTTGTGGAAAAAAGCCCTCTCATTCAGGCTTTCCACGTTACCAACCTGGTGTTTCTGCTGCTGCTGTTTGCTTACATTCCTCAGGTAGGTATTGTATTTAACAATGTCTTGGCTCATCTCATCCACTCTGTCCATCAGCAGCTGCAGACTCTTCCCTAGGTGATTACTGAAATACAAGAAACATTTATGAAATACTGAATTTATTTAAAAAAAAGATTTAAAATCTAAAATTCATTTCAAGTCACTTGACCAGCATTCTGCACCACTGGCACAGATTGTAAACTTTTAAGTTCTTTGTTATCTTTGTTCATATATTTATTTGACAATACTTTACACGGCATCTCCTCCTCTCACATCTTTGCCACATTGCAAATACCATATATAAGTGTTTTGGTCTTTGCAGGGAACCTCATAGTTACGAAAAAACAATGCCTTGCATGAATCTACTGATATTACAGATACAGGTCAAGCATTTAAAAGAAACAGTCTGAGGCTTTTGTGACAAGCAACCCTGAACAATGTTACAGCAGATGTGTTCAAAGAGTTTGGTTTCAAGTTACTGCTAGCTTTTTCACGAATATTTAACTATCCCTCTGCAGAGATAGTTAAATATTCTTCAGAATTCCATCTCATTAACTAGTCTATCAAACCACGCCTGGAAGTTCACCAGACATCGCTTGATCTTAGCTGGTGAGAGGGAGTGTTGCGTCCAGTTCAGCCAGCTCCACATTCCATACCATCGGCAACATGGAAGCAGCTAGGCTGGGCGCGTCCAGTTCCAGCTATGCAATCTACTGCGTTGGCCAGACAAATGCAGTCTGTTAAACAACTTTTATTGTAACCATTTTTAGCAATGGATTCAGTATTTTGCAGGAACGTTCAACTTCAGGTATAGCTTCCAAGTTAAAGTTTTGGAAGTTTTTAGGTTGGTGCCCATGGAGACAGTATTCATCCTAAATTGTGTTTACAGGGTAGTGCAGTAAAACAAGGATACTTACTGCTCTCTCTTGATCCCTTTGATCAGAAGCTAGTTTGTTGGCTCTGAGCTAAGCCTTACCCAGTCCTACCTGGCTAAAGACCAATGACTCAAAAAGCTAAACTCCATCTTTCTGCTCCTCAAGTGAAGTCCACTACTATTCATGAGAGTTTCTTTCAAATAAAGACTTTGGTGCACTTCTATGTCAGAATCATATCCTTCAGTCACTGCTTCTCCAGGTTATCTGAGATTCTTTCTGCCTTTTACAATGGGCCCCGATCACCCTACAGCCTATGGACTAGGGAGACTAACTGGAAGAGACAGGCATAAAGCGAAAAGGGAACCACACATGCAATACTATGCACATCCCTTTTTAAGTGCAAATTATTCCCCAAATCCACAGAACTCCTAGCTGGAGACAGAAGCTGGTAACGTACTGAGGCACTAGAGGATACCTGCTGAGAATGTAGCTCAAGACACCCTTATCTCCAAGTACCAAGACAGCCATTTCACTAGCTGAGCTGCCTGCTCACTGAACAAAAGGCTGAATCAGTAACTTCAGACCACAATTTATTTACAAGTCACAGTTTTAAGTCTCAGTTGCATACAGGGGCATATGGTGAGGAGGACTTCAGCTACACAGCAAGAAAGGCGCCACTATAATAATTATTTTTAAACTTCTTGGGTTTTTTTCGGTTGAACATTTCAAGCACATGATATTTAGAACTGTGGAATATTGCCATGGCTAGGGGTGTGCATATTTTCAGTTTTTTATAGAGTTTATACTATACAGAGTTACTGTTAGAACTGGATATTATCAAAAATGCTTATGTAGGTACACACTAATAGCCTTGTAGGGTATGTGGACATCAGGAATACATAATTATTTTACAGATAGTGTCCACATGAAATATAGGCTGGTTACAAAGAACGATTTTATGTGAATCTCTCTGGGACCAGCTTAGTACAGCAGAATACAGAAACAGAGAGTTATTGTTAGAAGTTGCAGTAATATAGTGTTTGCGCTCATTGCCAGGGAAACAAAAAGCTAAAAACAGATAACTTAAACAGATGTGGACTGAGACATGAAGTGATAAGTATGCTGCAAATACAGGACCAGCTTTTTCCTCAGTTCTCATGTGGTTGATACCCTTTTTTGCTCTGTCTCTTAAAAAAACCTGAAAGACCCAATAGGACGCAATTTGTAAAAATGTCTATATATAATGTTTAAGCAAGTTTTATTCAGCTGAAGTTTATTCTGGTGAGATTTAGGCAGTTAAATCGCATTGCTCCAGCCCATAAGACTCCTCATACACTTACTTAGCCCAAAGGCTCTCTTAGGCACCTCCTTACCTTGTGTATTCCCCTTCAGCAGATCCCTCACTGCTAGGTACCTAAATGCCCCCTACACACCAATGCAACTAAAACAATAGAGGGGAAACAAAATTGAAAAAAAAGGGGTGCCAGGAAATGCTGCTCACACACCCATCAAGACTCACTTTCCTACAAGGCTCTCTGACAGTGAAATGTAGACAACGTGGAGATCAGCACTTGCATTTGTTGTTACCCTGAGGGCAATGGTAATAAAGAAACGGCGTTTTCAGTCAGCTGATTCAGCAAAAGAGTCAATTAAATTGAGTTTACATTTAGATTAGGGAGTAGTGTAGACCAACAGGAACAGATCTATAAAACAAAACAGCTGGCGCTGAGAAACCAAGGTCCACACTACGTGTGTTTCAGGGGCGTTTCCTATCACTAGTTCTGACATGGTCCAGTGATGTGAAACCCCATTAGTGGCTGAGGCACAGTAGGTATCCTCCTAAAGCCTATTTACAGTTTAGTTTCATCTGAAAGAAGTCAGGTCTGAGATCACTGAGAGGTGATGATCCGAGCACGCTGTTGAATTGATGTAAAAGACATAGCTCCACCTTAAGACAGCACCAGGAGACCACCACAGCTCAGGTATCGGTGAATCCTCATGGCAGAAAAATATCAGCTGCAGAATTGCTATCATACTAAGCATAAGAAAGTCCACGCATGGGGACAGTGTTCTTTTTAGGGGAGAAATATAGATAATAAAAGTGGAAAAAAAGAAGAATAGAGCTTCTCCTGCAGTCAAAAAAATCTGTCATGTGCATTCTTACACATCTAATGAAGAAATAATCAGATGTGAGAGCATTCCTTCACCAGAATTGTTATTAGGATCACTCACCTGTAGTGAACGAGCTGTAAAGCCTCCAAAAATTTATCATCTGAGACTTACTTGTGTAGCTTGGATGACATAATCAAAAATGCCAAAAAAAGTACAAACACATAGCAACTGTCCAAGGGAAACTGTCAAAGTCTGTTTAGAAAAAAAACAGACTAGAAAGTATAGCCTGCAAAGCAGTCTCTCATGCTGTGCACTTTTGTTGTAACAGCCTTATATCTGATAGGGTATGATCCGTCACCCAAAAGGGCAGATATGAAATCAAGTCCTTGACACATTCATTACTTCTGATTCCTTGTTTAACAATCACCAAATACACAGGTCAAATAATTCTGAGGGCGAGAAGTAGAGACCTGTGAACAGAGCAGCCTAATCCGCAGATAACAGTCATGGTCCTTTCTGTCTTGTTCTTCCCGCTGGTAAGCCTTGCATTTGGCCATGTTATGGTCTAGCAGCCACAGAAGCAGCAAGCAAGAACCATACATTAACCAAACTCGCGGACCACTCACTGCACAAGGGCATCCTGTTAGGGTACGGATCTGGCTCAGAGACCCGAACGCAAGCCTCCCTCTTCCCGAGGGGAATGCTTGCACCACCAGAGCCTCCCTTTGCAGACATATTTTAAGGAGAGCAAAGGTGCAGTTTGCTGTTGCTGGCAAAGCCAGTTTGAGAGGTTCCAGCATCGGCATCTTCCCGCCTCTCCCCCCGACTTTGCCCAAGGATCACAGCGCTCTCAGCTGTATGGATTCAGCTGTTTGCGTGGGCACACTTCAAACCCTTTCAGTGAAATAGTCTACTGTAAATGCAAAAACATCCCCTGATGGGGTTTGGTTTTTTTGGTTGGGTTTTTTTTGCGCCCTTTTTTTTTTTTTTTTAGGAAGACTGAGGGAAAGGCTGGAAGGGAAGAGTGGGAGCCTGCCTTTTTCCACGAGACTATTCCACAAAGCTATTTGTACAACCATATTCTGAAACAGATGAGGGAATAAAAATCTTTGAGGGTGTGAAGGGTGCAGAGATGAAACGGGGGTAGCGGGAAGGAATGATGCAAGCAGCTGGGGCTGGAACCTCAAACTGGCTCCGCTTCTGTGGGATTCGTAATGGGGAACTACACATGAAGCCCACGTTTACTTCAGCATCTTCAGTCAGGAAAGGACTCCAGACACACACTCGCCAAAGGTCCGATATGCCCAAAACGCAGCCTGGAGTCAGACACCAAAGCTTCAAAGGGCGGCAGCAATTCACGCCGTCCTCAGCTCCTCACGCCCTGCTCGTTAGTTTTATCCTGCAGCCTGTGGGCCTCAGCTTGCGCTTCGGGAGCCGCTCACCAGTCCGCGCTGGCCCAGGAGAGGAGCAGCAGCAGAGCCCAGCCTCCGAGACCCGGACCGTTGCGCTCCGCACAGGCACTTCATTTTGGGGTGTAACGATTCTGAAGCTGCGGGTGTCCAAAAAAGATGGTCCCCTAAACTAGCCTGCAATCGCCGTAAATGGACCCGCTCATTTGTTTCATTTTATTTCGCTTGCATCCTGGCTAAGGCAGCTGAGAACAGGAAGCAGCAGGAGGGAGCGTAAGCAAACACTGTCTCGGCTGCCCCGCTTTCCCACTTTCCACCAGCTCTGCCGAGGCCCCTGTCAGAGCCACTGTTTTTGGGAAAGGTGTCACCCTGTGCAGCGTTTCTCCTCCTGGTAGGAACAGCTTTGGGTGGATTACAGAGGTAGTGCTGGGCAAAGCACATCTTTTTGATTAAATATTTCTAAGGAGCGTTCCCACCGCTTAGCAGAACTTGTTTACACCTCAGCATTTCAGCCCGAGTTCAACCTGTGCTCTTTATAAGAGGATTTTGTTTGAACGAGATATGTAAGTCAGGAGTTGGGAGCTCTATTCCCTCTTCTACTCCGACTTTGATGTGTGCCTTTGGGCAACACATTTACCCTCTCTGTGTCAGCTTCCCCCATCTGCAAATTAGAGATTTTCATAATTATCTTAATAATCCGCTAAGCACACTGAGATTTCTGAATAAGCAGCACAATGTATAAAGGTTAATATTGTTTTCAAAAGCCCAAGTAACCCCCTCTTATGTCACTTCTGCAAAAATACTGCATCTGATGTTTGAAAAATATAGCTGCCAAGTAGATGTTACTGCAGTAAATGTTCAGCACATGTTTGCTTCTACTGACGCACATTATTAGAAAAATTGCTTGAGACAAATTGAGATATTATAGAACAACCCTATTATGGAGCTAGACCACAAAAAAGCTTTTTTTAATTTAAACTAGATCATCAATAGAATAGGGAAGAGATGGATGAGAATGGGAAAGTTGGTTGTAATTATTTCTCTGAAGATCTGGAACATTATCTGACAGGATTTTAATTCTTGAGTCTCTATCAAAAGACTGGCAGTACTCCAAGGTCTTCAAGACATTTTGGTCCTTAAGGGTAGCAGGAGGATAACAGTTTGAGCGAAAGGTCTTTGCTTGCTATTACTTGCTAGCCTTGTGCTAGTCTGCCTTCAACTTCTTTCCCTCGAATATTCCAGTCAATTCAGATTTCACAGAAACACAAATTTTTGCCCAAAAGAGTAAACTACTCCATACAATTATCGCAAATGTAACAAATGTACTTCAAAAGGAGAAAGATATTAAGGTGCAGACAAAGCACCTAAAACAGGTACAGCTTCAAACTCAGACAAGGTGGGTGGCTGAACACGTGAGAAGCTTGATGAAACAAACTCTCTGGAGGAGACGAACTATGGGTAAATAATTTCATTGCCAAAACCATTGCTTCAGAAGATTAAAAAAGGTTCAGAGATGCTCCCAAAGGACCAAAAACAAAAAAAAAAACCACCCAAAAAAACTCCCCCAAAAAAACCCAAAAAGCCCAACCAACCCCAAACCCTTAAAAAAAAAAAAAAAGGTAGCCTTAAAGTTACTGCCAACTAATTCTACAACAGCAAAGTTAAGCGAGGCGGATACACATCAAAATTAAAAGCTGATATCTGAAGTGTTTTAGCCACAACTATTCAAAGACAAAAATAAGGAAATGCAAAGCGAAAATAAAACTCCACAATAACGGGGGTTTGAACTCCCCTACTTCAGGCAATATATTCTTTGACAGAGAAATCTTCATAGCTGAATTCAAGTAAAAACTAGTTAAATATTTCAGCAGGCAGTATAAGTCATCCTAACTTGAATAAATGAGCTTTAAAATACTTTAATTTGCCAGCTGCTGAATTATAGCCATGTAAGATATCGCTGAAAGTAACCTGCACGGCAAAGCTATCAAATATTAAAAAAACAAGACATACACAAAAACCTCCAAATAAACCCACTGGGGTAATTTCCAAAACTTTCTCTCCTTCAAACCAAACTAAGCACCTTAAATTCGTCAAACAGACCGGGCAAGCCAGAAGAACGCTGTCAGCAAAGTCAGTTCAGGAGATATCATTCAGAAATACCTCTGAAAGCTGATGAATCTGTTGAATTAGTTCCCCATTAGTGGGAAATTCTGGACTTCAATAAGCTCAAGAAATTGCTGCCAGTATATAGGACAGTAACTGGGTAAGTTCAAAGAAACACATCTAATTGAAAAGGCACTTTCAACCACGTTTTATCAAGAATCCAGTGCCACCTGTGTCATCGTCAAGAACAGCGCTGCACTGCTCCAAGAAAACATCCATGGAAAAGAAACTTTGATTCACTAAGAAAAAAGTTATCCCTTTTTTTCTTAAACACAAATGATGAAGTTTCTTTTTTCTTTTGGGCTCGTGCTTTTCTTGTTCACTTCTCATCGTGTTTACTGACACGACAACCAACACAAAAGCCTGTCTTGCACCAGACTATTAATACCATCATTCCAGAAAGGAAATTAATTTGTACCATTTCTTAGCTTTTATCTTGAGTAAGGGCAGTGGTACAGACCAGTTACTACGTAAGATGCAAAGCTGATGAAAAACTTCAACTGTTGTTTGTGATTTGTTCAAATGAATTTCCATTTCCAGAATTGTATTGCGTGATCAGCAGCAGCCTGTGCTAGGATCCAGGGTGCTGGGTAATCCCAAGCCTTTTTACGGGAGCAAACCCACAGGGACAATCAAGGGCAATGTTGTCAGGTCACCTGGAAACCTGCTGTGTCCTCCTTTTCACAGTACAGTGGTAGAGCTCATAAGGAATCACTGTCGTCTCCTACACCCAGTGCACACTCTCTCCTCAGATGGCAAAAGCTTCGTGATCTTTGACCAAGGAAAAAGCCTGACAGAAAGCCTGCAAAGTCAAGCAGACTGAACATCATGGCAAAAATTCTTCACTTTGTTAAGTCCAAGGTGCAAAGTTACAACTTTCCTGGACAAAATGATTGACTAAGTATCTCTTGCGACCTTTGTAAATTCCCTGGCACAGTTCAACCCTATACCTGTTCTCTCTTGACCAATTTCTCTAAAAGCTATCAGATCCCTCAATACATCCACATAAGCTTAAGTAAAGGAACTAGAGTGGAAAATTTCTGCTAACTCAGGCGACATATGCACCACGAGCAATACGGATCCATTAACAACAGCCTTACATGATAGGGGGAGCGGAAAAAAGGAAAAGAGGCCGCTAGTATTCAGCTAACTTGGTTGTCAGAGGGGATCAGAATCTTGGCAGACAATACCTTGGCGTAAAAAGAAAGTGTTACACCCCAAAAACATATTAGTGAATCCATCCCAGTTTCTGCATACACAAAATGATGCAGTATCTTGTTGCATCTGGTTATTTTGTTCGGCCCCAATAATAATCCAATTAACTGTACTGTGTTGTGTAAGATTTAAGCACCACCAGATTTCTGATCATACTGCTAGAGATCATGCCTGTGTTCTTATCATAAATGTATTTTCAGGGCAAAGTGCTACAAGACTAAAAAGTTATTCTTAGATAAAGTTATGAGAAGATCATTCTAGAACTCTTAAATGATTTCTGACATCATGAAGGCTGACTGGTATGACAATCAGTCTGAGCATTTTTGCCAGTTTCTCAGATAAAAGCTTTATTATCTTATTTTCATTGCTACCAAAGTAGAAGAAATGCAATTTATTTTTTATTAAAATAATTTATAGAATTACTTAAGGAATATTTAACAAAACCCACTTTTATTTCCAGACCTATTTGCCCGAACTTTTTGAATGCCAGTATTTTCCTGAAGAAAAATACACTACTGAAAAGATTATACACTTTAAGCAGTACAGGTATATATGGATTAGAGGCTGAATTTAGTCCTTGAATGTAATGCTGTAGTTTTACCATGCAGTTTTTCCTTCAGCAAAAGAACATGAAGGGTAAAGTCTTAACCCCATTAAAAGTCAAGGCAAAGCTTCCATGGACTGTAATGAGACTGGGATTTCACCCAAGGTGTTAAACTGTGGTTTGGGAAAGCGAATAAAAATACAACCATTATTGTAACAAGTACTTACCTGCTAGCCAGACTGAGCAATTCATGTCTATCGGCTACTGCGGATTTCTTTTCCAGTTCCCACAACATCACATTGATCAGGTATGAATTCTTAATTACAATGGGCACTTCTTCAAACATGTTTTCATAAGCTATGTTTGCTTTTTTCAAGCTGTGAAAAAAGTTTAAAAATATATATTAATATAAGCAGTAATTCGCTTGTTCTTTTGGTTGAATTGTTGCTCCACAACAATCGGCAGTTTTGTAAAAACTCTTGGTTTTTCACAGTTCCACAAACAAACAAGAGTCAAGTTTTGGTAAGAGAGCATTTGCATGGCAAAACCTCACGTTTACCTAGCAAAAGCTGCTCTAGGAAAAACTCTCAGAAGTCAAGCAGCCATTCTGCTTGCTATTACATTACTTACACGAAAAAGCCTCCAGCAAAAGACTGCACTGAAAGGATTAACTCTGCCCCTTCCAAAGTATTTTACTGATCTCCCTGCCATCAGGGATTCTTAAATAGAAGTGAACAGTTAGTTACCACATGACACTGAAATACCTTTAAAATCCTAACTACTACAATGAAAAACAATTTTCCCAATATCAGAATAATTTACTGACCAAAAATTAGATCGACAAAATAGTGTGTTCTGGAATATATGATTTCCATAGTGGATATTAAAATATAATTTTTCAGTGTATATTTTTTTTACAATATGCACATAAAAACTGTTGTTATTGCTTTATAATAAAGTAGACAGTAATATCTTTCATAAAATCTGGACATAAAGGCATGATCTAAGTTTCTAAGGAAACAGATCTGTAACTGCTTTGTATGCATACTGGATTTTGGAATAAAAAACTTCTGCTTTTTGCCTTTTTTTTTGTTTTTCTTCCTTTTTTTATTCTTTTTTTTTTTTTTTGACTAAGCACAGATTTGTTTGTTCATCATGGAAAAGTTATGTTTAGACACCAAGCAATGAAATGATTTTGGTTTTCCTCAACGAAGAAAGTTTAACAAGCGCTTGAGCTTTTGCCGTTGAACACCAAGCTGTCTGAGAAAAAAGATGACAGCTAAGGCCTACATCTATTACAAGCGGCTCATCTTTTGCAACACACTAATTATCCTACTTTACTCTAGAAGATTGTGTCCACACGGGGGAGTTAATTTGGAATAAACACAGAAGAACTGCTATTCCAGAATACCTGTTCAATTTTCCTTCTGGAAAAAAAAGAGCTTAATGACAGACCAGCTATTTCCCCTTCTCCATTTCTTTTTTTAAGTTTTTGACTCTGTTCCCAGCACCATGGTCCTTGCAGCCAGCGAGCCTGTTGACCACCTCCAAAATCAGTTCGAGTTCCACCACTTCAGCCCTTCTTTAGATGCGGAGTTTCACGCCTTCTCAGCCCACTGTACCAGTACACATCTATCACTACCCATACACATCCAGTTTCACCAGCAGACACTATTACCTGCAATTTTAAAATACAGTATTTCATCATCCCGTGTACCCTTCTGCCTCCCAAATAATCCAGCAAAATCTATAAGAAAACATTCTTTTAAGTTACTTACGCTTCTGGAGAGAAGTCTTTTTCTTTGCACACTTCCATCAGTTTGGGAGTCAGCCTATATGCCTTTAGTGACAAAGACCCTTGGGCAGTCTTAATGGGATCTACAATTAACAATGGAGGAAGAGCATTACTGCTAACCCCAGATTGCCTTTTTTTTTTTTTAATATCTGAATGATGTAAACAGGAGGAAAATAACTAAGCAGACTTACTAAAAAAATTAAGACAACCAAGACAGAGAAGACACTATAGTGGAAGTAAACCTATTGTACCAAAATGTAAAATACATCCAACTATATACAGTGAAGCTAATTAATAAATTTAACTTGGAGAACGTGGGGGGATCTAGACTCATTCTACTCACAACATTATTTCCCCATTAAAGGTCCAATTCACATTTTTTCTTTTATTTCATATGACCTAACCATAGAACTTAGGTAAGAGCTACCTCACTTAAATAAAAAATTTTTCCCTCCAGTTGTTATGCAGTAAATTAGAACATTCATTAAACCACATTTTGTACAAAAACATTCCTAATTTTAGAGTAGCAATAAGCTAATTCGGATCAAGTTGCCCCGCTGCTTTGTGCGTAACAATGTAACTGGTGTATAAAAAGATTAGTTTTGCCCTGACTTACTCAACTGAATTTAGGGGGAAATTTTCTAAACAAACTGTTACATTCCTAGGACAAAGAAGCTTAACACTTGCTGCATGATAACGGCTGAAGCATGCCAACATGAGAATAAAAGCTGTGTTAACATTCATGTTGTCTGAAACTTAACACAGTAAAACTTTTAGCAATCGGTGATAAAATAAAAACCAAAATAGACTGAAACAAGTGGAAAATTCATCAAGGTCTGATGATGCAATGTTTCCAGCCAATATAAGTATACTTTAACAACTTGTTCTTTACTGTAATCCAATTGTTAACATACTGAAACAATTTTGGGGCAGCTCATAAGATTGATCGTATTCATTAGTATTTTTTCTGACAGATACTCAGGACGTTACATTTACTTCTCAGCTGGAAACTATATGCAAGTCTGCCAGATATGGCAAACTGTGAGTGTTTGGGGAGGGGGAGGCTATAAAGCTGTTAAATTGCCTACGGTTCTGATACAGCACAGAACATCTGGTCTGGAGAGCTTGAGGAAACACCATTAAATAGGCAGAAAAGAAAAAAATCTTTGTGCTAAGAAACAGTCCAGGTTTTGTATGCTTCTGTCAGAGGCAGAAAAAAAACTTGGCAATTCGTGCGACGATTGGTCAGTCACGTACAGAGCCAGACATGCTAGCAAGCGGGGTTTGTTAGACATCTGGTCGGGTTCCACCAGCCCCTTCCACGAGGGAGGGGAGATGAAGGAATAAAAATGAAGCAGCTACTCCAGCATTCCAAAACGTACACATCAGGGCTCTGATAGCAAGAAAAATAAACAGAAAGAAGGAAACCCTGTCTAGACTTCGCTGCTGCTGAGGCTGCCGTAGACACAGGGTTGGTATTTACTCGAAAAGGCCTGCCAGGCTACTCTTACAGGCAAAAGACAGAATACAAAAATAGTAGTAATAATATTAAGAGGGGAAAAGAATAATAAAGGAAACCTCATACTAACCGTAAATGAGAACTACAGACTCCTCAATTGCGTGCTGGTAACTGAACTGGGAGTCCAGGAGGGCACGAGTGACAAAAGAGCCATAGTACGTGGACTGGTACCAGCCAACGTGAAGATGATCAATGTTTACGTGGCGAAGGCTTCGCATCATCTCCATCTGGTACTGAACTAGATTAAATAAAGAGCATGTTTAAAAAGTCAACTTACACAATCTGTACTATTTCAAGAGAGAGCTTGATATTAAATGAGTAACTGTATTTTATTTTATTTTCATTTTTGCAACTGCATGGAATTTTGTTTATTCACTGCTGGATCGTCTTCATTCAAATCCAGAGCTTCCTCAGAGAATGAGTGTAAGACTAACCTGAGTAAGCAGACTTTATTCAGCTGCAGTTAATTGGCGAAGTGATCAACAAACTGTTACACATCATTTACAGTGTGTGTTACCTTGCTCATTCATAAAAAATAATCTGATACTGGGTTTCATTAAGCCGTAACATTTCATTATTTGGTAACAAAGAAATATGGTTATTTCAGTTTAAATACTGTCAGGAATTAGATAACTTTGGGAATCAAAAGGAGAATTATTTAATAAGTGTAAGTATAGAAGATAAGCTACTTATGTCATTTTCAAAATGTAAAATGTTTGGGGGACCAGCTATAGCAGTCAGATAGTTTTGATTGCATTTATCTTCAATTTCTCAACACTGTTTCTTCTTTTTAGACATATACAAATGCATAACTATGCATGTATGTATATATTACACATAATACATACACATATTTATATACAGTAAGTTACCTTAGACAGTAGAGTACATTTTTTGTCAGACTTTCTACACCAACAGCTGTAATGTTTCATTGTACCAACACATAAATCCCGTTTCTACCAAATGCTTCATTCAAACAGATTGCCCAGATGGAACAGAATTCTATTCAGGAATGTTTAACATAACCCCATTTGAGCAGATCAACACACCTTACCACTTCTCAGACCTTTTAAACAGGCAGACACTGCCTGCTGGTTAAATTTAACGAAACAGATTTCAGTGTGATTATCGGATCAACCAATGCTCGCAGTCAGCTGATGGGAAATCAAATGCAACAACACTACGCACTCCTTAAGTTCTGTCTGCAGATGCAAAATTTACAAAGATTAAAAAAAAACCCTCCTATGCATTCATTTTTGTTAATTTTTCAAGCTTCTTGTGTAGATGAAAATATGATATCCATTATAAAAGAAAGGAACATTAATTAGAAGACAGAATGTGCTGCGTTTTCAGATCTCATTTCATATCCTTTCGAGAGGAAAACAAAAAAATCCAACCATATTCTTTAAAGATACGAGGAGCCATTTTTCAAGATTGGACAAATGTTTTTCCAGCTTATCACCCTTACAGCACAAACTGCAGTCTGCTGGCCCTTTTCATTACATTGCCATATCTTACTAGCTGCATTTTTAAAGTAATCTATGTACACTTACATAAGCTCTTGCAGACTTCTTCCATCAGCACATGTGGGTGCTTGCATTCTATTTCGTAATATCTTAATCTAAATGACTTGCAAGTTGTGTTTCAGCCAGCACACCGGGATAATACAGCACCCCAAAACTGACACAGAAGAAGCATCCAGGCTGCAGCCCAACACCCCCTAACAGGCTGCAAGCAAAGGCATGGCCTGCGCCATTTGGCTGTCTCCAAACCAGGGCAAATCTAACGATGCCACCACATGCCCCAGGAGAGACAGCTACGTAGAACTGATCAAACGACCATATCCAAGCCAGTTTGAAAAACCTTCCCCTCGCCAGATCAAAATGAGCGTGAATCCCACTTTCACTACATGACTTGCAGAGGTACCGGCCAGTTTCAAGCACGGCCCTCACACAGCAGCCCCGACGCTTCAGCAGGTAGCATCTCAGCCTTTCAGGCAAAAGCAAAGCCAAGATGCAGCTCGTCAAAGAAGCTCAGTCCTTAAACTGGTTGTTTTTTCCTGGAGGTGAAGACGTTGCGTTTCTAAATTTTACAACTAAAACACAAAGAACACAGACATCTCACCTCCCCCAGAACAAACTAAAAGACTCTTTCTGTGACCACAATTTTGAATTGAAAAAGCATATGACCCATTTATTAAGTGCAGCTAGAATAAACTATTTTTGTTAATGGAAGCTTTTCAAAGACGTATCTGTGCGGAAAACAAGTAAGATTTGCCTTTGACAGGACATGCTACAGCATGCTCAGATGTGAAATAATGGTTAGATCCTTTCTTGCCAAATGAAGTCATGAAAATAAAAAACTAGAAAGGAATTTTCAAAAGCAGCCGAAAGAGATAAAACATTTTTTGAGAATGAAGTTAAATGTGGACTTTTAGACAGCTGAGCTAGAGTGCTCCTTGCAGTGGCAATTCTCTTGTAATTGAGGACTCTCTCAAAGCAGAGGTGGTCACACAATGATGGGAAAAAGATACTTTATACATAGATTCCTACGAAATCATGTGGTTGACCCATTCGGATAACTTCTCGCTTAAGAGGTGTAATGTTAAAGAGAGGGAATACCATAAAAAAGCATCCAGATCTTTTACAAACCTGAATAAAGGTATGTTGTACTCTTAAAAGTGTTCACCTGAGAGGTAACTGGTAACCAAGTTCCAGGACTACTTGTTTACTTAAACACAGCATAACCAGTAACATGTAACAGAACGCAAGTGTAAGTGATATTGTCTAGAAGAAAAAGGGCTCACTGAAAACCATCCAGATTCCAAGTCAGCAGTTCCTCCTCTCATGACTGTTAGCACTTAGATGATAATGAAGGCAACAGCGGAAAAGTCTCAAAGAACCAATAAAGCATCAATAGCTAACATCTCTGCCTTGGGAAAACAACTGCAGAAATTAAAACATGATGCAGTCCTCACCAGGGAGAAATGGAAACTCTTTTAACCAAACACATATATTTTATAACACGTATTAGTAGCTAGATAGCTCCAACAAGCTGCCAACTTGCACAAATGGATAACAGCCCCCAAGTCACTTTTGTTGATACTGTTACCACTGTTTCTTTACATCTTTTGTCCAATCTAGAAAACATCGTCTTTTTACCCAGAAGCTCAGCACAGACTGGGCAAGAGCTCTCTCCTTCTACCCTGTCCTCAGTCTGCTAGGACTTGGGACTGTCGCGCACTACTTCTAACAAGGAGTTGGCCGTTTCAAGTCACAGTCCTTCCCAAGTCACACTGCAAAGGTGCCACCTGAAGTCTGAGAGTGCCCAGAACTGAGGGGAGCAAGGAAAAGAGCAGGGGAACGGCCAGACCAGGATGCTTCTACCCTCTCCCCCGTGTTTAAACAGTGTACCCATATTTTTAAGCAAATTATTTAGTCAGGAGTGTCCTTATCAGGAGGAAAGCCAACATGCTTGCACTTCTCAGGATGCTTCTTGCATTGGGAATGCACAGCCTCTGTCTCCTGAGCCATCACGCATCTCCTGAGCTCCTCTTGGGAGTGGATTTTCTCTGAATAGAAGATTCTCTTTTGCTATTATTAAAAAGAAGTCTCCTTCCGCTAAAAGGGCAATTTTTTTGTTAGCTCACAAACAAACTGGGAGATAAATGCAGCCAGAAGTGTTACTATAATTTGTCTGAAGCAGAAAAAGTGAAAAACTATACAGTATGGGTGCTTTGCCTGAATATAACTGACTTGTGTGAGTATGTACTAACAAAATCCCTTGACTGAAAACAGTAAACCCTACTACAGTAGTCTGGTGGGTAGTTTTTTCCCCTGAATCAAACTAAGATTTAAAAAACTTGAAGAAATATTGAAGAAAGTACCAAAGTAACATAAACACTTTTTCCTGTTCTAAAAAGTACTGACAACATTAGAAATTTTATCTGTGCTTTAAATATAGGAGGTACATCTCCTACTTTGCCAATAAGAAAATAACATACCCAAAATTATGTAATAAATCAGACACAACTCCAAGAACTGAATACTAATGTGATGATCCATTCAACACTGGCACATCTCAGCCATGTTCTCTAAATACCTTAAAGTATCCTCAGCCAGTAATTTCGCTACTTAAACTTGATTTAAGAAAAAGCCAAATCAAATGAGGCACTGAAAAAAAGAAAAAAAGGTCCACGTGGTGATTTCAAAATGCAAAAAAATCTAAGACACCAGAGTTTACAAACAACTGGCAAATTCACATCCTTCCTGAAATAACAGCTTATTTCTAAAATGCTTCCGAACAAGTGTTCTTGTAGCAACCTGATACATGATGCAAGCTTATTTATCACTAAAACTGTATTATTTTGATTTCTTTATAAACAGTTCATTAAATTTCAGGTCTCAGGAGGTCACATACCAATGTACGTGTTGCTGAAATTTAGTGCTTAAATAGTTATCGTTACCATCAGATGAGACGCATTTCAGCCTGGCCACATTCAGACTGCTGGTAAACACGATGACGTGAAACCCTGATCAAAGATGGCCTGGAGGCAATACATTTGATGGCACTTCAGATCCTCAAGGCTTTAATTTCCAAAGCATGTTTTAAGTTGATACACCTTAAGAAATGTGGTTTTAAGAGTGGCACCCAACACGTCTCCTAAAAAGCCCAGCCCCTCCGAAGCAGAACAACTTTGTGCCCAGTATTGCGCGCCATAGACTGGTTTTACGCCGCTGCTCACCCAGCTCACTGTGGCGTACACTGGACACAGGCAGCACTACCATGGGAGGTAACAACCAACTCTGTGCTACCGACCACTGCACGGCTTTCAGTTGGGATTTCTCCATTAAGTGCTTGTCTTAACTCACATTTCACAGATTTGTCCTTCAGCTACAAACCCAAACCGCAGAAGTCACGCGTCTTCACGAGGGCAGGTCGCTGACTGCAGAATAAGGCAGACCTTCACTGCTCCCCCACCCACAACAGCCTCCTCAGAGAGGCTCTCTGGAGTATCTGAGGATGAGTATCGTTTCCTCGCAGAAGCCTGGGCATCCAGAAGACAGATGAACTAAAACTTAGCGTTGTCACTAATTAAAACTTCCTCAAGACTGGGCATACCTTCCAAAGGACACAACAGTTCATCAGAAGCAACAGCACCCAGCCTCTGCAAGAACACTCCCCTGAATTTAGTGGGAAACACGAACATGGCAAATTTTGGTTATTCTGGTCAAACTATGTTGAAAAACAGCTAAAATATTCCTTTTATAGCACCACTACTAATGTGGACAGTATTTTTAAGGCAATAGTTTGTCTCTTTTGAGCTGCTACCATGTAGTAGAATGCGTACTGAACAAGTGCTATACACTACATGGTACTTTTCAGCAGCACAAAAAATTCAGCTTTTTCTATACATATCAAGCTTTGCCAAACCACATGTATGCTTCAGACAGTATCTTCAATGACTAGACCAAGATAGCAGGAACCAGCGTATGCATTTGAAAAGAAGGAAAATTGATTTATTTAATTTAATTAAGCACAGAGAATTATGGAGACAACAGATTAATTCGTTTCCCTCCACACACACATTCTCAATTAATTGTCTAAAAAACTATGAATCACAATGACTGCAACTATTGATAACAACTCCAGTTGTGAAGATACAAATATAATTAGTACCACAACCAGCTTATTCTGGTTAAAAAAATGCACATAAAAAGGATGGGGAAAGAGAAACAAGAATGCACAGTTAATTCTGGCAAAGGCAATTTTTTACCTGAAAAAGCCTTTAGATACTACTGAAACATATTTCTTCAGCTTAAGTGTGCAATATACACACATGTATATATTTGCAGATTTTTATCTATAGCCAGCCCCCCCTCCCATTTCTCCCAAGACAAATGCACAAGCTCAGTAACTCAACAATTCTGCTATTCAGGGAGAAAAAAAATTAAAAGTAAATATTGCCTTCCTCAATAATATTAATTTCCTTCTCTGAAATATCAAGTCAGGGTTACAAAACAGTACTCTATTTTATGCACTTTCGCTATACTGGGCTGAAAGCACCTGATCTCCTCTAAACTTGGAAGCTAAGCAGACCAGGGCCTGTGAGTAGCTGGATGGGAAAAAAATCACCTGAAAACAGGCAAAACTCCAAGAGTCATAGTCAATCATAAGACCACAAAACCAAAAGTGATTCAAAAGACTTAATTCAACTCCATTTTAATTGCTAACTTCAAGGATGAAAAAAGAAGGGCAGAACAATTTTTCCAAAGTGGATTAAATTTTTCTTAGGGAATTGTTATAGTTTAGTAAGTCAGCAACTGTGGTGGAAAAACTGCATGCTTTCGAACAAGCACACTTTACAAATCTGCGTTTTCTTCACAGACTAGGGGATAAATTGAAAGCAAACCTGTAGCAATCACCTCCATTTAAGCCACTGATGCTACTGCTCTAGTAAGAGTAAGCCCAACAATCTTCCGCAAGTAAATGCTCATTAGAGCAACGGAGGCTTTGCTAATGTGTTAATGCTTTCTTACAGCATAAAGTCATTCATTTTATGAGAAAGAAGGGTAGAAACAGAAGAGGGAAAACTCTAAAGTAACTATTCATTTTGTATGCTCAATGAACTCATTTATTTTTAACCTTGATCACAATTCAATGTTAGTTTTACTACAGCACTATGTGATATTAATTGTGCTCTACAGAAAGAGTATGGCACACCCAGAGGAGGTATCACTATCAGTAGGTGAGCAGTGAAAGGTAATAGGAACATAATAAAACAACATATTTGGAGTGCTTCTGTCTGGAGATACTTACCCAAGATGTGAGCATGTATCTCCAGGCTGTTATTTATTCCCAGTTGAGACAGCAGTTGCCCATGCGCAGCCTCCACCAGTCAATGACCAGAGGCTTGGCCGCATGGGCAGAGGAACACCACGCCGGTGCAGGCAGTGGCTGCCCACAGAACCGTAAAGGTTGGACCTCCAAGATCATCAAGTCCAATTGTCAGCCCATCACCACCATGTCTGCTAAACCATGTCCTGAAGTGCCATATCTACATCTTTTTTTGAACACCATCACTACCTTGCTTTACGAAGGTGGCTCCACGACACGGGCCAGCACAAGGGTGCACCGTCTACCAAAGCAGGGCAAGGTAAGAATGGGTAGCCCCTGTCACTGGTGAGAATAGTGGACAAGTCTTCAGAGAAAAGGAGTAAAGCAAGGGTACGGGGAGTGCAGGGATGTGCGTGATGGGACAACAGGAACGCAGCTAATGGAAGCACACCACTTCCTCCACATGTGCTGGCACTCGCCCAGTCTGTTCTGACAGCAAGCTTGGGGCTCTGGTCTACACGCATAAAACCACTGAATCAGGAGGCAATCAAATCAATCAAGCTATCGTATACTTTTATTAACACATGAGCAACTGCTCAGATAAACCTTTGGAAAAAACAAATAAATCTCACTGACCACACAATTTCCTACACAACTCAAGACAGCAGAAACTTGTACTGTTATTACCCAAATACACCCAAGCCTCAAGAATAGTCTAAGGAAGATGGGCAGGACTGTCAAGATGACTTGCGAAATTGTCATTTAATGTATGCAACGCTATTTCAAAGGATAAAAGCATTATAATACTATCTTCCAGAAATATTAAAACACTTCAGTCTTCTAAAAGTGTTTTTTAATTCAGAAATCTATTTTAAACTAGCATCTTGAAATTAAAGTTGAAATCAAAGCTGAAATCAAGCAATATAATCTTACTATTTTCTTGACGATGGCCTTTAAGAAGCAACTGCCAGAAGACAAATACCACACATTTTGAAGGTCTCCTGCCATATATTTGGACACATTTTCTTGGCATTTATATAAAAAGCTCCATCTTCCCAGTATCTATCTTAGAAACACTCACCACTTAATCCTCAATCTCCTCCTATACAGCAGGTAAACTCTATCTATATCCAAACATCCATTTGGCTTACTACACTCCTAATTTTTATACTGACTGAAGATGGATTTGATACAAGATTAAAATCAATCAGCCTACATTGTCGTGACAGCAGTAAATTATACCACTAAAAATGTCATCTGGGCAATTTAATTCTTGCTGTTCTTGTAAAAGAGCAAGAAGATGCTATCTCATTTCCTAATAAACATCAAATGCCTAATAAAAGCATCAAATATTTTCTGTTAGGAATGGATTCCCATGAACTTCAGCACCTTGAAGTCCGTACTTCTACAATTTTTGTCAATAAGCATCAGTCTAGCTGCTGAAATTCAAAGTAGGATTAAAGGCATGAAAAGGAACTAGCATGGTCAAAAAACAACCGTATGTTAGAGGAATCTCATATTTCATTAATCATCCCCTTAAAAAAAAAAAAAAAAGAAGCTTAGTAAGAAGCCGAATTCTTAAAGAATTTCCATATATTTCTTTACTGGCCATTGCTTTTTGCCTTTTTACTCTAGTGAGACTACATTAACAGGTAAAAGCTCTTCTTTACAAAAATATTATCAACATATCTACCGTAGTACTACAAGTTACAAAGCAATTAAGCACACAAACAAAAATGTGTGCTAAAAATCTAATTACTTTCCTACTTAAATATACATCAAATTAATGTGTTTTTATGAAATTTTGTATTACATCAATGCTCTGACAGGTTATTAAATTAGCTGGAAAAAATTAGAAATGTTTAAAGATTAACAAATTACACAATTATTTTTACTTTTTTTAATTTAACACAGATTTTCATTTTCAACAATTTGAGAGCAGAATGGGGACAGACACTAAAATGGAAACAACTTCGCAATCAGTGCACTCTGAAAATCAGTAACATTATACAGTACACATGACAAGAGAGTCAGTCTCATTCTGTTAATAACTTTTCAATAAGTGAAGAAAAACAATAATGACTTCACACAAGGGATTTTGGGGCTTTTAAATCCCCCACCTCCTCTTGAAAAGCAGAAAAAGATTTTTCCTTTTTGTAAAGCTTCATCGTTTGGGTGACCTGTATCACTTAGTGTTTGCATTGCAAAAATTCAAAGGGCAGAGGGAAGAGGAGGGACATCTTCAACAGCTTGCTTAAAGCCAAAACACCCATCCTGTCTTACCAGATACAATACAGCAAGTGATTTTCTGATGCCTGGGTATTAAATATCCATACATCTGTTCTGAAGAATCTCTCACGCTGTTCAAGTTTCAAGCTCACAAAACATGGTCTGAACTCTGAAGCAGACACACTCCCCACACAACAATTTTCCTGAACTATCCTTATAGTAAATCAGGACTCATTAAAGGAAAAATAATTTCTACAGACTGTTTCTTCAGTTGAAAGTTACACAAGGTATTTGTTTTCTGTGACATCCATCAGCCCATCATAACACTGTTCAAATCTGGCAGGGAGAATCAGTCAAGAAAAGTTCTAATTTTTGGCAAAACAGAAGAACACGGCAGTTACTCCCTTAAACATACGTCTTTTGAATCAAAATCACACCAGTATCTAGCTTTCAAATGTGTTATGTGCACTTGGAAAACGACAAGCGTGCCTTCAGCCTCAGGCTTACAGCTTCTTCCACCGAGGACCTATTTGTGCAGAGTAACATCTCTCCGTGCACCAGGAAGGCTGGAAGCAGTTCACCTCTTCTGATCCTTTAAGGAAAAAAGGAGAACCCCACACAATCCTCAAAATTCACATTAGCTTTACAAAGCCTACTAGTGTTGTCTAGCCCAGGTGCTGTTACTCACTGATCAAACAACAGCAAAATGCCATATTAATTTTGTCCTTTTCAGTAAGAACAGCACCTCACTCTCATCTGTCATTTAAAGCAATAACTAGGAGCTTTGTACAATGCCTAGATGAACACAATGTCACAAGGATATTCCAGTCTACCTCTTACAACACTCTTAAACCATCAGCTGACACCCCTCTGTAATGCACCCCATATAGCATGTAGCCATTTAACTGCCCATGACACAAAGACTGAGACCTACCTAACTAGCTTGGAGAGCAATGACTAAACTGTGTGAAAGCTCCAGCCAAGGGTAGCTTCATTCGAATCTCTGCTGTACTAATGTCTACATGCATTCTTCACCACTGTCAGCCATGTCCTCAAGCCACGAGCAACATAACTTTAATTCACACAAGGTACAAGTAAGTCAGAATCCAGGCAAAGTCCTACCCCGCAGATGGATGAGAAAGCATCCCTCCACCACAAGATCCAGGGTCAGCCATTTGCTTTGTCAAGCACTGACTTTCAGATAAAATTAATGAAGTTCTCTTGCTTGCAATCCCTGCCACAATAAAAATCTTTACTCTTCTCTAGCTTGCAGACAGAAAGATCTGAGTGATGGGTTCCCTGCCGGTTTGCTTCTCGAGCTACAGATCCAGCCATGACAGAGGACACAGATGTACTCAACATGAGTTATCATCACAGGGCAACTCCTCAAAAGCGAGGGAAAAATCAACTTCTACTATCCCGGTTCTAACACAAAAAATTTTTAACATGCAGATTCCTGAAAGAATAACTAAACAACCCCTCCACCTAAACACTTCTATAGATGAACTGAAAGCTGGTGATGAACTGAAAGGCTGGTGTTGCACATGTGGAGGCTGTGGATCCATACTTAGCTGATGCCTAATGAGAGCCAGAACTCAGTATCTGAAATAACTGTCTTTATAATATATTAAAATATTCATAGGATACACATTAGCATTTTATTGTAGTCTGTTGGTTACCAAGAGCTGTTCTCAATTCTCTCTTAGAAGAGTTTAGAGTTTGTGAAACAGTATGAAGGAAACTGATTGGAGATGGGCTAAAGAGTAGAAGACCCTGATTAACATTTCCTAGGGAGCTTGAATATTCATTCTGGAGGAAGAGCAGGACCAGCAGTTCAAACCTTGAGTACGAATCTGCCCGAAAGACTCCTAAACTATTGCCATCAGATAGCAAGACATTTTCATATCTCATGAAAGCCTGTGCCTTTTTATTAAGTCCTCCCTGCTAACGCCCATGGCACAATCATTTTGGAATCTGCTAGCTGCACCAAGAAACAGCAGATTAAATCAAATTCTGATAGAAACAGTCCCTTCCTGCATGTGAAAACAAGCCTCCTTTGATTCTTGAAGTGAAACAATATTATGTAAATGTCAACAGGACAGGCGATAGCATTAGCAGGGTATTGGAGATGCAAGAAGTTATTTAGTGGCCACGGATGCTAGCAGGCAGGAAGAGCTTACACTGATGAGACACGTGACATTCTGTCCAGAAAATCATCATCCAGAACCGATGGCATCCAAATTTTCAACATATCTCATCCCATACAGCTAAGCACTGACGTTACAAGAAGAAAAAAAAACATGTTAAGAATTTTGGAGCTAATCAATTAAGGAAGTATGTTATGCTTCATAAAGCGAAACCTCAGTTTTGTGCCAATTCCAACACAGAGGTGCTCAAGCACATCACTACCGCATCACTGTACTGTTTCCTTACATGACTGCTGCCACAACAGCTAGCGATTAAGTAGCATGGCACACACCAGTCCTTGTTTTAACATACAAGCATCTACTGAAGTACTTAAACAAGCATTGTTCAGCCTTCAGAGGCTTTCCACACGGATGTGAAGAAAGCAAAACCCGGTACAGCTAAATGACATTTCAACTGGCCAAGACAGATCCAGCCCAACTGTGCTGATGCATTAACGTTCTCCAAATCCCAAAACTATTTCTATACCAGACTTCCAACCTTGTCTTGGACAACCTGAATAGTTAGCGATTACAGGTCCCATTTGTTTCCCAAGCAAATCAGATTACTCATGATCACTTACTGCTTCCTTGTTCCCACTCGTGTGTATGTATATGTACATATACACACACCTAAGGGGGCATGGGGGAAGACAGAAAGAGAGAATATACACACCCCTTCCTATTTTTAAATATGCATTTAACCAAGAATCAAGGTGGATACCATGGCAAATGTTAACTTACATAGCCATACTTTTATATACATGGAAAAAGGGTGTTGTAAAGCAAGTTCAACAATAAGCAACAGAAAGACAGCTTCTCAGCAACAAACAAGATGTAGAAGCCTGACAGCACGTGCTCGTTCGCAGTATAACAAGGTTCATCTCTACCCCCTCCGCCCAAAACAAAACTAAAAAAAAAAAAAAAAAAAAAAAAAAAAAA